>Ga0182024_10007652_pt1 | contig 23240 bp, 23 predicted proteins | sample P32metaG_FD_120480 | JGI IMG/M metagenome (GOLD analysis project Ga0182024, IMG submission 120480) | Permafrost microbial communities from Stordalen Mire, Sweden - P3-2 metaG (Illumina Assembly) | ecosystem: Environmental > Terrestrial > Soil > Wetlands > Permafrost | place: Sweden: Stordalen... | reverse complement strand
GGCCCCGGCCGGGCTGGTGGCGGTGACCGAGGTGGCACTGACCACGGTGAACGAGGTGGCGGGCAACCCCCCGAAGCTGACCCCACTGGCCCCGGTGAACCCGGTGCCGGTGATGGTCACCGAGGTGCCCCCGGACGCCGGGCCCTGGGTGGGGGCCAGTCCGCTGACCGTCGGGGCGGGGGGCACATAGGTGAAGCCACCCGCGTAATTGGCCTTCCCCGACGGCGCCGTCACCGCCACGTTGGCCGCCCCTGCGGTCCCCGACGGTGTGGTCGCGGTGATCTGGGTCGAGCTGACCACGGTGAACGAGGTGGCGTTCGACCCGCCAAAAGTCACTGCGGTGGCGCCGGTAAACCCGGTGCCGGTGATCGTCACCACGGTGCCGCCGGTTGTCGGGCCCTGGCTCGGACTGAGTGAGCCGATGCTCGGTGGCGGACTGGACTTGATTGATGCGGAGTCGGTGGCCGTCCCCGTGAAGGCATCCGCCGACCACACGGTCGCCGTCGAGGAGACGTTCGTGCCCGTGGTCAGCCCGCTGGCCACGACCCCGTTGAAGGTGATGGCTGAGAGTGTCGTCCCCGCCGTGATCGGCAACGCTCCCGAGTAGGTGCAGCTGACTTGCTGGCCCGTGGTCGAGCAGGTCCAGTTCGTCCCGGTCGCCGTCCCCGGAGTGACGCCGGTGGGCAGCGTCACGCTGAAGGTCGGCGCACTCGGCTCACTGGCACCACTGGCGAGTACGGTCGGCGTCGCCGTGTAGACCACCGGTGACCCGACGAGGGTGGGGCTGGGGAAGTTGCCGGATATGTTGTCGGTGAACGTCAGGCCGTACTGAGGAACTCCCAGGACGCTCCCGCTGTCCGTGGCCGAGGCACTCGCAGGCGACGCATCGGTCGATGACACGGTGGCGGTGTTCGAGATGGAACCGGACGCACTGCCGCTGACCGTGGCCGGCATCGACACCACCGGCAGGTTGGTGCCCGTCGCGAGGGGCAGCGTCCCGGTGTAACTGCAGCTGACCACCTGGGCGACGGTGCTGCACGACCAGTTCGAACCCGAAGCTACTCCCGGGGTCAGCGTGGCCGGGAAGGTATCGGTCAGCGTCGGGGCCACGGCCTCGCTCGTGCCACCCGCGGAGATCGACGTCGTGGCCAGGTAGGTGAACGCACCGCCCTGCGTGTACGCACCACCTGCGTTGTCGGTGAAGCCGATCCCGAGGATCGGGTTGGCGGCGAAGCCCGACGCCGCGGTGCCGGTGTCGGTGGCGCTGGCCGCCACCGAACCGTCGGAGGTCAGGTACGCGGTGACACTGAGGGCTCCCGACGCCGCCGGGGAGACGGTGGTCGGAATGGAGATACTGGGAAGCACGGTGCCCGCGGGGACGGGCAGGGTCCCGGTGTAGTGGCACGCCACGGTCTGGGCGGTGGTGGCACATGACCACTGGGTGCCGTTGGCCGAACCCGGGGTGAGCGCGCCGGGCAGGGTCGTCGTGAACGAGGGGGTCTGGCCCTCGGGACCGCCTGATGCGCTCACCGATGGCGTCGCGGTGAAGGTGACGTGGCTGCTCTGGACCCACCGTCCGGCCGAGTTGTCGCTGAGCCCGAGCCCGAAGCGGGGGGTGTTCGTCGTGAGCGGGGCCAACTGGACGTTGCGCACCTCGTGGATGTCGGTGACCGAGCCCGTCGAACCGGTGAATCCGAACGCCATCTGGTAGGGGATTCCGGTGACCGGATCGAGCCAGGACGAGGGCTCGACGCCGACGGCGCTGGGGAGCAGGCCCCCCATGACCTGCCGGCTGGCGCCGATGGGCGTCACGGCGACCACGTAGGAATCAGCCGGGACGCTCAGGCCGCTGGAGGTGACCAGGGCCAGGGCGGTCGGGTTGATGCCGATCTCGGCCGGCACCATCGAGCCCGATCGGGTCCCGGCGGCGCCGGTTCCCAGGGCGCCGGGCAACCCACCTGCGGCGTTGCTGCTCGACAGCAGGCAGTACCCGGCCTGACCACTTCCCGGGCCGCGTACCGTGACCTGGTTGGGAACGGTGCCGTTCCCGGCCCAGCTCGGGTCGGTGCAACCGCTCCCGTCGTACGCCTTGTTGGTGTAGTTGCCGTAGACGTCGAGGCCGACCCCGAGATAGCCGTTGGCCAGCCCGTTGCCGTTCGGAGAGGCGGCGCCCCCCGAGTACCCGAGGTGCCCGCCGGCCTCCCCGAGGGTGGCCGGTGGCGTCGGCGCCGAGGGGTTGGTGCCGGCCAGGAAGAAGAGGATCCCGTCGGCGCCGGAGCCCCCGTACTGGAAGGTCTGGAAGTTGATGTCGATCCCCTGGGCCGAGGGAACCGCCGACGTGTAGGCCACTCCGCCGTCAAGGTTGGTCGCTGCACCGGTCAGCCGGAGCGCCCCGTTGCCCGACGTGTCCGGGGTGGCCAGGTTGCACCCGGGAACCGGTGTCTGCGAAACGTTCGTCGACGCGGTCATGCAGGCGACGTTGGTCCCACCCCCGGCGGGGATGGCCGGGAGGGTCCACTCGGAGGGGGACTGGACATTGGCCCCGGTGAACGGCTCGGAGACGAAGACGAGGTTGGGTGGGGAGGCTCCGGCCGGGGCGCCGGTGACTCCCACCACCGCCGCCGTCAGCGTCGTTGCCGCGATCGCAACACCCAGCAGGCCGCGCGCCAGCCGCGCGGCCGTTCGCTCCCTGTTATCGTCCGCCACTGGTCCCCCCTCGACATCCCGCCAGCGGAATTTCCCACGTCCCGCCGTTGCCGCCCCCCTCGTGGCTGCCTTCCGGCATGCCACTTGAGGTGAAAGCATAGACCACCTGTCATCTCGATAGGTGGCGGGGGGTCCCTGGCAAAAGCCCAGGCTGTCACCCCGGGTCGGTCGGACGGGGTACCACCGGTGCGGCCCACCAGCCGGTCAGGGGCCGGAGGCGTTCCCGACCTCGGGGGGGGCGATCTGACCCCTGAGCCCGGTCAGCCAGGCGTCCGCCTCGCGCCAGGCGTCGTCGGCTTGACGGCGCCGGGCGGGTCCGTGGGCGCCGGGCGCCGGGTAGGAGCCGAGGAACTTCACTCGGGCCAGGCCGGCGTGCAGGTCGCGCAGGCAGTCGGCCACCAACTCGTCAGCCAGGTGGCCGTCCAAGTCGATGACGAAGCAGTAGTCCCCCAACCCCCGCTTGGTCGGGCGCGATTCGAGCTTTGACAGGTTCAGGTTCCGGGCGGCGAACTGGCCGAGGATGCCGTGCAGGCTGCCCGGACGGTCTGCCCGCTGGAAGCAGACGATGCTGGTGCGGTCGTGCCCGGTCGGCGCCGGGATGCCCGACGCCCCCACGGCGACGAAGCGGGTCTGGTTGTCGGGGTGGTCTTCCACGTCCTCGGCGAGAACGGTAAGTCCGTAGAGTTCAGCCGCCACCCGGGGCCCGATCGCCGCCGAACCAGGCTCGGGGTGCTCGCCCAGACGCCGGGCGGCGTCGGCCGTCGAGTTGGCGGCGACCACCTCGGCCTCCGAGAGCTTCTCAGCTAGGAACTTGCGGCATTGGGCCAGGGCGACCGGAAAGGAGAAGACCCGCCGGATCTCCGACAGCTTCGTGCCCCTGGGGGCCATGAGGTGCAAATGAATGTCCAGGACCACCTCGCGCCGGATGAGCAGGTCGAAGTCGAAGATGAGACCGTCGAGGGTCGTGTTCACCGTTCCCTCAATGGCGTTCTCGATCGGCACGAACCCCACGTCCACGTCGCCCCGCTCGACGCTCTCGAGCACCTCGGTGATGGTGGCCTTGGGGACCAGGGCAGCGGCCGCCAGGTCGGGCTCGGTCAGCAGCGCCTCTTGGGTGAAGGTGCCCGGGGGGCCGAGGAAGGCGACCGTGGTCGCAGGTGGGGTCACACCGGAGCTTGACACTCAGGGCAGGATAGTGACCACGATGGACGAGCCCGCGCTCCGCAAGCTCCTCGACGACGTTGCAGCGGGTGTCTGCCCACCCGATGACGCGGTCACCCGCCTGCGCCGGCTCCCCTTCGCTGACCTGGGGTTCGCCCGGGTGGACCACCACCGGGGCCTCCGCCAGGGCCTTCCCGAGGCGGTCTACGGGCCCGGCAAGACCACCGAGCAGTGCGCGGCCATCGTGGTCGAGCTCCTCGAGGAGCCCGGGGTCGGGCCGGTGCTGCTGACCCGGGCCGACCCCGGCCAGGTGGCCGCGGCCGGGGCGGCGGCCAGGGCCGGGGGGTTCGGTGCGGGGTCGGTCCAGCCGAACGGCCCGCTGGCCACCGTCTCGTGGCGCCCGGCCCCGGCCCGGACCGGGCGGGTGCTCGTGATCACCGCCGGCACGGCCGACCTTCCGGTCGCCGATGAGTGCACCGCCGTGCTCAGCGCCCTGGGCTTCAGGCCCCAGGTCGTGGCCGATTGCGGGGTCGCCGGGATCCACCGGCTGTTGGCCGCCGCCGACGAGCTGGCCGAAGCCGATGCGGTGGTGGTGGTAGCCGGCATGGAGGGAGCGCTGGCCAGCCTGGTCGGCGGTCTGACCCCAGCCCCGGTGGTCGCCGTCCCGACCAGTGTCGGCTACGGAGCCGCCCTCGAGGGGGTGACCGCCCTGTTGGCCATGCTCGCCTCGTGCGCCGCCGGGATCACCGTGGTCGGTATCGACAACGGCTTCGGGGCGGCCTGCGCGGTCGCCCGGTTGCTGCCGTGAGTCCCCGTGACACCGGCGGGCCGCGGGTCGCCTGGTTCCACTGTTTTTCGGGGATCGCCGGGGACATGGCGCTCGGGAGCCTGCTCGACGCCGGGGCCGACCTGGCCGAGGTGCTGGCCCTCGTCGAACGGGTCCCGCTCCCGGGATGGGGACTCGAGACCCGCGAGGTGCTGAGGGGCGGGATCGCCTGTACCCGCGCCCTGGTGACCGCACCCGACGACGTCGTCGTCCGGACCCACGCCCACATCGTGGGGCTCCTGTCGGAGGCCCGGCTGCCCGAGCGGGTGCTCCAGCGGGCGCTGGCCGTGTTCGCCCGGCTGGCCGAGGTCGAGGGCCGGCTGCACCACCGCTCCCCCGACCAGGTGCACTTCCACGAGGTGGGCGGCCATGACGCGGTCGTCGACATCGTGGGCACGGCGGCCGCCCTGGAGGTGCTCGGCGTCGACCGGGTCACCGCCTCCGCCGTGGCCACCGGCACGGGCACGGTCCGCAGCGCCCACGGCTACCTGCCCAACCCCTCCCCCGCCGTGGTGCGGCTCCTCCGGGGGGCCCCGACCTACGGCCGGGAGACCCCGGTCGAACTCACGACACCGACCGGGGCGGCGATCCTGTCCGCCCTGGCCGAGGGGTTCGGCCCGTTGCCCCCGATGCGGGTGGGTTCCAGCGGCTTCGGGGCCGGCCACCACGATCTCGACGGCCTGCCCAACTGCACCCAGGTCGTCGTGGGCGAGTCGCTGGAGTCCGCCGGGGGGGGCGGCCAGCCGGTACTGGTCCTCGAAGCCAACCTCGACGACGTGACCGGCGAACAGCTGGCCCACGCGGTGGCGGCGCTGCTCGACGCCGGGGCCCACGACGCCTGGATCACTCCGGTGGTCATGAAGAAGGGGCGACCCGGCCACGTCCTCCACGTCCTGGCCGATCCCGGCCGCCAGGAGGTGCTGCGGGACCTCATGCAGTCGAGCACCGGGACTCTCGGTGTCCGGGTGCTGGCCGGACAGCGCTGGCCGGCCGCCCGCCGGATGGCCGAGGTCGACGTGGGCGGCCAGCCCGTGCGCATGAAGGTCGCCTCGACCCGGGCCAAACCGGAGTTCGAGGACGTGGCCCGGGCGGCGGCCCGGACCGGCCTCCCCCTCCACGAGGTCTCGTCCCGAGCCGAGGAGGCGTGGCGCCGGGGAACGCCGGGAGGCGGGGGGGCGGGCCCGTCGGGGGGCCCCGGCCGCCTGGTGGGACCGGCCGACCCGGGGGACGACGACGGCGCCGAGCCCGCGTGAACGACGTCGCCCGGCCGGTCCGGCGCCGGCCGGGAACCGGACCGCGGTGACGAGTGGGGGACGGCGGTCCCGGCTCCAACTACTGGCGGTCCTCTGCCTGACCGCCTCCCTGGTCCCGGTCACGACCGCCGGGAGCGGGGCGGCGACGGCCCGGCCGGACGCCCCGGGCGTCTCGGGCCGGGTGCCGGACGACCCACCGCCGCCCCCGGTCACCTGGTCGCCGTGCCCCGACCTCATCTACCGCTGCGCCTCGGCGCCGGTACCGGTCGACTACCGCCACCCCCGGGGCCCCTCGCTGCGGATCGCCCTCATCGAGCACCCGGCCAGCGGGCCCGGGCCGAGCCTCGGACCACTCGTGTTCAACCCCGGGGGCCCGGGCGAGAGCGGGGTCCAGATCCTGCCCATCCTCGAGGCCCTGGTGCCCGCCGCCGTCCGGGCCCGCTTCGACCTGGTCAGCTTCGACGAGCGGGGCACCGGGCTCAGCGACCAGCTGCTTTGCGGCCCGTCGCCCGAGGTGGTGGCCGGCATCGACCCGGTGGACGAGCGCCCCGGCCGCCCCTTGCCCGGGGCCGCCGACTTCGGCCCCATGGCCTCGGCCTGCGCCCGGCGGTACCCCGGGCTGCTCCGATTCGTCGACTCGACCAGCGCGGCGCGCGACCTGGACCGCATCCGCCAGGCCCTGGGGGCCCGCCAGATCAGCTACTGGGGCCTCTCGTACGGGACGGTGCTGGGCGCCCTCTACGCCCGGCTCTTCCCGGACCGGGTGCGGGCCATGATCCTCGACGGCGCGGTCGTCGGCAGCGACCCCCTGGCCCGCCAGGCCGCCGAGGAGGCCCCGGCCATCGTCGCCGCCCTGCGCCACTACTTCACCACCTGCCGGGGCGACCCGACCTGTCCGCTCCGGGCCGACCCGGCCGGTCTCTACGCCACCCTGGCCGCCCGCCTCACCCGCCAGCCGTTGCCTGCCCCCGGCCGGGGCGACCCGGTGCCGGTGACCCTCGGCGACCTGTACACGGCCACCCTCTTCGCCCTCAGCGTCCCCTCCTACGCCGCCGCCTTCCCCCGGGCGGTCGCCTCGGCCCTGGCCGGCGACGGCTCGGGCCTACGTGCCCTCGCCCTCGACCTCGAACAGGACCTCAACGGGTCCTCCCTGGTCGGGCCGGAATGGGCGATCACCTGCAACGACGCCGCCTCGGCGCCGGGCCCGGCGGCCGCCGGGGAGCTGGCCCGCGCCCTGGCCGCCCGGAACGGGGCGGTCGGGGCCTACGCTGTCACCTACCTGATGGCGGGCTGCGTCAACTGGCCGGCCCCGCTGGACCCGGTGACCACGCTGGCCGTGCCGGGCGGCCCCACCCTCATGGTCATCGGGAACACCGGGGATCCCAACACCCCCTACGTCGCCGCCCGACGCCTGACCCGGGACCTCGGACGGGCCCGGCTCGTCACCTGGCGGGGGTGGGGCCACACCTGGATCCTGAACGGGCCCAACGACCCCTGCATGGTCGCCGTCGTGGACGGGTACCTGATCGGGGGCCGGGTGCCCGGGCCGGCCACCGTCTGCCCCTGACCGGGCCCGGGGCCGGCGACCGGCGGTCAGCGCTCGGGGCCCGCCAGGTCGAGCAGGTCGCGGACCACCCGGTCGAAGTCCACCACCAGGCTGAGGTGGCCCTCGGCGGGGAGGAGCCAGCGGCGGGCCGCCGGCACATGGTCGGCCAACCAGGCGCCGTGGGACGGGGGGACCATCAGGTCCTGACCGCCCTGCCAGACCGCCACCGGGCCCCGGACCGCCCCAGGGTCGAACCCCCAGGGCGCCAGGAAGGCCAGGTCGTCCTCCCGCCAGCCCTCGACCCCCCGCGAGAGGGCGGACCGGAGGGAGGCGGCCAGGGAGTCGGCCAGCTCGTGGGTCAGGGTGTCCCGGTCGACGTCGGAGACCAGGCCCCCGAGGGATGCGGCCAGCTGGGCGCCCGAGACGTCGGCCATGGTGGCGGCCGAGCGTTCGAGGAACGAGGAGAACGCCAGGCCACCGGAGCGGGCCAGGGTGAACTCCTCGACGTTCTCGGGGCCCATGCCGTCGAGCCAGGCCAGTCCCCCGGCGTCGGCGGGTGCCACCCCGCCGACGGTGGCCGCCGCCATGCAGCGGTCGCCCAGCAGGGCGGCGCAGGCCAGCGCGTGGGGGCCCCCGCCCGACCAGCCGAGGGTGAGGAATCGGCCGTGGCCGAGCTGGTCCAGCAGCGCGGCCGTGTCCGAGGCGACGTCGGCCACGGTGCGCGCCGGCCGGGCCGTCGAGCCAGCGTAGCCGGGCCGGTTGGCGATGATCGTCCGCAGACCATGGTCACGGGCCACGGCCAGGGCCACCGGGCGCGGCGCCGCCGCGAAGGGGGTGCCGTGGTGGCAGACCAGCGGGACGCCCCCCTCGGGCCCGGCCACCAGGGCTTCCAGCAACCGACCGTCGGAGAGCCCGACCACCACGAACTCGGGCCCACCCGCCGGGGGAGGCACCCGCTCCGACGGCGGGACCACCGCGGCGAACCGGGGCAGCCCCTCCTTGTTGGCCGGGACCCCGGCGCTGGCCGGGACCCCGGCGCTGAACGGGACCCCGACCCGGCGAGGGGCCTCTGCGGGAACGGGGGGCGGGACACTGACCCGGGGGCGGGTCTCGGGCGGGTACCACCGGCCGTCGGAGGCCAGCCACCATCCGGGGCCCTGGGAGGTGCGGCTCACGGCCCCGGCCCCGACCGTCGTCGCCCCGACCGTCGTCGCCCGGCCCCTCGGGGCCCCGACCCGCGTTGCACCGGCCCTGTCTACTCCGTCGCTCCCGTCCATGCCGCCCGGGATCACCACCGACGGATTCGGGCGCCCGGAGGGCCCGCGGGGTGCGATCCTGGACCCGAGGAGGACCCATGCGCAACCCGATGTTCGTCCACGACGAGCGCCTCACGGCACTCATCTTCGAGTACTGCCGAGACCGGCTGGCTTTGGACCCGGTCCCGCTCGACTTCGCCGGCTCCGGGCAGGCGCTCCACGCGGCGCTGGCCGGCCTGATGAGCGCGGGGGGCAACGACCCCGAGAAGGTCCTCGGGATCTTCGCCGACGCTCTGGCCACCGCGGTCGTCTCCTGTGACAGCCCCCGCTTCCTCTCCTTCATCCCGGCGGCGCCGACCAAGGCGGCGTTGCTCTTCGACATGGTGGTCTCGTGCTCGTCGTTGCAGGGGACGTCGTGGCTGGAGGCGGCCGGGGCGGTGGCGGCCGAGAACCAGGCCCTGGACGTGCTCGGGGCGGTGGCCGGTCTGCCCGACGGGGCCGGGGGATGCTTCGTGTCCGGCGGGACCGCCGGCAACCTGTCCGCCCTGGTGGTGGCCCGGGACACCGCGCTCCTGCGCCGGGCCGGCCGGCCGGCCGGGCGCCGAAGGATCGCCATCAGCGAGGAGGCCCACTCCTCGGTCGGCAAAGCCCTCCATGTCATCGGGGTGGAGCCGCTTCTGGTGGCCGCCCGCGACCACCGGCTGACCGGTGACGCCCTGCGGGACGCCCTCGACGCCGACCGGGCGGCCGACGACGTGGTGGGCGTGGTGGCCACCGCCGGCACCACCAACGCCGGCCTCATCGACGACCTCGACGGCGTGGCCGACGTCGCCGCCGAGCGCTCCTTGTGGTTCCACATCGACGGCGCCTACGGCGGGGCCGGCCTCTTCGCCCCGAGCGTGCGGGAGCGTTACCGGGGCGTCGAGCGGGCGGACTCGATCGTCGTCGACCCCCACAAATGGCTCTTCGCGCCCTTCGACTGCGCGGCACTCCTCTACCGCGAGCCCCGCCTGGCCCGGGCCGTCCACGCCCAGAACGCGGCGTACCTGGACATCCTGCACGGCGAGGACGACGAGGTCTGGAACCCGAGCGACTACGCCATCCACCTGACCCGGCGGGCCCGCGGCCTCCCGTTGTGGTTCTCCCTCGCCGTGCACGGCACCGACGCCTACCGCGACGCCATCGAGGCGGTGCTGGCGACCACCCAGCAGACCGCCGACCTCATCGAGCGGACCGAGCACGTCGAGCTGCTGCGCCGGCCCGAGCTCTCGGTCGTCCTGTTCCGTCGCCGGGGCTGGGCCGCAGAGGACTACGACGCCTGGTCGGCCCGCCTGCTGGCCTCCCAGGTCGGCTTCGTGACCCCGACCACCTGGGAGGGGGAGAAGGTGGCCCGGCTGGCCTTCTTGCACCCCGACACCAGCCTCGAGATGGTGGGCGAGATCCTGGCCTCCATGGCCTGAACCGGCCCTAGGGCCGGCCGGCCTCCGGCCGCGCCGGCTCAGCCCGGCGGCCGACGACCGTCGAGCAGGGGGTCGCCGGGCCGGCGGACCGCCTCACCGGTGGCGGCGCGCCGGCGCCACGCCATGCCCGAGAGGGCCTCGAGGACGACCCGGTTGGCCAGATACGCGGTCACCTCGGCGTGGTCGTAGGGGGGCGACACCTCCACCACGTCCATCCCGGCCACCGGGAGCTCCATGGTGATGCGCCGCACGGCGTCGAGGAGCTGGCGGGCGCTGAGGCCGCCCGGCTCGGGCGTCCCGGTGCCGGGGGCCGAGCCTGGATCGACCACATCGACATCGACCGACAAGAAGACGGCGTCGCACCCGTCGGTGGCGATCTCGAAGGCCTCGGTCAGGCACGCCCCGAGGCCCCGGTCGACGATCTCGGTCATCTCGAAACTACGCATGCCCTGCTCGGCCATCCAGGCCAGGGTCTCGGGCTCGGGCCAGTAGCCCCGCAGGCCGAGCTGGAGGAAGCGGTCGCCCCGGGCCGCCCCCGACTCGATCAGCCGCCGCATCGGCGTGCCGTGGCCGTGGAGGGACCCGAACTGGGTGTCGCCGGTGTCGGCGTGGGCGTCGAAGTGGATCACCGACACCCGGCCCCAGCCGACGTGGCGGGCGACCCCGGTCACGTCGGGCAGGGCGATGGTGTGGTCGCCGCCGAGGACCACCGGGACCGGGCCGGCGGTGGCCAGGGTCTGCACGGCCCGCTCGAGGCGGCCCAGCGCCTCCTCGGTCTCACCGGACAGCATCTCGACGTCCCCCACGTCGACCACGCCCAGCTCGACCAGCGGGTCGACGTCGAGGGCCAGGTGCGGGCGACGGCCGTTGTGGGGGAGATAGTCGGTGAGCCGGATCGCCTGGGGCCCGAAGCGGCACCCGGGCCGGTGCGAGGTCCCGCCGTCGAAGGGCGCCCCCACGATGACCGCCGCCGCCCCGGCGTAGCTCGCCGGCTCCTCCAGGTCGGCCGGGGGAACCCCGACGAATGTGGCGGCCGGCCCGTACATGTTCCCGATCCGCATACCCGGTCAGTCTCGCCCAATACCCCGGGCCGCGCCGGGGTGCCGGGGGTCCTCAGAGGGTGGCCGCGGCCGCCTCGAGGACCCGGCCGGCGGCCAGCAGCCGCTCCTCGCTGCCGTGGGGCCCGATCACCTGCACGCTCGCCGGCAGGGGGCCGCCGGACGGGACCGGCAGCACCAGGGCCGGCGCGCCGGCCAGGTTCACCGGCAGGGTGCAGCGGGCCACCAGCAGGTCGTCGGCCGCCTCGGCCGACGGCGGGAAGATGGCCAGGGTCGGGGTGACGACGAGGTCCACCCGCTCGAAGATCGAGAGGAGCGCCGACCGCCACTCCCGCTGGGCCTGGCGGGCCGGGGCCAGGGCGGCCTCGGTGCCGAGGTCGCGCCCGAGGGTCAGGCGGTCCCGGACGTCGGCGCCGATCCGCTCCGGGCTGGACTCGACCAGGTGGGCGTCGGTGTCCCAGGCCTCGACCACCAGTAGCAGACCGGCCATGGACGACACGGTCTCCCACTCGGGCACCTCGAGCCCGGTGATCTCCCACCCGACGGTGGCCAGCAGTGCGTCGATGGCGGCGTCGATCCGGGGGTCGGCGGCCACGGCGATGCGCCCCAACCGCGGGGTGGTGGCCGGGGCCACGGTGAAGCCCGGCTCGAGCAGGGCCATGCCGGCCTCCAGGCCGGCCACGTCGCGGGCCATCGGGCCGATCGTGTCGAAAGAGGGGGCGAGGGGCCACACCCCCTCGAGGGACACCCGCCCCCAGGTGGTCTTGAGCCCAGCGGTGCCGCAACAGGCGGCGGGGATGCGGACCGACCCCCCGGTGTCGCTGCCGTAGGCCACGTCGGCCTCGTCGGTGGCCACGGCCACGGCCGAGCCGCTCGACGAGCCGCCCGGGACGAGGGAGGGGTCCAAGGGGTTCACCGGGGTGCCGAACCACGGGTTGATCCCGGTCACCCCGAGGGCCAGCTCGTGGAGGTTGGTCCGGCCCACGATCCGGGCCCCGGCGGCCCGGGCCCCGGCCAGGCAGGCGGCGTCGGCCGGGGCCGGACGGGCCACGTCGGCCACCGCCCGGGAACCGGCGGTGGTGGGGACGCCCACCGTGTCGATGAGGTCCTTCACCGCCAGCCGGATGCCCGGACCCGAGGTCTCGAACCGGGTGATGAAGGTGCTCACTCGCCTCGACGCTACCCGGCGAGGTCGGCCGGGATCGCCCCCGTACGGGGAGGGCGACGGGACGGGACCGCGGGACTTGAGAGCGCCGGGCGCCGGCGCGACGCTGAGGCGGCACCCGCCCGGGTGCCGACCGGAGGGGTTCGCATGGAGATCGCAGGTTCGCGGGTGCTGGTGACCGGTGCCTCCTCGGGGATCGGCGCCGCCCTGGCCCGGTCCCTGGCCGCCCGCGGCGCGGTGGTGGGGCTGGTGGCCCGTCGGGAGGAGCGTCTGGACGAGGTCCTGGCCCAATGCCGTTCGACCTCGCCCGACTCCCGGCGGTGGGTGGCCGACCTGGCCGACACCGAGCGGGCCGGTGCGGTGGCCCTCGAGGCCTGGGACGCGTTCGGTCACCTCGACTGCCTGGTCAACAACGCCGGCGTCCCGATGCGCCGCCACACGACCCGGCTCGACGCTCCCACCCTCGAATGGGTGATGCAGGTGAACTTCTTCGCCCCGGCCCGCATGATGCTGGCCATCCTCCCCCGGATGCTCGAGCGGGGCGACGGCATGATCGTCAACGTCTCCAGCGTGGCCGGGCGGCTCGGGAACGCCAACGAGGCCGCCTATTCGGCGAGCAAATTCGCCCTCTGCGGGTGGAGCGAGGCGACCGCCGTCGACCTCTGGGACACCGGGATCAAGGTGCGACTGGTCAACCCCGGACCGATCGACACCGAGATCTGGGACCTCCCGGGCAACGACGACCCCCTCTACTCGGGCCCCAAGATCTCCCCCGAGGAGATGGCCGAGGGCATCGTTACCGCCATGGAGAGCGACCTCTTCGAGCACTACGTCCCCGACATGCGGGCCTTCGTGGAGGCCAAGACGTCGGACCCCGACACCATGCTGGCCGGGATGGCGGCGATGCTCCGCCAGGGCGGGGTGTCTATCGACCCCACCGGGGGCGAGCGGGGTGGCTGAGCTCGTCGTGGAGCGGTCGGGTGAGCACGCCGTCGTGACCCTCAACCGGCCCGAGCGCCGCAACGCACTGTCGATCACGTTGCGCGACGCCATCAGCGCCGCCCTGGGCGAGCTGGCGGCCGACGACACCCTGAAGGTCGTGGTCCTCACCGGTGCCGGGGACGCCTTCTGCGCCGGGTTCGACCTCACCGAGTTCGACCGGGCCCTTGCCGACGAGGCCTACTCGGAGGCGCTCTGGGCCTCGAGCGACCGCTACCACCGGGCCATGCTCCGCTTCCCCCTCCCGACCATCGCCGCGGTGAACGGCCCGGCCATCGCCGGCGGATTCGACCTGGCCGTGCTCTGCGACCTGCGGGTCGCCGCCACCACCGCCCGGTTCGCCCATCCCGAGCGCACCTTCGGCGACGTCGTCTACGGCCCGCTGCACGACCTGGTCGGGGGGGCGGTGGCCCGCGAGCTCACCCTCGGTGGCCGGGAGCTCTCGGCGGCCGAGGCCCTCGAGGTCCACCTGGTCGGTGAGGTGGTGGCGCCGGACCGGCTCGGCGCCGCCGTGGGCCGGCTGGTCGAGCGGGTCGGCGCGGCGCCCCGCGACGTCCTGGTGCGGACCAAGGCCAAGGCCCGCCGGGCCGCCGGGTTCGACCCGGACCTCCCCACCCTCGAGCTCTGACTGGCCTTCGGCGGGCCACGCGCCCGGGACCGGCGCGTCGGTGCGCACCGGTCGGGCGGGCCCGCCCCTCTACGATTGGGCGGTGTCCCTGAGCGGATCGGTGCTCGCTCCGGCCGCCGACCCCGCCCCTACCCGCCGGGCCGCCCGGGCCGCCCGGACCGGGCCGGCGGCCCGCTGGGTGCCGACCTCGGCCGCGGTGGACATCCTCTTCATCACCGTCCTGGTGGCGGCCGCCCTCGTCGCCGGCTTCATCCGGGTCTGGATCGTCTTCCACTCCGCCCTCGACGCCGACCAGGCGATCGTCGGGCTCATGGCCCAGGGGATCCGCAACGGCCACCTCCAGGCCTTCTACTGGGGCCAGCACTACGGCGGTGTGGAGCCCTACCCGGTGGCCGCCATGTTCGCCGCCTTCGGGGATTCGCCCCAGGTGCTCAACCTCACGGCGTCGGTGCTGGCCCTGGCCACCGCCCTGGTGGTCTGGCGGGTGGGCCGTCGCCTCTTCGGCCCGGCCGCCGCCATGGCGGCCGCCGTGCTCTCGTGGATCTGGTCGGAGTCGACCCTGTGGAACTCGACCCGCGAGTACGGCTTCCACGAGGTCGGCCTCCTCCTGGCCATGGTGGTCCTCCTGGCCGCCCTGCGGATCGTCGGGCGTCCCGAGCCCGCCGCGGGGCGCCTCGGCGACTGGGTCCTCCTCGGGGCGGCGGCCGGCCTGGGCTGCTGGGCCACCCCCGAGGTGCTCTACGTCGCCCTGCCGACGGCCTTCCTTCTGGTCACCGGGCTCTTCCACCGGCGGTCCCCGGCCCTGGCCGGCAAGGCCCTCCTCGGGCTGGTCGCCTTCGCCGCCGGCTCCCTGCCGTGGATCTGGGTCTCGGCTGAGACCGGCTGGGCGACGTTGCACTTCGTCACCTCCCCGGTCCCCCACAACACCTACGGCCGGCGGCTGGGCACCTTCTTCAGCCACGTGGCGCCGATGATCTTCGGGACCCGGGTCGAGGGGGCCGGCGCCTGGGAGGGCCCGACGACCTTCGCCGTCGTGGTCACCATCGTGCTGGCCGCCGCCCTGGGGGCCTGCGCCTTGGTCATCTGGCTGCGGGTCCCCCTCGCCCGCTTCCTGGTGGTGTTCGCGGTCAGCTTCCCGTTCCTCTACGCCGCCTTCCCCTCCAACTGGTTTTGGAACGACGGGCGCTACGGCGTCTGGGCCACCCCCGTCCTGGCCCTGCTCGTGTGCGGTGGCCTGTGGGCCGCCGCCCCCGAGGGGTGGGCCCGGGCGGTGGCGTTGGGCCTGGTGCTGGCCGCCCTGGCCTCGACCCTCGTCGCCTTCAACGACGGCTACGGCGCCGTGTCGTCCCCGTCCCGCCTCACCACCTGGTCATCGGACCCCAACTCGACCATCCACGCCCTGGCCGCCGGCCTCGAATCGCGACGGGTCCACGCCGTGTACGCCGGTTACTGGGTGGCCTACGAGCTCGCCTACCTCTCGTCGGGAGCGGTCCGGGTCATGCCGTTCCAGAACGACCGCAACCCGGCCGACGACCACCTGGTCGAGCGGGCACCCCGGGCCGGGTGGCTCTTCGTCCACCCCGGGAGCTTCTCGGACCTGGCCACCAAGGTCGGCACCACCCAGTTCCTCCAGAGCTCCACCACGACCGAATCCCAGTTCGAGGCCTGGCTCGGCGCCCACCGAGTCCCGTTCGCGGTCACCCGGCTCGGCGACTTCGATCTGGTCATGGCCGCCCGCAACGTCCGGCCGTCGGCGGTCACCGGGTGAAGCGGGCCGACCGGGGGCCCGGCTGGGGCACCCCGGCCCGGCTCGGCGATCAGCCCGGGACGGCCGCTGCGGAGGCGATCGCCCGGGCCTTGCCCCAGCCGGGTCCCCGCACGACGTGGCCGAGCCGCTCGGACCAGTTGGCGGACCGCCCCACGTCGCCCAGCATCTCTGCGTACTCGTGGGTGGCGATCCGGGCCACGTTGAAGGTCCCGATGTTCTTGGTGAGGCCGTAGACGGGCGGCTCGTCCTCGGGCTCGAAGGTGCCGAACAGCTTGTCCCAGATGATCAGGATGCTGCCGTGGTTACGGTCGAGGTACTGGCGGTTGCTCCCGTGGTGGACCCGGTGGTGCGAGGGGGTGTTGAAGACCCGTCCACCGGGCCCAGGGTGGCGATGGTGTCGGTGTGGATCCAGAACTGGTAGAGCAGGTTGATCCCGCGGGCCGTCTCGATCAGCTGCGGTCCGACGCCCAGCAGGCTCAGGATGCCGTAGGGGACGAAGACCCCGAACGCGTCGGCGACCGGCTGGCGCAGGGCGGTCGACAGGTTGTAGTGCTCGCTCGAGTGGTGCACGACGTGGATGGCCCACATGAAGCGCGACTCGTGCATGAACCGGTGGTTCCAGTAGTAGATGAAGTCCCAGCCGAGCACGGCTAGGGCCAGCGCGACCGGACCGGTCCCGAGATCGCCGACGACCCGGTGCCCGGACAGGCGCTGGGCGGTGGCCTTGGAGGCCCAGGCGGTGCTGACCGCGGTGCCGCCGGCCATGATGGCGGCCACCGCCGCGTTCCCGGCCACCCGCCGGGCCGCCCGGCCGGTCCGGCGCCGTCGCTCCCGGTTGGGCTCGGTGGCCCCGGCATCCCCGGCCGACCGGCCGTCGTCGGCCCCGGGCAGCCGCCCCGCCTCGAGGTCGTTGCGCCGGGCCATCACGTCGGCCACCGACGCCAGGGTGGCGGCCCCGACGGCCACGCCGAGCAGGGCCTTGGCCCGGCGCCCCTTCCCCGGGGTGACCGACCGCGGGACCCGCGGCATCACGATGGGGGCCAGCAGGCTGACGACCCCCATCGACAGACTGGCGATGGTGTCGCGCCGCTCGTAGTCGGCGGCCGTCGGTCCCCGCTCATCGGCGTGGCGCCGCAACCACCGGTACTCGGCGCCCATGGACCCGAAGTAGGCGGGCACGGCGGCGACGGTCAGATCCATCTGGGCCGGTGCCTCCCTCGCCGTCGGTCCGGACGGTCGAATCTACCGGTCGATCCCGGCGGGCGCATGCGGGCGCGGGCCGCCCGGCCGGGGTCCGGCGGTCCGTCCCGGGTGATCGTGGCCGAGAGCGTCACCCGGGGGCCCCAGGGACCCGGGGGACGGCGCGGGCCCGAAGCCACCTGTCCTTCGCCTCCTTCGGCGTCAGGGACGAGGGCTCGACGTGCTCGCCGAGCCCCCCGCGGCCCCCGTCCGTCCCACCCACCGCTGGCCCCCGTCCCACGGCTCCCTCAGCATCTTTGCCACCGCCGCCGTTCCCGGGAAGTGGTATCACACCGGTATCATCAGCGCATGGCATTGACTGTTCGCACTGACGCCGCGCTCGAGGCTGCCCTCACCGCACTCTCCGAATCAGAGGGGGCCTCCCGCCAGGAGATCATCCGGCGAGCGGTGCTCGAACGCTACGAGCGCGCCGGACACACCGTCCGCGTCGAGGACGCCACGAAGCGGATGACGGCCCGTTGGGGCGACGTGTTGGAGCGCCTCGGTCACTCGTGACCGACATCGAATACCTCGACCTCGATGACGTGCTCGGCCTCGTGAGGGTGCTGGGTGTCGGTCCGGTTCGGGACATCGGATTGCTCGATTCAGCAGTGGCCCGTCCGCGTTCGAGCGCTTTCGGGGCGGACGCCTATCGGACCATCGCCCTCAAGGCCGCGGCGCTGCTCCATTCCCTGACCAACAACCATTCGCTCGTCGACGGGAACAAGCGACTGGCGTGGCTGGCAACGACGGTGTTCCTCGACATCAATCAGCGAAGGCCTCAGCTGGATGACGACGCAGCGTTCACCCTCGTGTGGGAGATTGCCGGGTCTCGGATGGATCTCGACGATATTGCCGCACGTCTGAGGCCGCACTGAGTCCGGGCCGCGCCCTGGTCGAGGAGTCGGATCGCACGACGACTCACACGGTCCGACCGTGCGGCTGGGACACGGCCGACGGTCAGCTCGGAGCCCGGGTGGTGGCTGACCACCGGTACACGTTGGTCTGGCGCTTCTCGAAGCCCAGCCGTTGGTAGAGGCGGTTGGCGTCCTCGCGATCGGGTCTCGACGTCAGGTCGACGGTCCGGGCGCCGACGTGCCCGGCCCACTCGACCGCCGCCTCCACCAACGCCGCCCCCACCCCGGCCCCCCGGGCCGACTGGTCGACCACCACGTCCTCGATCCAAGCCCGCACCCCGGTGGGCACCCGGAAGACGGCCAGGGTCAGGGACCCCACGATCCGGCCGCCGACGCGGGCCGCGAACAGGGTGGTGGACGGCGAGTCGACGATGTCCTCCAGCGCGTAGGCCTCGGGCGCCCCCGCGCTGGACGAGAGCTGGGGCAGCAGCTCGGTCATGGCCGCCAGTAGCTCGGGGTCGGCCACCACCACCCGTTCGACGCTGACGCTCCCGGCGGCGGGCCCGCTCACCGCCCGGTGCCGCCGGTCTCGCTCCGACCGTCGGCGGCCGGGCCGTCGTCGGCGGCCACCGGGGCCCCGGTGTCGGCCTGGCCCCGCCACATCGGTTGGCGCACCCGGTCGTAGAGCACATCGCGACGCTCGCCCCGGATCGCCGCGAACACGTGGTCGCCCCAGCGCTCCACCCCGACCAGTGGGGTCGGCAGATTGTCCGGGCTGAACCAGCCGACGTCCCGGCACTCAAGCGGGTGGGGCTCGAGCTTCCCGCCGACCGCCCGGCAGTGGAACACCAGGGAGTAGAGGGGCACCCGGGTGAACCCGAGCCGGAGCCCGTCGAGCACGGCGATGAGCCGGACAGCCTCCGCCTCGATCCCGGTCTCCTCCTCGACCTCTTTGACCACGACCTCGGCCGCCGAATACCCGACGTCGCACCAGCCCGTCGGGTACAGCCACACCCCCGAGTCGGCCCGCTGGATGAGCAGGAGCTCGCCCTTCTCGTTGCCCACCGCCGCGCCCACGGCGACCTTGGGGGTCACATACCCCGGGATGCCGCTGCCCACCTGGCCCAGCCACTCTTCGACCAGGCCCTCGGCGTCGGCCACCTCACCCAGCTCACCGTCGGCCACCGATCGGATGTCGGCCGCCACCCGCAGGATCTCCTCGAACCGCTCGCGCTCGTAGAGACTCTCGGTGAAGCCGAGGCCGGTCCGGGCGATGGCGGCGAGGCTCTCGCTCCAGCGCAGCAGGGTCCGGGTGGAGACTGAGGGGTCCACGGGACCTGACGCTACCTCGCCCCCACCTCGGGCGATCGCGGCGGTCGCGGCGCCCCGGGGCCTGCCGGTGGACCACAATGTGCCGTGCCCGTGAACGAGGACTGCCGCCACTACGTGATGCAGAGCACCCCCCGGGGGGACAAGCTCGAGCGCTGCAAGGTGGGGGCCAACGAGCAGCTCCCCTTCGCCTGCCCCGACGGCTGCCTGTTCTACGAGCCCCGACGGGTGTCCTCGGCCGGCTGGCAGGTCCCCAAGGAGGACGAGCCGCCGGCCGGGCCCGCCTGACCGGGCCGGTGTCCGCCGACGACGCCGGGTCCGGGGCCGACGGCGACCGGCTGCCCGCCCTCGGGGCGGGGCGCTTCCACCTCCGGGGCTTCGAGCCGGGCGACCTCGACCTCGTCCGCGACGCGGCCGACGATCCGGTCATCCCGCGCATCTCCCACGTCCCGTCGCCCTTCACCGAGGCCGCCGGCCGTCGGTTCATCGAGCTGCAGCGGCACCGGCGGCGGGACGGCTTCGGCTACTCGTTCGTCATCGTCGACGGCCGGCGCCCGGCCGGCCGGCCGGTCGGGTCGATCGGACTGTGGCTCCGCGACATCGACCAGGGTCGGGCCTCGGTGGGCTACTGGACCGTCGGGTGGGCCCGGGGCCAGGGGGCGGCCACCGCCGCGCTGGGGGCGGTGGCCGACTGGGCCCTCGGAGAGCTCCGCGTGCCCCGGCTCGAGCTCTACGCCGAACCCGGGAACGTGGCCTCGATCCGGGTCGCCGAGTCCAACGGCTTTTCCCGCGAGGGCCTCCTGCGCAGCTGGCAGGTGGTCGGGGGCGAGCGCCGGGACATGGTCATGCTGGCCCGGGTGGACAGCCCGGGACCCTGACCGGGGCCGGGGCCTCAACCCTCGAGGACGTCCCCCAGCAGGTCGACCTGGATCCCCTCGCCCCGCAGCCACGACAGGCCGGCGTCGACCGCCGCGGGCGCCCCGTCGAGCTCGCAGATGATCCAGCCCTGGTGCTCCTCCACGTTGGCCCGGCGGATGTTGGGCTCGACGTCGAACTGGCGGACCAGGCGGGCCAGGATCGGGGTGCGCACCAGGGACTCGGGGAAGGTGAGCTTCACCCGGACCGAGATCACCGCCCGGCACCGCCCCGGGCGGCGGGGACGTCGGCCAGGACCCTGTTCAGGCTGCCCGACACGAAGCCCTCGAGGTCCAGGGCGACGTAGGCGTAGCCGGCGCCCCGGACAGCCTCGACCACGGCCACCCGGCGGGCCACCACGGCGGCCAGCTCGTCCTCGGGGACCTCGATCCGGGCCACGTCCCCGTGGTGGCGCACCCGGAGCTGGCCCAGGCCCAGCGCCCGCAGGGCCGACTCGGCCCGGGCCACCGAGCCCAGGGTGCCGAGGGTGACCGGGGTGCCGTAGGGGACCCGGGAGGCCAGGCAGGCGGCGGCCGGCTTGTCCCAGGTCCGCAGGCCCAGGCGGCGGGACCACGCCCGCACGTCGGCCTTGGTGAACCCGGCGGTCACCAGCGGGAAGGCCGCCCCCAGCCCGGCCGCCGCCGCCTGGCCCGGGCGGTGGTCCCCCAGGTCGTCCCGGTTCACCCCGAGCACCACGGTGGCCGACTCGGCGGCGGCCAGGGGGCCGAGGGCCCCCATGAGGGCCGTCTTGCAGCGGGCGCAGCGGTCGGGCCCGTTGGCCACGTAGCGGGGGTCCTCCAGCTCACCGGTGGGCACCCCGGCCCAGCGCAGCCCCCACTCGGCCGCCAGGGCCCGGCAGTCGGCCTCCTCCTCGGGGGCGAGCGACGGCGAGAGGGCGGTGGCGCACAGGACGGACCCGGACCCCAGGGTGTCGTGGGCCACCGCGGCGAGAAAGGCCGAGTCGGCGCCGCCGCTGAAGGCCACCACCACCGGGCCCAGGTCGCACAGGACGTCCCGGAGGTCGGTGAGCTCGGCGGTCACCGGCCGGCCCCGGGCCCGGCCAGGCCGGCCAGCACCTCGTCGAGGTCGCCCACCATGCCGGCGTAGAAGGGGCCGAACTCGGCGTAGTGGGCCGAGGCCTCGTCGAAGCGCATCTCGTAGACGCACTCCTTCAGGTCGTCAGGGTGCACGCCGAACAGGGTGACCCCCCACTCCCAGTCGTCGAGCCCGGTCGAGCCGGTGATGACCTGGAGGACCCGGCCACGGAACGTCCGGCCCACCGTGCCGTGGCCCATCATCAGCGCCTTGCGCTCCTCGAACCCGAGGGCGTACCAGTTGTGATCGGCCGACCGGCGCTTGGACATCGGGTAGAAGCAGAAGGCCCGCTTGCCCTCGGGCGGGAGGCGGGGGAACAGGCGGGCCTGTCGCATCTCTTCGGGGACGCCGGCCGCGTACTCGGAGATCTCGGTCAGCGACACGTAGCTGGCGACCGGTTCGAGCCCGGCCGCCACCACCGCGCTCTGCAGGTCCCGCAGCGTCCACAGGTCGGGCCCGAGGGCCATCAGGCAGACGTCGGCCTTGTGGCCGAGGATGCTGGCCGCCACCACCTGGTTGCCCGCCTTCTCGGCCTCGGCCAGGGCGTCGGCCACCGCCCCGGGGGCCAGCGACGGGGTGGCCCGGCAGAACAGGTGCAGGACCCCCCAGCCGGTGGCCGGGGCCATCACCTCGGGATGGGGCGTCTCGGGACGGGGCAGGGGACGGGGCTCGGGGGTCCCGTCGGGGGCGCTCACGCCGGCCAGTCTACGGACGCCGGGGAGGACGGCCGAGGGGCGCCCGGTCGGGCGCCCCTCGGCAAGGTCCTGTGGTCCCCGGCGGCCGACCGGCAGGCCGGCGACCGTCGGGTGGGCGGATCAGAAGTCGTCCATGCCGCCACCGGGCATGGCCGGGACGTCCTTCTCCGGCTTGTCCACGATGACCGCCTCGGTGGTCAGGAACAGCGCCGCGATGGACGCCGCGTTCTGCAGGGCCGAGCGGGTGACCTTGGCGGCGTCGATGACCCCGGCCTTGAACAGGTCGCCGTACTCACCGGTGTCGGCGTTGAGGCCCTCGGCCCCCTTGAGGTTGCGCACCTTCTCGACGATGACGCCACCCTCGAGCCCGGCGTTGACGGCGATCTGCTTCAACGGCTCCTCCACCGCCCGGGCCACGATGCGGGCCCCGGTGGCCTCGTCCCCTTCGAGCTTGTCGGCCCGCTCGAGGACGGCCTTTTGGGCCCGGAGCAGGGCCACGCCCCCACCGGGCACCACGCCCTCCTCGATGGCCGCCTTGGTCGTCGACACTGCGTCCTCGATGCGGTGCTTCTTCTCCTTGAGCTCCACCTCGGTGGCCGCCCCGACCTTGATCACCGCCACCCCGCCGGAGAGCTTGGCCAGACGCTCCTGGAGCTTCTCGCGGTCGTAGTCCGAGTCGGTGTTCTCGATCTCGGCCTTGATCTGGTTGATCCGGCCCTTGATGTCGGCCTCGTCGCCGGCCCCCTCGACGATGGTGGTCTCGTCCTTGGTCACGACCACCTTGCGGGCCCGGCCCAGCAGGTCGAGGCCCACGTTCTCGAGCTTGAGGCCGACCTCTTCGGTGATGACCTGGCCGCCGGTGAGGATGGCCATGTCCTGGAGCATCGCCTTGCGGCGCTCGCCGAAGCCCGGGGCCTTGACCGAGACGCTGCGGAAGGTGCCCCGGATCTTGTTGACCACCAGGGTGGCCAGGGCCTCGCCCTCGACGTCCTCGGCCACGATCACCAGCGGCTTGCCGCCCTGCATGACCTTCTCGAGGATCGGGAGCAGGTCCCGCACGGCGGTGATCTTGGAGGCCACCAGCAGGACGTAGGCGTCCTCGAGCACGGCCTCCATCCGCTCGGGGTCGGTGACGAAGTACGGGGAGATGTAGCCCTTGTCGAAGCGCATCCCCTCCACCAGGTCCATGTCCATCCCGAAGGTCTGGGACTCCTCGACGGTGATCACGCCGTCCTTGCCCACCTTGTCGATGGCCTCGGCGATCATCTCGCCGATCTCGGTGTC
>Ga0182024_10007651_pt1 | contig 23240 bp, 21 predicted proteins | sample P32metaG_FD_120480 | JGI IMG/M metagenome (GOLD analysis project Ga0182024, IMG submission 120480) | Permafrost microbial communities from Stordalen Mire, Sweden - P3-2 metaG (Illumina Assembly) | ecosystem: Environmental > Terrestrial > Soil > Wetlands > Permafrost | place: Sweden: Stordalen... | reverse complement strand
AGTTTGTTAGTTCGAAGTTCTTAGCTCGCCGTTTTCCTACTTCCTGAGTCAAATTGATGCCCTCGAATCTGTGAACTAAGAACAGCGAACTGTGAACTTTGTTTTCAACCGGCAACCAATACTTCTCTCAGTCGCTCAAGCCGCCCGCGAACCGAACCATCGTAAATCGTGGAACCGATGCGCACCACGGCGCCGCCGAGGATGGATCGATCCAGTTTGAATATCGCTTCGACGCGCGCTCCTGCCAGCTTGCCCACGCCGGCGATGAGTGTGTTGCGTTCGTCATCGCCGAGTTCGCGTGCAGTAACAATTTCAGCCTCACGAATGCCGAGCCGCGCCCGCAATTCGGCGCGATAGGCTGCGGCCACTTCGTGCACTTGGCCGATGCGGTCATTGTTGATGAGCACGGCGAGCAGGTTACGCAATTCTCTTTGCAGGCCGAGCTTTGCATTGAGCTTGTCGAGAATCGCAACCTTTTGCACGGCGGCGACGGCCGGATTCCGAAAGAACGTTTGCAACTCCGGACTGCCGTCCCAGGTGGCCTCAAAGTCGGCCAGCTGTTTGTCGATCGCAGCGGTATCGAGCCGGGCAGAAGTGACCACGTCAAGAAAGGCGCGCGCGTAGCGGGAGACGAATGCTGCCATTTAGTTCTGCTCTCCTTTGGCCACGTCGCCCACAAACTCGGCGATGAGAGCGCGATCGGACTCCGGTGTCAGGACCAGCTGCTTGACGGCCTGTTCAATGGCCAGGTCGGCGGCGAAAAGGCGCAGCCCGCGCTTGGCCTGTGCTCCAGCCAACGCGATTTCCTGTTCGGCCGACGCGACGATGCGGCCGCTCTCTTCCTGAATCGTCGCCTTGATGCGCACTTCATCGTTCTTGCTTTCTTCTTCAACCTGTATGCGAATTCCGGCAATTTCTTGGTCGAGTTTGGCCAGCTTGGCTTCTACCGCGCTCAGGCGCGCGTTGGCGTCCTGGGTCAGTTTGCGCGCCGACTCCAGATCGTGCTTCAACGTCTCAGAGCGCTTGCGGATGATCCTGGGCATCAACCGAGCGAGAGGAATGATGATGGCCAGAACGATGATGGCGAAGTTAAAGAACTCGAAAAGGCGAGCCGTCGTCTCGACGTCGAGATGAAACAATCGGGCCAGCGATCGCACCATCGGCGTGTGCCGGTAAACGTTCTCGTCTTCGGCGGCGTTCTCAGTAGCGCCGGATTTAGCGATCTTCTTGTCGACGGAGTTCGCACCGTTGGCGGAGCTTTTCGCTGCCGAAGCTGGCTGCTGTGCGTTCGCACGCACGGGCACGGCGGGAATCGATGCCGTCAAAAAAGCGAATAAAAGGATCAAAACAATTCGACGAGAAAACCGCGAAGCATGCATGGAATGACTCAACGGGAACCCCCGGCAGCCGCAGGAAGAACTGCCCGGACCACTTGACTCGCCAGCTCTGCGACAGAAGCCTGCACGACCTTGCGGGCCTGCACAGCTTCGCCTTCCAACTCCGCCTTGGCCTGGTTCACGCGGGCTGCGGCCGCTTTGCGCGCCACTTCGAGAGCGGCGTCGCGCTCGGCGTTCCACTGTTTGATGCGCTCTTCACGAGCCTTGAAAATATCGGCCCGCGCCTGGCGTAACTTCGCGGCATACTCAGCCGCGCGTGCTTCGGCTCCCTCGATTGCCTTGTGTGCAGCCTCGACAGCGCCTTCTGTGCGGGCGCGGCGCTCCTTCAGCGTGGCAGTCAGTGGCCTCTGGATAAGAAACTGATAGGCCAAAACCAGCACAATGAACAACAAGGAGGTGGGCACAGCACCGATGAAGTAGCCCTCTAGTTGTTGGAAGATTTCTTGCATTCAGGCACCGGGATTGCGGGTGGTAATCGTTGCAAAATCTGTTGCGGGTGGAACACTTTTTTGTATCAGGCAGGAACCCGCAAGTCAACGCGTACGGGCTGATTTCATGGGGCTATGTGATTGCTGTCACGAATGGGAAACATTGCGGAAAAAATCGCTTGCTTTCCCTGACAACAAGCATAAACTAAAGATACCACCTAGACCCGGTTCAGGGTCCAGCGGGCGGCCAGTTCCGGGAAGTCTCTCCACTCCCGAAGCTGGTGGCCCGCTTCTTAATTTCCATTCCAAATTCCAGACGACTGACCTGCGCGAGGAGATTCTTCGTCTACCTCAATGACCGGCTTCCCACCGCTGCACGCGCGACGGGAACGAACGAGGAACCTGAGCCCCTGGTTGGCAGTTTGCGGCCGGTTCCTGGAACAGACGCGATTCAGGAAAAGCTGTCAGCCGAAGCCAACGACCCAGAGTCGGAGCGACCCCCAGGAAGCGACGACCTGGCACGCAGCGGAAGCACCACATTCTTTCCTGAACGCCGAAAAATGGAGGAAGTTCAACCTATGCGCAACCAAATCTTTAGCCTCGCACTGGGCGGATTGCTCACGCTTGGCGTGAGCGCCGCCGCGATGGCACAGGACAACCCCGCGCCAGCCGCGGCGCCAACACAAGACCAGGGCCAGGCCGGCCGCGGTCCCGGCCGAATGAACCCCGACCGCCAACTCGAACACATGACCCGTGAACTCGGGTTATCGGCCGATCAGCAGAACCAAATCAGGCCCCTGCTCGTCGACCGCCAGCAGAAGATGCAGGCGCTCTTCCAGAATCAGTCGATCGCGCAAGAAGATCGTCGCGCGAGGATGCAATCGATCCGGCAAGACACACAGGCCAAGATCGAAGCAGTCCTGAACGATCAGCAAAAACAGAAGTTTGAAGCGATGCAGGAACACATGCGCCGCGGCGGACCGGAAGGCGGACCTCAAGGCGGGCCACCTGAAGGTGCACCTCAGCCGCAGTAAATGCGCGCGGGAAGATGGGGTCGGATCCACCCCATCTTCGACCTATTTCATTGAGCTGGTAATGAAAGCAGCTAGATCATCCTTGAGCTTGGGCAGCGCTTCAACGTTCAGGTAGATCATGTGGCCGGAAGGATAGTAGCCGAATTGCACATTACCCCGCAGCGCCGGGTCGAGATTCATGTGATCGAGATCGAATTCCGTGGCGAAAAACGGCGTGGCCAGATCGAAATAGCCATTGGCTGAGAAAACACGCAGGTGCGGATTCTTGCGGATGGCGCTGGCCAGGTCGGCGGCGACGTAGGGTTGCGACTGATCTCCTCCCCCAGGTCCAGGTGCGCCGCTGGTCGGATGGTGTTTCCAGTCCCACTGCGCAATCGAGTTGGAGCTCGGACGGTATTCATCGGTCGAGTCGTATTTCAGCTCGCGCGAAAGATAATCGTGCAGCGCGGCCACAAATGCTCCGCTGATACCCGTATCCGAGGCATCGTAGCTGGGATTCTCACCGGCCGCGTCTACATCCACACCTTCAAAGCGCATGTCGTAGCGGCCCAGCGTCCGGCGATCGTCGCGCAGAACTTCCTTGCGGAAACGCGTCGGCGAAATACGGAGATTTGCTTCCTTGATGTAGTCGATGGGGAGACCGGTATAGTGGCTGACCTGTTTTGCGACTTCGTCCACTTGCGCGGCCGGCAGCCGGTCGCCCGCGAACAACGCCTGCGCATAGGGGCCGGAGGCGAACTCGCGGGCTTGCTGCACCCATGTGGCCACGTCAGCGGGCTTGTCGGGAATCTTGCCGAAGTACCACGCAGCAGCGGCGTAGCTGGGCAAATTGAAGACGTAGATGCCGTCGTAACCCGGTGCGCGGATGTTGTAATTCAGGATCGAGGAAATCAGCACCACGCCGTTCAACTGCACGCCATCGTTGCCGAGCATGTCTGCCAGCGCCGCCGAGCGCGTAGTGCCATACGACTCGCCGATCAGAAATTTCGGTGAGTTCCAGCGCAGATTCACCGTCAGGTAGCGAACGATGAACCGATCGAACGCGCGCAGGTCTTGATCGACACCATTGAAATCTTTGGGCGTGCCTTTGCCCACGGCGCGCGAGTAGCCGGTGAGCGGCGCATCGATGAAGACAAGATCGGACTTGTCGAGCAACGAATACTCATTGGGCTCAAGTTTGAATGGCGGGCCAGCCGTGGGATTGGGGCTGTCGGTATGGACGCGCACCGGCGAAAACGACCCCATGTGCAACCACAAAGTGGCGGAGCCGGGACCGCCGTTATACAGAAAGCTGACGGGGCGCGTGCTGGCGTCGGCGCCGTCCAGCGTGTAGGCGACATAGAAGAGGCTGCCGTAGGGTTTTTCGTCCTCATCGCGGATGACGAGATTCCCGGCGGTCGCAATGTATTTGAGCGATTTGCCGTCGAGCGTCATCTCGTGATGCGTGGCCACCGGCTTTTCCGGCGGAACAGGCGTGTTGTCTTTGTCGGCATCTTTGTGCTGGTCGGCGTTTGGCTGCGCCGGGGCCGGTGCGGCGGCTGCAGGCGGACGCTGTTCCTGCGCAACGGCAGCAAAATTAAAAGAGAGCAGACTGGCGGCGATCGAAAACGAAGCCAAGCTACGGCGCACCATCGACAGTGGACCTCCAGATTGACGAATGTTCTCCTACTTGCAATCGTTCGAGGAACTCGGGGACAACTTCACTGACTAGGGCTTGGGTTGCGCGACAGAGGGATCCTTCGTGAGCAACCCTTGCGCGCGCAACCAGGTTTCCATCAGACCCGGCCACTGATCGAGCGCGGCATCGCCTTTGCCCAAACCACTACCGTGCGCTCCATTGGGGAAGATGTGCGCCTCAGCCGGAACGCCCGCTTTGACGAGAGCTTCGTAAAAACGCAGTCCCTGTTCTACGGGGACAGTCTGGTCGTTGAAGGTGTGATACCAGAACGTCGGCGGCGTGTCTTTGGTGACAAAAAGATCCGGAGAGTACGCCGCCCGAAGGGCATCGCACCGGTCCATCAGATTGAAGATCTTGCAGTAGCTCAAGTGCGAAGTGTCGGTGGTAATAGCCCCGATCCACGGATATACGAGCACGAGGTAATCGGGCCGGCTTGAAACGCGCTCCGTCGGATCCTCAGCTTCAGGGTTGCCGGGCACAAACTGCGTACCTGCGAGCGCAGCCAGATGACCGCCCGCCGAGGAACCAATGACCACGATACGGTTGGGATTGACAAAGTAATCACGTGCGCGCGAGCGCACAATCTGAATCGCGCGCCGGGCATCGAGCAGCGGAACCGGCAGCACATAGCCGTTCCCAGTGAGGCGATAGCTCAAGACAAAAGCGCGAAACCCGCGCACCGTGAACCAATCGGCATACTGGCGACCTTCGAGGTTGGCTGCGAGGTTCATGTACGAGCCGCCGGGAAAGATCACGACTGCGGATCCGTTTTCGGTCCCCTTGTGGGGCTCGAAGATCGTCAGTGTCGGAATGTCTTCGCAGGCATCGCCCTTGGCCTGCGGCGCCGGACCCGCCCACAGGCGAATCGTCTGAATTCCAAGAAAGGCATTGTTCTGGCCTGCAATGGCGCATGAATTTTTCTGCGCCTGCGCGCCGGTAGCGAATGCAAAGCAGAGTGCAAGAACGAGAAAGAGTCGCTTCATCCGAGCCCCATGGGTATTCGCGGCGATTATACGAGAATAGGGAGCAGGCAATAGAAATCCGCGGTAAGGTCTCCTATTCCCTACTCCCTCTCTTTTAGAGCCAAATCGCAGTATGTCCAGTGCAGCTCTCCATCGCTTGCGTGGTGAGTTGCTCGGCGAGATCGAAACCGTAGCGCGCAAAATAATAGGCCGCCCCATGCAGCCGCTCCTGCAGCACACCGCCGGGATAGAGTGCCCGACTGATGGCCTGGGCGTGGCGCTTGATCGACTCTTCCTTTTGCAACTGGAAGTTGGCTGCCAGCCGTCGCAGCCGGTTCATCTGATAGCGCATCTTGTTGGCCGCAGTTTCAGCCGAGCGGCCAAGTCCCGCGTCGAGAGCGCGCATCCATTCGAGCAGCGGAGTAAGTTCGGCATCGAGAGCAATCCCCACCGCAGCAATCTTGCGCTTCCCTTCGATGGGCATGGCCCGCGCGGCGAGCAACTGCGCCAGCGAATCGGCAGTCTCGTTAAAAACGCGATCGAGTGTGAGCTCGTGTTCGCGCAGCAACTCGCCAATCTCCGGTTCGATCAGTGTGGCTGAAAAGCGCGGCTCGGCCAGTGTCATGCGGCCGAGAATCTTCTCGAACAGCACCGCTGACTGCGCAAAATAGGCATTTTCCGCGGGGCCACCAATGGTGAGCGAGGTCCCCAGCAGGTAGTCCTGAAAGACGGGCCGCAACAGAGCAGCGGGCGAGATGCGCTCCGGCGCCGTGTCGAGAATTCCAACCAAATCCGGCGTTGAATAGCGCTCACGCCCAGCCTGCCAAAGTCCATCCGGCTCCTGCGCGCTCGACGGGTTGCGCTTCAAGGCGATACGCGCTCCGGTCCGCTCGTCGATCAGGAACAGAAGGCTCGATTGCGGTGCGACCGCAACTTGCGCATGATAGCCGGCCGTTTCGAGGGCGCGATTGCGTTCGATCAGCGCTGCATGAAATTCATCGGCTCGTTCCAGCCCCGCACGCAGCACGGGCGCGCCCATGCGATGGAGGTCGCGCCCTTCCGCGTTAAGAATCAGCAGGCCCTGCGCGGCAAAAACCTTGGCATAGAAATCAGTAAATGCCTGCGCGAACGTCCGGCCTGGTTTATAGGCGGCAGCAAGGGCGTCCATCGCGTCAGACGAACCGAGCAGCTCCCACGCCTGATCGATGAGTGGATTGATCGTTTCGTCGAGCACTACGCGGCCGACAGGCATCGGGACCGGAGGCGCCGTTTCGTAGACAAGTTTCTTCAGCTCGCGGCGCGACGGAAACGTGACGTGATTGATCTCGGCGAAGTCGTGGTCTTCTGTCGCCAGCCAAAATATGGCTGCATGAGGTCTGCCGGCCGCAGTGCCTTGCCGGGCGCGCGCCAATGCCGTGGCTGCTTTGAGTGGCGTGAAGAGCGGCCCACCAAAGAGCCCCACCTGCTGCCCGGTGACAACGGCTCCTGCACCGGAGCGCAGAGCTCCGAGGGCCTGACCACTAGACGCTGTAGGGTTCTGCGCCGTAAGAATCTCGACCAATTCCGACCAATGCGCAGGTAGAGGCGGCCGCACCTGCCACCCTCCGGAAGATGGAACAAAGCCGAAGAACGGCTGCAGCGCAGGCTCGCCCGCGCAGAAATCCGCATAGAGCCGGCTGAGCCCTGGCGCCACGGCAATGCCGGGGTCCCCAGGGACGGGTCTTTGTCCCTGGGGTGGAATCGGATGACAGTCTGCGAGGTGCAACGCGTTCACTTCCAATGGGTGAGACGTGACATAGCCGGAGAAAACCGCTTTGTGAGAACCGGCTGTGATAAGGATGCCATGCTGGGCCGGATCGATGCACAACCGTGCCCCTGCCTTATGCTGATACTTTGACTATTCCGCCGCCTAGGAGACCGCCCGCAATGCCGAAAAAGCCCGCTAAGCCGACAAAGAAGCGCAAGCCCCTGAAAGCTCTGAAGACCAAGGGCCCCAAACGAGAGCCTGTTGAGACGGCGGAGCTGATCAGTTCCGTGGTCGTGTTTGAGTGCCCGTTGTTCCGGGTGCGACACGACAAACTGATCGAGCCGGGCGGCAAACACAGTGAGCGGGATGTAATCCGGCACAATGGGAGCGTTGTCATCCTGGCCCTCGATAACTCCAAAAGCAAAAAGGACCCCTGGATCGTGATCGAACGCCAATATCGCCACGCGGCCAACCAGTTTCTTTGGGAGCTGCCGGCAGGCAAGCTGGAAGCAGGTGAGGATCCGTTATCAGGAGCCAAGCGCGAGCTCGAAGAAGAGACGGGCTACAAGGCGAAGAAGTGGAAGCCGCTGGTTGAGTACTACGCCAGTCCAGGTTTTCTAGGCGAATCGATGAAGGTCTTTCTCGCCGAAGGGCTCATCTCGGGCGATGCGCATCCCGAAGATGATGAGCAAATCGAGCTGAGGCTGGTGAAACTGTCCGAAGTTCTGCGGATGATTGAGAAGGGCGCAATTCTCGACGGCAAAACGCTCACAAGCGTCCTTCTCTATGCGCGTTTGATCACAAAAAACAGAAAAAAATGACGCGCTAAATCGGCTCTTCCCATTGAATCAATGGCTTCCGAGTTTTTCGCACGCATCTCGTCTCACTTTGTGGACTGCACGCAGTTAATTCCAATCAACCTTTCGCGCTCTTCCTTCGTCATACCGAACATACGGTGAGCGTCCCCCGGAACTGCGTTCGCCGTCTACTCCTCTCGGTAAGGAAAGGCAGAAGCCTGTGGCTCAGTACAAAGGCAAAGTCAAGTGGTTTAACAACGCCAAGGGCTACGGATTCATCGGTCGCGATGACGGCCCCGATGTGTTCGTCCACTACTCGGCAATTCAATTGGACGGCTACAAGACACTGAAAGAGGGCGATGATGTCGAGTTCGACATCGTCCAGGGCCAGAAAGGTCCCCAAGCGGACGCTGTACTCCGCCTCAGGGACGCCGCCCATACAGCAGCGTAGTGCTTTTTAGGAGGCGCTTTCGTGGCCTGACGCCGCGGAAACACTCCAGGAGTCTCGCGAACCACCGGGCGTAACATCCTAACCACAAGCGTGGTACGGGATGGTTGTGCCTGACCGCCAAACACTCGTCACAATCTGAGCCCTTCGAGTCCTGGCACTTCAAGCCAGGACTCGGCCGCATTTGCGCCCTCGCGAAGATGAGCGGCAAATCGACGCTACAGCAGTTTCGGAATTGGTGTAGACCGAAAGCACGTTGCAAAGTGGCGCTTTCATCAGCCGGGGTCCCCATGGACGGGCCCGTGTCCGTGGGGTGGAAGAGAACGGCACCTTTCGGTACTTTCAAAATGCCTACGTAAATTCCGAAATTGCTCTAATCGTTGATACTGGTGGCGGAGACCTTCGAGTGGATAACACCACCATTGCGTTTTTGCTGTCCGAGACCGCCGACCTCATGTCCATCGATGGGGCCGACAGCTTTCGCATTCTCAGCTACCGTCGCGCCGCCGAAGCGGTGGAACAAACCACGGTCGACGTGATTGCCATCGTCGCCGACACCGAACGCCTGCTCGAGATTCCCGGGATCGGCAAAAGCATGGCCGCCAACATTCAGTCCATCGCCGCCACTGGCTCTCTTCCCCAGCGCGATCAGTTAGTCGCAAAATACGGCACCGGCATCCTCGAGCTGCTCAAACTTCCCGGCATGGGCCCCAAGACCATCGCGCTGTTTTGGTCGGCCGCGCAGATCACCAGCATCGATCAGCTTGCCGAAGCCATCGAAGCCGGTCATCTCGCCAAGCTGCCGCGCATGGGCGCCAAGCAAGTCGAGAAAATCAAGAAAGGCATTGAGGACTATCGCCGCAGTGCCGGACGCTTCCGCATCGACGAAGCGGAAGACGCCGCAACGCGGATTTCAACCTACCTGCTGGCATTTGACGGGATCGAGCGAGTGACACCGGCCGGCTCGTTGCGCCGAGGCCGTGAAACCGCCGGTGATCTGGACCTGCTCGTGACCGGCGCAGCCTGCCAGCCGGGCCATGCCGAGGCCGCCGTTGAATATGTTGCGGCATATCCGGGCATCCACAGCATGATCGCCAAGGGCGAAAACAAGGTCAGCTTTTATCTGAGCAATAGTCTGCAGGTGGATGTGCGCCTTCTGCCCTCGGAATCCTACGGCGCGGCTCTGCAATATTTCACCGGCTCAAAGGCCCACAACGTCTCCCTGCGCCAGCGCGCGCTCAAAATGGGCTATACCCTGAGCGAGTGGTCGCTCGCACGGCTGGACGATGGTTCCACCGTCGCCGCAGCCACCGAAGAAGAGATTTATACCGCGCTCGGCATGGACTGGATGCCCTCGGAGCTGCGCGAAAACCTCGGCGAGATTGAAGCTGCTGCGCAGCGTAGTCTCCCTAAGCTTATTGAGCAGTCCGACATCAAGGGCGACGTGCACATGCACACTACCGCAACCGACGGGCGCAACTCCATCCGCGAAATGGCCGAGGCCGGCCTCGCGCACGGATACCAATACGTCGCCATCACCGACCACTCGAAGAACCTGGCCATGACGAACGGCCTCGACGAGGTGCGCGCCCTCGAACACATCAAGCGCATTCGCGAAGTCGACCAGCAGATGGAAGGACGCATTCGAGCCTTCACCGGAATCGAGGTGGACATTCTGGCCGACGGCGCTCTCGACCTCAACAACGAAGTCCTGGCCCAGATGGACGTAGTGATCGCCAGCGTCCACACGCGCTTTGAGCAGAGCCGGGAGGAGATGACAGCCCGTGTATTGCGCGCGATTGAGAACCCCTACACGCGGATCCTTGGGCATCCGACCGGCAGGCTACTCTTGAAGCGCGACGCATTCCAGATCGACCTCGGCGTGGTGCTGCGCAGGGCCGCCGAACTCGGCGTCGCCGTGGAACATAATGCTGCGCCGGAGCGGCTGGACCTGAGCGATCGCGACCTGCGCCTCGCCAAGGAACTCGGCTGCAAAATCGTGATCAACACCGATGCGCACAATCTGCGCGACTTCGACAAAATGACCTATGGCCTGCGCCAACTGCGCCGCGCCTGGCTGGGACCCGAGGACGTGCTGAATACGAAAGGGCCGGCGGGGTTTCTCGCGGCGCTGCGCCCCCGGCCGTGACAGCGCCCGGCACCATAGTCGCCGTCGCTCCCGTTCAGAATGCAAAGGAGAAAAGATGAGGCATTCAGCGTTGCTCTGCGTAGCTGTTTTCTTCGGACAGGCTGCGGGTTTGCTCGGACAATCGGATCCCAGTGCGTCCGCATCGACGCCTGCGTTGCCGCTGCCTCTCCTGCCCATCAAGGTGCTGATGCAAAGCCCTGCGGATACCAACACCGATCTGCAAATTATCTGTCTATTCCGTTCAACGCCGGAGAATATCCTCCACGGCTCGCTCATCGAGACCAATGAAAAGCTTCACGGTCTGCTCGACCGGATCCGCAAGCCTGAGTTGTTCGGTGGAGAGTTGGGCGAAACGATGCTCCTGACCCCTCCCGAGGGCACGCTAGCGGCAAAGAGACTTCTCATCATCGGCCTCGGCGACTCGGCGTCCTTCACGCCCGAGCGCATGGAATTCGTTGGCAAAATCGCACTGCGCGAAGCCAACCGTGCCGGCGTTGCCCATCCTTTTTTCGCGCCCACAATTCTCGATGGCGGGGTCACGAAGTTTGCGACCGGCCAGGTGGCCGAGCAGGTAGTCCGGGGCTTTCGTGAAGCGCTGGCCACCCATGCGATCGTCCAGAACGCGGGCGCAGCCAAGTCCCGCATCGTCGAAGATGTCACCTTTCTTGCCGGCCCCAAATTTGCGAAGGATACCCAAGCCGGCATTGACCGCGCGCTCGCAGCCGAAACCAACCCAACGCGCTAGCTGCGCTTTCCGTTGCGACAGGCCGAGATTGGTCCCCGAGCTCATCCCAAAAGAGATGCAGGAATCCATGGCCCACACTGCGCGGCACAAGATAAGATAGGGGCGCCATGAGTCTGCTCCATCAGGAAAAGCCCGGAGAGCTGGACGACGCAGCGCGCGGCGAGTCGTTTACCAAGGGCACCGGCCATTTGGTATGGGCAAGCATTGCCGCAGCCGTGGTCGTCAGCATCGCGATTGCGATCTATGTCATCGCCGGTGAAAAACCGCCGGTCGCGACGGGTGAGGTGCTGGAGATATGGGCGCACCCCATGCACTCGGTCACGCCGGCGTTCGACGCCAACGGCTCCAGCGTATCGCAGGAATCCTTCGACCAGGTGCTGGTTTTCACCCGTGTGCGACTACACAATCAGAGCAAACTACCGCTCTTTCTGCACCAGATCATGACCAACGTGACGCTCGCGGACGGCACCGTGGACACAAGCTTTGCCGCCACGGCTTCGCAGTATGAGCGCGTTTTTCTGGCGTATCCCACCATGGCTCAGTGGCACAGCACGCCTCTCTCGTCCGAGCTGACGCTCGAGCCCGACCAAACGGCGGAGGGGACTTTCGTCTCCTCCTTCCGCATGGCAAAGGATCAATGGAATGCGCGTAAGGCCCTGGACTTTACCTTCGGCTTCCGCTATCAGCCGGAAGTCAAAGTCCCCGCCACTGGCGCGGTTACTGACCGCTAGGCGTTGAGGGCGGAGCCGGTGCGGTCTTCGGTGTGGAGAGATACCCGGAAATCTGGCTCTTTCCGCCAATCGTGTTGACCACAATCTCGTAGAGCGCCGGATCCTTGCCGCTGTAGAACTGCAGGGGCTCGTCGACGTTGCGGTCCTTCTTTTCGTAGCTGCGGTCGTCCGCGTAGACCACCAGCGTGAACCTGCTCTTTTTCTGGTCGGCCTTCTTCAATTCCAGGCTGACCGTGCCGACCGGCTTCTTCTGGCCCTTGGCAAGCGTGAACTCGTAGTAGTTGCGGTCACCCCTGTGCTTCAGAACCTCCAGCTCTTGCGCATTGCGTGCAATCAGGCTTGAATGATCGCTCAGATCCCCCTTCATCGACGTCAATTGGGCAACGGCGGTGGCCAAGTCGTTCTGTGTCTTGCCGAGATCGGTCTTCACTCCGCCCACATCGGTCTTCACGTTGGAGACATCGCTGGCCACGGCGCTCACCTGCTGAGCAGTCTGCTTTTGCGCGTTTTCAAGGCGGCGGCTGTCGGCTTGTTCGCGGGCGATCAGGGTCTGGGCGCGCTCATCCAACTGCCTCTGCGTCAACCCGAGCGACTTGCCCAGCTCATCGGTTGCCACGGTGAGGCGTGCATTGGTTTCGCGTAGCTCGGCGGCCAGCTTCACATTCTGCTGGTTCGCATCAGTCAACGCTGCTTCCTGATGCGCAATGCGGCCGCTCAGCGTATAGGTCCAGATCAGACCGGCCACCGCGGCCACCAGTGCTGCTCCGATCACCGCCAGCAAAGCGCCGGAATAAGTTCTCGGGGCATTCTCAAGTTCGTCACTCATCGTTTACCTTTCCTCCTGCTTGGCGGTCCGCTCGAACGAACCGCAGCTTCCGGGTTAGCGTCTTCGAATCAGATTTCGAGCCGATCCAGAGTTGCCGTGGCGCGTTCCCTGCTCTTCAAAAATGGCCGGAAACCGTTTGGCAACAGAATGTACGCGTGCAGGAACGCATCCGGGGATTGCACTCACTATAGAACGAAAAGGCGGCAGGCGCGAGAGGTTAGGGCGCCCGGAACATGCAAAGAGTAACCGTCGCCTAGCCGGTGCCGCGCGTGGGATTCTTTGGGTTTTGTGCCTGGGATCATCTCGATTCGCCGAAGTCGGGCCAGCAACAAGACTGTTTTTCAGAATGGATTCGGATTCACTGGCTACCGCGATCCAAGACGAACTAAACGAGCCGGGATTCCTCCCGGCTACCAGCGGGGGGAGCGGATGTGAGTGCGGATTGCAAGATTGGAGTGATTTTTTGAGGTGTTGCCTGAGGATTGAGAGGGCTGGTGTTAGGACGACGCTACGCTGTTGCGCGTCGTTGAGACGGTCAATTGTGACCATTGCAGGGGTTGCCGTCCCATTTTTCAGAGGATAGGCGCGTGAATTCCAATTTGGGACACCGCTGCAGCCTCTGCCGTGACAACCCACGAATCGCTAAGCTTTAAAGAACTTTGCTGCATTTTCCGGGTCCGGCACACCGCCTGCGCCGCGACCCAAGCGATCTCCCTCAATTCCATCGATGGCTCATCGAAGTGTTTTGAGCGGCGCTTTGCGTACAGCTTCTGTTTCTGCCCATTTGTTTGGCCTGGTAAAGAGCTTGATCGGCAACATCGATCAGCGCGATGGGGTCCGCGCCGATCTCGGGCTCGCCTATTCCGATCCCGATTGTCACTGTCAGCAGTCCGCAAAAGGGAGATGCGCTGTTTTCAGCAGCCAGAAGACGAATCGCATCGTGCATCCGCTCTGCGACTCCTTTCGCTCCGCCGGTGTTCGTGTCAGGCAAAAGCAAAACGAATTCATCTCCTCCATAGCGCGCCAAAAGATCGTCGGGGCGCGCAGCCTGCTTTCCCAGCACCCGAGCGACCGAGACGAGGCACTCGTCGCCGTAGGTGTGACCGTAAACATCGTTGATGCCCTTAAAAAAGTCCAAATCGATGATCAGCAGCGCGAGTGGCTTTCGCCTGCGCATGCCGCGTCTCCAGGCTTTGTTGAATGCATCGTCGAAACGGCGTCGATTGGGGATGCCGGTGAGCGGGTCGATCATCGACAGTTGCTCAAGGTTGATGTTGGCGCTCTGAAGTTCGCGTTCGCGCTTGAGCAGCAGGCCCTGCGCTGTCACGTGGTTCAGTTGCACTACCCCTGCGTGCATGGTCTGAATCAGCAGCAGCACGAAAACTGCCGAGAGCCCAAGAACAGGATGTTGTGTTGTGATCGCAGCCGCCAATGCAAAAACGGCTGCCATCATGAGAAGCGGGCAAAAGCCCTCGATCAGCAATCGGCCGCGACTGGGCTCTTCATGCGGCTCCTCGGGTAACTCAGTCATCGGCATGTGCAAGGCCTGCCAGCCTGCATAGACGAATGGAACGCTCCACAGCAGATCGAAGACAGTTCCCGCGTGGAGGTCCCAGTGGCTGGAGGCGTAATTCATCCCGATGTGGATTGGAACAAACAGCCACACCCCCTTGAAGAGCAGGTAAATGCGTCTTCGCTCTTCCAGAGTGGACCAGGTCGCCAGCCTCACAACCACCGAAACGGCAAGCAGGGCGCATTCTGCAAGATAGACGGTTGCCATTGCCGTTGCCGCGGAAGCGGTCGTGAGGGACATCCGATAGAGCAGAACCCAGGCGAGAACGGCCGCCAGCACGGTTTGTGCGCTGTCCAGATAGATGACGCTCTGAATGGATTCTGTTCTACGCGTGTTCGACAGAGTAAGCAGCATGGGAAATGCCGCGATGAGGTTAAAGAAATCCGCTCCATCCACTGTAAAGTTCAGGGCGGATGGGGAGCGGCCGATGAGCGCCTCGACCGTTTGCCCAACCGCCCACAGCATCATGGACGCGCTCAGCATGTGCCAGGGAAGCTCCTCGCGCGGTGCTACATTTTTCGCGCGCCAAAGACCACAAAACGCGGCGAGCAGAGGAGCAGCAGCGGTGGCGAGCCGCGATGCAACAATGGGGTGCGCTCTCAGCAGAAGCAGCAATACTGCGTGCAACACCATCGTCGCGAAGAGCGCATAACCAAGGATGGATTGTGCGTGTTTGTTTGCCGTCCGACGTGTCCCAGTTCTTGTGCCGATCATCGGACCAAAACTCCACTGTCCCGCGAATTTGACTGCCAGCGTCGCAGGCCAGGCGTATGAGTCTGAAATCAGCGGTGGAAGCGGGTGCCGGATCGAATTCTTCTTTCGAGACTCGCTTCGATTGCCCCGTCCTGAACTGCGCATACGGAAGAGGCGAATATACCAAGCAACCGTCCGGCATGAATACAGTACCGAAGTCCGCCCGATCACCCAGGAGTGGTATGTCCAGGTTTTTCACATCGCCAGCGGGTGCTCACGAAGATCTGGCCCCACGTGCTGGATGTGGCCAAATCGGGAACTGACCCGCCCCCCACCCCATCCCGCCGTGACAACCCATCAATCGCTAAGCTATAAAGAACTTTGCTGCATTTTCCGGGTCCGGCACACCTGACGCGCCGGGATCAGGGTCCATACCACTGAAGAAATAAGCGCAAGAGGGAGTCCAAAGGCCATGTCTACCGCAGTCGCGGGAAAGGGTTTGGAAGGAATTGTCGCCGCCAACTCCGGCATCTGCTGGATCGATGGAGAAGCGGGTGTGCTCGCCTACCGCGGCATCGACATTCATGAGCTGGCCGAAAACTCCAGCTTCGAGGAAACAACCTACCTGCTGTGGAACGGCCATTTGCCCAACCAGTTTGCCCTGCGCGAATTTCAGGCGCAGTTGGCCCTGGCCCGCTCTCTCGACCAACGCATTATCGACCTGCTGCGCAGTTTTCCTGCCTCCGCAACGCCCATGGAGGTGCTGCGAACCGCGGTGTCGGCGCTCAGCTTCTATGACGCCGACGAGAAAGACAACTCCCACGACGCGAATGTGCGCAAGGCTTACAACCTGACCGCGCAAATCGCCATGATCGTCGCCATCTACGACCGGTTGCGCAAAGGACTCGAAGTCGTTCCTCCGGACCGCTCCCTATCGCACGCGGCAAATTTTCTCTGGATGCTCAACGGCGTCAAGCCCTCGGAAACGGCAACTCGCACCCTCGATATCGCCCTTATTCTCCACGCCGACCACGAGTTGAACGCCTCCACTTTTGCCGCCCGCGTCATCGCTGCTACCCTCTCTGACATTCACTCCGCCATTACCGGCGCCATCGGCGCGCTGAAGGGCCCATTGCACGGTGGCGCCAATGAAGGCGTGATGCGCCTGCTGCACCTCATCGACAAGGCAGGCGAGGATCCGGTCGAATATGTGAAGGGCATGCTGGCAGCGAAGCAGAAGATCTCCGGCTTCGGCCATCGCGTCTACAAGACCGAGGACCCCCGCGCCACCCACCTGCGCCGCATGAGCGAGCAGCTCGGCAAGGATGTCGGACAGCCCAAGTGGTATGACATGTCCCGCGCCATTGAGCTCTACATCAACGAGGACAAGAAGCTCAACGCGAATGTCGACTTCTATTCCGCATCGACCTACGCGACCCTCGGCATCGACATCGATCTCTACACGCCGATCTTCGCCATCAGCCGCATCGCCGGTTGGGCTGCGCACGTGATCGAGCAGCTGGATGACAACCGCCTCATCCGCCCCCGCGCCGAATACATCGGCCCCGACTATCCCTGCCACTGGATCGCAATCGAGGAACGCGCCTAACAGAAGAGCGCGCCTGGCAACTGCAAATTTCGTAGAAACTCTTTTGGCTCTCGGGGGGTCTGATCAGTCAGAGATCCTCTATGAAAGCCAAGATCGTTTTTATCCTCTTCAGTGCGTGCTGTCGGGATGTCTTCGCGTTGCTCATCTCTACCCGGTTCAAGGTCCGCTCGCCACGCAAACGCCGCCACGTGTCTACGCTGTTAAGGTGCTGGCGCGTTTAATTCCGGCGCTATCTCTGTCACGCTCGCCGATGGCGAGGCCTTCTCGGGTCCGTGGAAAGCAATCTCTGTCGATGACCGGGCGCTGCCCGCCCGCGATTGTTTGGCCATTCTCCGCCTCGCTCAACCTTCAGGGTGCGGCGTGTATGCTCGACATGCCGAAAAACTGGGGAGCGAGCCTGGATCTAAAACGTCCGCCAACGAGACAGCCCTCGAAATCCCAATTGGAGAAATCGCCATGGCCCGGAAGCCACTCGCCTGTGCAACTCTCGCCGTTCTGCTCGCGTTTGCGGGCCTCGCCCACGCGCAGGACAGCGGCCCTTACAAGGTGCTCAAGATTCAACTGGTGGGCGGCGATGGCGGGTTCGATTACGTGTCTGCCGACTCGGACGGACGCAACCTCTATGTCGCGCGCTCCGGCCCCGCCGGGCACATCGGCGTCTTTAATCTCGACACGTTGGCGCAAGTTGGAGATATACCCGGCGTCAGCGCGCATGGTGGAGCAGTGGATACCGCGACCGGCCACGGATTCGCAACGTCGAAGCCGGTGACGATGTTCGATGCGAAGACCTTTGCGATATTGAAGAAGATCGATATTGAGGGCAATCCGGACGGCTATCTCAACGACGCTTACAATCACCGGTTTTACGTCCTCAGCCACTCCGAGCCGAACATCACCGTCCTCGACGATAAGGACGGCACGATCCTGGGCACCATCGACATCGGCGGCGCGCCCGAGCAGGCCGCTACCGACGGCCACGGCAAAATCTACGTCGACATCGTAGACAAGGCCGCCATCGCCGTCATCGACGCCAACACGATGCAGATGGTTGGGAAGTACGACATTTCCAGCAAAGGCGGAGGGTGCGCAGGTCTTGCGCTCGATGCGAAGAACAATATTCTCTTTGCCACATGCCGTGAAAAAGAGAACATGATCATCCTTTCGGCGATGGACGGGCATATCCTCACCGATCTACCCATCGGCAACGGGTCGGATGGAGCAACGTTCAATCCCGCCACGATGGAGGCCTTCAGTTCGCAGGGCGACGGCACCCTCACCGTGGTGAAGGAAGATTCGCCGACCAGCTTTTCCGTGGAGCAGACAGTTCCCACACCGGCAAGGGCTAAGGTGCTGACCCTCGATACGCAGACCAACCGGATCCTGACCATTACCGCTGAATATGGCCCAGTCCCCGCCGCGCCGGTTCAAGCCCCACCAGCACAGGGAAATGGAGCGACTCCTCCCGCAGGAAATACGGCATCGGGTGCTCCCGCATCGGCCGTTCCGCCGTGGATGCGCGGCCCTCGCGCGCCGATGATTCCGCATTCCTTCCAGATCCTCGTGATCGGTAAGTAGCCGCACACGGCCGGGAAATCGCGGCGGAGACATTGCGACGTCCCTGTCCCTTTTCCTCAATCGTCGCAATTCTGTCGTCTACGCGGCGGGAGACCACCCGCCGCCCTTGTACGGTTCCGGAGCCATCCGCAACAGCACGTCGTCCTCGAACGCGAATTGGAAACCGAGAAGCTTAGCCCGCATCGCGAGCGACAGCACGTTGCGTGCGACTCGATCTCTGCGCTCCACACGGCCTGCCGCAATCAGCTCCCGCCCGCTCCCTGTCTCGCGATAAATCCGCAACTCGCCCCGATCCAGCCCTGGCAGGGTCTTGAAGAGCAACGCCCGCACCTGGATTGCGTCGTGCAGCGTCTGCTGCGCCTCGTTCCTCTGCCGCACCTTGCCCGAAAGCCCCGCATCCCAACTGTCCGCGCGCCTGGCCAGCAGATCGCATTCCACATCCGTCTCCATTACCTGCAGGCGAAGCAGGCGCAGCGGCGCACGCGTCAGCTCGCCAAAGCGCAACTTCACCCGAAGCGCCCGCACAAATTCACCCGCCGCGCACAGGCTCTCCATCAGTCCGGCTCCACCGCGCGAGTCCCAATGCCAGTCCTTGTCCGCTTCTTCCGGCCCGGGATTTGATGTCGTGCGCGCCACGCAATGCTCCAACGGATCGCATGGTTTGCGATCCCACCGTTCTACTATCGATCAGGATTGAGGTTTTCTTGAAGCGCAATTGGGGTTGGGCCGGTTACTTTTGGCCAGACATCCCGAGCCGGTAAAGCGACCACGCCGCGAGCGTGCTCGCATCCGCAATCGTGCCCTCGCGCATCATCCGCTCGAAGTCCTCTAGCGCGAAGCTGCGTACGACTAGGTCATGCTCCTCCGCGTCGCGGTCTGTCTTCGCCTGCTTCAGACCCGATGCCAGAAAAACGTGCTGCTTCTGCCGCGCGAATCCATACGCGATCCAAAGTGTGCCCAGGCGCACCATCCGGTCAGCGTGCAGTCCCGTCTCCTCTTTCAACTCACCACGCGCCAGTTCCTCTGGATCAACGATTGCCTTTTCCCAACCGCCTTGCGGCAACTCCCACGCACGCTCCTGAATCGTGTAGCGAAACTGCTCCACCAGCCACACGCGACCGTTCTCGATGGGCAAAATAATTGCGCACTCGTCCTTGTCGACAACGCTGTAGATCCCCTCTTTCCCATTGGACCGCAGGATCCGGTCCTCGCGCAGCCGCAGCCAGCGGTTGCGATAAATCTCGCGGCTCGACAGGGTTGTAATCGAAGGCGCGGGTACAGGCGATGACGTCGGCTCTCGAGAGGATTGGTCGCTCACAGTTCTAGTGTGCCATGCACCGGGCTAGGGCTCGCGACGGTTCAGTCCGCGTCGCCCACGGCTTGTGCAGGGCGCACGCGATAGGCGCGCAGCCTGCCGATAAGCGAGGCAGGCCCGCTGACAACCAGGCGCACCACATTTCCCTCGTACGCCCTTTCATGCACCACCATGCCAGCCTCGATCGCCGCCAGCACCGAGCCTTCGCGTTGCGGAACGCGCAGCTCAGCGTCAAGAATGGGATCGGAGTGAAGAGCATGGTCGATGGCCTCAAGCAGTGCGCCCATCCCTTCACCCGTGCGAGCGGAGACCGACACCTCACCACGAGACGCAAGACCCGCGCGCTCGTGCTCGGTAAGCTGATCGATCTTGTTCAGCACTTCGACGCGCGGCTTCTTCAGTGCATCCAACTCGGCCAGCACCTTCTCCACCTGTTCTTTTTGCTCCTCGCCGTAGCCTGAGGCCGCGTCGCGCACGTGAAGCAGCACCTCGGCCTGTTCCACTTCTTCCAGCGTAGCGCGAAAGCTTGTGACCAGCGTGTGGGGCAGATTGCGGATGAATCCGACTGTGTCCGAAAGCAACACCTGGCGCCGACTGGGCAGATTCACGACACGGAGTTTCGGATCGAGCGTGGCAAACATGCGCGATGACTGCAAAACCTGCGCGCCGGTTAGCTGATTGAAGAGTGTGCTCTTGCCCGCGTTGGTATAGCCGACCAGCGCTACCGTGGGCACAGGCACCGACTCGCGACGCTGTCGCTGCTGGCGGCGCACCCGCCGCACCGATTCAAGATCGAGTTTCAGCTGGTCAATCCGCCGCTGAATTTTGCGGCGATCAGTCTCGAGCTGCGTTTCGCCGGGTCCGCGTGTGCCGATGCCGCCGCCAAGCTGGGACATGGCTTTGCCCCGCCCCGTAAGCCGCGGGAGCATGTATTCGAGCTGCGCCAGCTCCACCTGCAACTGACCTTCGCGGGTGCGGGCATGGCGCGCGAAAATGTCCAGGATAAGCTGCGTGCGATCGAGCACGCGGCACGGCAAAGCGGCCTCAAGGTTCCGCAGCTGTGTTGGCGAGAGATCGTGATCGAACAGCACCAGATCCGCTTCGGTCGATGCGGCGACTCCGGCAATCTCTTCCACTTTGCCGGCTCCGACAAGCGTGGCCGGATCGGGGCGTGGACGACGCTGGAGCAATTCAGCCGCGACTTCTGCTCCGGCACTGGCCACCAGCTCGCGAAACTCCGCCAAAGATTCCTCGACACCGAAGCCGCCTTCCGCTGAGGGTCTGGGCTCGGTGCTCTCTTCTCCCAGCTGTCGTGTCTCATCGTGCGTCGCATCGCGTTGCGACGCAGCCAGACGAGCAGCCGCCACTCCGGCGCGATTCTTTGCCGAGCGACCGGTGAAGTCGACACCGACAAGGATGGCGCGCTCCGCACGCACGGCAGTGCGATCTGCGTCTGTCGTCTTTTCGGCAGGCAGCCGAGACCGCCTGCCGCGCATGTCTGTCTTCTTGGAGCGGACGATCACACCATCTTCAACATCTGCCAACGGGGTCTAACGTTGCTCCGCCGTGGCTGCAGTCGGCGTTGGCGCCGGCACTGCGGATGGGCCAAGCCCCGTGTGCGCAACCGCGGGCCGATGCTCCGCCGTATGGAGCACGCTGCGGTTACTGACCACCGTTGAAATGGCGTGTTTGAAGATCAATTGCTCCTGGCTGTTGTTTTCAAGCAGCACTGAATACTTGTCGAAGGAGCGGATCTTTCCAGTCAACTTGACGCCGCTGACCAGATAAATCGTGATCGGAGTCTTGTCTTTGCGAACGGTATTCAGGAAGGTGTCCTGAATGTTCTGTGCCGGCTTGTTTTCCATGTGCCGATCTCCTGCTTTCCTGGATTAGGGTGTTGGGTGCAACCATCCTGCACTTTCGTGAAAAAACAAATCCACGGGCGCGGCGCCGGAAGCCCCGGTTCCGCCTGGTCCCGCAATGAGTCAACAATAGCGAGGTTCACCAACCTTTTCAACTCTGTCCGTCGCTCATAGTGACGAGCCGCAACGGGTATCTGACTCGAACCGTCCGAAGTTGAACTCTTTTTGTGCCCGGCTGCTACCCTATCTGGGTGCAAGACCGTGCCCACTCTGCCGTGCATTCCGCTTCCAAAAGCCAACCGGTTCCCATGCTCGACTTGAAGCGTCAGTACGAGCCCTTGCACCATGAGCTGCTTGAGGCCCTCGGGCATGTGCTGGAGACGCAACAGTTTATCCTCGGTGAGCCGGTAGCCGCTTTCGAAGACGCTGCCGCCCACCAACTCGGCGTTTCTCATGCAATTGGATGCGCGTCAGGGACAGACGCACTATGGCTGGCGCTGGCTGCCGCCGAAATTTCGTCAGGGTCGGCCGTAATCACCACTCCCTTCAGCTTTTTCGCCTCGGTGAGCTCGATTCTGCGAGCGGGCGCCCAGCCCGTGCTGGCCGACATCGACCCAACCACCTTCAATCTGGATCCCGCCAAAGTTGAACATGTACTGCAAGGCCCAAGTGGTAAGGACGTAAAGGCCGTTCTGCCCGTTCATCTGTATGGCCAACCCGCTGACTGGACAGCTTTTTCCCGGCTCGGGAAAGAACACGGCCTCACATTGATTGAAGACGCCGCCCAGGCCTGGGGCGCGGAGTGGAACGGCGTAAAAGCCGGCGCTCTCGGAGACATCGCCGCTTTCAGCTTCTACCCCACCAAGAATTTGAGCGCCGCAGGCGACGCCGGCCTGGTCACGACCGATTCAGCGGTCCTGGCCGAGCGTGCCCGCATGCTCCGCCAGCACGGCATGCGCCGCCGCTACCATCACGACGAAATCGGATGGAATGCGCGCATGGACGGCTTCCAGGGCGCCATTCTCAAGGTCAAGCTGAAATACATCGCTGGATGGAATCAGGCGCGTCACACAATTGCAAGGCGCTACCATGCGCTCTTTCACGCCGCAGGACTGGCCGAAGCTGGTCCGTGCCCGGACAAGGGCATCGTTTTGCCGCACGAAGTTCCCGGCAGCAAGCATGTCTGGCATCAATATGTGATCCGGACCAAACGCCGCGACGCATTACGCGACTTCCTCAGCGAACGCAAGATAGGAAGCGAAATCTACTATCCCGTTCCGCTGCACCAGCAGCAAGCATTGAAGAGTCTCGGCTACGCCGAAGGCAGTTTCCCAGAAGCCGAGCGCGCCGCACGCGAAGTGCTGGCGCTGCCGATTTTTCCTGAGTTGCGCAAAGACGAGCAGGAAACTGTCGTCGCGGCCATCGCAGATTTCCTGAGCTAGGGAATTCTCATCGATCGATGTTTTGAAAGGGCACGACTCCACAGGTCGCGGAAAAAATCCTTGTATTGCGCTTTGTAACAGGGCACGACTTTCAGTCGTGCCGCAAATGCCTCGAAAATGAACTCGGGCTTTAGCCCCTAAGCCGCCATCACCGATTTCCTTAGCTGAGATTCGCCCAACACCCCACAGTCCCCTGTCTCTCTGCTTCTCTGTTTCTCTGTTTCTCTGT
>Ga0182024_10007650_pt1 | contig 23242 bp, 29 predicted proteins | sample P32metaG_FD_120480 | JGI IMG/M metagenome (GOLD analysis project Ga0182024, IMG submission 120480) | Permafrost microbial communities from Stordalen Mire, Sweden - P3-2 metaG (Illumina Assembly) | ecosystem: Environmental > Terrestrial > Soil > Wetlands > Permafrost | place: Sweden: Stordalen... | reverse complement strand
GCGTGAGGATCATTGCGGTCATTCAGAACATTATGCGAAGTGGCGGCGCAATAAAATGGCGGCGGGCTGTAAAAGTCTCATCGACCCCGCGCGCCTTTCACGCTGGCGTTCATTCGCACTCCTTTCTCGATATCCGCCTTTATCGTGCGCCGTGACGCGAGCGGGGGAACCGACGAGCGTCGGACCTGTCACGGTTCGCGGCGCCCCTGCCCGCTCATGTGCGGCCGAAAAAGCCCTTGTGTTTGTCATTGCCCTCACGTGCGCGTCGAGCTTTTACCAGCTCGCGGCAGACTGTGAGCACATCCCATGGGACGGCATCCAACGCTTCCGCAATTTCAGCAAACTGAATCAGACCGGGCTTTGGCAATCGATCGTAAACGGCTTCAATCATCGACGGTGTTATCTCAGGCACAGCGTCGAAGTCATCGTCATACTTGCCAAATAGCACAATCCTGCTGTTCCAAATAATGTAGTGAATTCGACACCCACTATCACGCCAGACCGATGGAAAAAGACTGATCTCGCCGCGTGCGCGCCGACGAGATATGAAGGCGCTTGATGTTGACGGGGGGTCTTGGTAAAAGCGCCACGCTTTCCCCGCCCTCGGGTCAAGGTTAATTGGGAAGTTTTCGCCGCATCCGCAAGGGCACGATAAGATTAGCAAGCGCGGTCGCCCTCTCTCAACAAGCACCGCGTCACCGGCGGACTTAAGATAGGCATCCGCTTCACCGCGCGAGGAAACCTTTCCCTGAAATCGCAGTGTCATCGCTGCAGTCACGGGGCCACCTTCGATTGCTTTGTCTTACCTGTGATCGGTACAAACGTATTTAAGAGGACAGTTTCCGCAACAACATAAGCTGCGCTACGACGGTATTCTTCATGAATCGAAAAAGGTGCATCTTTTGGTGTCTCTTTGCAGCATCGCTTTAGGAGAGCCCTGCTGAGTGCGGCTGCATATTGTCCTGGGTGGCATTCCATTTGTCTTGCATAGCGTCGAATTTGACGTACGCATTCGTAGAACCAGCTGGCGAGATTCTCGGGCTCAGGATAGGGCGGAACCAGATTCAGTAGTGACTTTTCATAGATAGGCCACTCGCAAGGCGATTCATCGGCGACGGGCATGGATACCGTCTACCCACTTTTCGAGCGCCTCGATGTCCGCCTTAAGTTCCGTGGGACCGGGGACTGGCGTGCGTGCTGCCGCCGCTTGATCGTGACCCCGCAACCACGCGGAGCATTTAGTCATTCCGGCTTCTAACGCCTTGCAGTCATCCAGTTTGATGTCTGCAATTTTTGTTATGTGCCGTGTTTGTACCCCTGGCCTAAAGCGCTCGACAACGCTTCCGAGAAGCACTTCCTCCAATCCGCGCTCCCATGCTTCCCGAAGGAAACCATATAGATTTTTTGCTTCGCGCTCGTATTTGTCTTGATGGCCGTCGCGATGAAGCTTTTCGGCGGTCTGCAATTCCTTCTTTAGGTATCCAATGCGCTTCCTAACGGCGAGCGCCGCCCACGGAAGCTCATCAACACACACGCCTGCGCCCTTGGAAGTATGGTGCACATGCTGATCGAGGGGAGTAATGCCCAATTCTTCTGCACTCTGATGCAGCGCCAGCAGAAACACGACGTCGTGGGTAAACACTATGACCTGCCGCGTCTGCGACTCACGCACCAAGCGGCGTGCCACTTCTAGCCGCCACTGAAAGTCCAGCGATGAAACGGGATCGTCGAAGACGATACCGGAAGGATCATCCGCTGTGCTCAACTCCGCAAAGAAGGCTGCAATCGACAAGCAACGCTGCTCCCCTTCGCTGACGACCTTGGGCAGTTCCACGCCCGGCGCACGCGACAGAGCCAGGCGATGGTAGAACACACCCTCCGAGCCGCCCGCTTCTTTCAGTTCGACTTCGACGTGCTTGAAGTCGAGGCCGATAAGTTCTTCCTTGAATCGCGTTTTCAGTCGTTCGGTAACGACTGCTTTGGTGACAGCCGAGCCTTTCTGCGTGATCGCGGTAGGCCTGGTCTCCTCAGTGCACTGTGCAAACGCTGCGACCTTCTTCTTTCGCTCAATCTCATCAAGAATGATCTGTCCGTACTTGCCCAGCATGACCCTGCCGTCAAACTCGCGAAGCTCCGACTCCATTGCTTTACGCTTTCCCTCGGCACCAGCATAGCGGAGCGACTTGATCCTAGCCTCAATGTCCCGCGCAATTGCCTCCACATCCGCCGATGCACTTGCGAGCTCGGGACAGTCTGCTCCAAGATCAGTATTGTCCGTTAGCGCTGCAACAACGGCGGACCGACGCCGCTCGTTTTGGCCAATGGCTGTAGTGATGAACTGGGCAGCAGCCTCATGCTCTAGGTGCAGCTCTGCCAAGGTCTCATTTACCGTGTCGGTACTCACTTTTAGCCCGCTAAAAGCACCACGCCGCCGACCGTATTCCTCGCGGCATTGAAGAAGCTCTTTCTCTGTCGTCGAAGTGACGAATTCTTCAAACTTCTTGAGCCTGTGGGCCGCCGCGTGATCGAGGTCTTGCTGGCAGAGAAGGCACTTCGCACCGTATTCCGTTACAGGGAATGGTTTCTCCGGATATGCCTGCGACGAGAAGGTTCGCGATGCTTCCCACAGTTCTTTCCATTGATCGCCGGCCGTTTCGGGCAGCATGCCGTCTGGAAACGTCATGGCGCGCAGACGCTTGGCCTCCTCGCTTTTGCGCCTGCCTTCGGCTCTGACGTTGAAGACGGCTTTCAATTCATCAGCAGCGAGGGCGCGCTCCAAGGCCCTTACATGCTCTATCAGCGTGCGAACACGACCCTGTCGGATCGTAAGCTGCCGGACGAGCTTCTCGGGATCATTGGCCTGTAAATCCTTGAGTGATTGCTCAAGAAAAGCGCGCTTGGCCATTTCTTCATGAGAAAGCCTCGTAACCATCTGGACGGCTTCAACCTTTGTAAGAGAATTGACCCCGGATACAAGTCTGGCCGCGACAGTGCCTTCTGGAACCAAAGGAATGATCGCAGCCAGCCCGCTCGCATTTAGTCCGCGCTGATCCCCTTCAAGAATAGCTTTTACAGCCTTACAAGCCTTAACAAGCTTATCGAACAAGTCCAATCCCAACGGCAAGAAAGCGACGTCGGTCTTCTCGTTCAGATAAACAGCGGCGCACTGCGAATCAAAGACGCTAACGCGGGAAACGAATTCGTCGGCATCTCCGCCGGTCCACGCTCGCGGTGTCGGGTCCACGCCAACCTTATATTTGATGGAGACGTCGAGTTTGGGCGGAGCCATGCCGGAAACGACATTGCCAAGAATCTCCTCGCGACCCCGTGCCCGACACGCGCGTTTAAGAATCCGGATGTAGCCAGTCTTGCCAGCTCCGTTGTCGCCATAGACAATTGTTAGGCTTGGCGAAAACTTGAGGGTCTGGTCTTCGGCGAGGGCATTTGCGCCTTTGTGATGGAAGATGGACTCAAGCGACACTGCGGATGCCCCCCCGGTTTCGGAGGGCACGTGAGCCTTGGTTAGCGGGTTGCCGTCTTTCTTGTCCGCAAGTCCATAGTCACCCTTGCAAACCTCCGCTAGCTCACGAATATCCTGCTCGCTCAATTCTCCATTGAGTACAAGCAGCCGCAGTGCGTCCCGTTGCCAGTTTGGGCGGTCTTTGGACCACGTGAGGATTTCCTGTAAGACGTTCACGTTTGCAGTCATACGTGACTAGCCAATCTGCCACTCATCGCTTGCTGCCAGACGTGCGAATAGGCATTTTTGGCAATAAGGTCCTTGTCAGCTTCATAAGGCAGTTTACCGAAACGTGCAGATTGGTGCGGTTTCCTGTGGATAAGTGCGAGCGGCAACAACGGTTGATGTGATTGTCATAGTATTACTCGCTCTCCAGCGGAGGGTGAGTGATGAGGGGATTTCAATCGGCCTACTTCGGCCGGCACGAGTTTCCAAAACGGTGTGCGGAGTTCGAGTTGCGGCAATGGTGGCCGCGCATTATTCCCGCGGCCTCGCCACTAGCTTGTATTTCGATGAGTTGAATCGGCCGCTATTCGGGCTATGCGGTCTCGTAGCAGGCTTATTCAGCGCCGCGGAATGCCGGCTTTACTCGGATTGGATCCGAGCCTCGTAATCCAGTTCAGGATAAGCATCCGCGGGAGGAAGTCCGTCTACCTGAAGTCCGGGCGAGTCGGATGCCCACTCTAATCGCCTCGTGACCGATTTTAAATCGGGCGCACCAAGCAGATAGCGTTCCTCATACCGAAGGTATAAGGTCTGGAAAAAACCTTCGATCCGGAGGGGGCTGCCCAGCGGTGGAAAGTGTGCAAGTAGATCACCCGCACTGTCGCCTGTCGTCTCGATCATGGCGAGCGTGACGGCCTCGTATCGACTGACGTCATTACGGATGCCCTTTCGTCCCGTGAGTTCCTTCAATGCCGCGTGAAATCTGATTATCGATTCGACCGGCTCTCCGCCCTGCTGAACGGCAATATCGTTGGCCTTGAGCTGTCGCGTTGGCTCCGCGTATTCCGGCGGAAGATGATCCGCGACCGCCAATACCTCGCGGTTGGCGCGAATGACAAATATGTATCCAAATACCATGGCCGGATAAGTGATGTGGAGGTTCGTGCACTCGCCGATCGTATCTTCCATGCGGTTTGTCAGATTTCGAAACGCGCGGGTCATGCCTTTGCAGGACACGGCAAGTACGGGTCCGATACCTTCTTTTGTGACTACGACATCCACGTTCTTGGTTTTCAGGCCACCTAGAACTGTACGCTCGCCCCCCGTTGCTCTACTCTCGTCATACACCAAGTAATGCTTGCCCCGGCGACTGTCTACGTGGAACGGCGGGTGCGGCATCACTTCGTCAGGATGAAAGCCGCCCTCGACAACCAGCCTGCACGCGACATACCAATGCAATGGCTTAATGTGTTCGGCACTCTGGGTCACGCCTGAGTACGTCCCAAAATGTTCAAGTGCCTCCCGCATGTTCAACCAACGGCAGGCGGTGAATTCTGTCGTTATCGCATTAGTTCGACGTGGCATAGTGTCTCCACTCGCGCAAAGTGAAGACAGCCTCGTTCACCATTTCTCGATCTATCCGGTCTACCGCATCCGCGGCAGGGAACACAATCTGCCCCGCCTCGCGTGGCTCTAGTTTGAGCATTCCTCCCCCAAGCGGGTGCCCTTCTATCTCGCAACTTAGATTTGTAAATGACGACTCCCAAGACCGCCTCAGAGCGGTCGGCTCCACCCCCTCGCGAAGACGCACTGCGTGAACGGAGTTCGTGCATGTACATGCTGCATCGTTACGCACGAGACTGGCCGCACGGCCTGACATGTAGGAAAGAAAAAAATCGGGGATTTGGACGTCAGGAACGGAATACCATGGGTCTCGCACTCGGCATTTGTAGGCCGATCGGGCGGTATGCCCTGCTTCTGAATCTAGATACCGCTTGACTGGCGCGGGTACGCGCGCCCCCTTTGGTATGCGAAGAAGCATCATTTGCTCGTCGTCACGCCTCCATTTCGCGACCACCGAGGTGGTAAGCCGATACGCGGGCAACGCGCGACCATTTCTGACGGTCGGATGTAGCAGCTTCTCCGGAATGGAGAGAGCGCGCACCTGGGAAGGACGGAGGTGGAAGAAATCGTTTGCTCCAGTCACATAGCCGATGCCGACTGCCGCCAGGTCACCCAGCCGACGCGTGTCGGCGCGGCACACGATGTCGAGGTAGGCCTTTCTCGCCCCAGAGGCAATCAGAAACGGGCGCAACCGGCGATTCCAACTTGTTCGCCACTCAACGAGGGGGATCTGGACGAATTCCTGTGGAGGACTCGTCATCCGCCGAAAGCGATTCAATGCTGAAAAACGCAAGTCTTCGGTGTGGCCCCCAAACCCATCGGCATATAGTAGCCAGCAATCCTCCGAGAGCGTCGGAAATAGTTTAGATCGAATGGCGACAACATGGACAACGGCGAAATGCGAAGCAAGGTATTCAATTAAGGGTGCCGAATATGGCGCATGTCCGATCTCCGCCGGGACGACAAACGCGATCCGGCCACCGGGCCGCAGGAGCGTCGTGGCGGCGACCAGGAATGGAGCCCAAGAGGATGCCAGACCGCTGAAATGCGCGCCCACCTTCGAGCATATCGCCAAGGCGCTTTCCCTTACCGGTCCCACGAACCTCTGATATCGGATAAAGGGCGGGTTGCCGGCGGCGCACTCAAACCGCTCTAGCGTGTTCCTAGCCCAGGCAAAAAAATCCCCCTCATGGACAAGCGCAGCGGGCGCCGCATCAACCGCTTGCTTCGCCGCGATCGCGTCCTGCTCGATCCCCACGCTATTTTTGTGGCCTCGGATGAACTGGCCATTACCACAGGATGGATCCAGCAATCTGTCGCTTGCACTTCGGATTGCCCAATGGAGCAGAGAGTCGGCAACGACGTCCGGCGTGTAATAGGCTCCGGCTTCCTTTTGGGTCAACCTGCGAGTCATTCCAGCAGTCCTTCAGTTTATTGATTGGTAGCGGCATTCTAAATGGACATCACGGGGGACGTCCGACAATCTGGGCCGACTCCCTCGGCTGCTGGCCAATTCACGATTCCCCCAAGACCAAGTGCTGTTTCCCGAGTTCGCGATACGCGGCGCCATTATCAAACATCATCGGCCGAATGCGGCTTCTTTGATCCGAGACTCTCCCCAAGTTCCCGTAGGCGTTTTAGTTGAACCCACGCCTCAGAGTTCGGCAATTTACACGTCCAAAATGCCCACCCATTCGTCGATACCTTGGTGATTTCGACTGCTGCAGCAGAAGGCGAACGGTACGCTTTGCCGCCAACAACCAACGCGCCGGACGCGACGCTCCCGAGATATAGCTTCCCTTTGTGAGTTGCGCGGAATTCGGTACCAGCGGGAAAACGCACACCTTGGACGATCCACGCGTCATCTGGCGCCGAATGTTGATTTGAGGCCGATGAGTTCATTTGTGTACATCACTATTCTTTGGCCAATCTTTTCATCATTGTGTCCTTCGACCAGGCACGCAAAGCGCAGCTTAATTGCGTGAGATGCTCGCCGTTGAACTCGACAACAGATGCTGTCGGCGCGGTTGCCGGCGTAGACAGGGGTCGAATGCCGAAACCGAGACAGGCCGCAACGATCAGCAAGGCTGCGACCAACAAAAGATAAAACATGTCCATTTTGGTCTTTGAGTGGATCTTTTTCTTTATCAGCCACAGGGTGAACGGGCTGCGTTCAGAGATCTTTGAACCCAGGTCGACCTTATAGCCGAGGTCCTTTAGGGCGGACTCCGCCTCTATTCCGGCCGTGACCGCGCCATCGAGTAGCCGGTGATACCAGAGCCGATCCATGAAGTAGAATGCAAACAACGGTAAAATAGCCGACAAGACCACTAGGGCGGCAATCGATACCTTGAAACCGAAAGCATTGATAATGCCACCATCCTTGATAGCGTAGCCGCCAAGGCCCAGGAATGCGCCGGTAACGACCAATGCGAAGTTGCGGATACGCAACTCGAGGTCATTGAAATGCTGCTGCACGTCGACGATCTTTTTCCAGATTTCGATCTGGCCCGCTGCGAGCGGAGGGGGCGCAACCGGATCGGCCATCATGACACCCCGAACAAGGGAAGGATTTGGGCGAAATTCTTGTCAAGCACGTGCGTCGGTACTAGGCCCCCCGGCTTCAAGGCGTTACGTTCGCGCTCGACCATTTCCGGTGTCCAGTGAGTCACTTTGCGCAGAAGCTCATATTCAGGTTTGTGCTGGCTGACGCCGTAGAGTGCATGAACGTCTGTGACGCCGGCCTGCTGCGCCATGAACACGTCCCTGAGGATATTATCACCCACATAAACGACCTCCTCGATTGACGCGCCCAATTCCGAAATGATCTCGAGCAGGATGTCCGGGTTTGGCTTCACCTCTCCCTCTGGGGTAAAGCGGTGGATCGTCTTTTGGAGATTGTAGCTGTCTGGCGCGTAGTAGCGGGTGCCAGGCGTGTCGTCCGGCATGCTGTGGTCTTTGGGGGAGTAAAGATAGTCAATCAGACCATCGAGGCCGAGTTTGCGAAACCGGTAGTTGGTGTAGAACGCCTGGGATTCCGTATAGGCAGCGATGACCACTCCAGCGACCTTTAGCGCTTTTAGCGTTTCCATGACGGTGGGATAGAGTTGGAGCACCCGCCGACGGACATCTCGAAACGTATCGATGGCAGGCGCCATGATCTTGAGAACATTGTCACCGTACAGCTTTTGGAGAGAGGGCAACTCCTCCAGCAGTCGGGAATATTCGCTCGTCCCATACTTTTGATGGATAACGCTGCACTCCGCATACAGCGTTTCGGGAGCGACACGCGATATCTCGATGACCTTCCCGATCATCGCGGAGAAGGTCTGATACCATAAGTCCTGCCAGTCCAGGAGCGTGTTGTCGACGTCGGTAATAAGTACTCGCTTATGCACTAATTTTGTCTTTCCTGCGGGGCGGCGAAAATGGTTCCCCCGTGCCCTAGGCGGGCGGGCCGTAACCACAACCGGATTGAGAGAAGATACAGCCCGAATGGAAAGTGGGGGACCCTGCCGGAAGATTCCTGGTCGGAACGCACTGGCTGACTATGTCCGCCCGCGACCTTCGATCGCACAGCCTGCAGTTCGGATTCTCCTCCACTAGAATTGCGAGTTTGACGGCTTCGCTCAATTGCGGCGGGAGAGCTGCACTTGCGAGATACCGGGCGCCTAGATTTCATTGCAGAGTTCTACCATGGGTGTTAACCGGAACGCTCGCAGAACCCACCTCGCGGCTGGCAAGCCCAACGACGCGGGCACAGAACGTTTCACCTAATTGGTGCGGTGGCGGGACTTGTACCCGCGCCCTCCTTGCCCATACCATGAAGTGTCAGCCTCATAGATGTCGAAAGCAAGGCGCTCTTTCCTCTGAGCTACGCCGCAAAACCTATTTCTTTACTAGCGTTAATGGCTGCGTGCGGCGCACGCGCGCCCGGTCGCCGCTTTTTCGGCGTTCACGCTCTGCGATTGCCTCTTCAGCAAATGGCGTGCATCGCTCAATGAGACCTTTAAATGTGTACGCGTTGCTCTTCTCGGGCGTAACGACGAACGTTTCGTTCAATTAACTTTGCCTTTTCCATTTTGGCTATGCGCCGTTGAATCGTTCTAGGCGTCATATCGAGCTTGACTTGAGTCTGACAATATGACAGTCTCAAACACACGGTAATTGACCGTTACCTGATTGGAGTTGACCGGCATGGACAAAGGCAAATCATGGCCTTCGGGCAAAGAGCTCGAAGTTCTACGGCTTTTAGAATCGGCGGGTGCGGGAATGTACGGATTAGAACTTGTTGAGAAATCGAAAGGCGCGATAGGGCGCGAATCGATTTATAAATATCTTTGGCGGCTAGAGGAGAAGGGATACGTCACGAAGAAAATTCCAGCAACGGCAGATCATCCCGGTATGCCGCGCCCAATCTATCGAATAAATGGTCTAGGCCAAATGGCATTGGCGGCGGCGGAGAATATGGGGATATTCGGTGCGGGGGCGCGCTCATGATCGGCGGGGACGGTTGGGATCACTTTGACGACGAAGGGGACTACAACTACGACGACGCCATGCTCGATCTGCGTTTGCCTCCGCAGGTATCGGTGGTGCTTACGCCAGAGACCGGTCATTTAGGTATTGTAGGTCAAGCCGCAATTGTGGAAGTTGGTGGTGCGATTTCAACTTCTGGGACGTCGTTTGCCACGCCAAAGATCGTCGAGCTGCTCGAACCGCCGGAAGAGTCATTCGATCTGCCTGCCGTCGAAGAACCTGCGGATCTGTTGTGGACGCCTATCGCCCGCATGATCATGAGCCCGACCCGTTTTCGCGAGGAGTGGTCGCGGCATATAAGCGATATGAATTATGAGCGGCGCGAGCATCTGAAGCGGGGCAATCTATTCGGAGCACACCTGGCGGTGATTCGAGCCCATTTCTATTCGCTGCCAGTTGCTTGGTTGTTGATTCCGGTTAGATTTATGTTGCACCTTCTGCGGCACTGGTTGGGAATTTAAAAGTAGAGAGAAACATGGATGGTTTTGCAGAATTTGAAATTGTGAGGCTAGACCGTATAGAAAAGCGGGCGCAGAAATATTTCGAACGCGCCGCTCGCCAGGACACGTTCGGCAACAATTGACACTTTTACTCTCGTCCGCGGGAAGATCTATTTGACGCCGGCCAGTCGTAGCTTGAATCGGCCCACGCTTTGCCCGACAAAACTGCGAAAGTCCTATTTTTTGGTGAATCTCCCCTTAGAGGCTGTAAGTCCCGTGTCCAAATCGATCCGCGCGCGCTGGCCGTGACGCTTCACATCTTGACCCCAGCCGCCCCCGTGTCTTGCGTCACGCAAAATCAGCACGTGCGGTAGTTCACACGGACGTACGGCATCAGAACAGAAGCGTGACACGGTTAACGGGAACCCACCCAGCGATAGCGACAAGTCGATATACGCCGTTCTCAGAAAGCCTCATCTTGCGACAAGTGCGTATAGCGAGGTTCGTCGATGACGGTCCGCGAGGTCGATTACCACTACCTCAGAACGAATGTCGCGCGCGGCGAGCCGCGCAAGTACCCATCACTGGAGAGTGCGCTGGCCGCTATAGAAGGACTGCTTCGGCTTCAGCGCGAGCGGGGATTCCACACCGTGAGAGACGCCGCAGGCAAGCATACGAGTCGGCACGAGGACGGCAGAAGCGTCCAGTTTTGGGCCGAGAACGAGCGCGGCGTCATAGTAAGCTGAGTGTGGGCGTCCTGCTCGGCCCGCGATCAGCCCTTGGTAGTCTCCGACCGCTGCTATCGCCGCTGTAGGGACGTGGTTCAAAGATGGGGGTTGATAGAAGCCGGCGTCTCAACCCAGATGGGGTCAGTTCAAGATTCGGATCTTTACGTACGCCAAGCACCAGCAAGTTACTGATTAATATAATAGCCGTCGCCGCACATTTTCTGAGCCAAACGGGTGCTCAAGCGAAATCGCAAATACCTGATTTCTTTGATGGTGCGCCGCCGCTATCGTACGAAAAATTGGTAGTGTCCTAATTTGAAGTTGCCCATTTCAGTTGCCTATGGCAGCGCTCAGCGCGCCGCGAATCCATTCCGACACGCTCTGATTACTAGCGCGGGCCGCCGCCTCTAGTCGCTTGCGATCCTCGGCACTAAAGCGAATAGGGACAATGGATGACTTGGCATCCCCCTTGGGTAGCTTCGGGCGACCGAGTTTCTTAGCTTTAGGCTGTGCCATGGCTTCTGAACTCCTGAACAATGGCAGCTCGGACTGCCGTTTCTGGTGAGATAGCAGGCGGCACGTGCAGCACGGTTACATGACGTTTCGGGCTCTTGGGGTTGCCGGTCTCATGCGCCCAGGCGTAGGCGGTATTGGCTGTCGCGTGGCCGTGCAGATCAAAGACCTCGACTATCCCTTCCCATACCGTTTTGCCGTTGAAAACCTCTTTTACCGGGACACTCTGCCGGTGCGTGGACTTCACGCCATGCAGTTTTTGGATTACCTCGCGCAGTTCCTCGATATAGGTCACGTGACCGCCTCCACCAAATTCCCGACGCTCCAAAATCCTGACGTGACACCTGCCGCCATCGCCGGCGTGCAGCGCAGCGTGCCATGACGCTTGACGAAGTTGTAGTAGGCGAAGTGCAGACCGACCGCCGCTTCAAAGTTCTCCAGCTTCTTGCTGAAGGCCAGCGTGAGGCGGGGCAGTCGGCGCATATGGTGGCGCGTGGTCGCATTTAAGCGCTCGACGTAGCTTGTCGAGATCAGGCTGTCGTTGGGCGCACCCCTGATGACTTTCTTCTCACAGGAAACAAACTCAGGAGGGCTGTAGCGGCGCACGCCGTTTAACTCTTGAGGGCCGTAGGTCTTGACGATCTGGCCGTAGTCTACATCGGCGCCAAACGCCTTCTCTATCGCCTCCACATAGGCCCGCAAGCCGTCCGTCGAAATCTGTAGCCGATTCTTCATGCGGCTCGCAACATCCTGCATAAAGGCGTCTGCGGTCGCCCCATCGCGATTGCCCACCTTGAAGGCCGGAACCAGTTTGGTTTCCGCATCAATCGCGCAGAACGTCCAGACGCTACCTACGCCAGCATCGCCCGGTTTTACGTTCCGCTCTTTCTTACCCACAAACCCCCAAATCTCATCCATCTCTAGGCGATCGCAGGACAAATTCTGCATTTTCTCGTTCATGAGAGCCGCGCAGCCCTGGCCGACCTTCACGCCCAAGCGCATGACGGTATCGCGGTGAATGCCAGTCATGCGCTCAATCGAGCGGATGCTGGAACCCTCCGCTAATGCTGCGATTACCGCGATTTTCTTGTCAGTCTTAAGTATGTTGGCCATGAGAGATACTGTATTACATTAATTATGGCTTGTCAATAGTTTTTGTGTTACAGTATTTACGATGTCTAGATTTATATAAAATTATCGGTATTACAACCGCGCAGCAGAACGATGAAACCACCAACGTGATTAGCGCAATTTCCAAGATATGTTCAAGGATTAGGTCTATGTCGCTAGAGGGATGGAAAACAACTTTTGAAATCATTGGCGTTATATTGTTGTTCTTCACGTTCATAGCTGGAGCTGGGGCATTGATTTTTAGCAACAAAGTCAATGCCGTCAAAGACGAGAATTTGCGGCAATTCGATAAGGATCTAACTGATGCGAAAACGGCTTTGGGAAAGCAGGAGGAGAAAACCGCGATAGCAGAAAAGGAGTTGGCAAACCTCAAAGATACAATACGTCCAAGACAGTTAACGAAGGAGCAACAGACAGTTTTGGTTCGTCTACTGTCTGGAGACCCAAAAGGTTCAGTTTCCATCATGAGTGTAATGGGAGACGGCGAAGCCAAGGCATTCGCCATCCAGGTGGACTCAGCATTGAAATCTGCTGGATGGACTACTAGTGGTGTAGCGCAAGGTGTCTTTTCCCCTAACGATCCGGTGGGATTTGGGATAGTCGTTCGCAATGCCACTGATGCGCCGCCGTGGGCAGCTCGGTTGCAGCAAGCATTTTTTTCGATTGGGATTCCGATGGACGGAGCGGAGAACCGTTTTTTGCAGGCGCAAGAGGGCGTACAAATCGTGGTGGGGCGGAAGCCACAGCCATAGAGCCAATTGGATCGACAATAAAATGAAAACAGCATGGATTGCACTGGCGATGATAGTTGCATGTGGCGCATTGGCGGATTCACAGCCACCAACCCCAGGTGCTGCGGACGCCGTTACAAAGCCACAGAGTGCAACTAGCCAATATCAAAAGCACACCGAAAACGCTAAGGCAGCGACCCAAGGTGCGCCGACCATCATAGAAACAGCGCAGACCACCGTCGTATATGACCCACCCAGCGATAAATCCGAAAAGCGACGCGATCATTCTTCGCCAGAATGGTGGATTGTCTATATCACCGGCGCTTTGGCTGTTATTACTCTGGCGCTCGCTCTCTACACCGCAAAATTGTGGCGATCTACGGGAAAGTTGGTGCGCGGTTCTGAAGATACCGCCAGACGGCAATTGCGCGCTTATGTTTCGATCAACCCGAAATCGATGGGTTTTAGTCTCGTAAAGCCTCTTAGCCTCAGTGAACAACCAGTCCTTATGCGTTGTCTCATCAAGAATCATGGGCAAACGCCTGCTAATAAGATCAATCATCGCTTCGACATTGCTGTATTTCCAGAGCCCCTCCCCAATGAATTTAAGTTCCCAGAAGCGTCTCGGATTCACGGTGGTGTGAATATTGGTCTTGCCCCGAGCATAGAAATGAGTAGTAACTTTGAGCGTCCCGAACCGCTGACTGCCGAGGAAATCGCCAAAATTGAAACCGGGTCCTATCGGCTCTATTTGTGGGGTATCACTAAGTATCGGGATGCTTTTGACAGAGATTGGCAGACCAAATTCTGCGCTTCCGTAGGAGGCAAGTTGCTTATAGATATATTGCGCCGTTACCTCATAGCTGCGGAGAGTGGAAAGCCAGTCCAGTTGCCACACGGATTGGCCGCTCCATTTGACTGGAGTTATGGCCCAGAACACGGAGAGGCAGATTAGCCAAATTAGGACACTACCGAAAAATTCCCTTCCTTGACGGCACCCCCACTAGCGCTCCCGTCGCTGCCGATCTATTCGCTCCTGAACAGCGCGCAGAACGTAATGATAATCAGACTGCCCGATAATTTGGCCAGGATACGAATTCGCGTCAAAGAACAGCGAGTAGCGATTGACGATTGCTAATCCGTTTGCGAGTAACTCGCCGACCTCGTCACGCATGTGGGGATACGCCTCTGCGATTGCCACGTCGGCAACCACGTCCCTAGCGTTTCTGTGCGAGTAATAGTTATGCCGAATGTCAATCAGTCGATCCACTGTCGGATTTCTATCGCGCGTCACGTAGGCGATGTCTGCCTCGAGCTGCGGTGCGTTCAAAGGCTCGAAGTTCTCGATCAAGGTTTGCGCGTGGTCCCGGCCTTGCAAACGCTCCGCAAATTCTGCCTCTGAGAAGAGATGTCGATTACATTTTATGGTATTGAGAAAGCCCGGCAGCCCAAGATTACGCGGCTTTTGATCGTAGATTCGGCAGAGGCGAAATATGGCAGAATCTAGGTGTCCCTGAATAGTCAGACTCCAGAACGTCCAGCTCTCTTGCATAGCCCGCGTACCATCCTGCACGTGGGCTTCAATCAAGTTCGTATGCATTTTGAAGGCGATATTGGCGTCGACAAGTTCGAGCACGAGCGCTTCAACTAACCGTTTGAACTCGGCGGAGTTTCGAACCTGAATAGCCATCCGGTCATTCTAGCCGAGCCAACACACTGAACTCACGCGGGGCCTCGCCACGAAGCAGCCGTAGCTTTCTGCAACCTTGGCTCGTGCGCGTACGCCCCGTGGATATCAGCCCTTCGATTGACGTCTTGACCAAATCCGTCAGCTGTCGAAACTGGCGAAAGCGCTTCATCCCGATCAGCCAGCGAAATACCGCCCCTCGGTGATCCTCGCATGATCTAGGCATATTTTTAGCCATTTCACCATCTCTCGCGGCAAGTACGCCACCCTCCCCTGCCCCTCCGCATCTGTCTTTCCGCGCCGAATGAGCGCCTGTCCCGTGCCATTAGGATGAAAATCGATGTCTCGTACTTCCAATGTCGACGGGAGTGGAACGTATGTGGGGGCGCATACACTATGGCCGCCACTCTCCGTCGGTGGAACAATCCCTGGCTATCGCGGCGACGACTGAATCGCGGGTCTCTTGGTATCGACCCGCAACACCGGACGGAATTTGCTGCTACGCATCGATTCCACTCCCACTATCTACTGACATACACAACTGGCAACGGTCAAAATGCAATCGAGAATTGTTTCCGGGTCACTCAGGTTGCCCCCTTGTACTTGCCGAAGATTTTTATAGCCCGGCCGAATGACACAAATCCTGCACCGGCCGCCGCTTCGTCATAGCCCTCCATAGTTACCGCGAGATCGCGAAGAATCTGCTTCGCCAATTCGGGTGACCATTTAAGTGGATACGTGACAACTCGCTTTCCATTTTGAATGTGCTCAGTGCCGACGTACCTCTTTGCATTTCGCACACCGTTTGCCGTGCCGGGCAGAAGATCATACTCGACTTTAAAGGTTGTTCGTCTTTGTAGGCGGCCTGCAATGATTTCGTTTTCTAGATACTCATACAGCACACCGACAATGGCGGTTACTTCGGCTGCAGCAACGCTACTACCGGTAATAGTGGTGTTTTCCGCCAAATCGAGCGGTGTCGGATTTCCCTCTTTTAACAGGTTGTCTTTCTTGCTCCGCAACTCAGAGGCAGTTTCCTTCGCATCCGGTCGTGTTCTGACGGCTGGAGCAACAACAGTCGGCGAACGTTTCCCCAACTTACCACGTGATGAGAAATCAAAGACATTCGTACCTTCCGAATTCGCCGCGCCGACACAAATCGAGTACGGTGTACACCATCGACTCAGAGAATCTATAGACGGACCGTAATTACCAGCGGCGACAACAATCACTATTCCCCTGTAGAAGCTCGCCTGTATGGCGCGGTTGGCCGGATCACCTGGGTCCGGGACGCCTGGGCCGGGAGAAATACTTACAATGCCAATGTTGACGCCGTCTTCAATAGATTTGGCGAGTCGAAGAATGAAGCTCACGTAGAGAGTGTACTCGGCAGGGTCAATGCACCATAACGACGTTACCTCCCTACTTCGAACTAGTTGTAAAATCTGCTCTCGATGTAAATGTGCCGCTACTCCATTAATTAGGGGCAGCTGAACTGGTTCGGACTCCGGTCTTATAAGCTGTAGCGGGATATCAGAGCTCGCCGCAGCCGCAGAAGAAAACGTCACGATTACGGGTATGGTTGCGTTTAGCGCGAGTGTTTGATCTGAGAATATTGATTGTGAGAAAATTGGATGCGTTTGAGGAGCGGTTACCGCTCTAGAGGCGCAAATCGAAAGTATTGTGCTCGAAAGCAGCTGGAGCCCTAGGGCACGTGTGCTCATCTTTTCAATCGCGCCAACCACGCAAATCGGGCGCAATTATAATTGCCATGTAGCTCAATGCTTAGGCCCACTCCAGGCTGTTCTGAAATTAGGAATTGGGTACGCCGTGCCGCTTTCGGAGTTGCTGATTGATTTACTGACCGAGCTTATTGCGCTTGAAGTCCTCGATCCAGTTCGGCGCATCACCTCGCCGCCAAGATTGCGATAAAACATGAACGACTGCGCCTAACTCATCCTCTAGGTCAATTGCGTAAAAAATGTTCCAATCGCTGCTGGGATGCCAGTTGATCCTGGCATTCTCGAAGGAATAAAACACCTCAAGTCGAATTGATGTGACGCTTGGGCCGCTTACATTCTTGGGCGGCAGAATTAATGGAGGATAGACCGGCACAGTTTTTTGAAAAAGCTCTTCTGCTTTATCCGGATCGATGGGAATCTCTACCGCATAACGTTCCACAGGCTTGATCGAGACGCCTTGATCGATTGACAAAGTGTACCCGCGCATATAGAGCCAAGTGAGATTAAACGAGGCTAGAAGTCGTTGCCTATCGTCAGAATTGGAAATAACTATGTCGTACATCTTTCGTTGACGTACGTCGTCACCTTGGTATACCGCACGAATCGATATGCTGGCGCCTTTCTCGGGAGCATCGGTAGCTGAAGCGGCCATGGCCGGAGGGAAAAACAGAGCTAGCGCCGTTGGAACTGATTGAATTTTCCTAGGGTGCGTCAATTGAGGTATTGCCGTCTCTGTGAGAGCCGGAAGAACATCTGGCGAAAGTTTGAACGTGATAATAAATAATGCTAACGCGCCACCTGCGCGAATGGCGAAGCCACCACCATTCCATCCGACATTTAAGAACCCAGGTATTGTCCCACCAAGAACCGCTACTCCTAGCGACAAGACAATACGTGTGATAACAACTAGATTAGGGTCGGCAAATGGAGTGTTGCGGATAATTAGATAAGCGGCTAATACGATGATTCCTGTAGCTACCACTAGCGCAAGTGCGCGTTCCAGTGGATGTGCTTGGTAATGCTTCGGCATAAAGCCTACTGCGCGATTGGCCCGGGGTTCCAAGTAGCATATACCTGCTGACATCACTTGTAGTCTTCGCATGAATTCTCCGACTTCCGACTCGCTGCGATTGGCGGCACCTCCTGGCGAGCGAGCAGCCCGAGCGACCGAATTCAGGATTCTCTGGCCAAACATTTCAGCTTTTTGTCAGTGGATTGGTTAGCGGATTGCAGAGGCTGTCGCAGCGTCCGGTGGGAAACCCGTGGAGGTTCGACCCCTCCCGCCCTCATCTAAATGGCCTACCGGGAAGATTCGCCGGAAAATAGGACATTGGCTCGAAAATCGCTTGTCGAAAGAAGAACTTGCGAGCGCGCGGCAAGCCGCGCCAGGCCGAAATTACGCCACGATCTCGGTCCCATGCAATCAATAACTTGCGATCGGCGTCTGCGCGAAAGTCCTAAAAGTTGCCCAATCTCCCCTTGGAGCCAATTTACCCGGCGTTCAATGCGAACGCTGCTTCCCAGGTCTTCAGCATACGAATTGCTGGCCGGTACCGATGACTTGAGTGATTGAGCAACGTTCTACTCGTCGGGCAAAGGCCGAAGGCCTAGACAAAGTAGCCGGCCACCTTCACGGCCAGCTGAACCAAGTTGTCCAGCCGCGTCACCCATGCTGCGACCGACTTGACGGTCGCTAGATCGCCTCTGACGCCATTCGTTGCCGTGTCCAAATCTGCCTGCGCCGCTTTCACGGTGGGATTCGGGCCCAATGCCTTCGCGGTCGCGCCGCTCCACGCATTCATTGCGGCCATCTCTTTGGCATAGAGCGGGCTGAGATCCTGGCCGGGGTTCGCCTGAAGCGCCGTCATATAGGCTTGCCGCGCAGCGTCTGCAGCCGCCGCGAGACTCGACAAAACGCTAGCGCTGTCTGGCATCACAGTACTCATTTGGCGATTCCTGTAGTCGGTGGCGCAGAAACTTGGGCGAGTGCCCGCAGATTGGCAACGATATCGGACAGGTTCTGCAGCGTTATGGCCTCTCCCGACTGAAGCTTTTTGTGCTGCTGTTCAAGAGCCCTGAGTGCGGCAAGTCCCTGATCGTATGCCTCTGTGGCACTAGCGATCTGACTATTCACTGTCTGATTGACGACGCCGGCTAGGCCTGCCTCCACGCGTTTGTTTGACCTCACGATGGCATCGGCATTGGAGGACGACTCGAGCCCGAGCGGAGCACCGAGTTCATCCAAGATCGGTCGATACGTATAGACGCCTTGCGTGTACAAGATGAACGCCGCTTGGCCTACGACACCCTGTAGCTGCGGCTGTATGGGAGTTATGGCGCTTCGGACTGTAGGCTCGCTCAGAATTGCCACGATCTTCTCTAAGATGGACTCGATCTGTGCGCTCGCCTTGATTACTTTTCCCGTCTGTACGGAGCCGACGACCACGTTACCGCTTTCCTGTAGGCCTTTGGTTACGTCTGCCGGAATGGTGATCTCCTTGCCGACCTTCTTGCTAAACGTCTCGGTATCGGATGCCAGGTTACTTACTGCAGAATCCAGGTCGGTGCTAGCTCCGTACTCGGCTAGGTCATCCATCGCAGAATAAGCAGACGAAAGACTCTGCAAGAGATTTTCATACTGGACGAGATTTCCCTGAATGACCTTCACGTTAGCGATCAAAGTGGTCGAGCCGGCAGCGGCTGGGGTGGCGTTGAATCCATCGTTGAATGCCACTGCCTTGACAAACAGGTCCAGAGACGCCGAGGAGATAGTCACGTTCCGCTGCATCTGCGAGGCGGCCACTTCGCCGGCCTTTGCAAGGGCTGCGGCCGTACTCAGCTTCGCGGTCGGCATCGTTGCGCAACTGGCAAGCAAAGCACCCGCAATCACGAGAGGCAGTGCTTTGACGCGTCGTACTGGAAAACGCTTATTAGGCCGCCCGCTCATGCTATGTCCGATCTCTTTTTTGTTGCAACGTACTATACTCCGAGTAGCCACAGTGTTATCCGGGCTAACGCGAATGGATTCCTTGAGAATTCGCGAAAGTGTCTGGGCAGATTTCCAGTAGACATCTTGCTCAATGTCAGCGCCCATAATTTTGTCCTTTTGGCCTGCCGAGAATCAGCTTGTCCCGCCAATGCGCGCTCAAGCGCCTGGCGCCGCCGGCGCCGGCCCCGCCGGCGTCGCTAGTCTCGCCGGCTTGTCCGCAAATCGCTGCTTGAATGCCTCAATATTGGAACTCAACTTGTAATACGCGACGTATGCGATGCACGCTTCATTCAGAGCGGTCTCTTTTTTCAATTCGCGCAAATAGTAGTCTGACGGATAGGCGATATCCTCCTGAAGTATGAGCTTATTCTTGAGGTACTGCTCCATGATAGACATCCAGTAATACCATGCGTCAAAGCAATCCCGGAGAAATACAGACTTCTTGTCTGTCATCTTGATATCGACGCGAAGCACGGTAACCTGTTCGTTCTTGGTCCTGTCATAGACGTACTTGATCGTTGGATCGTCTTCATCCGTCAATTCACACGTATCCCCGTCCGCATCCACCATGGCTAACGCCTGCTGCGCATCGTGATCCGCAAGAAACTGGTCATTGATATCTTTGGCCAGCTTTGCCTGGTCCCAGCGCAGTTGTTGGTCCCGCTGCGCCTGTTCTCTGCCCAATAGCTCCCGATCCTTCTCCCGCTCCGCATGAGTTTTTCGCCAGTCGCCAAACACCGCCCACCCGGCGCCCGCAACGAGCGCAATGATCGTCATCACGCTTTCGACGCCGTGCGCTTGCTCGACCCAAGTCAATTCGGCGGGCGCTTTTGGAACTTGGACAATTATGCCGGGCGGGCTTGCCGGTGGAATTATGTCGGCCATGACTCTCTACCTCCGTGTTCAATTTTTGCGCGGTAACCAGCCTGCGCTTTAAATCCCGTCTTTCCCTGAGTGACAGGAATTGTACGCCCAGAAACCGCACTTCGAAAGCCGGAACCTGCCCGGCCTCTCATCAGTCCCATCTGCACCACGCCTTCCATGGGGTGGGCTCAAGATTCGGATCATTGCGTACGCCAGGCGCCGCCAAGTGTTTGATCTTCGTAGCATCGCCGGCGGCGGATCTCCGCTAGGAAAGCAGCGCTCGAACGAAGTTACAACAGCCTGATTTCTTTGATGGTGCACTGCCGCTATCGTACGTAAAATCCCCTTCCTTGACGGCACCCCTACCAGGATGCGGTCCAGAGCGTGGGGATCTAGACCCATTCCTGTGGGACTTTGCGTACCTTTGTTGGGCTAACCCCCATAGAGCTCGCCGCCGTCACTACCGCTGCGCGATCCTGCTGCCACATCTCGAGCGGTGTCCGGCCGCTCAAGCCTTCATGCGGTTGTAAGAACCATTGCAAACGATCCCAGCCACGCTCATCCGGAGATAAGGCTGCGAGCAAGGGTTTCACTTCCGGGAAAATCGCAATCGACTTTCGCGAGCGATTGAACTGAAACTTGGGGTAATGCCATTCGCGGCCGAATCGGCCGCCGAAAATCTTGCCAGCGGTGCGCTGATCGGCCGCCTATTGGCTAGCACTCGAGCTCCTTGAATCGAGCGCCGAGGCAATCTCCTCGCTGGTGAATGTGCCCGCGGCGTTCAGCATTTCTTGGCGCGCAGCCTTTAACGCGTGACGATTATCTATGTCTGGATTGCTTGATTTTCGTTGGCTACTTCGGTTCTGCGTCGTTGGCGGCGCGATCGCATCGGATGACTAAGTGCTTTCCAGAGCGTCAAGCAGTTTGCGACCTAGAGGGCTCGGTTCGATATCCGGTTGGTAAATCGTCACGCCGAATAGAGAGGTACGAGTTCGAGGCTTCTTAGGCGCATGCTTCACCCTGCTTGTGTGAGCATCGCGCCTGCCGCGTGACTCTGAACCACTACCCAACCGGCGCCTGGTGACCATGATTAAGGCTACCATAGTGGCGTCCTGGATCGCCGATCAGTGGCGGTACGTATGAGTGTGCAGCCCCATCGTTGAACCGCATCCGAAAGACACTAATCAAGGATAGGAGGTGACGGACGCTTGCGCGTCTGCGCCTGTCGCTCTCGCTCAAGGGCGCGTTCGCGAAAAAATCACGATGGCTTCTTCGCTCGTGATTTCGCCCCGCTCGGCCTTTTGATGTATGGCTTCATCCTCAGGATTTGGAACATAGCCCTCGTGCTTGAGGCTCCCGATGATGCCCGCGGTATCGCGGGCTCTTTCGGCCGCGGAACGGGTGTCTTTCGGTGCTTGACTCATAAGTCGTATTCCTTGGGCGGAATGAACAGCCGCTCGTTCGCTTGCGCGCCCACAATTTGAACCTGCTCTCTCATTCGGTAATAGAATCCCTCCCCGTCTTTTCTGCCGCCCGTGCCATTCCGGATCTTGCCGCATTGATCTTTTCCGCATATTGCAACGGCATGCGCGGCGATTTCCACCCGCCGGCCTGCGTGATTGCCGCCAGGTCGATGTCGAGCTCGGCGAGATCCTGCGCGGCGCCCACGCGCGTGGAATGCCCACTAATTCCCGCGACGTAGCGCGCCGGCATCCCAATCCATTGCGCCACCCGTTTGAAGATCAACGCGACGCTACCTGGATTCAGTGCGCCGCCAATGTGATCCTTTCCGACCAAACGCCGAAATACCGCTCCCTCCCTTAGCTGTCCATGCTCAAGCCACACTCTCAACCATCGAACCGTCTCTCGCGAGAGGTACGCCATCCTCCCCTGCCCCTCCGCATCTGTCTTGCCGCGCCGGATCAGCGCCTGGCCGGTGCCGTTCGGATGGAAATCAATGTCTCGGACCTCGAGAGCCACGAGCTCGCCGCGGCGCGCGAGAGTTTCATAAGCGACGCAGAGCATGGCGCGCTCGCGATCGGCTCGCAGCCCTTCGCCTGCGCTCTCGATAAATTCTTTGATGTCCTTCCACCCCAGTGGGTGAGCCTGCTCCTGGCGCGCCGAGGTCTCTCGCCCCATTTTTTTAATCCCAATCGCGCGGCTTCGCTTGAGCAGGGATTCGACAAACGGGCGGCCATATGCACGCGCGAGATCGTCGCCACGTAGCGTTTTATCGTAGCGGGCTTCTTGCCGGCCTTCACGCGATCCTCGATGAACGCGCGGATCGTCTTCGGAGCTGCCGGCAGGTAGGGCTCGCCGCGCGATTCGCAAAAGGCCTGGAAGATCGCGCCGTCCGCCTTCTGCGCACGCAACGTATTGGCCGAATACGCGCCTTCCGCCATCGCCTGCCACTCCAGCAAGGCCGCGAGCGGACCTTCGAGCACCGGTTGCGGGACAACTGGGTGCGGATCGAATTCAGGCGGCTTCTGAGTCATTTCATGATGATTATCGCAACACGGCCGAAGTTCATAGTTTCGATAACTGTAATTATCATTGATAAACAACTATGGATCCCTTTGACTATTTCTCGCGCGCCGTTCTTGAACACCTTGGGCATCAACTGGAGATGTCGGCGCCGGAGTTAACGACGCTACGAGCGAGCGCTATATCGGCGGCCGATGACCTTGTTTTTGCACCGGCCTGGCGAAGCATCGGGCCCGTTGGTCACCGCCATATCAATTTCCGGCGTGTACCGACTCCCGGTTGAGCGCTATGCCGATCGCCTTGTC
>Ga0182024_10007649_pt1 | contig 23245 bp, 18 predicted proteins | sample P32metaG_FD_120480 | JGI IMG/M metagenome (GOLD analysis project Ga0182024, IMG submission 120480) | Permafrost microbial communities from Stordalen Mire, Sweden - P3-2 metaG (Illumina Assembly) | ecosystem: Environmental > Terrestrial > Soil > Wetlands > Permafrost | place: Sweden: Stordalen... | reverse complement strand
GTTGCGGCGCTTGGAAGCTTCAACGAACCTCCTTAGCCTTGCGCGGTCCGGCGACCTTCGCTTGCCGCGGAGTACTGGTTGTAGAGAGGCCACGGAGCCAGCCATCCGGATGCGATAGCTGTCAGTGCGGTGATGGCGAAGACGTGACGTGGATCACAATGCCCTGTGATCGCGCCTACTTGCTGTATTTTCTTCCTAAATTTTAATAGCCTCTGTATGGCTGCAATTAAAAAGAACGCCGTCGGGGTCTCTCGCGGTGGGGCATTTCACTTTCCTGCTGAGGCAGAAGGCCCATACGAGCCGGTCCTTTATTGCTCCAATCCTCCTCTCGCGCGACCAACTGTTCCTCTTAACCTACGTTTATTCAGTAATTTGAGCTTACGTTGCGATTGGCAACATTTTTCTGTGATACGGTGACCTTCGTGCACATCCGTCCTTTGGAGGTTGTGTGAGACTTTCCCCCCATCGCATCTGGTTTCGTAAGCAAGTCGCAAGCAAAGGCGACCAACCTTTCACTATTGCTGGCCTCATTCTGTTTTTGCTGAGTGCGCTCCTGGTGCCGCCTGCATACACCGCCGTTCATCCGGTCCCTTTAGATAAGAATGTCGATGCCGCCAAGTGTCTCGAGTGCCACGAGGATAAGTCGAAGGGCAAGTTTGTGCATTCCGCCATAGCGATGGGATGTTTGAGCTGCCATGAAGTTCGCGTCAACAAAGACATCACCCGCATAAAGCTCACGACTACGACTCCGCAATCACTCTGCATCACCTGCCATGCTGACAAAGACGCGTCGACGCTTAAGGGAACGATTCATCCGCCCGCGGTGCGCGATTGCCTGAAGTGCCATGATCCGCATACGTCCGACAATAAATTTCAGTTGCTGAAAGCGACTTCGGGCGAGAAGAAAGACAATCTTTGCCTCACCTGCCACACCCAGGGAACGAATGTTCCCGAGAAAGGCAGCCGCCACGCCGCTCTCGACATGGGATGCGACACCTGCCACACGACCCACAAAGTCGGCGAAAAAGGAAAGCAGGAGTTTGACTATCACCTGACCAAAAGTGTGCCCGCGCTCTGCATCGGCTGTCACGACGTTAAGGATGGAGGGCTGGTCAAAGCTCACCAGGGGCAGCCGTTCGCTACCGCGAGTTGCACGCAATGCCACGATCCCCATCAATCGGCACAGCCGAAGTTGATGGCGAAATTCACCCATCCTCCATTTGCCGACAAGAGTTGCGACACGTGCCACGCGCCTGCAAAAGACGGCAAAGTTGTACTGACCAATGCCGACACGAAAGCGCTGTGCGTTATGTGCCACAGCGATCAGGCGGAGCACATCGAAAAGGCAAAAGTTCCGCATCCAGGGGCGCAGGGAGAATGCATCGCCTGCCATAATCCGCACGCCGGAAAGACGCCGGGCTTTCTGCAGCCGGATCCGGTGAGCGCGTGCCTGACCTGCCATTCCGATCAGGCTGAGCAGTTCAAGAAGGCGCATCTGCATCAGCCGGCGTTTGGACAATCGTGCGCGATCTGCCATGAACCGCACGGGGGCGATAACGAGCACTTACTGCGCGCTGCGAAAGTCGACAACGTTTGCCTCGAATGTCATGGCCCCGATTCTCCAGCGCCGAAGAAGCTCGAAGCCGAGCACATGATCACCATCTTCGACGGCAAAGTGAAATTGCCCGAGGATTACTTCAAGAAAAACAAGGTAGTCGTCCTGCCGTTGAAGTTTGGTCGCGGTCATCCAATTGCTGGACATCCTGTGGTTGACGTTCCCGATCCGACCGATGTTACGAAAATACACGCGAAAATTAACTGCCTATCTTGCCACCAGCCGCATGCGTCGGCGCAGGCCGATCTGCTGGTGAAGGATCAGGCCAACAACCTGGCGTTCTGCGTAACCTGTCACAAGGATCTGACGAAACGCTAGTGCAGAATTTTGAAAGCTTTGGAGAATGACGACGATGAAAACGAATATTTTTGCAGCCGCAACCAGCTTGATTCGCAATCATAAAGCCCAGCTGAGGTTGTGCCTGATGCTCGCCCTCACGCTCCTCCTGTTAGCGCCCGGTTTTGCGTTCGCGGACAAGAAGAAAAAAACCGGCGCCGCGCCGCCGCCCAAGGTCATCGATTATTCCAACATCGTCTGGCCGAATCCTCCCGCCATCGCGCGGATTCGTTATCAGGCGTTCTATGGGTCCGAAAAGATTTCGCAGGTCGAGGAAGGCAACAACACTAAGAAAGCGAAGTGGATGGACCGGCTCGCCGGCACGCAGTCGCAGCAGGAGAGCGGCAAGGTTCTCTGGCAGCTTTCGCAGCCCTACGGCATCGCTATCGACTCTAAAAACAATTTATATACCGCGGATTCCAAGGTCGGCGCCATCTTCATCTTCAACACCGAAACGCGCGACCTGGACATGATCAAGAACAAGACCCACGCCCACTTCGATCGCATCATCGGATTAGCCATGGACGACGGCGATCGGCTCTTCGTCTCCGATCCTGGACTGCATCATGTTCTCGTCTTCGATTCCAGCCACAAAGCCGTCGACATGATTAACGACGGCATGGCAGAGCCCAGCATGCTGGCCATTGACAAAGAGAATCGCCAGCTCTACGTCTCCGATATCGAACTCGATCAGATTCTCGTCTACGACGCCGACACTTTCAAATTGAAACGCAAGATGGGCACCACCGGACATAGGCATGAACTCACCACGGCGGGCGATTTCTCGAAGCCAACTGGCGTAGCGGTCGATCAGGAAGGCAATCTCTACGTCTGCGACACCATGAACAGCCGCATCGAGATCTTCGACGCCGACGGCAAATTCATCAGCACCTTCGGCAAGCCAGGCGATGGCCCGGGAAGCTTCGCGCGTCCCAAGGGAGTTGCGATCGATAGCGACGGCCACATCTGGGTCGCGGATGGCCAGATGGACCGGGTGCAGGTCTTCAACCAGGAAGGACAGTTGCTCATCTCTTTCGGCGGCCATGGCGTTCTGCCCGGGCAGTTTCAGGGGTTGGCGGGCATTTCCATTGATAGCAACAACCGCGTTTTTACGTCTGAGATTTTTCCGGGGCGGGTGCAGCAGTTTCGCTATGTTACTGATGCCGAGTTTGCGAAGTTGACGAAAGAGAAAGAAGAGAAGCGGGGACAGAAGGCGTCGGGAACTTCTCAGAAGGAAATAGTGCCGATAGAAATGCCACCTGCATCGGCCGCACCGCCCAGTCACTAAACATTCATATGCGAATTGTGGTTCGGAGCGAGAGCGCAAGAACCTCTGCATTTTGCGACGGACTGCATAGGTCCTTCGCTTCGCTCAGGATGACAATTTGTTTTTTGGCCGCCGGGCGTCCCGCCCGTTTCTACATCAGCCGCAAGTGCTGCATTTTGCAATAGATAGGTTTGAATTGCAGGTGCGGGATTTCACCAACCCCTTCCCGTATTTGGCTCTTTTCCCCCACTCTAAGGCGGCTTCTTCAATCTGATCCAAAATAAGCCTCGCTCATCATCTCTTTAAAAATCAGTGTCTTACGCGGGAGTTTGCCAGCATGACAAACTGTGTCGATTTCGGACAGGCAGTTGCACTACTAGGGTTGAGAGGCGATTGGGAAGAGTGCCTATGGCACAGAGCAACCCAAGGCCTAAGCCTCTGAGAGTTTGGTAAGGAAGATGTACAAATCATGGAGGTCTTTAAATTATATGAAACGCGCGATGTTAGTTGTACTGTTCGTTCTGGCAATCGCAGGATTTGTGATGGGCCAGACTTATTCGTCGCCGGTTGATGTCCTCGGCGCACATAACAATAACGGCCGCGGCTGCGCAGGCTGTCACCAGCCGCACAGCGGCGCTTTCGGCTCCGGCCAAAAGGGCGCTGCCGATTCCGGAAGCTATGCATTGTGGGGCCAGGACGCTAGCCCACTGTATGGCGCCACGGTAGCATTCGGCGATAACGGGGCATACACGGAAGTTCTGCCCACAGGTATTGCCACTGGAAGCCAGGAAGTCGGCGGAATTCTGCTCTGCCTCAGTTGCCATGACGGCAACCTTACTCCAAAAAACATGATGGCCAACCAGTCGTACGAACAGAAGATTGGCCTTCTGACCAATACCGCCTACGGCTCGAACCCGATTCCGACACTGCTCGGAAATGACGGAACGACCGCTGGCAACTACACCAACGATCACCCGGTGGGACAGCTGGCCAACATCAGCACCGGCAGCGGCCTGGTATTTAGCGGCACCAAGATGTCCGTAACCCCCGGGACTCCTTATGCCCAGTTCGTAGCCAACTATGGCTATCCCGCACTGGCGCCTGGAAAATGGTCGCAGCCCTTCGGCGTCACCGCCGGTGGCAAGCCCTACGTCCTCTGCACCACCTGCCACAATCAGCACGTGATGACCGTGTACACGTCGAGCGTAGCTAGCCCGATCGCGAACGACGGCGGCGGCAAGTACTATGCCACCTTCTTCTTCGTGAACGGCCCCTACAACCCGAACGTCAACAACGTTACCAACGCGAACGCCCCTTCGACCACTCAGTTCTGCCGCCAGTGCCATTTTGGCGAGTCGAACGAAGGCAACAACACCAACAACATCACCACCGTATTCCAATAGGAATAGAGGCTGTTTAGCCAGGGGAGAGTTTGACTCTCCCCTTTTTTTTAGAACCGGACACAAGTTCTCAGTTTTCAGTTGTCAGTTTTCAGTAAGATCGGAAATCAAGAATTCAACAATTAAGAACTTCAGTAAACGAGGCAATTATGAAATACCCAGTCCAGATCGGCGCAATCGTACTCGTGGCCCTCTCCTACTCGATTTCACTCCCGGGCGCGCTGGCGCAGATCGCATCGCATTCCGCCACCGCGATCGCGAACAATGCGGCTCCGATGGGACCAGCCGGATCGGCGGCGGCCAACATGGTTGCGGCTCCGATGGTGAGCGACAAGGCGGTGGCGCGCGTCAATGGAGCGGTGCTCACCGATCGCGACCTGTTGCGCGAGATGTATACCATCTTCCCTTATGCGCAGCAGCACAACGGATTCCCCAAGGCGCAGGAAGCATCGATTCGCCAAGGCGCGCTGGAGATGATCATCTTCGAAGAGCTGGTATACCAGGAGGCGGTACGGCTCAAGCTGACCATTCCAGCGGAGAAGATCAACCGCGCGGAGGCGGAGTTCAAGAAGCAGTTCAAAAGTCCCGACGAGTATCAGTCCTATATGAAGTCGGAGATGCAAGGCTCGGAGCAAAAATTGCGCCAGCAGATCCGGCGCTCCATGCTGATCGAGCAATTGCTAAAGACGGACGTGGAAAATAAGTCTGCTGTTTCGCTCGCCGAGGTCAAGGCATACTACGACAAGAACGCGGTGAAATACACCGTGCCCGAGTCCTACAACTTCCAAAGCATTTCGATCGTGCCGCCGTTCAAGCCGACGCCAAAGCAAGCGGAAGAGGCGAAGAAATCCGCCGAAGATGCGCTGCGGCTGGCCAAGGCGACCAAGACCTATCAGGATTTCGGAATGCTGGCGGAGAAGGTTTCGCAGGATGATTTCCGCGTGAACATGGGCGATCACAAAGTGATTGCGAGGGACAAGTTGCCGCCGCAGATTGTTAAAGCTTTCTCGACCATGCAGCCGGGGCAGGTCAGCGGCCTGATTCAGATTGAATCGGCGTACACCATTGTTCGGCTGAATGCGCATACTCCGGCGAAGAAGAAGAGCTTGAATGAAGTGCAGGCTGAGCTGAAAGTTGACTTGCAGAAGAGCAAGTACGAGAAGCTACGCTCGGGATTAGCGAAGCAGTTGCGGGCTAAGGCTAAGGTGGAAGTCAGCTAGAGGTGCCAACACCTTAAGTTTGTCATCCTGAGCGAAGCGAAGGACCCCTTCCCCCTACCGTGGTTAAGACTGTAGGGGTCCCTCGCTCCGCTCGGGATGACATTTTTTTTGAATTTGTGATGGCGGCGAGTTCGCCTGTCTCCGCATTTCCCCCTCCAAACGTTGTGGCATTCAACACCTCCGCGGGGTGATATGCCGCACCCTCCTATGTTTGTTTTGGCGCGACTGAGAACAGAGCAAATAAGCCTCTACTTATCAAGTATTTACAGTGCTTCCCAAATCGGTGTTTTGGCACTTGTTGTGCCTCTTAAGAGAGTAAGCAACGCGTTTCCTGGAGAGAAATTGCCGAGATGAGAGTGGCGAATTACATCATCGCGATCACGGTTTTGGTGATGGCACAGGTGGCCGCCGCGCAGCAGTCGCAGCTCGGAATCGGTGAGAACACAAAGCTGAATGCGGGCGGCTTATTTACGTTTGGTTACGACGGGGCTTACGGAGATGAGCTTCCATCGAATCATGGGCTCGATCTGGGTTTCGACGGCAAGGTCAATGGGTACTACTACAATCCAAAGTTCATTTCGTTTACGGCGCATCCCTACTACGATCAGTCACGGGCAGATTCCGGCTATCAATCGCTGACCGGAGCGAGCGGCGTGGACGGCACAGCGAATTTTTTCACCGGCACAAATTTTCCCGGTTCAGTCAGCTACAACTACACCGACAACAGCACCGGAACATTAGGGCTGGCTGGACAACCGAACTTCACAACTGTGGGAAAGAGTCACGGCTTCGGCATTAACTGGAGCGCCCTCGTTCCCGGCCTGCCGACTTTATCGGTGGGATATTCGCAGGGAAGCGGCAACAGCACACTGTATGGAACCGACCAGAAAGATGATTCCAGCACGAAGCTGTTCAATGTGCACTCCAACTACGCCATCTCGGGTTTCCGCCTGAACGGTTATTTCAATCACAACAGCTTGGATTCGACCTTCCCATTATTTCTATCGGGCGAAGGGGAATCGAAACAGGAATCTTCGGGCCATGATTTTGGTTTCGGAGCGCAACACGCTTTGCCGGTTCACGGATCTTTCTATGTAACTTATAACCGATCGTCGGCAAACAGCGACTACGCGACGACTATGGCGCCAAACGAGAGCACTTCGGGACTTTCGAGTTATACCGACAGCACGGAAACGGCGAATGCCAGTTTTCATCCAACCACAAAGCTGACCTTCAGCGTCAACCAGAACTACACCGACAATCTGACCGGATACCTTACGCAGAGTCTCGGCGACAACGGGGCTCCGGTGGCGGGGTTGAATTTAGGGTCGGGATCATACTCGTCCACATTTGGCGGCGGAATGACTTACCAGTTCACGAATTTTCTATCCGGCTCGGCGATGGCGACGTATTACCAGCAACACTACTTCGGGCAGAGCTACACCGGCGAGTACTTAAGCGGCACCCTGAATTACAGCAAGCGGCTCTGGGATATGTTCAGCTTTTCCACCTCCGTCATCGACAGCTCAAATGGGCAGGGGGAAAACGCGGTGGGGTTCGTCGGCAATGTCAACTTCTTCCGCCGCATTGGGCACTGGGCTACGTCGGGACAATTCAGTTATGCGCAGAATGTGCAGAGCCAGCTGATTACCTACACGACTTCTTTCTACAGCTACAGCGCCAATGTGCACCGCCGCTTGCCGCAGGGAATCACATGGTCCGCGGCCTTCAACGGCAACCACAGCGGCTTGACGAATTATCAAGGTTCAAGCACCCGCAGCGAGAGTTACTCGACTTCGATGAGCATGCGGAGGTTCTCGGTCAACGCTCTCTTCTCGCAAGCCAATGGCGTGTCGCTGCTGGGAGCGGGTGGGATTGTGTCGCCGACACAAACGCCAGGGCTGACTGATTTCATCGTCTTCAACGGATCGAGTTATGGCGGCGGAATTTCTGTGACTCCGATGAAGAGAATGACAATTTCGGGAAGCTTCAGCCGCGCTATCAGCAATACACTCGCGACCACGGACTCGCACAACAATACCGAAATCTTCAATGCGCAGATGCAGTACCATCTGAGAAGAATCGGACTGCAAGCCGGATACTTACGCTTCACGCAAGGCATCAGCGCAATCGGCGCGCCAGCCAACACGACATCGTTCTTCGTCGGGATGACCAGATGGTTCGACTTTTTCTAAATCGGAAGGCCTTCATTGGTCGATCTAAAGCGGTGCCAGCAACAACCATCATGGTTGGAGTGGCGCTTGTGTTAGCAACGACGCTGGCCGTGGCCTCCAAAAGGCCAAAGCAGACAATGGCCGCGCCCTTGCCTCCGGACCTACTGCTCGATGGCGGTCGCAAACTTTCTTTTGAGCGCAGCTTCAGCCTCGAACGCGAAGTCAAACCGAAGCGCAGTTTCTGGACGCGCGTTGTGGACGTGATCGCAGGGCAACCGGATTTCCACTACTTAGTAAGTCCGTATAGCGTGGTGACGGATTTGAAGGGTCGAATCATTGTGACCGATGTTGCTGCCGCCGGAGTTCATATCTTCGACTTCGCTCAGCAGAAATATAAATTTATTTCGCGGCGCGATGCGGGCAAGGATCCCATGCTCACGCCGCAATGCGCGGCGGTCGATGCCCAAGACAACATTTATGTCACGGACTCGCAAACCGGGAAGGTGTTCGTATTCGACGCCAGCGGAAAATTCCGTCGAACGATTGGAAGCTTGAAAGGCGGCGAGGGATATTTCAAGCGGCCGACAGGAATCGCGGTAGATTCGGCGGCGCAACGTATCTATGTGACCGACACTCTGCGCAACAAGATTTACGTGATGGATATGCAGGGCAGCGTTTTACAGACGATTGGAAAAACCGGAACGGCGGATGGTGAATTTAATTTTCCGACCGAACTGCGTCTGCACGGTTCCGAATTAGCCGTGGTCGATGCGATGAATTTTCGGGTACAGGTGTTCGATCGCTCGGGCGCGTTCCACTATGCCATCGGCAAGCCGGGAGACGGCGCTGGTTGGATCTTCCGTCCCAAAGGAATCGGCTTCGACTCGGAAGATCATTTGTATGTTGTCGATGGGCAGTGGGGTATGGTGCAGGTGTTCGATCACGAAGGGCGTTTGCTCTACTACTTCGGCCAACGCGGAACCGGGCCGGGAGATTTTCAACTGCCGACCGGATTGCAGATCGACAGCCATGACCGTATCTATGTTGTGGATTCGTTCAACCGGCGGGTTGAAATATTTCACTACCAGGGCGTTGCTCAAGCGGAAAAGGGAAAGCCATGAAGGAAACAATCCCGATGCGGGATGTGGAGATGCCCGCTTCACGGCTGACGATCTTAGCTACAGCCATCTTCATCACGATCATGCTGGCGGGTAGATCGGGAGCGGCGCAAGTATCCGCCGATGTGCTGGGGATGCATAACCTTTCTCCGGGCAGTGGATCGTCGGTAACTTCGCAAGGAAGCTTGGGCTGCACCTTTTGTCACGCACCGCATAGCGGATTGGGAGGGATAACTCCTCTCTGGAATCAGAAATTGTCGACGCAGAGTTACACGCCCTATACAAGTTCGACTGATCCTCAACAAGGTAAGACTCAACCTACTCTCGGAATCACGAGCAGTCTTTGTTTGAGCTGTCACGATGGCACGGTGGGAGTGGGGCAATCGGCGGCATATGGTCCGCTGCCGACCGTGGGCACGATGAATAGTGTCGACTCCTTTGGGACGACGTTGACCGGGTCGCATCCATTTAGTTTAGTAACTCCATTGAAGGACGCTTCAAACCTGGCAGCATCGCTGGTAGCGCAGGGGAAGACTGCGGATCCGACGGGAGCTGTGGCGCTAGTTAGCGGCAACATCGAATGCACGAGTTGTCACAGTCCACATGTGCAGGCGATCGATAGAATTGCGCAAAAGTTTCTAGTTCGCGACAGTTCGAACGCGCAGATGTGCGTGGCCTGCCATGATCCCAATCGTGTAGTACAAGGGCAGATCAATCCGCTTGCGGGATTTACCGGCAGCGTCCATCAAACAGCAACCAACCAGGTTTCGCCAGACGGGCATGTTGGGCCTTATCCGACGGTGGGGGTGAACGCCTGTAACTCTTGCCACATGTCGCATGACTCGGTTGCGCCGGCACGGTTGCTGCGTCCGGCAACCCCAACCGCGCCGGCAGTCGATCCCACGACGCAAAATTGCATGACCTGTCATAACGGAGGTACGTTCTTATCGCCTGTGCCATTGAATGTGATGGCAGAAGTTGCGAAGACCGGGCATCCTTTGCCAGCGGGCAATAACTTTCACGATGCTGCGGAAGCCGTGTTGCTGAATAACAATCGTCACGCGACTTGCGTTGACTGCCACAATCCTCATGCCTCGAACCAGACTTTGCAGTTCGCCGCGCCACCCTTGTTGCGGCCATCGCAGGCAGTGGTTAACGGAGTCAGCGCCTTGGACGGAGTCACGCTTTTGAATCCTGCGATCAATCAGTATGAAAATTGTTTGCGCTGCCATGGCACGAGCACCGGCAAGCAGCGATTGATCATCTATGGATACGCTCCGTCGCGGGTCATATCGCCTGCGGATTCTCTGAATATTATTCCCGAATTCGCCTCCACTGCGACTTCGAGCCATCCCGTAACTCATGATCGAACCAGCCCTCTGCCGCAACCGAGCCTGCTGTTGAATATGTTGAATCAGAATGGAACGGCGTCCGCTCGCTCGATGGGGACGCGGATCTTTTGTACTGATTGCCACAACAGCGACGACAACCGCGAATTCGGAGGCACCGGCCCGAACGGCCCACACGGATCAGTCAATTCGCACATTCTGGAACGCAATTATCAGTTCAGCCAGACTGCCGTGCCGGGCGGAATAGTAACGAACCTGTTCCCCAATCCCGACCTGACATCGACTGGGCCTTATGCCATGTGCGCTAAGTGTCATAACCTGACTCAAATTACAGGCAACACAAGTTTCACGCAGCACAACCTTCACATATCGCAGTATGGCTTCAGCTGCTCCGTGTGTCATAGCGCTCATGGGATAGGTGCAAGTTCTCCAACCATAACCGGAGAGCGCCTCGTTAACTTTGACGCGAATGTAGTCGGGGAAAATAACGGCGCGCCGATCGCCTACAACCGCAGTGCGGGAACATGCACATTAATGTGCCACTCCGCGGCGCACAATGCGGATGGCTCCGTTGGCAGCGCTGCCAAACCGACGAAGCCAAAGGGGATTGTAAAAAGATAGGCGCGCCGAAACCGACTGCTCGACGGACTACTACTGGCAAGAATCATGTTTATGGCGACTGAAGTGAGCGACAAAGTAGACAACAAAGTGAATGTCAGAGTGGATGTCAACTTGAACGACAAAGAGGTTCATGCGAGGAGTTTCTGGGGGTTACGTATCGCCGCTTTGATCCTCGTTCCGATTCTGTTGCTCGGCGTGACGGAAGGCGCGTTGCGATTGTTTGACGTGGGATTTTCAACTTCACTGACAGTCCCGTGCACGATGCAGGGACGGCCGGCCTCCTGCTACAACCTATTTTTCCCGGCGCCCTTTTTCCCGCCGGGGATGATTAAAACGCCCCAGGCCTATGGCGTTCCGGTCGAAAAGCCATCCGGCACGTTCAGAATTTTTGTGCTCGGAGAATCCGCCGCAATGGGGGATCCCGATCCCGCCTTCGGATTCAGCCGCTACCTCGAGGTGATGCTCCAAGAGCGTTTTCGCTCCATGAAATTCGAAGTGGTCAATACTGGGAGCGTCGCCATCAACTCCCATGTTCTGCTGCCGATTGCCAAAGGTTTGGCGGAACAGCGGCCCGATTTGTTCATCATTTATTCGGGTAATAATGAAGTAGTCGGACCTTACGGTCCCGGGACTGCGCTCGCATCTTCTGCTATGAGCCTACCCGTTATTCGCGGCAGTATTTTTTTTCATTCCACTCGCATTGGGCAATTGCTGACCAAGATTGGAACTCAGAAGCGCGAATGGGGCGGAATGGAAATGTTTCTCGATAAGCAAGTGCCAGCTAGTTCGCCGCTCATGAGCAAGGTCTATGAGAACTTTGAGAGCAATCTGCGGGACACAATCGCAGTCGCTCGCGGCTCAGGCGCGCGGGTCATTGTCGCGACAGTGGCGACGAATCTCAAGGATTGTGCTCCATTCGCATCGGCGCACCGTGAGGGGTTGACGCAAGGCGCGATGCATTCATGGTCAGCTCTGGTGCAGCAGGGATCAGATTTCGAGAATGCCCGGTCGTATGCGGACGCATTAAAGGCATATTCGGCTGCGGCGCAGATTGATGATCAGTACGCTGAACTCGAATTCCGCGTCGCTCGTAGCTCGTGGTTGCTAGGAGATTACGCCGCGTCGCGGGAACATTTTTCTCGCGCCCGCAACCTGGATACTCTTCGGTTCCGCGCAGACAGCAAAATTAATGAAATCAATCGAGCGGTGGCAACCTCATCGGGAGTTGAATTGGTGGATGCCGATGAGATTCTTGCGCGGGGAAGTCCGAACGGGATCGTCGGAAGCGAGCTGGTATATGAGCATGTGCACATGACTCCCGAGGGCAATTATCTTCTGGCGCGCGCCATGTTGTTTCAGATCGCCGGCGGGCTGCCGCGGGAGAAGGAGGAAGCCTCGTCGCAACCGGAGATTTCTTCGAAGGCTGCTTCTGAGGTTCCTTCTCAGGTCGAATGCGAGCAGTTGCTGGCGCTTACTCAGCATGATCGCTTGCGGATGAACCGGGAAATGTTGGAGCGTTTGCAAAAGCCTCCGTTCACCACTCAACTGAATCATTCCGATCAGATATTGCGGTTGACTATCAAAGCTAGCGTTCCAGATGAGAACCCCGATGAGACAGTTTCGCAATATCAGTGGGCGATTGGGAAAAAGGCCGACGACCGGTTACTGCACTATAATTTTGGACTTTTTCTATTCGATTACAATCGGGCGGCTGCTGCAGAGCAGTTGCGAATGTCGCGGCCTTGGGATGGATTTCCGGTATTTGCGCCTGACGGCACGCCGCTCGGGTAACTGCTGCTCATCAGAAATTCCGATACATGAAATCGGCTGCATCGGCGCCGCGTGTATGCGTCACGACTGTAACTAGTAAAAGTGCTACCGCGTACAGGGGCGGCACCCAAAGCCACCGATTGCGAGCTATCAAAGCAATGACTCCTGCATTCCCGTTCTCGGCGTCATTCGACAGCCGGTTTGATGAGCGGTCAAGGGCCTCAATTGTTGGTAGCACAATCGCGTACGCTGCGGCGAAAGTTGCCACTAATCCGTACAAGCTCCCGCTGAGATAGTGGGATGAATAGCTGGCCGGCGATACGACTTCTTCTAGCATCTGCAGCGCTTGGAGCAAGGAATTTGAACGGAAGAATATCCATCCCAAGCTGACGAGCGCGATGGTAATCATCCACGAGATGGGCGTACAAATCACAGACTCGGTATTCCAGTTCAATGTGCGACGAACTTGTTGCACCTGGCGATGCATCACGAGTAGCAGTCCATGGTAAGCACCCCAGAGCACGAAGAGCAGGCTTGCTTTATGCCACAGTGCGAAGAGGATCATGGCGATGACTAATACAAGATTTCGCCACCACACTTCGCGTCGTAGAACCGCCAGAGGGAGGAACACATAGTCGCGGATCCAGAACGAGAGCGACATATGCCAGCGTGTCCAGAAGACAGATGGAGTTGTGGACTGGTAAGGGCGAGAGAAATTTTCTGGAAGGGTAAATCCCATGGCGAGGGCTGCACCGATAGCAATGTGCGAGTAGCCGGCAAAATCAAAGAAGAGTTGCAGGCCGTAGCCGAAAGCGAGACACCATACGTCGGGCCCGCTCCAGTGTAGGACACGATCGAAACCGGTACTGATGCCGTCGCCGGAAAGAATTCCTTGTCCTAGTAGCCGGGCCAATTGCATCATCAGTATTCCGGTTGCAATGCGCGCGAATCCCTTCGTTATGTTGTTCGACGGCGTGGTCACCTCGGAGCGGAATTGCGGCAGCATTTCTGGCATGCGGCAGATGGGCCCAGAGATGACGACCGGAAAGAAAGCCATGTAGAGCGCAAATTCCGCAAATGTAGGATCGAGTACCTCGCCGCGATAGAGATCAAAAAGGTAGCTCATCGCCTGGAAGGTCCAAAACGATATTCCTAACGGGAGGGCGAGATGTGAGAATCGGCCTAAAGAGGAGAGCGGCAGGGTGACTGCGATTTCCGGGAGATACTTAAAACTGCCTAGCAAAGCCAGGTTCAAGATAATGCCGATTGATAAAATGCGGCCTGAGGGATTGCGCCGAAGCCATTTCCCCAGAAGAAAATTTAAAACTATGGAACTGAAAAGAATACCTGCGAACCAAATTCCCCACGTGAAATAAAGGGCAAAAGATACGGCCACAAGTAGGCATTGTCGAAAGATCCGCGACCGCACCCGGGCGCATGCGATGACGCAGATCAAGAACAAGAGGCCGTAAAGGACTTCTTTAAACATATTTCTCGAACGACGAAGGCGAAGCGTGTCGCACCCATCTTACTTTCGCATAATCGTTGCGCAAAGTTAGTGATCTGCGTCACGAGATTCTTTTCGGCCGGCAGTTACAATGACGGGCAGCGTGGCTGGATTTCGAAATCTTGTGGAAGCACTGGACGCGGCTCCCGCCGAGCGCCTATTCGTTACGGAATGGATTGACGAAGACGAACGGAAGGACGTTACTTTCGAGGAATTCCGAACGCAAACCCGGTCGCAAGCCGCTATCCTCGGCGAGCATGGAATTCGCGCTGGCGATCGAGTGATTGTTATCATGCCGCAAAGCATTGCGGCTATGACAACGTTTGTCGGGGCGATGACGCTGGGCGCAGTGCCAGCTTTTCTTGCTTATCCTAATTTCAAGATTGAGCCTTCGAAGTACCGCGCTGGGCTGGCTGGCGTGACAGCAAATCTCAAAGCCAAAATTGTCATTATTGATGAAGCATTTCCGGATGACTTGCTGAGCCACGTCACTCTTGCTTCGGGCGTTTCGAGTGACCAAACGAAGTTGCTTCGCGCGAGCAATGCGGACATAGTTTCCGGCGTGCTCCCAACCTTGCCTGGGCACGAACTTAATTCCGATGACTTGGCATTCATTCAGCACTCAGCCGGAACGACCGGGCTGCAGAAGGGTGTGGCTCTGACGCACGCGACAGTCTTGCGGCAACTCGATCATCTGGCGGAGGCTCTGAAGATCGACGGGAATAAAGACAGAATCTACAACTGGTTGCCTCTTTACCACGACATGGGATTGATTGCGTGTTTTATGCTACCCATGGTTAACCACACGCCGGTTGTGATGCAATCTCCGCTGGATTGGGTGATGCATCCTGAGACTATGTTGCAAATCATCAGCGAGTACAAATGCACCTTAAGCTGGATGCCGAACTTTGCCTTTCAATTCGTCCCCCGGCGCTCACCGCGGAGCCGGTGGCCACAATATGATCTGTCCTCAGTTCGCGCACTTATTAATTGTTCGGAGCCGGTGCGATCGAGCAGCATGAAAGAGTTCGAGACTGCCTTTGGTGCGATCGGGTTGCGGAGCAGCGCGGTCCAATCCTCTTATGCCATGGCCGAGAATGTTTTCGCCGTAACTCAATCAGTGGTTGGGCAGGGGGCTGGTCCAGCGCGCGTCTGGGCCGATGGGCAACAGTTTCGCGTCAACTGGATAATTCCAGTCGCTGAAGGCGCACCAGGGGCAGTGTCGTTTACGTCATCGGGCCGATTGTTGCCTGGGCAAGAAGTTCGAATCGTTTCAGATGTGGGATCGGTGCTTCCGCCGCGTTATGCAGGAGAAATTCTCCTCAAGAGCGACTGCCTGTTCACGGGATACTACAACCGCCCTGACCTTACCGAGGAAGCGCTTGCCGATGGCTGGTACCGTACCGGTGATCTTGGGTTCATGCTCGACGACGAGCTTTATGTGATCGGCAGAAAGAAAGATTTGCTCATTGTTGGCGGCGAAAATGTCTATCCCCTGGATATCGAAGAGATCGTGACTAGTCACGCCTCCATCCGCGACGGCCGTGTTATTGCAATGGGTGTATACAACCCCGATCTGGGGACGGAAGATATCGTGGTGGTTGCTGAAGTAGAGCGGGAAGAACTTCTTGACGATGCCACCACCATTGAGCGAGAGATTCGAAACCTTGTAATCAGCGGTCTTGGCGTGGCGATAAAAACGATATTTTTGAAGCCTCCGAAGTGGATTGTGAAGAGCACAGCGGGCAAAGCCGCGCGTTCTGCGACACGCGACAAGCTTTTTCGGGAGCATCGAGAATTAAGAGCTGAAACCTTGGAGAAAGCATGACAGGCGAAGCGCAGCAGATGATTCAATACATTGCTGGTTTGATTCGAAAGCCAGGACTGACGCTCGACGAGAATACGGCCCTCGTATCGTCCGGCTTGATCGATTCGATGGCACTCGTTGATCTCTTATTAAAGCTGGAGGAAATCACTCATAGGCGTATTCCGCCGGGAAAAGTACAACCAAGAGACGTGAATACGGTGGCCCTGATGTTAGCCACGGCACAACGAGTGGGAAAACCACGCAAGTAGACTACTGTTGTTACTCATCCATATGTCACCATCATGCATTTACTCACGCTTCCAAGCCTCAGAACGATTTCTACTTTGCGAAAGTAAAATGAGGAGAGGGAAGTGAAAACAGAAACGCTCGAATGGAACGCAAGTGAGCCATGCGGAAGCCCAGAATCCTAATTGAAAGTTTACAGACTGTCGGTCGTAAAGTTATGCTCGTCCCGAGGAAGTTGTCGCGTTATCTCCCGCTGCACAGCCTGTAAAGCATCTGCCGAAACCGAGGCGTGAAAAACAGTCTGCCGGAATCGAGTCTGGAAGTTGCGCACAAGAATAAGTATGGCCGCGACTATAAGCGCCCTGATCCCGATGGCCCTGCATATGCGCGACCTTAGGTCAGAGGCCCAATCAAGACACAACTCTTCACGACGAGGCTTTAAACAATTTCGCGAGTCCATCGATGTCCGCAGCACTCGCGTCGCCGATCACAAAATAGCGCAGCCCGTTTTGGCTCCAAGTTTCGGTGTTAAATGGAAGTTTATTCAACGACCCAGCTTCATCTGACAATTTCAATTTGGATGAAAATGCTCGCTCCTGAAACACGAATACCGAAATATGGTGCTTGCGGACATCGTAGATTAAATGCGCGCCCGGCGCCTGATCAAGGTAAGTCATCCGGCCGCCCAGAAGAGTGAAACCTGAGTTCTGAAGCTCCGGCAAATTGAATGCAAAGGGAATCTTTCCCTGGAACCACGGCTTTACCGTGTGCCGATCAGTGGAGACAACATCAACCGGCGATGAACTCGCGAGCGTCTCCACGTGCAAATCTGCAATCTCGCTGAGAACGTGATCCCGGTTCGCCGACTCCTGATTCGCCGCCAACCCCCTGTCAGAGCGCACTCCCATATAGGATGTCGTCAATACCGCGGCGGCCAGAATCACTGCCGCAGCCGCCGCCAGCATCCATCCAAAACTCAAACTGCGCTTTGGCTTGGTTGCCATGCGTTGCTGCATTTGCTGCCGGAACTCAGCACTCGGAGTAAAACGTTTTCCAGCAACTTGAATCGCACGCTTCATCTGCACGCGCCCCAGGGCATCCGCTGCGCATGAGGGACAGTTACGCACGTGCGCGTCAAAGCTGCGCATCTCCCGCTCCGGAACCTCGCCGTCGAGGTAGGTATCGAGTTTTTCCTTCCACCCCTCACAAACCATGATTCGTCCCCTTTGTAACTGTTCCTTTTGCGATTCCGGCAGTTCCCGATTTTTGCAACGGCGCGCGCAGCCTGTCGCGCAAGGCCCGCCGCGCACGCGATAATCGAGACATCACTGTGCCGATAGGAACGGAAAGTGTTTCGGCGATTTCCTGATACGACATCTCCTCCACCTCACATAAAAGGAGAATCTCCCGAAAATTGATTGGTAGTTCATCCATTGCGCCTTGCAGCAGCTCGCGGTTCGAGCGCTCAAACATGAGCGTTTCCGGCGTGTCACTCTCAATTGCAAACTCGGGTCCACCCTCCTCGGTATCGAGCGGCACCGTCATCGTCACTTTCAATCCAGTCCGCGAGGTCAAGAACGTATTGCGTAAGATGCGATACATCCACGCCCGGAAATTAGTCCCCAACTGGAACGATGAAAAGCCTTTCAACGCCTTGGTGTATGTCTCCTGCACCAGATCTTCCGCCTCTTCGCGATTTTGCGTCATCCATCGCGCGAAGTTGAACAACTGATCGAAGAGTGGCATAGCCAGTTCTTCGAACGAATCGGGTTTAAGATCCGCTCCTGACACGTCCACATAGTAAAACATTTGAGCCGCAACTTTATTCCCTTCGAAAACCTATTTCAATTGAGAAAGTTACGCGGTCATCTCGGAATAAAAACCTGACCAAACTGTTATCAGCGGTGAAGCTAATTTTGCAGGAGGCGGACCATGAACAGAATTTCAAGCAGCATATCTAGCAACTCGATGACCTTAGCGCTTCTCATCACGGTGCTTATGGTATCAACCGGGGTATCGGCCAAGGCCCACAAACCTAAAAAATCAAACAATCAAGCGCACGTGGTTGCCCACTTGTCGTTGACGGGGCTATCGGCAGTTGACATGGCAATGCAGAGAAAAGCGAATGACAAGTATCACCTCTATGTTCAGCATTCAAGGGATCAAGGCATCACGGTAATCGATGTCACAAAGCCATTACATCCTAAAGCGGTTGGAGTTACACCCTGGCCCGACCCGGCCCAGTCCAGCAGGATGAATGTTACAGGCGATTTGGCGATCATTGCCGAAAACGACATTCCTGTAATGCGCAGCGTCAGCTCAAATGAGGACCTTGTGTTTTGGGATTTGTCGAATCCCGCTGCGCCTCAAGTAGTCCAGAAATTCTCGGGAGTGGTCAAGTGGCTCCAGGACGAACGGAATTTTGTTTACGTCTTGAACGGCGAAGGACTATGGGTGGTCTCGAAGCCAGCGGATCGCCAGCAAGACCAGAGTGATTCGTCGGACAGCTATGGAGGATGAGTGATGCCAAAAGCAGCACACGCAGTAAAGGCCGCGGAGGCGACCGGCTAACAGAGGAAGCCTTCGCGCAAGTAATAATGCAAGTAAAAAGGGAGCAGACAAATGGCAATGGCAAATCCTTTCGATCTCAGAACAGAGTTCTTAGCGAAGCACGCACAACACGTAGTGCTCATTCATTTTCCAATTGCGCTTTTTATTTCAGCAGTCTTCTTCGACTTGCTATCGCAGTGGACAAAACGCCAGGGGTTGGCAGATGCGGCGTATTACAACCTATTAGCGGCGGCTGCTTCAACAATTCCAGTTCTCGCCACCGGACTGCTCGCGTGGCAGTTACAACTAGAGGGGCAGAAAATAAAAGGCATACTGTTGCTCCATCTTGTGCTTGCGTGCCTCTCCAGCGTGCTCATTTGTCTGGTCTGGTTGGTGCATTTCCGCGCTCGGCGACACACCACACTCTTACCGAGTTATCGGTTGGCGCTCGAAGTTCTAGGGGTAGGGATCATCGCGCTGACCGGGTATTTGGGTGGCTTCCTGAGCGGCGTAAACGGACAAGGATAAAAGCCGGAAAATACAACTACACGGAAATCTACACAGCAATTACATCTTCGTGACAACCGCGCAGACTCGCCCAGATACCTTCTCATAGTGCCCGCTAGCTTCGAACAGACGTTCACAGACCAGAGCAGAAAACAGGGATAAACACTGCAATGTTGAGTTATCACAACTGGGACCGCCGTCTAATGCAGTTATTGGATGATGGTACCAGGAATAAAAACCACCCGGTCCAGTTAATAACTCAGAACGTCATAAATTACGGAGGGCAGATGCCACACAAGAAACAAGATCTCATCGATCAGAATTTGCAGGATCTCAACGACGACGGCGTCGATCGTCGAGGTTTTCTGAAGTGCATGGCTTGGGCAGGCACCGGCCTAGTCTGGACCATGAGCGGTGGCGTCCCGGTATCCCGGGCATTCGCCAAGAGCGTTGATAAAACTGCGGTCAAAGGTGCGGACTTCACTTTTGTGCAGATTAGCGATAGTCACATCGGTTTTAACAAGCCGGCTAATCCGGATGTCACGGCGACGCTACAAACTGCAATCAACAAGATCAACGCCATGCCGCAGAAACCGGACTTCATTATTCATACCGGCGATCTAAGTCAGCTTTCGAAGCCGAGTGAGTTCGATACGCTCGACCAGGTTTTGAAGGGAGCTTCCGCCAAACAGATTTACTTCGTCCCCGGCGAGCACGACATGCTGAGCGACAACGGCGAGCAATTCCTGCAACGCTACGGCAAGGGCACCAAGGGTACTGGGTGGTACAGCTTCGATCAGAAGGGTGTGCATTTTGTAGGCCTGGTAAATGTTGCCAACTTAAAAGCCGGCGGCATGGGTTCACTCGGCCACGAACAATTGGAGTGGCTGGAAGATGATCTCAGAGGCCGCTCGGCCAGCACTCCAATTGTGCTCTTCGCGCACATCCCGCTTTGGACAATCTATCCCGATTGGGGTTGGGGCACTGATGACAGCGCACAAGCTTTGTCTTACGTAAAACGCTTCGGTTCGGTGACGGTGTTGAATGGACATATTCACCAGATCATGCAGAAAGTCGAAGGCAAGGTTTCATTTCACACAGCAATGTCCACGGCCTTCCCCCAACCCGCGCCAGGAACAGCTCCTTCAGCCGGGCCGATGAAGGTGCCCGCTGACCAGTTACAGCAGATGTTGGGTATCACCGACGTAAATTACCTGGTAAGCGGTCGCAGCCTCGCGGTTGTTGATTTGCCACTTGGTGCAGGCTCTTCGGCCACGGCAAATGCCGGCGGCATATAACAACCATTGGCCACCCGTAACAAGGGTGGCCAATACACACACTAATCACACTATTACGAGCGCGAGAGAGGAAACAGACAATGACTAAGACAAATGTATGGATCGCAAGCGTGGCAACCCCAATCATGATCGTGGCCCTGCTTTTGTTCGCCGGATCACGAAGCCTCACGGCTGCTGATATGCCAGCTCCCGGAAGTGCCGCAGTACAAATTGATAACTTCGTTTTTGGGCCACAGGCCATTACGGTACCCACCGGAACAACAGTTACCTGGACTAACCGCGACGACATTCCTCATACAGTGGTGAGTACGGATGGAGTGTTTAAGTCCAAGGTACAGGACACCGACGAAAAGTTCTCGTTCAAGTTCGATAAGCCGGGAACTTATGCCTATTACTGCTCCATCCATCCCAAGATGACGGGCAAGGTTGTAGTTCAGTAACTCTTGGGAGTCACACAGCAAAAAGCAATGGCGACGATATGACTCTTAACACCGCACAATCCGAGGCGGCAACTACAGCAAGCGATGATCTGGATCTCGTTCACGCTTGTAAAAATGGTGATGTTGGCGCTTTCGAGCAACTCGTAAAGCGATACGACCGCAAGCTTCTACGGATTGCTCAAAGCGTCACGCACAACAGAGAAGACTCGCAGGACGCAGTTCAAGAAGCCTTCATGAAAGCATTTCAGCACCTTGGTCAATTTCGAGAGGATTGCCAGTTCTCGACCTGGCTGATCCGCATCACCGTCAACCAGTCGCTCATGAAGCTGCGGAAGCAGCGTGGAGGGAAAGAAGTATCGCTGGATGACGATTTCCAATCAAACGGAGATATACTTCCCATCGAAGTCACCGATTGGGCTCCCAATCCCGAACAATTATATTGGGCGTCGGAGTTACGGGACATCCTAATCAAAACTCTCGAAGGATTGCGTCCGATCCTGCAGCGGGTCTTTGTCTTGCGCGATATTGAAGGACTTACGATAGAACAGACCGCCGAAGCGCTTAATCTAAGTCAAGCAGCGGTGAAGGCGCGGCTTTGGCGAGTTCGGATGCAGCTTCGAGAAGGCCTGAACAAGTATTTCAGCAAGCGGCCGGAATCCGAACGAGAATTGTTGGTTCCCTCAGGCAAGCCTACAGACCAACTTCTTGGCATGATTGCCGGGAGCCTGAATTACTCGGGTCTCAGGCATGCCGATAAATGCTGACGAGAGCGCACAGGCAGCTTTAACCGCCGCTCCTCGCGCTACATAACCAATTACGCTAATAGCGCACGTCGAGCTGCTGCGGCCGACCGATAGGGACGCCCTTGCTTCGATAGCTCGAAACTAGCCGATCAGCACTGTTAATAACGTCCGACAAATAAGTGACAAGCAAATGACATCCATCATGTATCTCCTATCTCAGGGGTAGTGTCTAACGTGCATGAGTCATAAGTACAAAGTACTAGCGCACTAACAAATACCTAACAGCCACAAACAATAACGAATCTTGGAGGATAATGTGAAAACACAACTATCATTACTTGGGCTACTCATGACACTGGCGATTCCGTCGGTGATGGTCGCCCAGCAGACGGGCTATTCCCAAACCAATCTGGTCTCCAATATTGCCGGAGTCGCCACAACCACCGACCCTCAACTCTTGAACCCATGGGGTATTTCGATCCTTACCGGACAAGATTTCTGGATCGCAAACAACAACAGCGGCACTTCCACACTCTATGATGCCCAAGGAACCAAGAATTCTTTGGTCGTAACTATCCCCGGCGCCACAAAAAATCCGAACGGCAATTGCAGCCCCGGCTGCCCCACTGGAACTGTGTCCAATGGCAACGGAACTTACTTTGGCGGCGGCTCGTTTATTTTTGACACTGAAGATGGCATCATCGCCAATTGGACCGGTGCCAGCAGCGCTGTAGTAGCCTACGATAACTCGGCCAGTGGCGCCGTCTATAAGGGCCTCGCGTTACTCAACAGCACATTTCTATTGGCGGCGAATTTTAACAGCGGAAAAGTTGACGTTTACGATCGCAACTTCACTCCCACTTCGCTAAGTGGTTCGTTCACCGATCCACACCTTCCCGCCGGGTACGCGCCTCACGGCATCCACGTTATCGGCAGCCAGATCTACGTTGCCTATGCCATGCAAGATGCTGCTAAGCACGATGCACAGCCCGGCGCCGGGTTAGGACAAGTCGATATCTTCGACTCGAACGGCAATTTCGTGAGTACCTTTGTAGCTGCCGGCGGACAACTTAACGCGCCGTGGGGCGTATTAGCCGCACCTGCGACCTTCGGAACTTTCGCCAACGCGATCCTTATTGGAAACTTTGGCGATGGCACGATCAACGCCTTTGATACGACAGGAAAATTCCTCGGTCAGCTTACGGACTCTTCAAACCATGTCCTGGTGAATCCCGGATTGTGGGACATGGCGTTGGGCGAAGGCGGTCCCTCGGGTG
>Ga0182024_10007648_pt1 | contig 23248 bp, 15 predicted proteins | sample P32metaG_FD_120480 | JGI IMG/M metagenome (GOLD analysis project Ga0182024, IMG submission 120480) | Permafrost microbial communities from Stordalen Mire, Sweden - P3-2 metaG (Illumina Assembly) | ecosystem: Environmental > Terrestrial > Soil > Wetlands > Permafrost | place: Sweden: Stordalen... | reverse complement strand
TGATGATCTACGTGAAAGCCGGCTCAGCCGGCTCAACCCTGCAGGCCGCCGGAGACGAAGTGCGCGTGCTCATGCGTTCCAAGCGCCACGACGCGCCCGGTGCACCAGACTCCTTCGAACTCGACATCAATAACACTCTGGTGGGCTTCTTCTCAATCGTCACCGCATCCTTCGGCGCCGTCGCAGGGACGATCGCTCTGATTTCACTCGTCGTCGGTGGAATCGTCATCATGAACATGATGCTGGTCAGCGTCTCCGAGCGGACCCGCGAGATCGGCATCCGCAAAGCCCTCGGCGCGCGCGGCAGAGACATCACACTTCAGTTCCTGGTGGAGTCCGGCGCGATGGCGCTCGTGGGCGGCGCCTTTGGCGTAATTGGAGGCCTAGTGGTGGCGCAAGTCGTTACCCTGCTCCTCGGCTTTCCATCCACCGTCGCGCTGTGGAGCGTCACGCTGGGTCTGATCATGGCAACCGGAACTGGGGTCGTCTTCGGCGTCTATCCCGCATGGAAGGCTGCAAACTTAGACCCAATCGTGGCACTGCGGTCGGAGCTATAACGGGAGATTTGAGATGCGGATCGGTGATCTAAAGGAAACCGTAACCATGGCGCTCGACACGCTGCGCTCCAACAAGCTGCGCAGCGGGTTGACCATCCTGGGCATCGTAATCGGCGTGATGACCGTGATCACCATCTCATCCGTGGTCAACGGCCTGAATACCAGCGTCGAAGGACTGGTGCAATCTCTGGGTTCCAACGTCTTGTTCATCTTTCGATTCCCCGCATTCTCCGGCCGCCCCACCACCGAGATGCTCACCCGCAAGCAGCTCACCTACGACGACGCGATGGCCATGCGCAGTCTCCCGCACGTGGTGGCCATTTCTCCAGCCTTGCAGTATACGGACAACAATGCCCCCGGCCGCGCCGGCGTGACCGCGATCAAAGGCAATGGCAAGACCATGCAGAACACCATCCTGACGGGGGTTGGTCCGGAACAGCAGGAGGTCCATGACCTCAATATGCTGGACGGCCGCTTCTTCAACGAAGGAGACGAGCAGCGCGCGGCCAAGGTGGCCATTCTTGGTTACGACACCGCATCCCAACTCTTTCCCGGTGGACAGAGCGCCGTCGGCAAGGAAGTTGAAGCCGCCGGAATGCTCTTTACCGTCATTGGAGTGCTCGACAAGCAGAAACAGGCGTTCGGAGGAGGCAAGAATCCCCAGGACAACCAGGCCTTCTTTCCAGTCTCGACCTTCCACTACATGCATCCGGAACAGCTCGACTACTGGATAACCTTGAAGTATGACGATCCCAAGAATCGCGCCCTTGTCGAGGATGAGCTGACCGAGCTTTTGCGCCGCCGCCGTAAAGTTCTTAATCAAAATCCTGATAACTTCTCCATCTTCGGCACGGATACCCTCACGCGCCTTTGGGACGAGATCACGGGTGGCCTGTTCCTGCTCCTGTTCTCGCTCTCGAGTGTCGCTCTGTTGGTTGGCGGTGTCGGCGTGATGAACATCATGCTGGTCAGCGTCACCGAGCGCACGCGCGAGATCGGCGTACGCAAGGCAATCGGCGCAACCAAGCAGACCATCCTGACGCAGTTCACGCTGGAGGCCATCACCCTTTGTGCGGTCGGTGGCCTGATCGGCATATTGATCGGCAGCGGCATAGCCGAGGGCCTGAAGCTGCTCCTACCAACACTGGTCTCCCCGCTGTGGATCGCGACAGCCTTCCTGAGTTCGTGTGCGATTGGCCTCATCTTCGGCATCTATCCAGCGTGGAAAGCCGCCAATCTTGATCCAATCGAAGCGCTTCGATACGAGTAGACTCCGGGTGGGTGATGGAGACCGCCCCCGCAGCTTGGGTAGACTAGAAACATGGCGACGCCAGTCGAGGTAGTCACGACCCTACTGACGCTGGGCGGGCTGGTCTACATGCTGCTGGCGCTGTGGGGCGCGCGCGACTTTGCCCACTATCGCGCCAGGGTGGCGCTCGCGGAGGCGGCCGGCCCAAGGCACGCGCCGCCCGTTACCATCCTGAAACCCGTGAAGGGCATCGACGCAAGAATGTACGCGGGCTTCGTCAGCCACTGCCGCCAGGACTACGCCGGCGACTACGAGATACTCTTCGGGGTAAGCAGCATGGATGATCCTGCAGTCCCCGAGGTCGAGCGGCTCCGGCAGGAATTCCCCGACCGCGCAATCCGCCTGGTCGAGTGCCGCGAACGACTCGGGACCTCCGGGAAGGTCAGCAATCTCGTCCAGATGCTGCGCGTGGCGCGCTACGAGCATGTTCTGATCAACGACAGCGACATTCGCGTCTCGCCCTGCTATCTGTCGCGCGTCATGGCCTGCTTCGCCGACTCCCGCGTAGGGATGGTGACCGCTCCATATCTCGGACGAACCGACGCGGACAGTAAGGCGCTCACGGTCTGGGCTCGTCTGGAAGCACTGGGCATCGCCACCGATTTCATTCCCGGCGTGCTAACGGCACGCAAGATCGAGGGTGGCATTCGCTTTGGCCTAGGCTCAACTCTGGCCGCCTCGCGAGCCGCCCTCTCCGCAGCCGGCGGCCTCGAGCCGCTGGTCGACTATCTCGCCGATGATTATGAGATGGGTGCCCGGATCGCAAACGCCGGCTATCGGGTCGAGCTCTGCTCAGAGATAGTCGAGACCACCGTTCCTGCCTATCGCTTTCGTGGGTTCCGGGACCATCAGTTACGCTGGGCGCGCTCCACCCGCGACTCGCGCCGCTGGGGATACGTTGGCCTCGGCATCACCTACTGCCTTCCCTGGGCGATCCTGAACTGTGTCGCGAGTGGGTTCGCGCTCTGGAGTTTCACGCTCCTCAGTCTAGTTTTGCTGGCGCGCGTCTCGGTTGCGCTCTCGGTCGGCGTCGGCATCCTGCGCGACGAGCAGGTTCTGCGCGACCTCTGGCTGCTCCCGCTCAGGGACTTCCTCGCGCTGGGATTCTGGGCCTGGAGCTTTGCGTCGGATACCGTCGTCTGGCGCGGCGAGCGCTTCCGGCTGAAGGGCGGCCGCATCGCGTCCGCAGGATGATGAAGAATCACCTCAAAGGACGATTCGGTTGATTGCTGACAATCTCTTTGCCGCCCGACTTCGCAATCACAAAGACAGCTCCGGGCAACGCAGGCAAAGAGCTGGGCTGATTGGCAAGATCTTGCCACAAAAATATGCGCTGCGGCTCAAGCCATCTCCGGGCCAGCGTCCCTTGTGTCTCGAAGACATCGGGCGCATCGGAAAAGAAGCTGCCGTACCACAGGTTCGAACTGCGCCCCTCGAGGATATGGATCGGCTCGCCTCCAGGTCCCGGCCGGCGAAGGTAAAACCCAAGAGTACTCCCGTACTCATACTCTTGGTGAATGACGATAAGGTCGTCCGGGCGAACCCGTGGCGCGATGGCTTCGGCGAGCTTCGCTGAGCTCAGTACCGGAGCAAACGTCTTCAAGCCCAGGTCTGCGGCGATGAGAAATCCAAATGCGCCCGCTGCGAGTGCGAGCGTGGCGGCGTGGGCCCTGGCTCGCTTGCGCAATAAGTATGAGGAGAACGGGCCGAGGAACAAGCTAAGAGCTGCGAGAACAAGTGGAAGGCGGAACATTCCCATGGCTCTCGCGTTTAGGTCGAGGAAGTGCCCAAAGGAAAGCGCGTAGTCGGAGGGGTTCTGTTGCAGGAGCGACACGAAATCGGTAGTCGGCGTCGGTCTGCCTGAGCGGATTGCGAGGTAGAGGCAGGCCACTGCGGCACAACCGCCGAGAATCGCAACCGCGCCGGTGACGCGAGTTGCAGATTGCCCCGACCGTGTCTCTTCCCCTTTCTCTATGGATAAGAGATACCCAGTAATCAATAGGATGAGCGCAGGAAGCGCGGGAAGAACGTAATATTCCTGGCGTGTAGAGAAGCTAAAGAACAGGAGCGGCACCGCAGCCCATGTCAGGAGTAAGAGCAGAGTGCGTTCCTGCGAGATCAAAGTTCGAGTACAAAACCTCTGGCGCCAAGCCCGATCGCGGAAAGGCATTGCGGGCCTGACTGCCTGAAAGACAAATGTACTCCAAGGCATCAGCCAGATGACACACAGCCCCCAGAAGAGCCACAGCGGCACGGTGTCGTAGTCGCGCGGCACACGCAGGTTGAGGTAACGCAGTAGCTGCTCATTCACCAAGTAGAACCACAGCCAACCATGCACATTGCCCTGCGCGGGCAACGGCACCGAGAGATGGATGTGGACGAACGTCAAGCCGCCGGGATGCCCTTGAGTTGGGTTGGCCAGCGCAATCAGGATGTGCCACGGCAACGCGATCGCGAGGAATGCAGCAGTGCTGGACAGCGGGTGCAGCTGACGGATGCGAGCGATGGTTGCGCTCCAGCCGCGGGTCAGCAGCAGGTAGACCAGAACGATCGCGACGGGGAAGACCACGCCGATCAGGCCTTTGGTGAGGACGTTGAGGGCGCAGCAGGAGGCGAAGGTCCAGCAGAGCCATCGGTTTGGCGCGGCGCCTATGCCAGCTTCCTGCTCGGTGCGCCAGAAGCAGTAGAGCGCGAGCGTGAGCCATAGGCAGACCATCGCATCCGGGATTAGGATCCGCGTGAAGATGAAGATGCCGAAGCTGGAGAGCAGGACCAGCGCGGCGTAGAGCCCGGCTTGCGCGGAGTGGAAGGCGCGACGTGCGAAGGCCTCAACCGCGAGCGCGAGCGCGAAGATAGTCAGCGCGAGTGGTACCCGCGCGGCGGCGGTCGAAACGCCGAAGAGGCGGAAGCTCGCGGCCATCGACCAGTAGAGCAGTGGCGCCTTCTCCAGGTAGCGGATGCCGTTGGCGTAGAGCGTCACGTAGTCATGGCGCAGCAGCATCTCGCGGGCGACCTCGGCGTGGACGGAGTCGGCGTCGTCCAGCAGCGGAGGGGTGAACAAAGTGAAGCCGGCATAGAAGATGACCCAGAGCGTGAGGATGCTGAGCAGCGTGGTGCGCGGGCGCGCAGGTGCTTCCAGAGCCATTCGCTCTAGTGTAAGTGCGCGGAGTCGCCGATCTTGGCGACCTCGATCTCGCGTAAACTCGTGCACGTGGCGAATATGACAATGAAGATGAGGCCAATCCGCCCGGCGCAGCAGAGTGAAGAGCTCGTGCAGCTCGGCAGCGCAGGGCCTGCGGCGGAGATGGTGTTCGGCGACTGGTACCCGGCCATGCGTGCGGCGCGGCTGAGGCCCGGCGAGACGGCGACCGCGCTGCTCCTCGGCGTTCCGCTGCTGCTGGGGCGGAAGGCGAGTGGCGCGCTGTTTGCTATGCGCGATCTGTGTCCGCATCGCGGGATTCCGCTCTCGGCTGGGTGGTTCGATGGCGAGACCATAATGTGCAAGTATCACGGCTGGCGGTTCGAGCCGTGCAGTGGGCGGTGCGAGGAGATTCCTTCGTTGACTGAGGCAGATACGCTCGATCCGACCAAGATATTTGCGGGGGCGTTTGCGTGCGCGGAGCGGGATGGGTATGCGTGGGTTTATGTGCCGCTTCCCGGTGCCGCGCGCCTAGGCGCCGAGTTGCCGCCGGTGCCGGAGGTGCCTAAGTTCTCAGCGCGTTACCGGACGGCGCACCTGACGGCGGAGCTGCCGTGCAACGTCGACCACGGGATCATCGGGCTGATGGATCCGGCGCACGGGCCGTTTGTGCACCAGGCGTGGTGGTGGCGTTCGGGCGGAAGCATCCATGCCAAGGAGAAGCACTTCGAGCCGCTGCTGGACACTGAAAACAATGGGCGTAACGCCGGGTTCCGGATGTCGGCGCACGCGCCCAGCGGCAACAGCCTGCCGTACAAGCTGCTGGGGGTTTATGGCGAGCCGATTACGACGACCATCGACTTCCGGATGCCGAACCGACGGTACGAAATCATTCGGGCGGGCAGTAAGTGGTTCGCCAGCCTGACTACGGTAACTCCTGTAACTGCATCGGCTTGCAGGATCGATGTGTGCGCGGCGTGGAACGTTTGGTACGGAGTGCCGGGCTTTACGGCGATGCTCAGGTTCTTTGGCGGGATGTTCCTGCGCCAGGACCAGCAGACGATGATCGAGCAGGCGGAGGGGCTGCGCTACGGGCCGGCGCTGATGCTGATTGACGATGCGGACAAGCCGGCTAAGTGGTACTTCGCGCTGAAGCAGGCCCGACTGAAAGGGGCAGCCGACCACCCCATGGACGGCCCGGTCAACCTGCATTGGCGCAGCTGAGGGAGTACCCCCACGTCCGAGTACGCAGGTCGAGTATCATATGTTGGGAGGCTCGCCTGACGCCGAATCGCGATTTACGAACTCTTTCGTGATGTTGGCTTGGAGGTCAAGAACCGAGCAGCGCGCCAAGGGAACGCGGGTCCGGACGCACAGAGATAACCAAACCGAAAGGCTTTCCTCATTAAGGCCCGCGCTACCATCTAACCCATTTCGATTCCTATATGACTATGCGGAAGAGGGGGTGCTCAACCAAAGATCCCCCCTTCAGAACTCCACCCTGAGCCCCAGCTGCACCTGCCGCTCCCGCGTCTCGCTCGTCGATGCCGCGGTGTACGCCCCAAACGGCAGCACATTCAGCCCCTCTGCCGCCACCGTCGCTGCGTCCTGGAACACCAGCGGCGTCACCCCCGCCGCCACGCCATCCGTTCCCGGCGTCCCCGCCAGAAACGCCCGCTGCGTCACCCCCGAATAATTCAAGTGATTCATTGCATTGAAGATCTCCGCCGCTCCTCGTAACTGGACCGACTCGCTCAGCCGGAAACTCCGGCTCACCCGCACATCCAGGTTCGCCGAATCCTGCAGCCGCAGCGTGTTCCGCCCCACCGTCGGCAGCACCGCCGACCCGCCCGATCCGTTGATGCTCTCCCGCCCGCCCGTCAGCCGCGTCCCGCCGAAGATGTCGGAGCTGTACCCACGCCCGCTCGCCTCGGAGAATATCCCGGCCAGCGACCAGCCATTCGCCAGCCTCAGCACGGTCCGCTCCGCCGTCGGCGACGCGCCGCCCGAGTCCTCCCCGCTCACCCGCGGCGACCAAACCACCGTCGCCACAACGCGATGCGGGAAGTTCAGCGCCGACAAGCCCTTGTCGTATCGCACCCGGAATGGGTCGAACTGCCCATTTGCCCTCGGAACCGCCCCTGCATTCTGCCCAAAGTCGATCGCCTTCGACCACGTCCACCCCACGCGGAACTCGAGCCCCCGCCCCGCTCCCTCATATCCCGCCCGCGACGATCCCAACCCCCGCCGCGCCTCCACCGTCACCCCGTGGTACGTCGCATTCGCATTCGACACGATGTCCGTCACCGGCCCATAATCCAAACTCAACCGCTGCGAATACACCGGCACCACAAACGTCTCCCCATCGCGCGCCCCCATCGCTCCCGTCCCCCCAACCAGCTGAAACAACTGCTCATCCGCCGACGGAGCGATGTTGATGTCCACTGAATTCGGCAGCTGCCGGTCAAGATTCATCACATAGCCAACACTGCCAAGCACTCCCAACCCAACCCCGTGCTCCACCGCAACCGTCGCCTGCTGCACCATCGGCAACCGGAACCTCCGGTCAAACACCACAGCCGAAGTCGTCGCCGCAACCACCCCCGCCGGCAACGCCAGAAACGAGCACGGATATCCAAACCCAACCGTCGTCATCTGCGGGCACAGCGTCTCCGTCGTCGGCAGCACACGGATCCGCGTCGTCGATGTGGGCATCGCCGTATCCAGCAGCGCCGTCCGCACCGTCGCCCCCGGCAGCTTGCCGTAGTACACCCCGTACCCCACACGAACCACCCCCCGCCCCAACCCGAACGGCTGCCACGCCACGCCCACCCGCGGCCCGAAGTTGTTTCTGTCCTCAGGAAACGCGCCGCTAGCTCCCTGCGCGCCAAAGACCGCGTCCAGCGCTAAATTCGGCTGCTGCGGTGGCGGCAGGACCTGGAGCTCGTACCGCATCCCCGCATGGACCGTAAGCGTGCGACTGACCCTCCAATCATCCTGCACAAAAGCCGCGCCCTCCTTGGTGGCGAAGCTCAGACTCTGCTGCCCAAAGCTCTGCGAGTACGACCGGAAGCAGAAATAATGCACCTCCGCCACAATCGATGGACACGCCGCGTTCGGATACGCATTCACGCTGAACGTGTAATCCGTCACCCAGTCCACCAGCCCGCCTGCCTTCCCGCCGGTCGCGCCGCTGTCGTAATTGAATGTCCCCTCCGCATTCGAGAGCGAGTCGGTCAGATCGGTCAACGCGCTGAAGTCCCCGCCGAACTGCACCAGATGGCGGCCACGCACCCACGCCACAACATCGGCCGCCTCCAACCGCCGCTCGTCGGGATACGCCCTCTGCCCAAGCCCCGCAGGCGTTCCGAAGACCAACCCATCGGGCCCAATCGAAACCTCCGGCGGCATCCCGCCCGGCCCCACATTCGGCTCCTGAGCCAGCGGCGACTGCGCCGTCTCGTACTGCAGCTGCCGCCCGTACTGCACCCGCAGCTCATTGCTCAACCCGCCGCGCGGTATCTCCACCCATCGGAGCACCCCCGCATCCACGTTTCCGTAACTCGACCCCAGACTCGTTACCGCGCGGTCCACCACTGCGCCCGAGCGCGCCCCCGCCGGCGAACTCCAGCGCGCTCGGTTGTATTCCAGCACCAACCGGCTGCCGCCCTTCAGCTGCCAATCCACACGCCCAAAGTTCACCGTCTGGTCGGCTCGCCGCGCAACCGTTCCTGTCAGACTATTGAGATAGTTGAGTGCCGCATTCGTCTTCGCCACCGTCACTCCCCGGTTCGCCAGCAATGCGGTCTGCGTTGCCGTCAATGCATAGAATCCTGCGTAACCGGGCGAAGAGATCGCCGGAAAGTTGCGGAGCTGCTGATCGAACGCATAGAAATAGAACAGCCGGCCCCGTATCCCGGCCGCAACCTTGCCCGGCGCCTGCCCGCCAACGCTGCCCCCGAACTGCTGCCGCGTGTCAGCCGGCTTGACCAACCCACTCGTCACCACCCCATTCGCATAACTCGATTCGATCGAGAACGGGTTCACCGCCGCCCACGCGCTGTCCCGCACCGTATAGAACCCCATCCCATGCAGCTTAGTACCGCCCGACCGCGACACCGTCGTCACCACCCCGCCCACCCCATGTCCGTAAAGCGCCGAGCCGTAGGCTGCCGCGCTCCCCTGACCCTCGACGCGAAACTCCCGCACCGCAGCCTGCGAGAACGCATACGACGACCCCGCCCGCTGGCCCCCGTCTGCCACCGAGTTCGCACCGCTCCCTACGCCGGAGGTCCTGTCCGACACCTCATCGGAGCCCGCCTCCGGATCTTCTTCCACACCCACGCCCCCTCGCATCGCGCTGAAGCTTGCGTCCCCACTCACCCCGTCATTTCGATTGCTGTTCTGCGTTGCATCCACCCCACGAAAGCTCAGCTCGCCTGAACTATCGTCGCTGTCCCCCACGTTATTCGCGCTCGGTACCGTTAGGGCAAGCGATCTCCAATCCCCCCCGTCGACGGGCAGTTCTTCCTTCTCTTCCTCGGTCACATCCGCGCCTTCCCCCGCCGCCCTGCCGGGAGATCCAGCCGCGGTCGGCGCGAGCCGCACCTCAACCTCTGTCACGTCACCCAGCAGAACGCCAACAGGCTCCGCCAGCGCATGCGCGATTCCTGCGGCTTTGACCGTCACCCCATACTTCCCGACCGGAAGCCGCGGTATCAGAAACTCACCGTGCCGCCCTGAATGTGTCTGGACCTCCAGTCCAGTCTCCGAACCGGTGACCACCACCAGAGCTCCCGCCACGGCCTTCCCCGTGGCGTTCACAACATGGCCACCGATCGCCCCATCAGTCGCGGATTGCGCGCACGCGCTCTTCTGCGGCACCAAGGCAAAACTCAGGATGCAGAGGATCCAAGGGACCCAGGCGCAGGCAGTCGCATTCCACCGGCAACTCGCCCGCCTTCGAAGCAGCAAGACCCCTTTGGCCATCGTGCCCTCGTTTCACAAAAAACAGAGGCAACACGAAGAGGTCGCGGCCGCGGCTCGCAACACGCCGCTCGACCCGCCTTTACGCGCCCTCCGATCGAACCTGCGGGAGAGAGATAAAACGCGTTTTGACGGCCATTCCCGTCCAATCTGGGAACAGCAGGAACACCCTCACACACGAACCGTTGAATACCGGCCAGAGGTGAGGAGAAGCTAGCAGATTACCCGACTTTCCCAAATTAGGAAAGCCCGGAGTGAACACTCGCGGACGATCGGCACAAAATCCCCCTCAGTTTCCAGCTCAATCCCAAAGAAAAGGAGCGGCAGCCGAAGCCGCCGCCCTCCAGAATGTCCTTGTCTAGAAAGTCAAGCGTGCCTGAATCTGTATCTCACGCGGCGTATATAGGAAGCCGCTGTCGTTCGAAGTGGAGTGGGACCCGAAGCCGACGCCAGGACCCGTCTGTGGCTGGAAGGTGAGGGTGCTGACACCCGCGCCGGAGCTTGTGAAGTTATATGCAGTCTGATGAACGTCTGTGGCGCTGACGCTATAGTTCTGGTGGTTTGCAATGTTGTAAATGTCCGCGGCGAGCTCAAGCTGATAGTGCTCCATGATGGGGAAGGCCTTCTGCACGCGGAGATCGTCAACCATCGCTCGAGGCAGCTGATACGTATTGATGCCGAGCGGGGGCAGGTACGAACCGACGGACGGAGCCGGAGCGCCGGTCCAGGAAGAGTTGAGCGCCGCGCTGGAGTTGAACCCCGAACCGATAACTGCCGAGTACGGCAGGCCATTTTGAATCTGGAACGTGTCGTTCACGCTCCAGCCATTCGTAAGATACATCGTAGGCCCTTTCCACGGGGCGCTGGGAAACGTGTAGAGGACATAACCCACGAAGCGGTTCCCTATGTTGTCCACAGAATTGCCGTAGTTCCCCAGCGGGGGTCCATATGGGTTCAGCCAGTTGTTCGTGCCTGTTCCGGTCGTGGCGTTCTGGCTGTAGTCCAGCGCGTGCGACCAGGTGTAGTTCCCGTCGAACTCCACTCCATGAATCCCACGGTTCAGTATCTCGACGGTCATGCCGTTGTAGCTCGAATTGATGTTGCTGATGACCTCGGTGATGTTTGTGAAGTTTGAATTGATGTATCCAGTGAAAGTGGGAACAACATACTGAGCGCCATTGAGCAGCGATCCCTGCTGCCCGGGGTCTGCGATGGTGATCGTCGATGTCGTCGTCGGAGGTGCCAGATTGACATCCAGGAAGTTCGGCAACGTCCGCCCTAGGGCGCCAAGGTAACTGATCTCGAAGACCGTTCCCTTCCCAAGCTGCTGCTGGAGCTGGAGGTCGATCTCGTGGACCGCGGGGTTCTGCAGATTCGGCGCAAGGAAGAACGAGGAAGGCTTCGATCCGCTGCCCCCGGCAAAGGGGTTGGGAAAGACTGGGGCCCCAGCTGCTGTCGGCTTGGTGCTGGCCAGCCCATATTGACCGTTCGGGCTGCCCGAACCGAAGTAAGTGCTCAGGACCGTCGAGTTGATGATCCGTCCATAATAGATGCCGTATCCGCCGCGCAGCACCGATTTGCCGTTGCCGAATACATCTGCGGAGAAGCCGAGGCGCGGGCCAAGATTGTTCTTGTCGCTTGGATGATTTGTCAGTCCCGCAAAAGGGACAAACGTTCCAGTGGCCGATGTGAGATTCGATGATGGCGCCGGGAGAGACTCGTAGTCGTACCGAAGCCCCATCTCCAGAGTCAACCGCGGCGAAACCTTCCAGTTGTCCTGAATGAACCCGGCATAGTCCATGGTGGCAATGGCGTAACCGGTCGCCCCGAAGTCCTGAAAGGCTGAGGAATAGCAGCCGAAAGTTCCCACGCCGCTTACCGTCGAGGTTCCCGCCCCTCCCGTGCTGTTGCAGGTGGGGGCTTTCCCCTTGGTTCCCAGATCAGTCAGGTAGTTCGGAAGTGTGCTGTAGGTATAGTCGCCATAGTAGTAGGGTGTCTGCAGAATTGCGTCCGCGTTGTGCAGCATGTCGGCACCGAGACGAATCGTATGGTTTCCGGAGGTCAGGTAGAACACGTCTCCCACTTGCCACTTTCGCTCATCCGGATACTTGATGCGATAGGAGTAGTACGGCGATCCCATATTGAAGCCGATCGACGTGTCCAACGCGATGTAGGGGATCGTGCCGCCGCCACCTGCATTGCTAAGACCGCCAATAGCGCTGCTGCCGCCAGGAGCAATGAGATTGTTCAGAGTGTAGGCGCTATACGGCTGCTGGCCTTCGTCGTTCAGCTCGCGACCGTACTGGTAGAGCACTTCGTTACTAAAACGGCTCCCAATCTGGCTGTCCAGCTTCGCGACCCCATAGTCCAATTTGACGAAGTCCTCGCCCCAGGCATCCAGAGCATACGCAGCTGCTGAGCTGGTCTGCACATCGCCGGGGGCATCCCAGCGCAGGCGATGGAACAGGAAGCTGGCCCTATTCTTGCTGTTCACCTGCCAGTCCAGCTTGGGCGTGTTGATCTCCTGGTACCCGGCGCGCGGCACCGTACCGAGGTCGGTCAGCAGCGCCGCCAGCCCATTGTCATAGTTCGTTGCGGCTGCTGAGTAGGTCATGCCCAATCGGGCAGCCATAGTGCAAACTTCGCTGTCGAGCAAGTAGTTTGCATCCACAGGCGTCGTAGCCACACCGCCGGTGAGATATCCCGTCGTCGTGTTGCAGAAACCCGGTGTCACAGCCGATGGTTGATCGAGGAAACCACCCACTGTAGTCGCCGACCCATAGCTGGCCGCCTTGGAAATGCCCGGGTTGATGTGGTCCAGCTGGTTGTAGGTGTAGAACCAAAACAGCTTGTCCTTGAGGATCCGCCCGCCCATGGAAAGGCCATATATCTTGCGCAGATCCTTGGGCTTCAAAGGGGCCCCCGACGGGCTGACCGAGCCCGGATCGTAGGCGCCGAAGCCGCGATCGAGGTCATTGAAAAATACCTCACCATGCAGCGTATTGCTGCCGCTCTTGGTGATGGAGTTGATCACAGCGCCGGCCGCCCGGCCAAACTCCGAGGAGTAGACGCCTGCGTTCACCTGGAACTCACGAACCGCGGTCTCCGAGGTCGAATAGCCCTCCCGGGTGCGCCCCCGCTCCTCGGAGAAGTACGCCTGGTTGTCGTCCGCCCCGTCAATCAGAACGACGTTCAGCAAGGTGCTGATTCCGTGGACGCTCACCAGGCCGAACCCGTTGTTATCGGCGACCACCCCCGGCGTTGTCATGGCAAGCGCGGACCACCGCCGGTTCTGCACAGGAATGTCCTCAATGGCGGCCCCGGGCAACATCGAAGCCAGGTCCGGACTTTCGAAGTTGAGCGTCGCCGCATCGCCGGAGACGGTCACCGTCTGCTGCTCACCGCCGGTCTTCATGTGTGGCAGCAGAGTCGTGGGCTGACCTACCTGGACAACGACGCTCTTCTCCACCTCGGAGCCAAAGCCCGGCGCCGCGAAAGTCACGGTATACGTGCCGGGCTCTACCAGCGGCGCAATGAACGTACCGCTCGCGTCCGAGGTAACCGTGGTCTCCGCGTTCGTCCCGCCGTTGTGGATCGTCACCGTCGCGTTCGCAATCACCGCATCGGTCGCGTCGAACACGGTCCCGCCGATCGCGCCTTGGGTTGTCGATTGGCCCAGCATCACGGCCGACGCAGCGCCCACGACCACAGTACAGAGCAGAGCATTCTTGATTTTCTCTATCAGCTTCGTCAACATGGGGCTCTCCTGGAGAACTCGCACAGTTGTTCTGCTGTTGCCGTTGTGGGCCCGCCTGAACAGGTGGGTACCGCCCAGCTGACCTGGTCGCCTTCGCTGCCCAATTCTCAAGATCGCATCTCATCCTGACAGTTCCGGATAAAAGGGGAGTTACGATCGAGGCATTCGCATCGAATTAAATCGGCGCGCGTTGCGGTAAGCTCCGCTCGCTGCGCTCTCTCAGTTTGGGTATGCCTAAGACTATCCTGCTTCCGCTACACTTGGAAGTGGAAATGTTTATCGATGAAGCCCGAATTCGGGTCAAGGCCGGCGACGGAGGCAACGGCTGCATGGCATTCCGGCGCGAAAAGTTCGTCCCCCGCGGCGGTCCATCGGGCGGGGACGGCGGGCATGGCGGCGATGTCCTGATGTCCTCCTCGCTCTCCCACAACACCCTCGTCCACTTCCGTTTCAACCCCGAACACAAGGCGCAGCGCGGCGGGCACGGCCTCGGCTCCAACTGCTCCGGCCACGCCGGCGAGCCCACTACCCTACAGGTCCCCATCGGCACCCTCCTTTACGACGACGCCACCGGCGAGCTCATCCACGACTTTGCCCAGCCCAACGACAACCTCATCATCGCCCGTGGCGGGCGCGGCGGGCGCGGCAACCAGCACTTCGCCACCAGCACCCACCAGGCGCCCCGCGAACACGAACTGGGCCGCACCGGCGAGGAGCGCAACTATCGCCTCGAACTCCGTCTGCTCGCCGACGCAGGCCTCGTTGGCTACCCCAACGTCGGCAAGTCCACTCTCATCTCCCGCCTCTCCGCCGCCCGGCCCAAGATCGCCAACTACGCCTTCACCACCCTCGAACCCAACCTCGGCGTCGTGCAGGTCGGCGACTTCCCCCACACCGAGTCCTTCACCGTCGCCGACCTCCCTGGCCTCATCGAAGGCGCCCATCTCGGCCACGGCCTCGGCGTCCAGTTCCTCCGCCACATCGAGCGCACCTCAGTCATCGTCCATCTTGTCGACGTCTCCGACTCATCTGAACGCCCAGACCCCATCGCCGACTTCAAAGTCATCACCGCCGAGCTCGAATCCTTCGACCCCGCCCTCGCCGCCAAGCCTACCCTCCTCGTCGCCGCCAAGGCCGACATCGCCAACCCCGCCAAGCTCAAAAAACTCGCCGCCTTCGCCAAGCGCCGCAAGCTCCAGTTCTTCCCCATCTCCGCCGTCACCGGCGACGGCATCGAACCTCTCAAGTACGCCATCGCCGCCCTCGTCGCCGCCCACCGCCCCCGGCCCATCGACCTCGCCGAACCCACAACCCGCGTCAAACTCAAGCCCGCCTACCCTCCCCCAAAATCCAACGCCCGCGGCCGCGCCCGTTAATCCAGCCCTCCCGCCGCAGTCGGGGCCGAAATCAGGATGGTCAGTCTTGAAAACGCTCGGTACCCAAGACTTGCCAATCCCCCATTCTTGGCCAACAATCCAACCGGCTGCGAATATTTCTATAGACTTAGTACACGCAGCTCTTCCAGCGGCGTCACAGTCGAGTGTTTTGAGGATCCCTAATTCATGAAGCTTCGGTACCTTGCCCCAGTCGTCTTCCTCGCCCTGACGACCGTCGCCGCCCACGCCCAAAGTGATAACCACGTCGGCCTCTATCTCAACCCCGTTGGTATCCGTGTGAGCAACTCGGCCGTCGACTCCGGCCCCTTCGCCTTCCTCGGCCCGAACTCCACCTCCCAGGTCTTTTACGGCTTCGACCTGGGCGCTTACTACGATTTCTTCCACTCCGGCAATCTGGACGCCGGGCTCGATGTGCGCGAGTCCGACCTGCACGCCAACAATGCGCTCCTCAGGAGTTTCCTGGTGGGCGCCCGCGTCTCGGCCCACCCCTTCACTCGGCCCTTCAAGCCCTATCTCCAGGCGTCAGTCGGCCTCGGAACCACGAAGGCGCCAGCCAGCACTGTCCACGTCAGCAAGGTCGACTATGCGATCTACGCGGGTGTCGATTACACCCTGCAGCGTCATGTGGATTTTCGCGTGGCCGAAATCGGGTACGGATCGCTGACCACCGTCAGCAGCGCGACCGTGGGGTCCGGCGGAAATTTGGCGATTCCAGCAGCCAATCTCATCAGTTTTAGCACAGGCCTCGTCTTCCGTTTCTGACGGGCCGTCGCCTGCCCCGCCCGGCGATTCCAGGCCTCCTTCTGGGAATGGTTCCCTGATAGAAATTTGCTGACATTGCCGTCCCACTTCTATATGCTCATCGGTGCGCCACAACTCCTAGCAAAGGAACATCGATGAAACTGCGCTCGCTAGCCCTATTTCTCGCCGTCGCCCTCGCATCCGCCGCAGCCAATGCCCAGACCGGCGTGTACCTCGCCTTCGACGCCCAGCAGTTCACCCAGAACGGCGTCAATGCCGTACCCCGGCCCAGCGGCAATACTGACCGCCCATGGGTCTTCGGGCCCGCATACGGTATCTACTACGACATTACCCGTCTTCCCCGGCTAGGCCAACTCCACACCGGTCCGATCGTCGTCGGTATCGATGGCCGCGGAGATACGCTGCGCGTCTCAGAGTATGGGTCCCAGCTCGATCGTCAGGACGGCCTCCTCAGCCTGCGCATCGCTACCAAGAATAAGCACATGGACATGGTCCCTTACCTCCAGGGCGGCTTCGGCATCGGGCACACCAGGATCCCCTACGCGGCCCACTACAGCAACAACCTGATCTATCAGTTTGGCATCGGCGTAGATCGCAATATCCGTGGCCGCCTTGACTGGCGCATCGCAGAGGCGGACGCTGGCTTTCTCGGCAACTACGTCGTCGGACACGGCGCAAACCAGAGCAACTATCTAGTCACCGTCAGTACCGGCTTCGTCTTCCGCATCCATTGATCGGTGCGCAACGGTGCGATTGATCGGCGTGATCGATTAGCGCTTAGCAAGCTTCACCACCCACCCTTTCAGAATGCTGCCTGAAAGGGTGGCTGCTCCGAGACGCCCACGGCGCCTCGTTTTGGAGCGCACTCCCCCTCATAGATGATCTAGCATAGGCAGAATGCGTGTAGCCTTCTTCGGCGGCACATTCGACCCCGTTCATCGCGGCCACCTCGCCGTAGCATCAGCAGCTGCGGACGCCTTCGCCCTGGATCGTATCCTTTTCGCTCCAGTCGGTCGCCAGCCCCTGAAGGTCGCGCCCCCGATTGCCAACTTCGCCGACCGTCTCGCCATGGTGCGCCTGGCCTGCAACGCCGCCTCCTCACACCCCCACCCAGGCGGCGAGGCGCGCTTTGCCGCCTCAACCCTGGACGCTCCGCATCCCGACGGCTCACCGAACTACACCGTCGACACCCTGGCCACCCTCACCCTCGAATACCCCACCGCAACTCTCTTCGTGCTCACCGGCGCGGATACCTTTCTCAACTTTCGACACTGGCGGGGCTCCGATCTGCTGCTGTCACGCGCGCAATGGATCGTCGCAAGTCGTCCCGAATTTCCGCTCACTGAGGGCCAGATCGAGTCGCTCGCCCCTACCCCCACCCAGCGAACCCGCGTCCACCTCTTGGCTACCGTACACGAGGACGTCTCTGCGACCGGCCTCCGAAACCGCCTCCACGCCGGCGACATCTGCTCCGACTTGCTCCCACCTGACGTTGCCGCCTATATTCAGGTCCACCGTCTCTATCGCTGAAGTATTGGCAGCGAGAATGCTCTAGACTCAAGTCGTATGGCGCAAGGCCCCGACAACCAGAAGACCCTCGCAAGTCTTTGGCTGAAGTCCAGACCAGTCGGCAAACCGCCGTCAACGCCACACTCCGGCACCTCCTCCATCGCAACGGATTCTCAGTTGAATCTCCTCTTCTCACTACCAACCTCACGCGGCGTTAGACCGTCCTTACCGCAAGTTCAACCCACACGTGCGCGCGCCATCGCTAACCGTCCCCGCCCCGTCGATTCGGAAAGCGACACGTCGGTCTCTCGCAAGTCGCAATCTCGATCCAAAGTCTCTGTGGATGACCGGGCGCCGATTGGCGCCTCCGAGCGCCACATATGGAGCGTCCGCGATCTCGTTGCCGGCATTCGTGAGCAGGTCGAGCAGGAATACCAGGACATCTGGGTCCAGGGCGAGATATCCAACTGCCGCCCCGCCCCGTCCGGCCACGTTTACTTCACCCTCAAGGACGGTGACGCCCAGCTTCCCGTCGTTCTCTTCCGCCGCGAGGCCCACCTCCTTCGATTCCGCCCGCAGGATGGTCTCGCAGTGCTCGTACGCGGCCGAATCTCCGTCTATGAGTCCCGTGGGCAACTCCAACTTGTCGCTGAAACCGTGGAGCCGCGTGGCGCCGGAGCATTGCAGCTTGCCTTCGAACAACTCAAGGCTCGCCTGCTTGCGGAAGGTCTCTTCGACGCAGCGCGCAAGCGTCCGCTGCCGGCCTTCCCCCGTTGCATCGGGGTCGCCACTTCCACTGGCGGGGCGGTCCTCCATGACATCGTGAAGGTGATTCGCCGCCGCCACGCCCGCCTCAATCTCCTCATCTATCCCGCCGTCGTTCAAGGCCAGGGGTGCGCCGAGTCGGTCGCCGCCGCCATCCGCTGGTTCAACAAACGCCCGCAGACGAAGCGCCGCGCCGGGCACGAAGTCCCCAAGGCCGACCTTATCCTGATAGCCCGCGGCGGAGGCTCGTTGGAAGACCTCGCTGGGTTCAACGACGAGGCTCTCGCCCGTGCCATCGCCGCCTCTGCCCTGCCCGTCGTCTCCGCCATTGGACACGAGACCGACTTCACCATCGCGGACTTCGTCGCCGATCTCCGCGCGCCCACTCCCTCCGCCGCCGCCGAGCTGATCACCGCCGCACAGCATCGCATTGAGGAGCGCGTGCAAGCGCTTGACTCTCGCGTCCACCGCGCCATTCGCTACCAGATCATCCTCGCGCACCAGCGGTTTACCGCTCTCTCCTTCGCTCAGATCCACAATCGCCTGCAGGCTCTCATTGGCCGCCGCGCCCAACGTCTCGACGATCTGTGCCGCCGCGTCGAGGCGGCTGCCCAACGATCCGTGGACGCCCGGGCGGCTCGTCTTGCCGCTCTAGTCACCCGCCTCCAGCTCAGGAATCCGAGCATCCGGCTGATTCTGGCGCGACGCCATCTTGAGCGCGCCGAGCAAGACCTCGGCAACCGTGCCATTGCGATCGCCGCCCCTCGCCTGGCCCGCCTCCGCCACGCCTCGGCCCGGCTCCATGCCCTCTCTCCACTCGCCGTCCTCGGCCGCGGCTACGCCCTCGTCTACGCAGCCGATGGGACCCTGCTTCGATCCGCTGGCCAAACCCAGCGTGGCCAGATCGTCAGCGCCCGCCTCGCGAAAGGCTCACTCACCGCAAGAGTCGAAACCGCGAGTCCCGAATGAACCTGCCCCGGCCGGTAAGCCTAAAGGCGGAACACGGCATCGCCCAGCTCCCTGCGATATGCAGGATGGATAATAGGGACGGAGTATCCATAGATGAAGCGACTCTTCGGCACCGACGGCATTCGCGGCGTCGCCGGCCACGCCCCCCTCGATCCCACCACCATCCACGCCATCGGCTCCGCCATCGCCCACCACTTGGGGAACTCCCCTCGCACCCTCATCGGCATGGACACCCGCGAGTCCTCCGAGTGGATCGCCGCGAGCCTCACGGCTGGCCTCATTTCGGCAGGCGCCACCGTAGAGAGTGCCGGCGTCATCACCACCCCGGCCATCGCTTACCTGGCCCGCGCCAGGAACTTCGCCGCAGGCATCGTCGTCTCGGCCTCGCACAATCCATGGCAGGACAACGGCATCAAACTCTTCGGCTCTGACGGTTACAAGCTTCCCGATGCGATCGAACTCGCCATCGAAGGCGAGATCTTCCGCCGTCTCGAATCGCCACCTCCCACCCCACACCCCACGCAACTGAGCAGCCCTCCCGTCGACGATGCCGACCGAGTCGAGTACATCCGCTTCCTCCGCAGTGCTGTCCCCGATCTCTCGCTCGACGGCCGCTCGATCGTCGTTGACTGCGCCAACGGTGCGGCCAGCGCGATCGCCCCGCAACTCTTCGCCGAACTCAATGGCAACGGCGGCGGAGAGGTGATGATTACCCACGCCGGCCCGAACGGCAGAAATATCAATGAAGGCTGCGGCGCCCTTCACCCCGAGGTCGTCGCCGCCGAGGTAACAGCGCAGAAGGCCTCCATGGGCATCACCTTCGACGGCGACGCCGATCGCGCGCTCTTCGCCGACGAGAGCGGCAAGGTGGTCAATGGGGATGCCGTCCTTCTCCTGGCTGCCCGCGATCTCGCCGCCCGCGACCTCCTTCCCACCTCCACCGTCGTAGCCACCACGATGTCCAACATGGGACTGGAAGCAGCCCTGACCCGCTCCGGAATAAGGATGCTGCGCGCTCCCGTCGGCGATAAGTACGTCCTCGAGCAAATGCTCTCCACCGGCGCCGCGCTGGGCGGAGAACAGTCAGGCCACATCATCTTCTCCGGCCGGTCCACCACCGGCGACGGCTTGCTCACCGCTCTCCTCCTGCTCGACATCGTCCATCGCAGCGGACGCACCCTCGCCCAATTGACAGCCGACCTCAAGACCTATCCCCAGGTCATCGTCAACGTCCATGTGCGCGACAAGCCCCCACTTGAACAGATCCCTCCGGTCGCCCAAGCCATCGCGGCAGCTGAGGCCGCCCTGGCCGGCTCGGGCCGTGTCGTTATCCGGTACTCGGGCACCGAATCCCTCGCGCGTGTCATGATCGAAGCGGAGTCCGAACCCCTGATGCAGCACCACGCCAACTCGATCGCGGAGGCCATTCGCGCAGAACTCGGCGTTTGACGCTCGTGGCTCGTTGACTTTCAGCCGGGCTTGCCGGGGTGTATCGGGTAGGGTAGCTTCATACTCATGCAGGAGACCTGTCACCGATGCGGCGGAGAGCTCGCCGCGGCAGGCGGCGAATCGCCGTTTTGCCCGCACTGTGGAGCGCCGCAGCTGACGCTTTCGCTGGAGAACCAGTCGGTGGAGACCGGCGGCGAGTCAGGCTCCGCCGCGGCAAGTGCTACCGGGGAGACAACCAACGCGGCGGTTCCTCCGCGCCCGCGCCAGGTGGAGTGGAAGACGGCAATCCGCTGCGCGGCGCTGGTGGCTGGGGTGGGCTCGGTGCTGAGCTTAGCCGCAGTGCAGTTTTCCCTGCTTGCAACGCTGAGCCTGATGTGGATCGTGAGCGCATCGCTGATCACCCTCGGGCTCTATCAGAAACGGAAGCCCGCGGCTTGGATGGATGTGCGCGTGGGAGCACGCATTGGGCTGGTGGTCGGCGTGTGCCTGGCGCTTGGTCTCGGCATTTCAGCAGCGGGCTGGGGAATGGTGGCGCGGTTCGGGACCCACACGATGGGAAGCTTTGACGTGCAAATGGCCGCGATCATGGCGCAGGTCCTGAGGACGATCCAGCAAAAAAGTGTGGAGCAGTCGTCACCAGTGCCTGCCTGGATACCGGAGCTGCTGGGCTCCCCGGAGTTTCATGCGGGGTATGTGCTGTTCTGCTGCGCCTTCGCGGCGATATTTCTCACCGCGCTGTCTACGCTGGGCGGCGCGTTGTCCGGGCTGCTGCGCACCCGCCGCAAGGCGACGGTCTAGGGATTGCCGGCGCGGCGAGTATCTCCGCGCGCGGATGGGTGGGCTGGTATTATCAGCATCGGCGGAGCGCAACTCCGCAACCTGACCATGAGCGAAGGCACCGTGTCGAAAAGCGACCCCACCAAACCAAGGCTGCGCGAGAAGGGCCGCCTCATGTCGGCGTCGGAGATCGAGCGGACGCTGGTGCGGCTGGCGCATGAGATCGTCGAGAAAAATGACGGCAGCGCCAACCTCGGCCTGGTGGGGATCAAGCGGCGCGGGGTGCCGCTCGCCGAGCGGCTGGCGAAGATGATCGAAAAGATCGAGAAGCGCCCGGTCGATACGGGTGTCCTCGACATCAGCTTTTACCGCGACGATCTATCGACCAGCGGCCCGCGGCCGACCGTGACCAAAGGCGACCTCGGGTTCGACGTGACCGGCCGCGACATCATCCTGATGGACGACGTGCTGTATACCGGGCGAACCATCCGCGCAGCGTTGGACGCACTTTTCGACCACGGCCGGCCAAAGAGTGTGCAACTGCTGGTTCTAATCGACCGCGGTCATCGCGAGCTGCCCATCCAGGCAACCTTCACCGGCCGCACCGTCCCCACATCCAGCCGCGAGATCATCGAGGTCAAGCTGAACGAGGTCGACGGGCAGGAGCAGGTGCTGCTGGTCGAGCTGGCGGACTGAGGCGATTGCCGGTGACGAAATCCGCGATCCGCGCTGCAATGGTTGGAGACGCGGCGGCCCCGCTCTTCGGGATGCCAGAGCAGATTCAGACAAACCCTGCTCTCTATGCTCCGGGTTCGCTGCTGACGGTCGAGCATCTCTCGGTGGAGGACGTGGCGGAGATACTCGCGGCGACCTCGCGTTTGGAACGCATGGATCCGCCGGAGCGGGCGAAAGTGCTGGCGGGTCACACCATCGCGCTGCTCTTCTACGAGTCGAGTACCCGCACCCGAACCTCGTTTGAACTGGCCGCGAAGTCGCTCGGCGCAACAACGACATTGGTCAGCGACAAGTCTTCCTCCATCGAAAAAGGCGAGAGCCTCAAGGACACTGGCCTGACCCTGAGCGCGCTGGGTGCGGAGTGCATCATCCTTCGCCACGCCGCTTCAGGCTCGCCCTACCTGCTGGCGCGCACCTCCGGTCTGCCCGTGCTGAACGCGGGCGATGGGATGCACCAGCATCCCTCGCAGGCGCTGCTTGACCTGCGCACCATGCTTCTGCGATTGCCGCAGTTGGATAGCGCTCGACGAATCGACGCCAACACCCTCAGCGGCATCACCGTGGTGATCACGGGAGACATCCTGCACAGCCGCGTTGCGCGGTCGAATGCCATGCTACTGCCGCGTCTTGGGGCTCGCGTGATTCTATGTGGACCGGAAGAGCTGCTGCCGGAAGCCGCGCTAGGGCTGGGATGTGATGGCGCGAGCATTGAGATTGAGCGCGACTTCGACCGCGCGCTCGCCCAAGCCGATGTGGCGATGATGCTACGTATCCAGAAAGAGCGGCTGGTTGGTCTGTCGCTGGATCTCGCGGAGTACTGCGCGCGATACCAGTTGAATGGGCCCCGGCTGGCGGCGTGCGCACCGCAGGCGCTGGTCATGCATCCCGGCCCCATGATCCGTGGACTGGAGATCACGGACGAGGTGGCGGACGGCCCGCAGTCGGCGATTGAGGAGCAAGTGACCCAGGGGCTGGCCGTGCGCCGCGCGCTGCTGGTGCGGGCGCTGGGGGCGACGGCTTGAGCGAGTTGCTTATCGTAGGGGCGCATGTTGTCGATCCCGCAACTGGCGTCGACGGGCCGCGTGATGTGCTGGTCCGGGATGGCCGGATCGCGGCCATTGCGGCGCCGGGTGAGTT
>Ga0182024_10007647_pt1 | contig 23248 bp, 20 predicted proteins | sample P32metaG_FD_120480 | JGI IMG/M metagenome (GOLD analysis project Ga0182024, IMG submission 120480) | Permafrost microbial communities from Stordalen Mire, Sweden - P3-2 metaG (Illumina Assembly) | ecosystem: Environmental > Terrestrial > Soil > Wetlands > Permafrost | place: Sweden: Stordalen... | reverse complement strand
AGCCCTTTTCGTTGGACTTGGTGTTGCGGTCGCGGTAGGCCAGGATCTCGTAGGGTGTGTTGTTTTCGCTGCCCTCGCAGAAGGGGCAATAGCCTTGCGAGGGCAGATGGATTTCGCTCTTGGGCGTGATCGGCCTTTTGGCGCGTTCGGTGGCGATGATGACCCAACGGCCAACAATGGGATCTTTGCGCAGCTCCGGCATGGACAGTCCTCGAAAATACTGGGCGAACCGTGGCAGGGCATCCATAGTCACTCTTCTCGCAAACGAAAGCTCCAGGAATCCCCGGTTACATGTTGCAGTACCACTATTCCTTTTACGTGCTCGCCGTGCAAGGTCAGAACCAGGTTCTTGCCCTCCTGGGCGAGATCGCCGTCGAGCACGGCAAACGTCCCCTGATCACGGCGAAGCACTCGGCCGCGGTTGCCGCTGACGGGGCCTTCGTAGTCGAGATAGGCGGACCGATGATCGGCGAGGGCCAGGGCGGCGACCTCGGTTTCCTGGCCCGGCGGAAAGTGGGCCAGCCGCCAGGTTTTGAGGCTGGGACCGTGCTCGAGCATGAGGTCCCAGTGCAGGTCGGGATGGTCGTGCTCGAGGATGACGAATCGTGGCATGGTTGGTCCCAAAAATCCCACGCCGCGCGGGTGAGGTACTCCGAACCCCGCGGGTCAGCGAGACAGAATCATGATCCTGCACCCCTGACCCGCGGGGTTCGGAGTACCTCACCCCGCGGCGTGGAATGAATTTGCCGGCTATTCACGCGACGCTTCCAGGTATTCTCGCCATTTTCGCCGATTCCCTCTTGTATTCGAACTGCCGCGGTCTACTCTTCCAACGAACACCAATCTGTCCGAGGTTCACGTCCATGAAGACGATCCCGATATTTCTCGCCTGCTGCGCCCTGGCTGGAAGCGCCTCCGGTCAAGCTCCTTGTCCGCCGCCCGTGCCGCCCGCAGCCATCGTGGACGTCTCCAGTTATCTTATCAACGCGATTGTCGAGCGCCCGGTGTGCCGATCGATGCCGGTGCACGACACGATCATCGACGCGGAAGTTTTCGGCATGGGCCAGACGCGCGGCGTGGTGCAAGCGCGGACCATGGCCGACGCCAACCGGGCCTGGATTGACTTCGTGTTCATGGGCACCTCGCTCAATCGAACGGTCGGCGTGCAGGCGCCGGCGCGGGTCAATACCGAGACGCTGATCGCCTTCGAGCTGCACCAGCCCGTCACCATCGACGGCAAGAACCTGCGCACCTGGACGCCGCTGGCCTGGGTCAAGGCCCAGACCAAGCTGCTGTGCATCACCAATTTGAAAGGCGAGGACGATTCGCCGGTCGTCGGCATGGCCCGGCTGCAGTTTTTTGACGACAAGAACGAGGCCGAGACGATCGCGGCCCGCAAGGCGGAAGCCAGGCTCAAAATGGAATTCGCCCGGGACTTCCTGCCGGAAATCGAAAAGGCCGCCCGCAAGCTGAACAACGCCTGGAAATCGCTGAACTGGCTCGGGGCTCCGCTGCAGCCGCTGTGCTGGAGCAGCACGGAAAAGTATGTTCGTCTGCAGGCGGGCCAGCTCGCCGCCGGGCTCGCTGCGCCCCCTGAAGTGCCCGCCAGCGCCGACTTCGCCTTGCGCATCCATCAGTCCGCCTTGAAGCACATCGCCCAGAAGCAGCTCGCCGGCAAAACGTTCGGCCCCTTCGACCTGGCCGAGCTGCACCAGACCATACTTGGCGTATTCGGCGGCTCCGACAAGGCCGCCAAGGCCAAGATGGACTCGATGGAGCAGCTGCTCAAGCAACTCGGCGTCGCACCGCTCACGATCACGTTCGTGGCGTATGAGCCGGTTTCCTTTCAGTTTACCGACGGCGGCATGACGCTCGCGCTGCACGCCAAGAGCTTCAAGGCCGGCAAGGACGTCTATCCCGCCCGGGACGTGATCGCCAGGTATCGCATTGAGGCGCAGGCCAAGGAAATAGTTTTGGTCCGTGACGGCCCGGTGAGGATCGAGACGGCCGGCCCCTACGACGACCTCGAACCCGCCAGGAAAAAGGAGGTCGAAATCATGTTGCAGCAGAACTTCAATTTATTCCTGCCACAGCGGCTGCGTCTGCCGACCATGAACCTGGGCAGCCAGGGGCTCTTGGTCGTTCCGAGCCAGGCCGATGCTCGCGGCGGCTGGCTGCTGCTGGCCTGGACGCGCGAAGGCAAGTGTCGCTAGAGCAGTTTTCAGTGTTCAGTTTTCAGTGTTCAGTCACGACTTGACGACTCGGCGACACTTTCCTAGCTAGAAGTTAGCCGGGAGGATTGAGCCGGTTGCCCCGGTCGATTTTTCCACATTGGCATCGAAGACGCAAGATAGGGGTTAGTCGGTCGCCCCGCGGCGAAATCCGTGCCGCTGGAGCGATGGTTCCCCGCTCTTTTGGTCGATAGTGCAGCAAGAAAACGGGCATTCGTCTCATGTAACCTTTCCTGATTACGAGGATCTGCGATGTTCGGTGGCATCCTGGAACAACCGTGGGCCGATGTGGACTCTCCATGGCGGCAGCTGGAACTTGACTCGACCTTGGCGCCCATCGCCCGTGAGGACGATGAGGAAGAGGACGAAAAAGAGGAAGACGAGGGCAAGGACGACAAGGACAAGGAAAAAGAAGGCAAAGAGGACGAGGACTTCGACGACGAGGACCTCGATGAAGACGAGTTTGACGACGACGAAGAATTTGACGACGAGGATTTCGACGAGGAAGACCTTGACGATTTCGACGACGAGGACTTCGACGACGAGGACTTCGACGACGAAGACGACCTCGACGAGGAGGACGACGACCTCGACGATGATGACGACGAAGACGAGGAAGAGGAAGAGGATTTTGGCGACGAATAGTGTAGTCCTCACGCTCCGCATGAGGACTACACTCCTTGTGTGCCGAGCCTTCATCAGGTACAAAGGAGCTTGTGACAACGATTGGCATCCGAGGTTTTCGGCAATGATGAACAGCTTGGTCGCCTGGGTCCGCAATCAATCCCGCCATGGCCCGCCGGGAAAACGCCTGGCCCGGTTTGTGGGCCGAAGCTGGGCTCATCTGACCTATGCGGTGCAGGTCGAGCCGACCTGGCTGGAAGTCAATCGCCACGACGTTCCCATCACCGATCTGCCGGCCGCGTTTGCCGGGCTGCGCATCGTGCAAATGTCCGACTTCCATCTCGGGCAGCATGTTTCGCCCGCCTATCTGCAAGAAGCCGTGGACCTGGCCCACCATCAAAATCCCGACGTCATCGTTCTGACGGGCGACTTCATCCATAAGGGCTTCCAGCACGTGCAGCGCATGGCTCGCATCCTGGGGCAGTTGCGCTCGCCTCTGGGCGTCTTCGCGGTTCTGGGCAATCACGATTTCTCGGTCCGCAACGCCCTGGGCATCCGTCGGCATCCCCACTTGCATCGGGCCGTCGCCGGCGCCCTGACCCAGCATGGCATTCGCGTGCTGCAAAACGAAACTCATGTTCTCGAACGCGGCACCGATCGGCTCTACCTGACCGGCGTCGAGGACCTCTGGAGCCGGGTATGCGATCCGGAGCGTGCGTTTGCCGGTCTCATTGATTCGGTGCCGCGCATTGTCCTGGCCCACAACCCGTGCACGGTCGAGCAACTGAACGGCCAGCGCTGCGACCTGATGCTCAGCGGGCACACGCACGGCGGCCAGATCAACTTGCCGCGCCTGGGCCGAATCACGCTGGGACCCAAGGGCCGGCAGTTCGCGGCCGGGTTTTATCAGCACGGATCCAGTTTGCTCTACGTGAACAAGGGCGTCGGCTTCGGCTTCCGCGTGCGCTTCGGCGTCAGGCCGGAGGTCGCGGTGTTCACATTGTTGCCGCGCTGACCGTTGAGCCGCTCGCCTCTGGCGAGCGCGGTTCGTCGTCGGCCACCAATCCATCGCGCTCGCCAGAGGCGAGCGGCTCAACGTGAAAGTCCATTGAGATGGTTTGCACTTGCTGAAGGGGTGGTTATAATCAAAACATCCTCCAGCCACGCTTCGCTCGCCCGCAAAGAAAAGAACTGCATTGTGGCGGAGATTCGAGCTAGCTATACTGAACCGGAAGGCGTTCATCCATTTTGTGAGGGCCGGCCAGGAATTGGCCGCCGGGAATTATCAAGCAGGGGAATATCATGTCACAGCAGGGAGAGCATGCGGGCGAATCGTCACAACCCACGGCCTTGACGAGCGCGCTCGTGAGGCCGCCGGATCAGAATCAGCTTGACTTCGAGCTCGATTTTTTTGGCCGAATCCTCGAGCAGCATCCCAACTTCGTGGACGTCCTGCGCGTGCACGGCAACAATCTTTCGCTCAAGGGACGCTACGCCGACGGCCTGTCCGTGGACAAACGGCTCGTCCATCTGCGCCCCGATGATCCCCTGGCCCACTACAACCTGGCGTGCAGCTACGCTCTCATCAAAAAGGCCGAGCTCGCCCTGAAGACGCTGCGGCGGGCCATCGAGCTGGGCTATCGCGATTTCCGCTACATGCGCGAAGACCGCGACCTCGATGCCATCCGTCACGATCCGCGTTTCCGGCAACTCCTGCGCGAATTCGAAAACCGTTAGCCTGCACAAAATCGTAGCCGCGTTCGCCAGAACGCGGGTTTAGCATTCCGAAAACCACTCGCTCTTCCCGCGTTCTGGCGAACGCGGCTACGGCAATGCCATGGACTCTCCCCTTCAAGGCGACGGCGAGCTCTTCGCCAATCCCTCCGCCAATCAGGCCCGCCAGGATTTCTCGCACAAAAACCGGGCCCTGGTGGACAAGCTCATGTCCGTCTCCGAGGCCGTCAAGGTTCTCATCCACGACGGCGACTATATAGCCATGGGCGGCTTCGGCTCCGATCGGCTGCCAACTTCCATCATGCACGAGATTCTCCGCCAGCGCAAGCAGAACCTGGGCGTCTCGGGCCACACGGCCACGCACGATTTCCAGATTCTGTGTGCCGGCAACCTCACCGGCCGCGGCAAGACCATCGACCGCGTGGACAACGCCTACGTGGTCGGCCTGGAAGCACGAGGCCTGTCGCCGCACGCTCGCCGCGTCATGGAATCGGGCGAGGTCAAGTTCACGGAATGGACCAACTACGTGCTGGCGGTGCGTTTCAAGGCCGCCGCCATGGGCTTGCCGTTCTTGCCGTGCCGATCCATGCTCGGCACCGATACCTTCCGCCATTCCGCCGCGAAGGTCATCACGTGCCCCTTCAGCGGCGAAAAACTTGCCGCCGTGCCCGCTCTTTACCCCGACGTCGGTATTATCCACGTGCACGAAGCAGACCGCTTCGGCAATTGTCGCATCCGCGGCACCACCGTGGCGGACTTCGATTTGGCTCGCGCCTCGAAGAAGCTCATCATCACCTGCGAACGGCTCATCCCCAACGACGAAATCCGCCAGGACCCGTCGCGCACCATCATCCCGTTCTTCTGCGTCGATGCGGTGTGCGAGGTGCCGTATGGCAGCTATCCGGGCAACATGCCGTACGAGTATTACTCCGATGAGGACCACCTGCGGCTGTGGATGAGCGTGGAGAAGGACATCGAGAGACATCAGGCGTTTCTGGAGAAGTACATCTACGGCGTGGCGGATTTCGCGGAGTATATTCAGCTATGCGGGGGAATGAAGAGGATGCAGGAATTGCGGCGGCAGGAGTTGATGCTGGGATGAGGGGTTTGTTGAGAACATATTCCACGCCGCGGGGTGAGGTACTCCGAACCCCGCGGGTCAGGGGTGCAGGATCATCATCCCGTTTCGCTGACCCGCGGGGTTCGGAGTACCTCACCCCGCGGCGTGGGAATCCAACAGGAGCACCTAGGTTGACCTACACCCCCATGGAACTGATGATCTGCTGTGCCGCCCGCAGCCTCGAAGACGGCAAAACGGTCGCCGTCGGCACCGGCGTTCCTTGTGCCGCCGCGATGCTGGCCCAGCGGACGACGGCGCCGAACCTGGTCATCTTTTTCGAGGCCGGAGGCGTGGCTCCGCAATTGCCATCCATGCCGATCAGCGTCGGCGATTCGCGCACCTTTTATCGCGGGCTCATGGCCACGAGCATGGCCGACGTCATGGAAACCTGCCAGCGCGGCCTGATGGACTTTACCTTTCTCGGCGGCGCCCAGATCGATGCGTTCGGCAACCTCAATTCGACCATGATCGGCGACGATTACGCCAGACCCAGGGTGCGTTTCCCCGGTTCGGGCGGAGCGAACGACCTGGCGTCGCTGTGCTGGCGCATCATGGTCGTCACGCAGCACGATCGGCGGCGTTTCGTCGAGAAGGTCGATTTCGTGACGACGCCGGGTTATCTCACGGGGCCGGGAGCGCGCGAGGCCGCCGGGCTGCCGCCGGGAACGGGGCCTTATCGCGTCATCACCGACCTGGCCATTATGGGCTATCACGAAAGCACCCGGCGGATGGAGATCGTCAGCCTGCATCCCGGCGTCGCCCTGGATCAGGTTCGGCAGGCGACGGGGTTTGAGCTGGGCGTACGCGAACCGGTGCAAACGACGGCCTTGCCCACAGATCAGGAGCTCAAGATTCTGCGGGAAGAAGTCGATCCGCATCGTTATATCCTGGGCCGGGCGTAAGGATCCCGGCGAGCCGAGTCGCGTAAGCGACCGGTCTGACCGTGAGAATAACCCGGCCGCTTACGCGACTCGGCTCGCCGGGGCTGCGATTCCTCTGGACGAAACCGGCTTGCGTGCCATAATATCCCGAATACCGTTTGGCCGCGTCGCGGCTAAACAATGGCCGCAAATGACGAATGACACGAGGTTGCAGACATGAGCATGGGACTCCTTGGACGCAAAGTTGGCATGACGCAGGTTTACGACGACAAGGGCAAGCTCGCCCCCGTCACGGTGCTGTCGGTGGGCCCCTGCCCGGTTTTGCAGCTCCGCACCGTGGACCGAGACGGCTACGACGCCGTGCAGGTCGGCTTCGAAAGCAAGCCGCGCCGCAAGGCGATTCGGGCCGAAAGAGGCCATGTCGCCTCGGACCTCGCCTCCAAACGCCGGCAAGGGCGCGAGCAGGCGGGCGAGACCATCCTCGAAAAGGCCAATTGCGAGCCGCAGCGTTTCATTCGCGAATTCCGCCTGACCGCTCCCAGTGAAACAAAAGTCGGCACCATCCTGACGGCGGCCGAGGTGTTCAAGGACATCAAGCGCGTGGACGTGATCGGCACTAGCAAGGGCCGCGGCTACACCGGCGTCATGAAACGGCACAACTTCCATGGTCTGCCGGCCTCGCACGGTGCCAAGAAGGTGCACCGCCAGGGGGGTTCGATCGGCTCGCACGCCAGCAACCGCGGTTCCGGCCGTCCCAAGCTGGGCCACAAGGCCGCCGGCCAATACGGCAACTCGCGCGTCACCGTCCGCAATCTCGACGTGGTCAAGATCGATAGCGACAACAACCTCATGCTCGTCAAGGGCGCCATTCCGGGGCCCAACGGCGGCTTGATCGTCATTCGGCCGACCAACAAGAAGAAGTAAGATTCCCACGCCGCGCGGGTGAGGTACTCCGAACCCCGCGGGTCATGGGTGCAGGATCATGATCCCGTCTCGATGACCCGCGGGGTTCGGAGTACCTCACCCCGCGGCGTGGCTCATTTTGGCTGCCGTCACGACGCCCTGGTGAATCATGCAGATCTTGCCTTCCTCGGTGCTGCCGAAGAGACTGCCGCTCCGCTCGCAAAAGCCAGCCACCGCCATTCAGGTTTCCCAGGCGCTCCTCGAGGCCGCCCAGAGCGAGTGCGAAGACGTATTGAAGAAGCTGCAGACGCAAAAGACCGGCCTCTCCGAGGACGAAGCGAACCAGCGTCTGCTAGAACATGGCCCCAACGTGGTTGCCCGTGAAGAACGGCACCCGCACATCCAGCTGCTCGCCAAGGCCCTGGTCAATCCGCTGGTGATCTTGCTGCTGGTCCTGGCCGGCGTTTCCTTTCTGACGGGCGACTTCCGGGCGGGCGGCGTGATGCTGCTCATGGTGATCCTCGGCGTGGTGCTGCGTTTCGTCCAGGAGGCCCGAGCCGACAACGCCGCCGCCAAGCTCAGGGCCATGATCAGCGTGCGGGCGACAGTGCTGCGTGATGGCCAACCGAAGGAAGAGCCCATTGGCCGGCTGGTGCCCGGCGACCTGGTCGAACTGTGCGCCGGCGACATGGTGCCCGCGGACGTCAGGCTCATCTCGGCCAAAGACCTGTTCATCATGCAGGCCAGTCTGACCGGTGAATCGTATCCGGTCGAGAAGTTCGCCGTCCGCGAAGAGCTGGGCGAGCGTTCGCCGCTGGAGCTGAAAAATGTCTGCTACCTGGGGACCAGCATCGAGAGCGGGGCCGCCACCGCCGTGGTCGTGTCCACGGGTTTGACCACGTACCTGGGCGGCATGTCCACCGCCATCATCGATCAGCAGGCTCCAACCAGCTTCGATCGCGGCGTCACCCAGTTCACCTGGCTTATGATTCGCTTCATGCTGGTCATGGTCCCGCTCGTTTTTCTCATCAACGGCCTCAAGACGGGGGATTGGGAGAAAGCCCTTTTGTTCTCCCTGGCCGTGGCAGTGGGGCTGACGCCGGAGATGCTGCCCATGATCGTCGCCGTCTGCCTCTCCAAGGGGGCGATGGCCATGTCGCGCAAACGGGTCATCGTCAAACGGCTCAATTCCATCCAGAATCTCGGAGCCATGGACATCCTGTGCACCGACAAGACCGGCACGCTCACCATGGATCGCATCATCCTCGAAAAATACTGCGACGTGATCCTGAAGCAAGATAACGACGTGCTGGAGTTGGCCTATCTCAACAGCCATTTTCAAACGGGCCTCAAGAACCTGCTGGATCGGGCCATCTTGCAGCACACGGAAATGCGCGATCGCCTGGGATTGGCCGAGCATGCCAAGGTCGATGAGATCCCGTTCGACTTCTCGCGCAGGATCATGTCGGTGGTCGTGAAGACGCCGCAAAACGTCCATCGGCTTATCTGCAAAGGGGCGCCCGAGGAGGTCTACAAGCGCTGCAAGAGTTTTCTCCTCGACGGCGAGATCTGTTCCATCGAAAACCTGGCTGTCGATCTGAAGGAGGAGTTCGATCGGCTCAGCGCTGAGGGTTTCCGCGTTCTGGCTCTGGCCTATCGCGACCTGGAGCCCAAGGCGGCTTACTCCAAGGACGACGAGAAGGACATGGTGCTGCGCGGCTACCTGGCCTTTCTCGATCCGCCCAAGGACTCGGCTCGCTCGGCCATTGCCGCGCTGCAAAAGCACGGCATCGCCATCAAGGTGCTGACGGGCGACAACGAGCTGGTTAGCCAAAAGATTTGCAAGGAGGTGGGCATTGTCACCGACAAAGGCGCCGACACTCCCGACGACCCGCGCGCCAATCCGCTGGTGCTGCTCGGCACCCAGGTGGAAAAGATGAGCGACGCGGAGCTGACCGTGGCCGCCAGCAAGGCCACGCTGTTCGCCCGCGTGTCGCCGGCCCACAAGCAGCGGATCATCAAGAACCTGCAAGCCGCCGGGCACGTGGTCGGCTTCATGGGCGACGGCATCAACGACGCCCCGGCCCTGCGCGCGGCCGACGTGGGCATCTCCGTGGACACGGCCGTGGACATCGCCAAGGAATCCGCCGATGCCATTCTTCTGGAGAAGGATTTGCTCGTGCTCGAGGAAGGCGTGCTGGAAGGCCGTAAGGTGTTCGCCAATATCCTCAAGTATATTCGCATGGGCGCCAGCTCCAACTTCGGCAACATGTTCAGCTGGCTGGGCGCCAGCATCTTTTTGCCGTTCATGCCCATGGCTCCCATCCAGATCTTGATGAACAACTTGCTCTACGACGTCTCCCAGGTCCCCATTCCCACCGATGAAGTGGACCCCGAACAGATCGCCAAGCCGCGCCCCTGGTCGATGAGCGCCATTTACCGCTACATGATTTACATCGGTCCGTGCAGCTCGATCTTCGATTACACCACCTTTTTCATGATGTTGTACGTTTTCAATTGCTGGATCCTGCCTGAGGATAGTGCGGAAACCATGAAGTACAAGGAACATCTGTTTCAAACGGGATGGTTCGTCGAATCGCTCTTGACGCAGACTCTGATCATTCACATCATTCGCACCAATCGCATTCCGTTCCTGCAAAGCTGGGCGAGCTGGCCGGTCATCGTGACCACGATCAGCGTCATGGCCGTGGGCGCCTGGCTGCCGTATTCGCCGATTGCCAAGGTGTTCGACTTCGAGCCGCTGCCCTGGGAATATTGGCCGCTGCTCGGTTTGACGTTGCTTTGCTATGTGCTGCTGACACAGGGGGTGAAGAGCTGGCTGCTGCGGCGGGGATTGGTGTCGGATTGACCGCGACATATACAATACGCACATCCGTTTAGCCGCGACGCGACGTACTCGGAGCGGAGCGCGAACATCGGCCGCGGTTGTCGCGCTCCGCTCCGAGTACGTCGCGTCGCGGCTAAACGGGCCAGGGAAAAAATCATGGACCCCAACTGGCGCATTCGTTACGACCTGGCCATCGAGGCCGCCCAGCAAGCGGGCCGGCTCGCGCTCGGCTATTTCGACAAAAACGTCGCCGTCGAGTGGAAGCAGGATGACAGCCCCGTGACACTCGCCGATCGCGGGGCCGAGAACCTCCTCAAAAAAACGCTGCTGGGCCGATTTCCGCAGGACGGCTTCCTCGGCGAAGAATCGGGAGCGGCGCCCGGAAGCTCCGGGTTTCGCTGGATCATCGATCCCATCGACGGCACCCGCAGCTTCATCCGTGGCGTGCCGATCTGGGCCACGCTCGTTGGCCTGGAGTACAAGGGCGAGCTGATCGCCGGCGTCGCCCACGTGCCCGCCATGGAGCAGACGTATCGGGCCCTGCGCGGCGACGGCGCTTTTCGCAACGATCGGCGCATTCACGTGTCCGATGTGGCGGACCTGGCCAAGGCGCATCTTTATTATTCGAGCATGAGCTGGTTCATCAAGGCGGGAGCGGAGAAGACGTTTCTCGACCTGGTCCGGCTGACCGAACGGCAGCGCGGCTTCGGCGATTTCTACGGGTTTGTCCTGGTTGCGCAAGGGGCCGGCGAGATCATGCTCGAGCACGGCGTCCATCCGTGGGACCTCGGCGCCTTGATACCCATCGTTGAAGAAGCCGGCGGCAAGATGACGACCTGGGGCGGTAAAGTCGATATAACCCAACCCGACGTGCTGGCAACGAATGGTAAATTGCATGCGACGGTGATGAACCTCTTGAAAAAAGTGTAGTCCTCACGCTCCGCGTGAGGAAAGGGCGCAGCCCTCATGAACCGGGGCCCTGCCGACTGGAAGAATATTTTCGGTCGCCCGTGAGCATCGACACCGTCGCCATCGGCCACGATCAACAAGGGCTGCGCCTATCCTCACGCGGAGAGGCTGTGATTTTTGCGACGCGGAGCGTGAAGACTGCACAAGTGTCGCGAAAAGTCGCCAAAACGACTTTCATTTCATCGGGGCAGCTTTCATTTCAGGGGGGTGTGGGGGTGTGGATGAAATACATATTGTTGACACCAAGCGTCATCGCCTTCACGCGGAGCGTGAGGACTGCACTGGAGCAAATGAATGGCAACCGTGCGAACGATAGCCTGGATCGGCGACACCACGGGCTTCGTGCGCCTCATCGACCAGACACTTCTGCCGACCGAGGTGCAATATCGCGATTGCAAGACGGCGGAAGAAATCTGGGAAGCGATCAAGAAGCTGCGTGTGCGCGGCGCTCCCGCCATTGGCATCGCGGCGGCCATGGGCATGGTCCTCGGCATGCAGCGAACCCCGATCGATGGCTACGCCCAAAAGCTGCGCACCATCGCTGATTACCTCAAGAGCAGCCGGCCGACCGCGGTCAATCTTGCCTGGGCCGTCGATCGCGTCGTTGCCAAGGTCCAGTCTCATTTCCAGCAAAAGCAACGCATCGTTGCGGAAGAGCTGAATCGCGTGCTGCTCCAGGAAGCCATCGCCATCGAAGAGGAAGATCGCATCATGTGCCGGGCGATCGGCCGCGCGGGCGCTGGTTTGATCCAGGCGGGCAGCGGCGTGCTGACGCACTGCAACGCCGGCGGCCTGGCCACTGCCGACTACGGCACCGCTTTGGCCGTCATGTTCGCCGCGGCCGAGGACGGCAAGAAGTTTCAGGTCTTCGCCGACGAGACCAGGCCGCTTCTGCAAGGAGCCAGGCTCACCACCTGGGAGTTGCAGCAGCAAGGCATCGACACGACGCTGATCTGCGACAACATGGCCGCCCAGGTGATGAAGGAGGGCCGGGTGCAGCTTGTCATCACCGGCGCCGACCGCATCGCCGCCAACGGGGACTCCGCCAACAAGATCGGCACCTACGGCGTCGCGCTGCTGGCCCGGGCTCATGACATCCCGTTCTACATCGCGGCCCCGTCCAGTACGTTCGATCTGTCCCTGGCCCACGGCGACTTGATCCCGATCGAACAGCGCGATCCGAGTGAAGTGACGCACGGCCTGGGCCGACAGATCGCCCCACAGGGCACTAAGGTTTACAACCCGGCGTTCGATGTGACGCCGGCGCGGTTGATCGCGGGCATCATCACGGAGAAGGGAATCATCGCACCAGTGACGGAAGGGAATATCCGAAGCACTATGGGCGGCGCTTGAGCGGACCATCCCCTCGTTCCCAGGCTCTGCCTGGGAACGCACTGCCCGCCAGGCTCTGCCTGGCGTTTGTGGCGCCGCGAGGCGTCCGCAGCCTTGCCGACCGCACTGGAGAACAAGGTCGTTGCACAGCACCCGCATGCCAGGCAGAGCCTGGTGTGCAGTGCGTTCCCAGGCAGAGCCTGGGAACGAGGTATGTATATGCGTCTTGGAATCGACTTCGACAACACGATCGCCTGCTATAGCACCGTCTTCCAGCGCCTCGCCGCGGAACGGGGACTGGTGCCGGCGGACCCCGCGCTCTCGAAGAACCAGGTGCGTGATCTGCTGCGCCGACAAGGTCGCGAGGACGACTGGACCGAGCTGCAAGGCTACGTCTACGGCCCCGGCATGGCGCAAGTGGAGACCTTTCCCGACGTCGCGCCATGCTTGCGGTTGTTGCTTGAGGCCGGGGTCGAAGTGAATATCATAAGCCACAAGACGCGCACACCCTATCGCGGCCCGAAATGGGACCTGCGCCAGGCCGCCCAGGATTGGCTCGAACAGCAGGGCTTCTTCGACCCGAGCAAGATCGGCCTGGCGCGAGCGAACGTCTTTTTCGAGCTGACCCTGGCCGAGAAGCTGCAGCGGATCGCCCAGCAAGCGTGCACCCACTTTCTCGATGACCTGCCCGAATTGCTGGCCGAGCCGGGCTTTCCTGCTGGGGTGCATCGGCTGCTGTTCGATCCCGAGGAAGCCCACGGCGCTGAACCATTTGAACGCATTCGTTCCTGGCCCGAGCTGGCAACATGGATCCAAAACTACCGCTAGGCCCCACGCCGCCCAGCGAATCGTCGAGCCCAACGGGTGTTTCGCCGGGCGACAACGTCCTGCAGGCCGCCGTTCGCCGTATGCTGCAGGGCGCCAACCTGCCCGCCGATTTCACGCTCCATCCTCTGCCCGGCGGCGGCAACAATCGCGTCTATCGCGTCAGTGTTGATTCCGGGTCGTTGCTGCTCAAAGTCTATTTCCGCCACCCCGGCGACCAACGCGACCGGCTCAAAGTCGAATTCGATTTCACAACCTTTGCCTGGCAGCACGGCGTGCGCCAGGTGCCGCGGCCACTGGCCTGGGACCCGGTGGCCGGTTTGGGGCTCTTTGAGTTCATCGACGGCCGAAAACTTGAACCGGCGGAAGTGGACGAAGCCGCGCTCAGCCAGGCTTTGGATTTCTACCGGGAGCTGAATGAGTTTCGTCGGGAACCGGACGCTCAGGCATTGCCGGCCGGTTCGGAAGCCTGCTTTTGCCTGTTCGATCATCTGGATTGCGTCGGTGCCCGGCTGGCGCGCTGCGCATCCTGGCAGCCGCGGACGGATCTGGATCGACAGGCGGCCGAATTCGTGCAAACCGAGGTGCTGCCGCGCTGGCGGCAAGTTCAGGACCAGGTCGATGCGGGCGTGGACAGGTTGGAGCTATCGATAACCTGGCCGCTGCCCCCGGATTGGCGTCGCCTGTCGCCGTCGGATTTCGGGTTTCACAATGCCCTGATGGAAGCGTCGAGCAGGATCCGCTTTGTCGATTTCGAATATGCCGGCTGGGACGATCCCGCGAAGCTGGTGTGCGACTTTTTCTGCCAGCCTGCGCTGCCGATTCCGGGCCGATGCTGGACGATGTTTCTGGATGAAGTGACGGCGGATTTGCCCGGACCGGCCCTGGAGCGGCAGCGCATGGAGTTGCTCTTGCCGGTGTATCGCATGAAATGGGTGACGATCTTGCTCAACGATTTTCAGCCGGCCGGCAATGAGCGGCGCCGCTTTGCCAGGCCGGGCGTCGATCCGGAACAGCGCAAGAGCGAACAGCTGGCGAAGGCACGGGAGTACCTGGCGTTGATTCCGTAGGTCAGGATTCCGATCCTGACCGCGCTTTGGACGGTCAGGATCGGAATCCTGACCCACGAATGGAGGAGCTTGATGCCCGAATTCCTGTTCGCCAACGGCTGGACCACCCATCAGGCCCGCGCGGCCATGATGCTCGATGCAAACGTCGCCAATCTCAACACCGGTTCGTTTGGCCCGTTGCCTAAGGCCGTGTTCGAGCGTGTCACGGAATTGCGGCGCCGTCTGGCCGAGGAGCCGATGGACTTCCTCGTCCGGCAAGGCGGCCCGCAACTCTGGCAATCGCGGCAAAAGCTCGCCGGCTTTCTCGGAGCCGATCCCTATCGCCTGGTTTTCACGCCCAACGTCAGTTCCGCGATTAACATCGTGGCCAGCGGTCTAACCCTGGCCGGCCCCGGCGAAGTGCTGCTGACCGATCACGAATACGGCGCCATGCACTGGTGCTGGGAACGAGCCACGCAGCGCCAGGGTTTGACGCTGCGCACTTTCCCCCTGCCCGTCACGGCCGAGGACCCCGCGGAAATCGTCGCTGCCTTCCGCAAGGCGATGAATGAGCGTACGCGGCTGCTGTTCTTTAGCCATGTTCTATCGCCGACCGGATTGGTGCTGCCGGCGAAGGAGATCTGCGCCGAGACCCGCAAACGCGGCATCATGACGCTGATCGACGGCGCCCACGCCCCCGCCCTGGTTCCGCTGGAACTGGATCGGCTGGAGTGCGACTTTTACACCGGCAATTGCCACAAATGGCTGCTGGCCCCGACCGGTTCCGGCTTCCTCTATCTGGGCAAGGGCAACGAGGAACGGCTGCAATCGATGCACGTGAGCTGGGGCTATCGTCCCAATCGCCGGCAGCTTGACGTCGTGGACGAATGGGGCACGACGCCGCGCCTGCGTTTCTTTGAGTTCGAGGGCTTTCGCGATCCATGCGCCTGGATTGCCGTCAAAACTGCGGTCGAGTTTCAGGAACAGCTCGGTTTCGAGCGCATCCGCGCCCGCAACGCCGAGCTGGTCGCTCATTTGCGCGGCCGGCTCGGCGAGATTCCCCAGCTGCAACCGATTACGCCGGTGCATCCGCTGCTGCACGGGTTCATGACCGCCTATCGATTGCCGGCCGGGGTCATGGGACTCGAATGGCAGCGATTGCTATGGGATCGGCATCGCATCGAGCTGGCGTTTCCCGAACGGCCCGGTTTCTGGATTGCGCGGGTTTCGACGCATTTTTACAACACGGTGGATGAAATCGATTTGCTGGCGCGGGCGCTCGGCGAAATGGTCGTTTAGCAACGCTTGAAGAACAACTTCCGAATTTCAAAGATCATTGGCCAAAATCGGCTCCCCTCTCCCCCGTACTCGGGGGAGAGGGGAGCGGGGTGAGGGCGGAGAACCATCATGCCGCTAGAAGACTCAAGCTTTTGCACGGATGCTGATTCTCCCCCTCACCCCCGCCCCCTCTCCCCCGAGTACGGGGGAGAGGGGAGCCGGCGCTCGCCAAGATCGGGAAGTTATTTTTCGACCGTCGCTGAGCCGCTCGCCTCTGGCGAGCGCGGCTGTGGCGCGGCCAAACGGCGTTCGGATAACAACCATATCAACGGCCCCGTCATGAACGTCGTCGTCAGCGCCATCAGCACCATGATCGCGAAAATCGGCCGCGGCAGGATACCCAGATCGTAACCCGTATTCAGCACGATCAACTCCACCAAACCGCGCGTGTTGAGCAAGACTCCGAGCGCCATGGAATCGTGCCAGCTCATGCCGGTCCAGCGCGCCGCCAGGGCGCTACCCACCAATTTGCCGAGGATGGCGACGACGATCACGGTCGCGCACGTTAGCCAGCTGTGCCAGTCGTCGAGCAAACCGACATCGGTTCGCAAGCCGGTGATCGCGAAGAAAATCGGCAACAGAAACACGGAGCTGAACGACTCGAGCCCCTTTTTGAGCGCTTGCCGCAGCTCAGCGTCCGGCGGCATGGCGACGCCGGCCAGGAAAGCGCCGAACAGAGCGTGAATGCCGATGGCTTCGGTCGCCAGGGCCGACGCGAAGACCAGGACCAGGATTGACGCCGCCATCCCTCGCCTCAAGACTCCGTCTTTCGCGCGGCCCGCCAACAACCTGCCCAGGATCGGCTTCATCACCAGCAGCATGAACACGACGAAGGCGAGTGACAGACCGATTGTCAGCATGACGCCGCCCGCTCCTTGAGCCTTGACGATGGCCACGACCACGGCGAGGAGACACCAGGCCGTCACATCGTCCACGGCCGCACAGGCGATGGCAGTGTTTCCGAGTTCGGTCTTCGTCAGCCCGCGTTCTTCAATGATCCGGGCCAGCACGGGAAACGCCGTGATGCTCAGCGACACGCCCATGAACAACGCGAAGCCGCTGAAGGGGATGTGAGCGGCGGCGAACGATTCGAAGATAAACAGGCTCAGCAGCGTGCCGAGAAAAAACGGCACGACGATGCTGACGTGACTGACCAGCACGACGGTCTGGGCCATCTTGCGCAAATGCTGCGCGTCCAGGTCTATGCCGACGACGAACATGAACAGGATGACGCCGACCTGACTGAGCAAGCTCAAGGGGCCGAGCGACGCCTCGGGGAAGAGCCAGGCGAAAGCCGTGGGCCAGGTTGAGCCCAGCACGGACGGCCCGAGCAGAATGCCGGCGGCCATCTCGCCGATGACGGCTGGTTGGCCGATTCTTTGAAACAATCCGCCGACCAACTTGGCGGTGATGATGATGACAACGACCTGGGCGAGCAAGATGCTCAACGGCTCGCGGCGTTCGGGTTGGTCCACGATGGAGGTCTTCTTGGCCGGCGTCTCGCGCACGCTGAGATCGGCGCCTTGCCACAAAGTGAACGCGACTCCTGAGCCGCAGACGATCAGGACGACGGCGTAAAACAGCACGTTTTTCCAGGAAATAAGCGGATTCATGGTGATTATGATAGTAGATCCGTAGCCGCATTCGCAAGAATGCGGGCTTCGCTCGCCTCACCCGCATTCTTGCGAATGCGGCTACGATATTCTTGCAATCCGAACGCGGCGCGAAAAAAACAAGAAAGATCACCATTTTTTCTAAAGTCAATATCAGTCTGTGTCGAATGTGTGCATGCTATTCGAGACGCCTGGAACAGCGCTTTAATCAAAAACGAGATTTTCGCGAGTTTCTTCAATCGCACTCTGGGAAACGTCGCGTGATCGATCTATTTCGCGTTTTTGGCACCGTTCTCGTGGCCGAGGAAGGCGGCATGGGCAATGTTATAGGTACATGTGCACCAACGACGTCCTCAAAGTGAGGACGGGGGCACAAGAGGAATTTAGAAGCGAGAAGGGGATCATGAAAAAGTTTCTTACTCTTGGAGTCCTGACGGTTGCCTTGGCCGCGGTCTCCACTCCGGAAGCGCCAGCCTGGCTGAACTGGAAAATCGGTATCGGTGCGAACATGGGCTGGCAGTCGGGCGGCAACAACTCCTGGTGGGGTCTGTTCCGCAACGGCCAACCGCCGGCTCCTGAGAGCTGCGGCGGCGGGTTCGGCGGCGGCTATCCCGGCCCCGGTCTGCCCGGACCCGGCGGCCCGATTCCGCACACCTACTATCAACCCAACTCGCTCGAGCACGGCGTCGCCGGCGCCGAAGGACCGTCCGCCTCCAGCAGCAACGTGCCGGCTCGGACGCAGTCCTTCAGCCAGCCCTGGAGCGGGCAAACCGTCAACTACCAATACCCCTACCAGTATCCGTACTACTACAACTACGGCTACAACAGCTACTACGGGTATGGCCGCTAACTCCTTCAAGCTGCAGGCCGGACTTTCTGGTCCGGCCTGTGACTTTCTCCCGGCTGTGAACAACCTAGGATGCATTGTTCAAGAGCAGTTTGAAAAAAAGGGAAATTTCGCTCAAGTTCACGTCGCTGATTGCCGAATGTGCCCGAAGCTTTCTAAAGACTAAGAACGCAACTTTAATCAAAAACGAAGTTTTCGTCAACTTCTTCGGTCATGCACTAGGAATGACTGACTCAATCGATCCTCGTCGTCTTTTTGGTATCATTCTCCTGGCCTCGAGAGGCGTTATGGGGAATGTTAATAGTACACCCGCTGCAACAACGTTCTCAAGGTGAGAACGTAGCCCAGGTGCAACCAACAAAGACGAGAAGGGGATCATGAACAAATTCCTCACCACGAGCGCCCTGGCCCTCACCCTGGCGGCGCTCTCGACTCAGGAAGCTCCGGCCTGGATCAACGCCAAGCTCGGCATCGGCGCCAACATCGGCTGGCAGAGCGCCGGCAACAACTTCGGTTGGGGCCTCTTCCGCAACGGTCAGCCGCCTTCGACCGATGCCTGCCCGGGCGTTCCCCAGTACCCGGCCATGCCGCACGGCCTGCAACAGCAGCCCGCCTCGGTGGAACATGGCGTGACCGCGGGCGTCGATACCGGCATCCCGGTTAGCCCGGCCGCCACGATTCCTGGCCAGACCCAGTCCTACCAACGGCCCTGGAGCACCCAGACCGTGAACTACCAGTACCCGTCGTATTCGTACCCGAACTACTACAACTACGGGTATAACTACTACAACTACGGCTACAACTACGGCCGCTAACTCTGCTTGATAGCCAACAGGCCGGACTAGGGTCCGGCCTGTGACTATCTCTCTGTCAGGTCTACGCCAAGCCGCAAGCGGCATGATGACCAGTTCTTTCGGTGCTGCGGGCCGCGTGGCTTGCCGGCGCCGTTTTTTCGCTGAATTAGAGCGCCGGCGAGTTGCCATTTTCCTGGAGCGTGGGTAAGTTTGCAGTGTCCTGCCACCTGCATTGAAACTTCACCCTTGTGGACGCTCCGCCATGTCAAAAAAACTGCTGGCATTAGTGTGTATTATTGGGCTCATGGGCTTCGGCTCGCGCGTTCGAGCCGATGACTGCTTTCCCGTCAAGGTAAACTGTAATTTCAGTTTCAATGTCAAGTTTGGCCCGACCGGCAACGATCAGCCCAACAAGGCGCCCTGGTATACATACTTTCCGTATGATCCGAGCGTGAACCAGCCGACGCGGGCGATCGGCACGCGCTTCCCCAATTGGCCCTGGTCGCCGCCGCCTTGCGATCCAACGGGCAAGACAATATCGTCGCAATCGTCCTATCCTGCCTGGCCGGTACAACCGGTCGCCCAGAGGGAATCGGCGCCGTCCGCGAACATTATTTTGACCAGCGGAACGTCGTCTTCCTGGCGGCCGGTGGCGTATACCCCGCCACAGGCTCCGGCGAGCATGGTTTGGTATCCGGGTTACTATGCGCCGCAACCGGGGTATTATTGGTATGGCAGGTAGGCCTGGTGGTTACAAACCGGTTCAATAACCCGTTTAGCCGCGACGCGACGTACTCGGAGCGGAGCGCGGGGGGGGGGCTCCGCGCTCCGCTCCGAGTACGTCGCGTCGCGGCTAAACGGCGTCACATCCAGACTGCTCTGGATCAACATCCAACACATCGCTATAGTCCCGCCCGGCGCTGGGGAACACAACCCGGTGCGTCCTGTCTTTGCAAGGGAACGGTTTCCCAATTCTGCGAAATATGGAGAGGCGCATGCAGAAATATCTGTGGAGCACAGTGATATTGATGTTGGCCACGTCCGTCGCCACGTACCTGGCGGCAACGTGCAGAAATTGCCCCAATTGCGTGAGCGAAAAGTACGCCAGGGCTTTGGTGAAGGTTGACAACCAAGTCAAGGTGAGCGACGTCAAGCCGTTGGTGCTGTGCACGCCGCCGGCGCCGTTTATCATTGAGCCGATCGAGCCGATCGTGGTGGAACCGGAGTCACTGTATGACGTGCCAGGCTGGCCCTCCGAGGTCGTCGAGCGAAGGCCAGGCCTGTTTTCTCCCTCCGCGCCGATGCGGATGCCGCACGCCGATGAAGAATCGCCGGCCTGGGACTTCTGGAAACTGGTGTTCACCGTTTTCTATCAGATTTTGCCCGATGCCAACGGGAACAATTCCTTTACTGATAATGGGACGCTGCAATTGGTGGAAGGAAGAACCCCGAAGGCTGCCGAGCGTGCCGAAGATCAACCCGTGACTGCCGACGCATCTTGGTGGAAAATGCTGGGCGAGCTTGTGCAACAATGTTTGCCGCTGCCTGGCTCCGACCTGGAACCCGTCGATCCGCGGATTGAACTGCCCCGAGAGTCCACGCCGCCGGCTCAGCAAGAAGAGACCACCAATCAGCCGGATACGACATTCCCGCCGCAGACCGATTACCATCATCAGCATTCGGGCTGCACGCGAATGAACGGCTGTCCGGGTTATTCGCCGTTTCCGCCGCCGGCGTATCCGTTTGAGCGAACGATGCCGAGCGCCGAGCCGATGGCGCCGCCGAGGTAAAAGAGCCGCCGCCGGCTCCCCTCTCCCCCGTACTCGGGGGAGAGGGGTTGGGGGTGAGGGGGAGAACCAGAATCCGGTGAAGAGATTCGAGTTCTTGCACGGATGCTGACTCTCCCCCCTCACCCCCGACCCCTCTCCCCCGAGTACGGGGGAGAGGGGAGCTGGCGCGCGCCCATGTTCATTGAAGTGCGGAAATTATCGTTTTTGATTCCTACGCCGCAAGCGGTGTGGCCAGGTTATTGCACAAACGGCAATACATAAGGCCCCTTCGGAATCACGGCCACTTTCGCCTGGGAGCCGTACTCCGCCAGGCATTGGCGCACCGCTTCCTCGACGCTGTGGACCGGTTCCACGTTGAAGCCGCGCAGGGTCTCGGGCGACAGGCCGTCGCTGACGACCTTGACCTTGCAGCGCTTCACGACCTTGGCGAATTCCTCCAGCTGCCATTGATCCATGATAAAGTAGTCCTTGCCGAGAATGCGCTTGAGAAACAGGTTCAGGTCCTTGTTATCGGCGAGCAGCCGCTGGAATTCCGGACTGCCGACGCCCTCGCTCAGGCTGGCGGCCAGGATGATTGTGCCGCCTTCCTTGACAATGGGCAACGCCCCCGTCAACCCCTTGATGGCCTGATACCAGGTGGTGTCGAGCGGATAGCCGGCACTCGAGGTGACCACCACGTCCACCGCGGCCGGCACACCGACGCGAACGACGTCTTCCACAAAGCGAACGCCTTCCAGCCAGGACTTCTCCATGTCGCCGGCGCCGACCCAGGTGACGCGCCGCTGGCCGTCCATGCAGACGCTGACCGCGAAGTCGCACCCCGCCAGTTTGGCGATGCGCGTGTTCTCCTCGTGCACCGGGTTGCCGTCGAGAATGCCGCAGTCCGCCTTCGGATGCTCGAGAAACTGTGGGCCATGCCAGATCTTGACGGTTTCCAGGGCCGCGATGCCGGGGCAGATCACCTTGCGGCCGCCAGAATACCCAGCCATGAGATGCGGCTCGATCAGGCCCGTGACGATTTTCAGGTCAGCCTTGACGTACCGGCGGTCGATGTACGCGGGCACTCCGCGCGGCGTGACGCCCAGGAATTCGTGATCGCTCAGCTTCTTGCCGAAGTGGTTCTCGATGCGATAGTGTTTGACGATGTCGGGGCCGAGCATCTCCTCCAGCTCGGCGCCCTGGTTCGGACGATGCAAGCCCGTGGCCACGAGGATGAGGATGTCGTCGCGCGAAATTCCTTGCTCCTCCAGGATGCTCAGCATCGGCGGCAGCAGCAGGCGATTCGGCACGGGACGGGTGAAGTCGCAAATCAGGATGCAGGCATCCTTGCGCCCCCTCGCCAGCTGCGACAAGGGCGGCGTGCCTACTGGCTGGGCCAAAACGCGCGCGACGGCCTTCTCCGGTTCGGGCAGCGGCACGGCGGACTTGATCGCGAGCGGACCGACGAGGCGATCTTCCGGCAGCTCCACATCCAATCCCGTTCGGCCGTAATCGAGTTTGATACGCATCTTTTCCGCGTCCTTTCCGTGTTGATCCGTGGCTACCCATCGAGAATGGGGCTGAGGGATATTATTAGTAGAGTTTCGCGAAAAGTGTATGAAAACTGCCTGATGCCGGGGAGACAACCCCGCCAACAGGTATACCATGGGGTGTAGCCAGATTCTCTGGTGCTCAAGGACGTGCCGACCACCCTCCCGATTGCCGCGACATTTTGTCGCAGTGGTCGGCGTCTCCTCAACCATTTGCACAGTAACCGGTTACGGGCAAAGACCACTGCGACAGCTCGTTTCACCATTTTGTCGCAGTGGTCCATTTGTCGCAGTAGTTCTGTTGAGTGCGACGGGATGGACGGCCTGGGAAAGCCGTCCTACGGGGCAATCATCTTCAGCTTGTGTTGCACCTCGCGGTAGCGTTCATCTTGCGGACGCCGGCGATCGTGCTCGAAGAGTTGCAGGGCCTTCTGGTACGACGACCGAGCCTGCGGCATCATGTTCAATCGGCCATAAACGTCGCCGAGGTGGTCCCAGATGACCGGATCGTCGCCGTCGGGCAGGGTGCCGGCTCGTTCCAGCTCCTTGCGGGCTTCTTCGACTTTGCCCTGGCGAAAGAGCAGCCAGCCGAGACTATCGACGTACGCGGCGTTGTCCTGATCCTCATCCGTCGTGAGGTTGACGGCGTTCTTGCGCTGCCGGCGATCTTGGTCGATGGCCTTGCGAATCATCTCCTCGGCCTTGTCCAGGTTCTTGTTCTGGTCGGCCCAGAGATAGCCGAGATCGTTGTTGGCCACCGGGTTGCTCGGGTCCATGTTCAGGATCCACTGGAGCTGCTCCTCCGATTTGAGATTTTGCTT
>Ga0182024_10007645_pt1 | contig 23249 bp, 18 predicted proteins | sample P32metaG_FD_120480 | JGI IMG/M metagenome (GOLD analysis project Ga0182024, IMG submission 120480) | Permafrost microbial communities from Stordalen Mire, Sweden - P3-2 metaG (Illumina Assembly) | ecosystem: Environmental > Terrestrial > Soil > Wetlands > Permafrost | place: Sweden: Stordalen... | reverse complement strand
GAAGATCGACCGGAGCACCGGCGACGCCGACGATTCCGTGGACACGAGCGACGACAAGAACGGCGTCTTCGACAACGCGGCGTTCGTCAGCGTCTTCAGCGTCGGCGACGTGCCGCGCGCCCGCATCCCGGTCCCTCTGTTGAACGACCAGCCGGTGACGATCGCCGTCAACGTGGCGGACGACGCCGACTCGCTGCTGCAATTCCGCAAGGCGGACTGGGAGCGCCACGTCGCCGCCGCCTGGCAGGTGCAGAATCAACTCTTCAAGGAGATCAACGACCTGTCGGCCAAGCCGGACAAGCGCGCCGAGGCGATGAAAAAGATCGACGAAGCGCTCCAGCAAAGCCGCGACGACTACGACCGGCTGAACAAAGAGCGCGACGAGCTGGCCAAGGAAGCCGGCCCACTCAACGCGCAGTCTACTCTGGATCGCCTGGCGAAGATCCGTGAGGGCGGGACCGAGTTGCAGGGGTTTCTGGACAAGTTGAAGAAGATCGATGCGGAGGAAAACGATCCACGAAAGAAGGCGTGGCGGGCGCAGGTGGAGCAGATCCGCCGGCTGGAGGCGGACGATCCGGAGAAGGCCATCGCGCTGTACGCGGACCTGTTGAAGACCGACGCCCCGGACGAGGCGTTGAAGGATGAATTGGCGAAGCACCTGGCAGACCTGCGCGAAAAGGAGCCGAAAACCGCCGAGCACCGCAGCGCCCGGGCGTTCATCTACAACGTGTGGCCGAACCTGGACGACGCCGGCCTGAAGGAAAAGCTCGTCGAAGCGCGGGGCGCCTACGTGGCCTGCAAGGCGGCCGGCGACATGGCCTCGCTGCGGAAGCTACTCCAGGCGACGGTGGCCCATGCCGTCCGCATGAAACAGGAGCTGGACCAGCTGCGGCCGGACGTCAACGTCGACGACGAGAAGCCGGCCAAGCTCATCAAGGAGGTGAGCGAGGGACTAAGTAAATTGGCCCGCGACGTGAAGGAGACGCTGGACGCGAACGCCGGCAAGTAAGCGCGGCCGTTATTCCTGTCCGTTGTGTCCGCGAAGGAGCGCCTGGAGGCGGGCGACCTCGGCCGCCAACTCGTCCGCGCGTTCCGAGCGCGTCGGTACGAGGGCGCCCGTCCGCACGTCCGTCAGCCGCAACATCGCGTCCTCGATCGTGAAACGTAGGCCCAACTCGGCGCTCTCCAGGCTGCCATCCGCGCCAGGGGTCATGGCGGCATAGGCCCCTTGGTCCAGTCGGAATCCTTGCAGTCGTGGGTCCAGACAGACGCCTTCCGGGTCGAACAGGAAGTATTCGGCCACCCCCAACGAGGCGTACAGGGGCCGCTTTACTTCCAGGTCTTCTTGCCAGGTGGACGGGGAAGAGATCTCGAACAGCACCTGGGGCATGACGTTTTCCTCCCAGACGCGGAACGACCGGCGGCGGTGTTTGCCGACGCCCTTGGCCACGAGCACGTCCGGGTCGCGCCGGCCGGCGGGATTGCCGCGCGCGTAGTACAGCAGCAGGTTCGACGCCACATAGACGTCCGGCCGGCCGGCGAAGTGGTCCTGCAGCGCCTCGCGCAGCCAGATCATGGCGGAACTGTGGAAGTCGGTTTCGCCCAAGGGTCGTCCGTCCGAATCGGGGTAGAGGGGGTCTATCTGGGTTCCCGGCAGCGGCCGGCGCTGTGTCTGGGGGGTCATCTCATTTCTCCGGCTCAGGGACGCGGGGCGGCGGCGTCTTTGGGCGGCGCCCCGCCGACGCGGATGGCGGTCTTGCACAGCAGACAGGCCACGACGTTGCCGCGGTCGTGTTCTTCCACCAGCATGTATTTGCGGCAGCGCGGGTTCGGGCATTGCACCGCGAACACGCCGGCGGGCAGGGTAGGCGAGGACATGGTTGCTCCTTCCCAGAGGGGGCTCGACGAGCTTAGCCGCGACCCGAAGGGGAGCGCGTTGCTCGCGCTCGGCTTTGCGGCTATTCTTCCGCCTCCGGCTGAGTTTGTCCGCAGCGGGAGGCGTTTAGCCGCAGACCATTCTAGCCGGGAAAACGCAGGATCGCCACCGGCCCGGAAGGATCGTCCTTCTTCCGGGCCGGCATCCCCCAATCGGTCGGGTCGATGCCCAACTCGTACCACTCTTGAATGACGCAGCAGAGGTTATGGCAGATGATCTTCGCCAGCGCCTCGTTCATCATCGCCGTGTCCGTCCGCGACCGCACCGAGTCGCCGAACTTCCGCTTGACCATGCTGAACACGGATTCCACGTTACTGCGCTTGTGGTAGTGCGCTAGGAACTCGTCACGCCGCAGGTTGAAGTAGTGGAACATCATGTCCCATAGCGGCGTGTTGCCGAGTACCGAATTGCTCTTGAACGGGATGTACGGCGTCGCGCCGCGCAGGTCGATCGGAGTCAGGTTGTCGGCCGACAGGTACGCCTTGTCCGCGCTCATCTCCCGGATGGTGAAGTTCTCCGCCGTCCGGCTTTGCGGCTAAACTCCTCAAAGTGGCAAGATAGTGAAAGTGGGCGGCTACCCAGGTTCGCCATTATGCCATTTTTCCGAGTTTAGCCGCAAAGCCGCTGTAGACCTTGAAGACGCAGAGGAAAAGGGCGTCGCACAGGGACGCGGGCGGTCGCCCGCCCTTGCTTCCGCCCTTTCGCGGCGGTTCGGGGACGGCGGCGCACAGGTCGGCGAGCAAGTCCTGGAAGTGGTCCTTCTCGTTCGTCTGCGCGGCGTTGTACGCCGGCCAGACCTGAGCATAGGTCGGCTTCTTCGGGACCGATTCGGTGTCGATGGGCGGCGCGTCTTCGATGCCGTCCCGCTCGCGGACGAGGCAGGCCACGATGACGTGCTTGCACGGCTCGTTCGTTAGCTGGAAGTCTTCGCAGGTGCAAGAGGCGGCCGGCGCCAGGAGGACGCGGTAGGCGCCGGTGGGGCTGGTCCGCGACGGGACGGACCACGCCTTGCCGTCGTAGACGATCCTGGCGCGGGCCGCGATTTCCAGACCTTTTAGCTCTCGCATGTCCATCGCCGCACCTGCTACGGGTTGCCGCTGTTCTGCGGCAAGCATCGTAACAATTTCGTGGCCACATAAGTAGGTTGGTAGTTGACGCGACGAGTTTTTTCCGGCTACAATACGCGCATGGGCAGACCACGGAAGTACGGCGACCTGCCGATGGACACGGACCTTAAAATTCCCGTGACCAGCGAGCAGCGTGCCCTGATTGTGGCAGCTACCGCTAACGAGCCGGAAGGGATGGCCGCGTGGGCACGAACCGTCCTCTTGGATGCTGCGAAGCGTAAAGTTGCTAAGGATAGGCCCAAGGGAAGGGGCCAGGAGTAACCAAACCTTTCGGGCGCGACGGATAAGAAAAATGGCCGCCTCGGTGTGGCGGCCTCATGCAGACGGTTTTGAATAGACGTTCTGACTTGGTGGGAGGTTCGGGGGAGGGCGTCTGCGAAAAACGAAGTCAGTCGGATTCTGCCTCTGATTCTTCACTTTCGATCCATCCGGCGTCGGTCATGATCTGAATCCACTGCTCCCTTGTCAGCGTGCAAATCGCCAGATTAAGCGTTTGACGCGGGCGCAAGTGCAAGGCGTCTGGAATGTGGCCGTGCGGCAGATTTCGATCTGAGCCGCGGCGTATTCCAAAGTGCGCGACAAGAACGCCATTGTGATAGATGTAGGCGATGTCGTGTGCCTTTCCGGACTTGTCGATGGTCGCCCTAAGCTTCTTGGCGATAGCGCGAGCGTGGTCCCTATTCAGGGTGGGCATGTCAGTTTTTCCGACGGAGTACGGCCCGTAGCACTGCCAGTTGGCGAGCAGGCTCCTTCCCAAGCCTGCCTTCCTCTTTGCTGAGACGCCCGAACAGAGCAACCATCATGTCCTTGAGGTTGGCAACCGCGTCGTTCTGCGTCTCGCCCGACGCGCCGATGTTCGCATCAACGAAAGTCGCTACGAAACTGTCTTTGTCTTGCCGGACCAACGCGCGAATCCCGCCAGTCACCTCGAAAGGCTCTGGCTCAAAGTGGAGAATAGACATCTCCACGGGATGGTAGGCGGCCCCTTCCCGCCTTGCCAGTTTTTTGACTTGTTTCTTGATGCTTCGCATTTCTTTCCATAGCAGAGAGATTTGGGCGGCGAATCCTTGGCCAACCAGAGGGACGTTGCTCAGGAGGGAAAAAACGCCGATGTTCCCACCAAGCATTACGGAGGCAAAATCGCTCGCATATGCCGTTATATCCTGTTCCTCCGCATTTTGCTTATTGATGATATCATATGTTTGTTTTCCTCCGGTAGTGATCGTGGCCTGCATGATTTGGAACGAGGCGGGGAGTACGATCAGGTTTTCTCCCTCACCAGCTTCGGGCCATGACGGCGCAACCGGTTTGTGCCTACCCAGCAGGGGGATGGCTAGAGGAGAGATTAGTTGGGTCATGGGCGTCAAGCTCCTGCCGGCTCGTATGTAACAACTGCGCCTTGGCGGACGATTATCAGAGGCGACCCGTCGAGGTTCTTTTCTTTCGTCAAGATGATGTCTTGTACTAAGATTCTCACCTTGACGAGACTGCCGTCTTGCAATCGGTAGACATTCCAGGCTTCTTTTTCGATCTCGAATTCTTGAACGACCCCCTTCACCTTTTTGCCGCCAAGCTCAACCTCGATTTCTTTGCCACCCGAAGGCGGCTTTTGCGACCCGTTCTTCTTAGCCATCTGCGCCTCGGTCAGTTGACGCCTGTCGGGAGCGATTCGCGCCAATTGCTGGATCGCGCCAGCGGCATTCGGCTCGAATCCCCATGCGGCCCCTCCTTCGCATGGCCTTTATCGACTGTCAGGGGAGCCTGCCCTCATTGTATTCTACCTTACCTGACACGGCCTAGACCGTGTTGGGAACCGCTCGCAGCGCCAGAGGCGCAAGTGGTTTGTTTGCAATGGTTTATGAATAAGAGTGATAATACGACGGATCGACAGGCGTGTCAAGGAAAATTTGGGGAAAATTTCACGAGCTGCTGCGACGTATTCCGCCCAGCCCTCCCCCTTGACCCCCGCCGCCCTCCCGGCGACCCAACGAAAGCGGCCGGGCGACTTCCGCCCGGCCGCATACACTGAGTTTAGCCGCAGACGCCGCCCGTTTAGCCGCAAGCGGGCGGTTGACGGCTGTTTAGCCGCAAAGCCCTCGCGCTCCCCTTCGGGTCGCGGCTAAACTCGTTATTGAATCCGCAAACTCCGCACCCACGCGGCCTCATGGGCGATCTCCTCGTCCGACAGGCCGCTGCTGCGGTGCAGCGAGGCGCGGGCCATCTTGCCGCTGGTCATGTCCAGGGCCATCACGTCGATCAGGCCGTTGCTGCCGACGCCGCAACGCACCTGCACCGGCGCCCCCTTCGGCAGGCTCGGCGGCAAGCCCTCGATCCAGCACTCGCCGATGCCGATGCAGGCGTCCGTCTGCCGCGCCTCGCCTTGCAGCACCTTGACGCGCACCTTCAACTGATTCTCGGCGACCGTGCGGTAGACGCGGCTGGCCGCGGTCGGCAGCTGCGTGTTCTTGGGGATGAGCACGTCGTTAACGCGGTCGTCCTGCTGCTTGACCTCGATGCCGAGGCTGTGGGCGTTGACGTTGATCTCGACCACCTGAGCGAGGGCGTCCACGGCGGCCGCCTCCAGGTGCAACCGGCTGTCGTGACGGTGAGCGGCGCGGATGCCGGCGTGCAGCGCGGCGCCGCGCGCCACCACTTCGCTCACCGCCAGCGACTGGTCCGGCGCCTTGCCGCTCAGGTCTTGCAACATCTGCCGCGTCATCGGCATGTGCGTCGATCCGCCGACCAGCAGCACGCGATCTACCTGCTCCCAGCCGACGCCGGCCTGGCGGAGCAGCTGCTGCACCGTCAGCCGCGTCCGCACCAGGAGGTCGCGCGTCAGGTTCTCGAAATCCGCCCGGCTCAGCGGCACGGTCAACACCCGGCCGCCGTGCGTGGCGGTCACGGTGGTCTGGCCGAGTTTGCTGAGGGTGCGCTTGGCGCGCTCGGCGGCGGCTTGAAGGGCGGTCAGCGATTGCGGGTCGGTGCGCGGGTCGGAGCCGGCCTGCTTCTGGAACTGGGCGGCGACGTGATCCACGATGCGGTCGTCCCAGTCCTTGCCGCCGAGGCGGACGTCGCCCTCGATGGCCAGCGTCTGGAAGCGCTTGGTCGACAGGCGCACCAATGTCACGTCGAAAGTGCCGCCGCCGAGGTCGTAGACGAGGACGGTGCGTTGCCGGCTGGGGTCGGCCAGTTCGGCCGGGGCGGACGCGGCCGACTGGAAGGAGTAGGCCAGGGCGGCGGCGGTCGGCTCGTCGAGGATGTCGAGCACTTCCAGGCCGGCGATGCGGCCGGCGTCCTGGACGGCCTTGCGGCGCGTGTCGTCGAAGTAGGCGGGGACGGTGATGACGACCTTGCGGACGGGACCGATGCGGGCCTCGGCGTCCTGGGCGAGCTTACGGAGGATGACGGCGGACAGCGTTTCGGGACGGAATTCGCGGCCGGCGACGGCCCGGCCGTAGGACGGGTAGCCCATGCGCCGTTTGATGAGGGTGGCGACGCGGTCGGGCTGTTCGAGGGCCACGTCGAGGGCCGATTGGCCGACGACGGCCTCGCCGTCGGCCGGCAGCAGGACGGCGCTGGGCGTGAGCATTTCGCCGTCGCGGTTGGGCAGCGTGACCGGCTGGCCGTGGTCGTCGAGCGTCGAAACGGCGCAGAAGGTGGTGCCCAGGTCGATGCCGATCATCTTGCCCGCGCCGTCCGCCATGTCGTCCACCTTTGGGAGAGTAGGAGTGCCGAATCGAAGACGGGAACGTCCCTACGGGAAATTGTACCCCAGCGGCGCCCACGCTGGTAGGACTGGGCGAACCATTTCCGGGCCGGAAGCGTACGCGACGGTTTTTGCCCCCGACCGTCGGGTAGTGGCCTAATTTGAGTCGTAAGTCCAGTCCGCATCAGGGTCGAAAGGATCAAATTAGGCCACTACCGACCGTCGCGCACGCTTCCGGCCCGGACGGACGTTTGGTAGAATGATCCAACGACCGTTCCCGGAGGGGAGTTACATGGCGATCGACAAGAAACAGGCCAAGACCTTCCTCGGCTCCATCGACGGCCTGGTGGATCAGGTCGTGCGCCAGCTGCCCATCAAGGTGCCCATCGAGGTCGTGCGCTTCATCAAGGAAAAGGTGATGGGCGCGGCCGTGGACGAGCTGCGCGATCTGGTGGTCAACGCCCGGCCGCCGCGCCTCTACCTGATGGGCCGCAGCGGCCACGGCAAATCGACGCTCATCAACGCCCTGGCCAACCGCGACGTGGCCGTCGTCGGCGACATCAAGCCGACCACCACGCATTCGGAGGTCCACCAGATCGCCTTTGAAGACGTCCACGCCGCCTGGGAGGTCGTCGATTCGCGCGGCATCTTCGAGGCGACGCGGCCGGACGGCGCCCCCGGCCGCGGCGCCGTCGAGCAGGTCCAGGACGACATGCTCAAGCACAAGCCCGACGTGATCCTGCACGCCGTCGCCGCCCGCGAAACCCGGTCGATGTCCGAGGACATTCGCGTCGGTCGGGAGATCCGCGAGCTGATTAAGCGCAAACTCGGGGCCGTGCCGCCGACGGTGATCGTGCTGACGCAGATCGACCTGCTCAACCCGGCCCGCGAATGGCCGCCGGAGGCCAGCGGCCGCAAGATGGCCGCCGTCAAGGCCACGCTCGATTACGTCGTCGCCGACATCCTCGGCGTCCAGGCGTTCGAGCCGTTCGACCCGGCCCAGCCGGCCCACGGCTACAAGATCAACGAGGAGTCGTTCGTCAGCGGCGTCATTCCGGTGGCCGTGCCGCACGGCGAGCCGGCCTGGAACGTCGAACGGCTGAGCGAGTTCGTCGGCCACCTGATCCCGAAAGAAGCTCAGCTGGATTTTTTTCAAGCCCAGCAACGAAGGACGTTGCTGAAGCAGGTGGCCCTTGACGTGGTGGACCGCTTCGCCAAGATCGCCGCCCTGGTCGGGGCGTCGCCGCTGCCGATCGCCGACATGTGGCTGCTGACGCCGTTGCAGGTGCTGATGGTCTCGGTGGTCGGCGGCCTGTCGTGCCGGTCGTTCACGGTGGAGACGGCCGGCGAATACTTGACGGCGTCGGGCGTGACGGCGGCGACGGGCTTCGCGCTGCGCGAGGTCGCCCGGCAGACGGTGAAGCTGGTGCCGTTCCTCGGCTCGGTGGTGTCGAGCGGCGTGGCCTACACCGGCACGCGGGCGCTGGGCCGGTCGGCGGCGAGGTACTTCTTCCACGGCGAATTGCGCAAGCCGGAAGAGCTGATGTCGGAGAGTTAACGGATCCGCGACCGTCGGCGCCCGGTTCGGCGGAATTCTACGACACCGCCAACAAGGAGCTAACCGGGTCGGCTTCAAAGGCCGGCAAGTCGCCGCGCCCCTTGTGAAGCGTTCCCACGGCGGTTATGGTAGCATCGGCGGCCGGCGTATCCGCCCCACCCGAACGACACCCACCCGCGGAGGTCCCGCATGACCCGCACCGCCTCGCGTCCCGTCCTCCTTGCCGCCCTCCTGGCGCTCCTCGCCGTTATCCCGGCGTGGGCCGGCAACTGGCCGCAGTGGCGCGGGCCGAACGCCGACGGCGTCAGCGACGAAACCGGCCTTCCGCTCAAGTGGTCCAACGACTCCGGCGTGCTGTGGAAGGCCGCCCTCGACGGCCCCGGTTCCAGCTCGCCCGCCGTGTGCGGCGGGGCCGTCTTCGTCACCACCCAAGAAGGGGATGACTATTATCTGCTGAAGTTCGACGCCGCGTCCGGCCGGCCGGAGTGGAAAGTGAAGGTGGGCAGGGGCGACACGCCGAGGGCGCCGATCGGCAAGAAAGACGCCGAACAGCGCCGCCATCAGAAGTTCCACCCGCTGCAAAACCTGGCCAGCCCGACGCCGGCGGCCGACGGCGAAGTCGTGATCGCCCACTTCGGCGACGGCGAGTTGGCGTCCTACGACTACGCCGGCAAGCAACTCTGGCGTCGCAACCTCCAGGACGACTACGGGACCTACACCATCTGGTGGGGCCACGCCAACAGCCCGATCCTTTACAAAGACCTCGTCATCAACGTCTGTATGCAGGATTCGCTATCCGACGTGCCGGGCGCCGCCTCCGAGAGCTATCTGGTCGCCCTCGACAAGCGCACCGGCGAACGGAAGTGGAAGACGACGCGCCAAACCAAGTCCGAGGCCGAGGAGGGCGACGCCTACACCACGCCGGTGTTGTGGATGGATGGCGGCCGCAAGGAGTTGGTGGTGATGGGCGGCAACCAGCTCGACGCCTACGACCCGGACGACGGGCGGCAGTTGTGGCATCTACCCGGATTGGTCGGCGGCCGCAGCGTCGGCGGCCCGACCGTGGGCGGCGGCATGGCCTTCGCCACGCGCGGCAAGGGCGGGCCGCTCCTGGCCGTCAAGCCGCAAGGCGACGGCGAACTGACGGACAAGTCGGTGGTCTGGACCGTCACGAAGGATTCGCCCGACAGCTGCTCTCCGGTGTACTGGAAGGGGCTGCTCTTCACCGTCGTCGATGCCGGTTTCGCCCAATGCTATGACGCCCACAGCGGAGAGTTGAAGTGGAAAAAACGACTGCCCGGCGAATACAAGGCGTCGCCGCTGGCCGCCGACGGCCGGGTCTATTTCCTGAACCGGGCCGGCGTCTGCACGGTGGTCGCGGCGTCCGACAAGTTCGACAATCTGGCGACCAATTCTCTGGAAGGCGAGACCAACGCCTCGCCGGCGGCGGCCGACGGACGCATTTACATCCGGACGAGCAAAGCGCTTTACTGCGTCGGGGCGAAGTAATTCGATTGGGCGAGCGGGGCCGTCCGCCGGGCCCCATTTCCCGCTTGCACTCCGCCCCGCCGCGTCCGATAATTCCGTGAGACCTTGTCTCCGTGCGACGGCCGCCGCCCGGCCGACTTCTTCCGTGGGAAAGGACGGACCCACATGACGGGCGTTCGTTGGGCGGCCGCGCTGCTCGGCCTGGCCCTCGCCGCGGCCCCCGCGCCGGCCCAGGGCTTTTTCGTTCCCTATTCCGATCCCTATTTCGCGTTTCCCGCCGGCGGCGCGGCGTTCTCGTACGGCCGCTATCACGGCCGCGGCCATTTCGCCCTGTCCGTCGGCGGCTTCTACGGCTACGGCTTCGGCCCCTACGGCTACGGCTACACGTCCAACCGGGTGACGGTGGTCTACGCCGCGCCGCCGGTGATCGTGGTCGCGCCGTCGCGGGAAGACCCGGATGATTTGACCCAGGAGATGTTGCGGGAGAGTTTGCGCGACGACCCGGCCGGCCCCGACGCCGATCGACCGCCGCACGGCGAACAGCACTTCGGCGGCTTCCACAAGATCGAGCCGCACGGCCGGCGCCCGCAAGCCGACCAGCCCCCGCCGGAAGCCCTGCCGGCGCCGCTGCCGAAACCCGAAGCCCCGCCGGCGCCGCCGCCGCCCGCGCCCAAACCGCCGCCGGCCCCGCCCGCCGCGCCGCCGGGTCCGCCGCCGGAACTGCCGAAGCCGCCCGGACCCCTGGCCGACCCCAACGCCGAGTCCGACCGCCTCGTCGGCCTGGGCCGCACCGCCTTCGCCAACCTCGAATACGGCCGGGCCGCCGAGCGCTTCCGTCAGGCCGCCGCCTTGACGCCGAACCGGCCGACGCCGCAATTCCTCCTCGCCGAGACGCTTTTCGCCCAGGGCAAGTACCACGACGCCGTGGACGCCATCCACGCCGGGATGCTGCCGCAACCCGACTGGCCCGACGCCCCCTTCGCGCCGCTGGACCTCTACGGCCCGCACGCCGCCGACTACGCCGACCACCAGAAGGCGTTGGCCGACGCCCTCGACCGCCGGCCGGGCGACCCCGACCTGCTTTTCCTCCGCGGTTACCTGCTCTGGTTCGACGGCCGCAAGGACGACGCCCGGCCGCTGTTCCAGAAGGCGCTGCCCGGTTCCGTCTACCCGGCGATGGTCCGGCGCTTTCTTCGCGCTGCGGGGGGAGCGGCCGCCCTGTAGAAAGACAAGGAGACAAGGAGACAAGGAGACAAGGAGCGGGGATGAAATGACGGGCGGCCACGGCCTTACCGCTCCCCAACGGGAATGCGATCCATCCTCCTTGTCTCCTCTTCTCCTTGTCTCCTTGTCTATTTCACCGACGGAACGCCGAATGCTATTGCTGAGCTGCTCCCGCCTGTCGCGCGGCTTCGACGAAGGGCCGCTGTTCGAGAACGTCGGCTTCGAGCTGCACGCCGGCGAGCGCGTCGGCCTCGTCGGCCCCAACGGCGCCGGCAAGACCACGCTGCTCCGCCTGCTGGCCGGCCTCGACAAGCCCGACGACGGCGACCTGCGCCTCCACGCCGGGGCGCGCGTGGCCCTGCTGCGCCAGCAGCCGGACTTCGCGCCCGGCCGAACCCTGTTCACCGAGGCCAAGAGCGCGCTGGACGAGTTGCTCGCCGCCCACGACGACATGATCCGCACCGCCGAGGCGCTGGCCAAGGCGACGGATGAAACGGAGCGTAAAAGTCTGGAGGCGCGTTACGACCGCCTCCATGAATTGCTCCACCACCACGACGCCTTCAACCTCGACCACCGCATCGAACAGGTGCTGGACGGCCTCGGCTTCGGCCGCGAGGACTACCACCGGCCGGTCGAGACGTTCAGCGGCGGCCAGCAGAGCCGGCTAATGCTGGCCAAGCTGCTGCTGTCGGCCCCCGACGTGATGCTGCTCGACGAACCCAACAACCACCTCGACATCGACACCACGCGCTGGCTGGAAGACTACCTCGTCAAGCAGCCCGAGGCCATGCTCATCGTCAGCCACGACCGCTACTTCCTCGACCGCGTCGTCACCAAGGTCTTCGAGCTGCACGCCCACCGCGTCACGTCGTTCCCCGGCAACTTCCAGCAATACTGGCGGCTGCGGCAGGAGCGTTACGACGCGGAGCTGAAGGCGTATGAGTCGCAGAAGGGGTACATCGAGAAACAGGAAGAGTACATCCGCCGGGTGCATTACGGCCAGCTGCACAAGCAGGCGGCGTCGCGCCAGAAGCAGATCGACAAAATCGAAAGACTGGAACGGCCGACGCTGGTGGAATCGCCGCGGATGCACTTCGGCGAGGTGCGGCGTTCGGGCGACGTGGTGCTGGCGGTGGAGGACCTGAGCAAGGCTTACGACCGGCCGTTGTTCAAGGACCTGAATTTCAGCCTGCCGCGCGGCCGGCGGCTGGGCATCATGGGCCCCAACGGCAGCGGCAAAACGACGCTGCTGCGCGTCTTGCTGGGCGAGGAGGGAGCGGACTCCGGCAAGGTCCAGCGCGGCCATTTGACGGAGTTCGGCTATTACGACCAGCATTTGAAGTCGCTGGACCCGGACCTGCCGGTGATCCGGGCGGCGTGGCCGGAGGCCGACCCGGACGCGGCGGAGCAGGGGATGCGCGACCTGCTGGGCCGGTTCGGCCTGATGGGCGATCAGGTGTACCAGCGGGTGGGGGCGCTGTCGGGCGGCGAGAAAAGTCGGGTGGCGCTGGCGCGGCTGGTGGCGCAGGGCGTGAACGTGCTGGTGCTGGACGAGCCGACGAACCACCTGGACTTGTGGGCGTGCGACGCGCTGGAGCAGGCGCTAACGGCGTTCGACGGCACGGTGATCGTGGTGAGCCACGACCGTTATTTCCTGAACCGGGTGGTGGACCTGCTGCTGGTGCTGGACGGCCGGGGTGGGGCGCAGGTGTTCCACGGCAATTACGACACTTACGAGCTGATGCGGGCGCAGCAGGAGGCGGCGCGGTCGGAAACGGCGAAGAAAAAGGAAGCGTCGGCGCCGGCGGAGGGCCGGGGGCGTCCTGCGGCGGAGGGGCAGGCGAAGAAGGAGAAGCGAAAGCGGAAGTTCCCGTATCGGAAAACGGCGGAAATCGAGGACGACATCGCGGCGGCGGAGACGGAACTGCGCGAGTTGGAGGAGCGGATGGCGTCGCCGGAGCTGTACCGGGACGGCGACAAGGTGAAGGAGACGACGAAGGCGTTCGAGGAGGTCAAGGCGGAGTTGGCGCGGCTGTACGAGCACTGGGAGGAGGCGGTGGAGATGAATTGAGGGCGCGGCCGCACCCGCCGCGGTAAAATGGTCGTAGCCCTGATAGGAGTTTCGCAATGCCGGCCGTTTCCCTTGCAGAGGCCCAGGCGCGTCTGTCCGAGTTGATCGGAAGACTCCAGCCGGGAGAAGAAATCACCATTACGGATCACGGAAAGCCGTTGGCCCGGATCACCAAGGCGGAGCGGGCTTCGTGGCCGTGCCGGGCGGGCAGCGCCGCCGGAAAGATTCACATGGCCCCCGATTTTGACGCCCCCTTGGAGGACTTCGAGGAGTACGTGGCGTGATTCTCCTGCTGGACACGCACGCGCTCCTCTGGTTTCTGAATGACGACCCGTTCCTGAGCGTGACGGCGAAGACCCTGATCGAAGACCCGGCCAACCGGAAGTTCGTCAGCATAGCGACCTGTTGGGAAATTGCCATCAAGGTCGGGGTGCATAAGCTGGACCTCGGCGAACCGGCCACGACGTTCCTGCCGCGGGAACTGGCGTCCAACCATTTCGACCTGTTGGAAATTGAGTTGCGCCATGCGACCTTCGTGGAGTCTCTGCCGCACCATCACCGCGACCCATTCGACCGTCTGGTGATCGCCCAGGCGATGATCGAGTCCATCCCGATTGTCAGCGCGGATGTGGCCTTCGACCTGTACGGTGTCCGCCGCCTGTGGTAGCGGAAGAGGCATGTCGGACGGCGCCGGCCCGGTAGGGAATCGCCGGCGCGGCTGTACGAACACTGGGAGGAGGCGGCGGAGATGAATTGACGGCGACCCCGCCCATGATCCCGTCGGAATCCGTTTCAAATCCGCGCGCCGCGCGGTAGGATACGCCGGTCGATCCCGTCCTTCGTTCCGCCGGAGACCGCGTACATGCCAGGCCGCATACTTTTCGTGGGACTGCTCCTGTCCGGCGGCTCGGCCGCGACGGCCGAGCCGCCGGAACGGCCCTCGCCGGAGGAGAACATTCTTCGCGAGGCCGGCGTGGCCGTGGACGCCGACGGCCTGTTGGCGTTCTTCCGCCAACGCACGCTCGGCGATGCGGAGAGTAAACGGATCGGCGAAATCATCAAGCGACTCGGCGCCGACGACTTCGACGACCGCCAACGCGCCGCCAAGGAACTGCGGAAGGTCGGCGGCCGCGCCACGCCGCTGGTCCGGGCCGCGTCCGCCTCGACGGACGCGGAGATCGCCGTTCGGGCCAAGGCGTTCCTCAAGGAGGTCGATGCGCCCGCGCCGCTGCCGGCGGTGGCGGCGGCCCGACTGCTGGCCCGACGCGGGTCGGCCGGCGCCGTGCCCGTGCTGCTGGCGTACCTGCCCTTCGCCGACGACGGCGCCGTCGAGGACGAGGTGTTGGCGGCGCTTTTGGCGCTGACGCCGGACGGCAAGGCCGACCCCGCCCTGGCGGCGGCGCTGGACGACCCGTCGCCGGCCAAACGCGCCGCCGCCACGTACGTCCTGGGCCGCAAGGGCGACGCGGCCCAGCGCGATGCGGTTCGCAAGCGGCTCAAGGACGCCGACGCCGGGGTCCGCTGGCAGGCGGCGCGGGGTCTCTTGGGCGGCCACGACCGGGCGGCCGTGCCGTGCCTGGTGGGCCTGCTGGCCGACGGGCCGTTCGACGCGGCCTGGCGTTCCGAGGAACTGTTGCGGCGGCTGGCCGGCGACGCGGCGCCGGCGGTCTGGCTCGACGACTCGCCGGAGGGCCGGCGGAAGTGCCGCGACGCCTGGGCGGCGTGGTGGAAGGACAAGGGGGCCAAAGTCGATGTGGGCCGCTACGTGGAGTCGGAGCGGCCGTTGGGCTACACGCTGGGCGTCGAATACAACACCGGCCGCGTCTGGGAATGCGACCTGGACGGCTCGATCCGCTGGGAGGTCCGCGACCTGGAAGGGCCGATGGACGCGCAGGTGCTGCCCAACGGCAACGTGCTGATCGCCGAGGCCGACGCGCGCCGCGTTACCGAACGCGACCTCAAGGGCAAGGTGCTATGGGAGAAGAAGATCGACGGCGAGCCGATCGACTGCCGGAGGCTACAGGACGGGAACACCTTCGTGTCCACCACCGATCGCGCTAACACCATCGGGTCTCCCACCCGCGCTATGGAATATGCGGCCGGCGGCGGCGTGGTCTATTCCGTGAAACTGGAGAGCGGAGGAGAGAACATAACCGCCGTGTGTAAGGCCCGCAACGGCTGGCTTTATTACACCGGAGAAAACGCCATATCGGAGGCAAATATCGCAGGCAAACGCCGCCGCTATATCCAGCTGCCCTGGGGTGGAGTACATTATGTAGCTCTCGAAGACTTGCCGGGCGAGCGCTTCTTGGTCGCGGATTCTCGGAGGGGCCGCGTGCTTGAGGTGAATATGGCGGGCGACATCCTGTGGCAGGCTGACACGCCGGGGGCGTGCGGCGCGACGCGGCTGCCGAACGGCCACACACTCGTCGGCGCCAACCGCAAGGTCGTCGAGGTGGGCGCGGATGGCAAATTGGTGTGGGCGAAGGTCGTCGAGGGTTACGTCAGGCGCGTTTACCGGCGATGAAGGCCGCCATCGTGAAGGGCCTTTCGGAGATGCGCCAACGGATGCGCTGGGCCGCGGCCCAGCGCATCCGTTGGCGCGGATGCTCCCCGCGGCCTACTTCTCGTGTTCTTTCTCCGCTTTCACGTCCATCGTAATGATGATTGTTTCACCATCTTTCTTGTAGCAGATCACTTCGATCCTGCGCCCCGGTTTCGCGTCCCCGAACCGGCTAGGCCAGTTCGCCGGGTAGCGGGAGGGGTCGCGGCTGTTGTCCACCAGGTCCGCTTCCACTTTGTAGGTGGTCGTCCCGCCCTTGTCGCCGAGGATGGTGATGGTGTCCTTGCCGACTTCGGTGATGACCCCTGTGTCGTACGGATCCTCGCGGCGGATCGCTATGCAGACCGACTCGCACTTCTCGTTCACCCCGTAATTATCGATCTCGACCTTGCAGCCTTTTTTTACGTCCTTGAGCTTGGCAGGGAAGCAGAGACCCCTCCCCATGCCGGAGACTGTGTTGGTCAGCAGTTCATTGCTTATGACGAAGGTCTCGGTCGTGATGCCGCCCTGCTGGACGGTGATGGTGTCCGGGGTCACTTCGGTGACGATCCCTTCATAGGAAGCGACGAGCGAGGTCGCCGTCAGCCCGGTCAGAAGGCAGAGGATCGTCAGGACATACTTCAGCATGCTCCACTTCCTTTCCCGCCCCGCGGGCGAACCTGGGACTCGGCCCGCGGGGCGCACGGCGCCATTCACAGCAGCGAGACGTCGTAGTTTTGCTTAGCCGCGTCGGGCTGGGCCGTCTTGTACAAAAGGCCCGTCGCGCCGACGGCCAGGTTCCTGACGGCGAAGTCGCCCGCGATGTCATTCACGGCAGGTGTTTGCATGATGAGGAACGTCTTTATAAGGAGCGCCCTGGGCAGGACGGCAGGGATGTTGAGGCTGTGGACGGTGAGGACGGCCGTGCCGCCGAGCGAGAAGCCCTTGGCAGACTGCCAAACGCCCCACGTTACCGCGGTGAGGTCTATGTACGCCGCATAGGTGCCCCCCGTCATGGTCACTTTCCCAGCACAGTCGAGTTCGCCGGTGCCCGTCGAGTCGCCCACATTGACCACGCCGCCGGTGATTTTCACGTCGCCCACCGTGATTTGCGAAGTTTCGCCCGCGGCCGTGAAGAGACCGCCTCCGTTCATGGTCAGTCCTTGGTCCACCTCCAGGATTGCCAGGTTCTTGTTGTCCTGGCCGAGGAAGATGTTGCCGCTGTTCTGCAAGACGGAGACGCCCGTCGTCGCCCCGGCCCGGTCAAACACGATCGTGCCGAGGTTGACGCGCAGCGATCCGCCCTCGCCGTCGTAGGGTAGGTCGGACGTGACCTTGCTGACCATGCCTTGGGTCGAGATCAGCAGGGTTCCGCCGTTGTTCACGAACATCCCGGTGCCGGTGGTCACGATGTTGGCGGTCTTGCTGTCCCACCTGAACAGGGAGGTTTCGCCTCCCAGGCCCGTGTTCATCGTGACGCCGGCGTTATTGTTGAAAGTCAGGTTGCCGCTGATGGACAAGGAGAGGGTCATCCCGTCCAGCACGAGGTTGTCCCCCGTCGTCAGGTTGGTCCCGGTTAGGGTGGCGCTGTTGTTGAGGATGATGTTCCCCAAGGTGCTGCCGACGTTTAGGACGCCACCAGCCCAGTTGAAGGTGCCCGTCACGGTGATGTCGGACACGCCCGCGCCGCCGGGCTGGTTGACGTTGCCGCCTTCAAAGTCGAACGTGGCCGCCACGTTCAGCGAGCCGGCGAGGCTGAGCGTGCCGGTGTAGGGCGCGTCCAGGGTGAGCGAGTTGACGCTCACCGCCCCGTCCGTGTAACAGTTGGGGTCCGTTTCTCCCACGCCGCTGAAGATCACGTCGGCGGTTTGGCCCGGGTCCGTCGCGGCGGTTTGGCCGTCCACCAGCCAGTTGCCCGCCACGTCCCAGTCCTCGGACACGTCGCCCGTCCAGACGAAGGCGCCGTTGTTCTCGACGATCTGGTTGAGCGTGGTCGAGCTGCTTCCCCCATAGTTGGCGTCCCCGCCATAAACGGCTATTACCGGGTCGCTCCCGGTCGGCAGCGTCGAGAGCGTGAGCGTGGCCTGGCTGCCGTTGCCGCCCGGCGACAGCGTCCCCGTCCCCAACGTGGTCGTGCCGCTCATGAACGTGATCGTCCCGGTGGGGGCGTCGCCGGACGCGCCATCCACCTCGGCCGTGAGGGTCACGGCCTGGCCGATGTCCGACGGGTTGGCGCTGGAGGTCAGCGTGGTCGTGGTGGACGCCTGCTGGACGGTCAGGTCAGCCGTGAACGACGTGCTGACGGCGTCGGCGGAATCGCCCTGGTAGGCGGCGCTGAGGAAATGGACGCCGACGGTCAGGGCCGATGTGACGAGCGTCGCCTGCCCGTTCGACAACGTCCCCGTCCCGATGACGTTGTCTCCGTCCAGAAAATCCACCGGCCCCGTCGGTGTTCCCTGCCCGCCGCTGGAAACCGTCGTCGTGAGCGTGATGGATTGGCCGAACGTCGAAGGGTCGGCGCTGGAGGACAGCGTCGTCGTGGTCGATAGCAGGTTGATGACCGTGGTGGATGCGGAGGCGGAGGCGGCGCCGGTGGCGCCGGCCGTGGCAGTGCCGGTCAGCACGGAGTTGTTGGCGTCGCCGGCGGCGACCAGGAAGATGACGTCGAAGGTGGCCGACGCGCCGGCCGCCAGGGCCGGGAGGTTGTCTTGGACCTGGTAGCCCATGTACGGGCCGCCGCTGGCGCCGGCGGGCAGGACCTGGGAGGAGAAGGATTCGCCCATCGGCGGCGCGTCGGTCAGCGTGACGTTCTGGGCCGCTCCGAGTCCGACGTTGGTCACCGTGATGGCGTAGGTGAGCGGATCGCCCGTGGGGACCGTGGACGGCGCGGCGAGTCCGATCAGCGGGTCGCTGTTGAGCAATGTCCGGTCTTCCGGCCGGCCCAACAGCAGCCGCGTCGTCGGGCGTTTCCTCTCGGGCGAAACCTTGCGACGGCGGACGAGACCCGGGACGAACGTGTAGATTGGGGTCGGTGCCATTCGCGGATTCCTGGCGGTGACGCCTCACAAGAAGGGTGGCTCATCGTCGGGGCCGGCGCCACATGGCACTCCCTCGCCCGGTAGGGTTGAGGATGAGTTGTGGAAAGGACTGTACCCGGCCGCGCGCGACCCCGCAAGCGCTTTCCGGAAGGTTTTTCCATTCTTCACGTCGGCACGTCGGGGGTCTTGTGGCGCCGCGCCCACGATCCCGCCGGAATCCGTTTCAAAGTCCCGCGCCGCGCGGTAGGATACGCGGGTCGATCCCATCCTTCGTTCCGCCGGTCGCGTTGGTAAAGCCGCTGCCGCTCACGGGCGGGCGGGGATGGGCAGTGGTGGCGGCAGAGCCGGTTAGGTCTTAGGGTAGCGCACGCTCTTGGGTGCCCCGGCCGGCACGTCCCAAGTGTCCACCTGCCCGGAGCCGATAATCAAGGTCTTGCCGTCGGGGGTGAAGACCACATAATCCTTGATGCCGATTGAGGGGTAGACGCCGCTGAAGTCGCCGCGGTAGCCGAACTGGGCGAAGTCCCACAGTTCGATCCTGCCGCAGCCGACCAGCGCCAGCGTCGCGCCGTCGGGAGAAAAGGCGACGGCCGACAACACCATTTCACGGCGGTTAAATCGTAGGACGTCCATGTTCTTGCCCGTGGCCGGGTCCCACACCATGAGTTGGTTGGCGAGATAGGCGGCCGAGACCAGCCGCTTGCCGTCGGGCGAGAACGCCAGGATGTCGGTGACGCCGGGCCAATCGTACAACATTTGGAGCGCCAGGGGCGAGGGCACTCCGCCGAGCTTTGCCGGATTGGCGTTGTCCACTACCTCCTTGGGCGCCTCGATCCTTCTTGACAACTCGCCCTTCTCCAGGTCGAAGAGGAGCAGGACGGCCCGCCTCCCCGCCGCTAGGGTTTTGCCGTCCGGCGAAACGGCCAGGGCGGTGATCTTGTCCTTCCGCGGGTTGTCACACTTCAGAGCCTTGACCTGCTTGCCGCTCTCCAGGCTGACGACCACGATGTCCTGGTCGGCCGTGCAGGTGATCAGCGACTTGCCGTCGGGGGTAAAGATGGTGGGCCGCCCCGGCCCTTGCTCCAGGTCGACGCGGCGCGATTCCTTGAGTGTAGCGAGATCCCAAAAGACCGCCGTGCTGCGGCTTTTATTGCTATCGCCCGCTCGCCAGGCGCAGACCGTCAGGTACTTGCCGTCGGGACTGAACGCGAAATCGCCGGTGGGGGCCCAGTCGCCGAGTTTGATCATGGCGATCTGCTTTCTCGCGGCGACGTCCCAGAGCGTGACGGCGGCACGGTCGAGTTCACGATCCCTGTAGACCGCGATGAACTTTCCGTCCGGCGAAACCGCCAGGTTGCGCACGAGTTCGTCACACCCGTCCCCGAAGTCGAGGGTGCCTTTGGGTTCCGTTGCTTGGGCGTGGCCGGTTGCCAGGAGTGTGAGCAAGAGGCCGATGAAGGCCATGCGGGGGTCGGTTGCGATCCGTGAAGTCATGATCAGTCTCCCGTGAATATCTTCCATCCCGCGTCGATTACTGGATCGAGACGTTCCAGACCGGGTCCGTGTCGTAGAGCGCCGTCCACGGGGCGGTAACGTCCGCGAATGCGCCGCCGCCGCCGCTGCCGGCCTGGAGGATGAGGTAGCTGGTTCCCGATTGGACCCCCGTGACCTGGAGATGACCGCCGAGGTTCGCGAAGCCGGAGATGTTGAGCGAGTCGAACTGGCCGCCGGCGCCGATGTTGATTGTCAGCGTCCCGTTGGCCGTTTGCGTATAGCCGCCGGTGATCGTCAGGCCGCCGAAGGCGGAGCCGAAATCGACCAAGCCGCTATTCGTTAGGCTGCCGTTGATGGTGGCGCCGGCCGCCCCCGTCAGCTCGCCGGCGGACAGCAGGAACGTCGAGTTCCCTCCGGTCAGCGTCATCGTTCCGCCGCCAAGGTCCGTGACGGCACCCGTGGCGGTCTGTTGGAGAGTCTCTCCGAAGCTGATCGTCGTGCCGTTGAAAGTCAGTGTCCCCTGGTTGATGAACGCCACCCCGATCGTCGTGGGGGCGGTGCCGGCGTTCTTGGTGAACGACCCGGCGTTGATGAAGAACGAGGTCGGCTGCGCATTGGCGGGGGGCGGCGCGCCGTCCAGGATCGCCCGGCCGTTTGCTACTTTGAACGAGCCGCCGTTGATGATCGTGCTGTTGCTCATTTGGATATTGAGCGTGCCTTCCCAGGTCGTCGCGCCGTTCAACCAGAGCTGGCTGCCAAGCAGCTTCGCAGGAGTGGGGCCGATGGCGCCGGCGCCCAGGTCGAGCGAGCCAGACAGGATCACCTCGGTGTTGACCAGCTGAACGCCGCCGGCCCAGTCCACCGCGGCCGTGACGATGAACGTGCCATCCGCTGCTCCCGTGCCAGGCGCGGACGTTCCATCAAGCACCGACGGCGGAAACGGAACCGCCCCCGCCGTTCCGAGCGTGGAGGCGGTGTCGATGTGGACCATCGATCCGTCCACGATATTCAGGATCGCGCCGTTCACGACGAGGGCGCCCTCCCCCGTGAAGGACGTCCCGTTGTACAACTTCTGGGTTCCGGCTTCGAAATCAAGGGTGGCGCCGGCGTTGACGGTGAAGGGCGCCGCGTCCGTCCCTCCCGTCCCGGACAGTGTGAGAAAGGCGTGCGCGTCGACGGTGACGGAGGGGCTGGCCGTCACGCCCGTCGGGACGGCGTTGTTGAACGTCACCTGGATGTCCGTAAACCCCTGCCCTCCGGGCGGAAGTAACGGACTGGCGACCTCCTTCTCGAAGTACCCGAGGTTCGAAAACGTGCCGCCGCCCACAGTCGTCATCGTCTGATCGCAGGTAATCAGGAAACTGCCCCAGTTGGTGATGATGCTGCCGTTGTTGAGGGCCACGTCGCCGCCGCCCCAGGTGGCCTGTCCGTAGTTGACGACCGGGTCGTTACTGAATGTCGTAGTGCCGAGCGTCCAGATCGAGTTTGCGTTGGCGGTAAACGCCATTCCCGTGAGCACCGTGCCGCTGCCGATGGTCGCGACGCCGGCGGCCGCCAAGGCCAAGCCGCCGGGACCGGCCACATTGGCCCCCAGCAGGGTGATGTTGGGCGCGAGGATGGTACCCACCGCCGTGATGGCAACCGGCGCGCCGGAATCGTCCAGGAAGATGTTGGTGAAATACGGACATTGAGTGAAGTTGACACGGCCGGAGTATGTGATCGGGATTTTCAGGCTGGCCAGGAGCGGGCTGCTATAGGCGTCCGTTGGTGCGACGTTAAAGTTTAAGGGGTCATTGCTATGGGGCGCAAAGACGCCATCCACGATGAGTTGGTCGCCCTGCACGAAAGCCCCGCCGCTCCAGTTGGCGGCCGTGCTGGCGAGGCCGTCTCCCGTGGCGTCCGTCCAGTACTGTGTCACCGGTGTTCGGACGGTCAGGGTGATCGGGGCGGAGGTGCTGCCGGCGTTGGCCGCGTCGCCGCTATAGATCGCCGTGACGCTATGCGCGCCGAGGGTCTGGAACGAGGTGATGAGCGTCGCTTGGCTGAAGTTCTGGCTGGTCACCGAAAGCGTCGCCGTCCCCAGGACGGTCGTGCCATCCATGAACGTCACCGTCCCCGTCGCCCAGGTGGCTCCAGTAGTACCCACGTTCGCCTGAAGTTTCACGGCCTGGCCGCTGGCCAAGGTGTTGGCGCTGACGACGGATAGGCTGATGTTCGTCGCTTGTAGCACCGTTAGCGGCAACGCCGCGGATGCGCTGGCTGCGAAGGTCACGTCGCCGGAGTACACGGCCTGGATGGAGTAATTGCCGACCGCTAGCGTCGACAGGGTGAGCGTGGCCTGGCTGCCGTTGCCGCCCGGCGACAGCGTCCCCGTCCCCAACGTGGTCGTGCCGCTCATGAACGTGATCGTCCCCGTCGGCGTCCCCTGTCCGCCGCTGGAGACCGTCGCCGTGAGCATGATGGATTGGCCGAACGTCGAAGGGTCGGCGCTGGAGGTCAGGGCGGTCGTGGTCGATAGCGGGTTGATGACCGTGGTGGAGGCGGAGGCGGAGCTGTACGTGCCGTTGGCCGAGGCCGTGGCCGTGTCGGTCAGCACGGAGTTGTTGGCGTCGCCCGCCGAGATAAGGAAAACGACGTCGAAGGTGGCGGAGGCGCCGGCCGCCAGGGAGGGGAGGTTGTCTTGGACCTGGTAGCCCATGTACGGCCCGCCGGTGGCGCCGGCGGGCAGGGTCTGGGAGACGTAGGACTCGCCCATCGGCGGCGCGTCGGTCAGCGTGACGTTCTGGGCCGCGCCGAGTCCGGTGTTGGTGACCGTGATGGCGTAGGTGAGCAGATCGCCCGCCGGGTCCGCGGTCGGGGCCGACACGAATGTCTGGAGGCTGGCGCCCTGCACCGTGGTCGAGGCGGAGGCGGAGCTGGAGGCGGCGCCGGTGGCCGTGGCCGTGGCCGTGTCGGATAGGACGGAGTTGTCGGCGTCGCCCGCGGAGACCAGGAAGACGACGTCGAAGGTGGCCGACGCCCCCGCCGCTAGGGCCGGGAGGTTGTCGTTGACTTGGTAGCCCATG
>Ga0182024_10007644_pt1 | contig 23250 bp, 17 predicted proteins | sample P32metaG_FD_120480 | JGI IMG/M metagenome (GOLD analysis project Ga0182024, IMG submission 120480) | Permafrost microbial communities from Stordalen Mire, Sweden - P3-2 metaG (Illumina Assembly) | ecosystem: Environmental > Terrestrial > Soil > Wetlands > Permafrost | place: Sweden: Stordalen... | reverse complement strand
GCAGGACGCGCCGCGTGAGCCAGGCCGCGAGCCAGCCAAGCAGGTAGGGAGTAAAGCTGCGCAGGAACATCCCTGGCGGCAAGGCTATGAGCAGAGAATGAAATTGCAGCGGTTGAATCGATCGCAGGAGGCAGCGCTCGTTGGGGTGTCCGCCTCCGCTACGCCCTAAACGCGCCGCACAAACCGCGGCGCAGGGCTTCGCTCCGGCGGACACCCAACGACAACAGCAAATCAAAAGAAAAAGGGACATTTCTAATGAGGTAAGAAAGGGGACATTTCTAAAGAGGTTTGACACAGACCCCAAGGCATTCTTGACTCTTCCGCAACTTGCCGTTAGCCTCGTGCGTTCCATTAAGAATGGCGATTATCTTCTCTGTCGAAAAACATCTTTCGCGTGGCAAGGAGCGTTTCATGCCGACCCCTGTCTGTCGCCGATGGTGCACGCTATTATTCGCGGCGCTAATCCTGGCGTTATGCATGGCGCCAGAAAGCCGTAGCCAAGGAGGGGAACCGCCTTATTTCGCGATTCGCGGAGCGAAAATCGTGACGGTGTCAGGGCGAACGGTGGAGAACTCCACCATCATTATTTCGCGCGGAATTATCTCCGCCATCGGAGCCGACGTTAAAATCCCCGACGACGCCTGGATCATCGATGGAAAAGGGCTCGCCGTTTATCCCGGGCTGATCGATTCGTATACAGATGTGGGACTCATCGCGGCACCCGGCGCCGGCACAGCCGGAGCGTCCGGCGCGCAAAGTTCAACCGACGCCGCCCCGCGACCTCCGCAAACGGTTGCTCGCGGTCCCGAGGATCGACCAGGAACAACGCCTTGGCGCAACGCCGCGGATGAAGTGAACCTGGGCGACAAGCGTATTGAGACCTGGCGCGGTGGCGGCTTCACAACTGTCGTCACCGCGCCCAAAGGCGGTTTTTTCCCCGGTCAGGCCGCGGTTCTCGATCTCGCGGGAGATCGTCCGGGAGATTTTGTAGTGAAAACTCCTGCCGCCATTCCCCTAAGTCTGCGCCCTGCCGGCGGATTCGGCAGCGGCTTCCCGGATTCGCTGATGGGCGTGCTCGCCTATGTGCGCCAAGTGTTCCTGGACACGGATTGGAGCGCCAGGGCGCAAGCCGCTTACGAAAATAATCCGCGTGTGGAGCGGCCACACTATGACCGCGCCGAAGCGTCTCTCGCCGCGGCACTCCAAAAGCATGTTGTGGTGCTCATCCCGGCAAACAATACCGTGGAAATTCGACGTTCACTGGAGCTCGCGGATCGCTGGAAGGTCAGCGGAGTGATTTATGGGGCCCAAATGGCTTATGAAGACGCCGCGGAGATTGGAGCCAAGAAAATTCCTGTGTTAGTGAACGCAAAATGGCCGGAAGCGGAGAAAGATGCCGATCCTGAAGACAAGCCATCCTTGCGTGAATTGCGTTTTCGGGATCGCGCTCCATCCGCACCGGCTGCGCTTGCCAAGGCCAACGTAAAGTTCGCGTTTTATTCCGGTGGTTTAACCGCGCCGAAGGATGTTTTGAAAGCGGTGAAGAGATCGATCGACGCGGGGTTGCCGGCAGACGCTGCGTTGCGCGCGTTAACTCTATCCGCAGCGGAAATTTACGGAGTGTCGGATCGATTGGGTTCCCTGGATGTCGGCAAAATTGCCAACCTGCTGGTTGCCGATGGCGATCTTTTCGAGGAGAAAACGAAAGTCAAGATGGTTTTTGTCGATGGCCGCAGATTTGAAACGCACGAGCCGGAAAAACCAAAAGATCTTCCGAAGGGCGATATCAGCGGCAAATGGAAATTGGCTTTCACAACCCCCGACGGCGCGGAAGAAGCGACCGCTGACCTCAGCATGGAAAAAGACGGGACCATTTCAGGCACAGTCACCGGCAAACGCGGAACCGGTTCAATTCTTAGCGGCTACGCCTCCGGCGAGAAATTCAGCTTTGTCATAAACATTCCCGTCGAGGGAACCCCCACGGACGTAACTTTTTCTGGCACGTTTGATGCAACCTCGTTGAAGGGTTCGTTGAGCGTCCCTGGTTTTTCGACGGATTTCACCGGCACGAAGCCTGGGGCTCGCACCGAGCATGCCGCAGTGGCCGCGATCGCAGCGGAAGGTGCGCTGTGAAGGCTGCCGTGAGGTATTCATGTCTGGTGGTTTTTACCGCTGTGCTGGCGCTGAATATGGTTATGGTGTCCAGAACTTTTGCTGCGGATCCTCCGGACGCGGCTCCCACGGTCTTGCTCATCCAAAACGCTACGATACTCACCGTTTCGCATGGAACCATCGAGCACGGCTCTATCCTGATTCGCGATGGCAAAATCGCCGAAGTGGGCCAATCCATCGCCAAACCTCAAGGTGCCGAGGTCATCGATGCCAATGGGCAATTTGTGATGCCGGGCATTATTGATTGTCACTCGCACATTGCGGTGGACGGCTCTGTGAATGAAGGCAGCGTTTCTGTTTCATCTATGGTGAATATCGCCGACGTCCTGAATCCCGATGACATCGACATTTATCGCGATCTAGCCGGCGGTGTGACCGTTGCGAACGTGCTGCATGGTTCCGCTAACTCCATCGGCGGACAAACGGTGGTGATCAAGCTGCGCTGGGGCGCGCCAGCCTCGCGACTGCCGTTCGAAGGCGCGGTACCGGGCATTAAGTTTGCTCTTGGCGAAAATCCCAAGCGTTCCAACTTCAGCGTTCGAGGTCAGGAAAAGCGCTATCCCTCAACGCGCATGGGCGTGGAAGAAACCATTCGCGCCGCGTTTACCGAAGCTCGCGATTACAAAAGCAGATGGGATGACTACAACAAGAGAACTTCGGCGGGAGAAAAAAATCTCATTCCCCCGCGTCGTGACTTGCGTTTGGATCCGCTGGTCGAAGTATTGGAAGGGAAGCGTTACGTGCACGCGCATTGCTACCGCGAAGACGAAATTTTGATGTTACTGCGTGTAGCCAAGGAGTTCGGATTTAAAGTGCGAACTCTGCAGCACGTTCTGGAAGGCTACAAGGTGGCTGACGAAATCGCCGCCTCTGGAGCGGGCGCTTCCACCTTTTCGGATTGGTGGGCCTACAAAGTGGAAGCGTACGATGCCATCCCTTATAACGCGGCGATCATGACCCGACGCGGCGTGCTCGTCTCCATCAATTCCGATGACGCCGAAGAAGCCACGCATCTGAATCAGGAAGCCGCCAAGAGCATCCGCTACGGCGGACTGTCGCGTGAAGAAGCATTGAAAATGGTCACCATTAATCCCGCTATGCAGCTGGGCATCGACAAGCGCGTCGGTTCGATTGATGTCGGCAAGGATGCGGATCTGGTCATCTATAACCACGACCCGTTAAGCGCCTATGCGGTCGTACAGAAAACCTTGATCGACGGGCGAGTTTACTTTGATCGCGCGCGCGATATTGCGGAACGAGCCGATCGCGAAAAAGAAAAGAAGGCGCTGATCGAAAAAGAAAAAAAAGCTGCCGAGAAAAAAACTGAGGATAAGAAGTCCGAGGACAAAAAACAAAACGAGAAAAAGCCCGACGAGAAACCTAAACCACCCCAAGGCTCAGTCGGAAGTGCAACTGGAGAAACAAACGTTGTACGGGCTGAATGTGCCGGCGCGAGAGGTGCTTTGTGAGGTATCCGCGCGCGACAACAATGTTTCGGAATTGGCTATTTTTCGTCATGGCTCTAGCGCTGCCGTGGATAGTCAGAGCGCAACAGTCCACTCCAAAAGCAGATGCCCCGAAAGCGTACGCCTTAGTGCACGCTAAAATTTTCACCCTCGCCGGAGCGCCCATCGAAAACGGTACGTTGATTATTCGCGATGGCAAAATTGCGGCTGTTGGCGGGCAGGTCGAAGTTCCGCAAGACGCACAAGTCATCAACGGCGAAGGGTTGCAGATTTATCCAGGACTGTTCGATCCAATTACGCAAATGGGTCTGCGTGAAATAGGCGCCGTAAACTCGACGGTGGACTCCACAGAAACAGGAAACTATAACCCTGACGTGGTGGCATTAACGGCCGTCTCGCCCTCCAGCGAACACATTCCGGTAACGCGTGTCGCGGGCATCACCGAGGTCCTCGCTGTTCCGGCGAGCGGAGGGATGGACTCTTTCGGACCAAGCGGCGTCATCGGGGGCCAAGCCTCGGCCATTTACCTATCAGGCTGGACCGTTGACGACATGCAACTCAAAAGAAGCGTTGCCATGGTCGTGAACTGGCCGGAAATCCAAACCAAAACGTTCGACTTCGCCACGTTTTCGCGAAAAGAAAAACCGTACCCGGAAGCAAAGCAGGAGTACGACAAACAGGTGACGGAGTTGACCGATTGGATTGAGCGCGCACGTCATTATGCGCAAGCCATGGGTCACGGCGGTCCTGCCGATTTCGCTCGTGATTTAAAACTCGAAGCGCTGGTGCCAGTAGTGCGCGGCCAGTTGCCGTTGCTGATCGTTGCCGACCGTTCCCGCGAAATTCGCAACGCCATCGAATTTTGCGACAAGCAAAACTTGAAGATGATTTTGGCCGGTGGATCCGAAGCATACAAACTAAAAGATATGTTGCGCTCGCGGAGCATCCCGGTAATCTTGCGTCCCGTACTTACTTTGCCTTTGGATGAAGACGATCCCTACGATCGGCTACTCTCCCAGCCTGCAGAACTTTCCGCCGCGGGCGTTAAATTCGCTTTTGGAAGCTTTGATAATTCCTTCGCGCGCAGGCTGGGGCAAAATGCCGCAAACGCGGTGGCCTACGGCCTGCCCTACGACGAAGCGTTGAAGGCCGTCACTCTGTATCCTGCGCAAATCTTCGGTTTGGCTGACCAAGTGGGCACGCTCGAAAGTGGGAAGATTGCTAACGTGATCGTAACGAACGGCGATCCGCTGGAGATCACCAGCGAGGTACGCTACCTTTTCATCCGCGGACAACTCACGTCGTTGGACAACCGCCAGAAGAGGCTGTTTGAGAAGTACTCCGCGCGGCCAAAGCCGTAAATAGTGGGCAGTTCTCCGGACGAAGAAGCGCCATTCACTTTCTACAGCGGAGCCTCGCCCCTCGTACCTGAATCCCCTGAGCCGTCCTTACGCTGTGGCGTGCGATACTGCGCCCGGGAAGATTTGCACGATTAATGACTGTCGCGACGCAGGAACCTGTCCAGGCAACGCCCAGAACCACCAGCGGTAGACGCTGGCTAGTTCCTCTGGCCGTCATAGTTTTAGCGGCTGTCTGCATCGGCGGAATCATTCTCGCATTTCATTGGCCGTTTTCTTCCCAGAAAGTTATTCAATCTGTCCAGGAAGATTGGCCCGGCAAAATTACCGTGCAGAAGTTCCATCGGACTTATTTTCCGCATCCCGGCTGTGTGCTTGAAAATGTAGCGCTCACGCGGGGCACGGAGAGCTCCGGGACGCCTCTGGTGGCCATTCAAAGAGTATCTATCCAAGCTAATTACCACGACCTTTTACTGCGACCCGGCTACATATATAGAATTATTCTCGAAGGCCTCAAAATTTCCGTTCCAGCAGAGCAAGACACGTCGGCATCGCAGCAAACCTCCAAATCTAGCAAATCCTCCACGCGTATCGGCGAGGTTTTTACCAAGGACGCGATACTCGAAATAGCGACAAAAGACGACGGCCCCCTGAAATTCGAAATTCATCAACTCAGCCTCAAATCCATCACCGATAGTTCGCCCATGTCTTACGATCTCGCGATGCGCAACCCTGAGCCGCCCGGAGAAATTCGTTCGCGAGGAAAACTCGGTCCTTGGAATAGCCAACACGTAAATGACATTCCGCTGTCGGGCACGTACACATTCGATGGCGTCGATCTAGGAGTGTTTGAAGGAATCGGGGGAACCCTTGCTGCTAAAGGAGATTTTCAGGGCGTGTTGGGCCGCGTAGAAACGCAGGGCTCTGTGGACACTCCAAAATTTGAGGTTACCCGCAGTCACCATCCCGTAGCGCTCAAAGCAAAATTCAGCGCTTCCGTTGATGGCATGAGTGGCGACACGATGTTGCGCTCGGTCGACGGAACATTTCTGAAAACGCCGGTGCACGTTGAAGGTTCCGTGGCCAGCAAACCTGGCCAGCCTGGCAAGACCACCTCGCTCGACGTGAACGTGCGCAACGGCCGTATCGATGATGTCCTGTGGCTTTTCGTTCGGGAGAGCAAGGCTCCCATAGAAGGTGCCACCGCTTTTCGCGCCCATGTCGTGTGGCCTTCCGGGCACCAGCCGTTTTTAAAGCGCGTAGTGCTTCAAGGCGATTTCGAACTCGCGCATGCACAGTTTGAGAAGAAAGAAAGTCAAGACAGCGTGAATGCGTTAAGCAAGACAGCCAGCGGAAACAAAAAAGATCCCAACATCCCCAGCGTTTCCGCCGATTTAAAGGGCGGCGTGTTATTGAGTAATGAAATCGCCAAATTTCATGACACTTCCTTCAAAGTGCCCGGCGCGGAAGCAATCATGCATGGCACTTATAATCTGGAAGACACCAAGATCGATTTTCATGGAGATTTGAAAACGGAATCGTCGTTGTCGGACGACAGTAGCGGAGTAAAAGCGGTGCTGCTGAAGCCGTTAGATCCGCTATTCAAGAAAAAACACGCAGGAGCAGTAGTGCCCGTTGAGATGACTGGCACCTATCAAAACCCTCACTTTGGTGTTTCTCTTCAGCCCAAAAAATAGGCGCAACGAAACGCGCCAAAAACCTTATTTGCCCTCAAATGGATAACGGTCTTGCGACTGCACCGCGGCAGCCACATTGCGGCGCAATGCGATGGTATCGACCGGGGCGCGCTTGGCGAACCGTCGCAGCACAGACATCTGCGTGGTAAGCATGTCGCCTTCGTGAAGAGCGGCAATGGCGCGTTTAGCTTCGTGCTCAACGCGCTCTGCAGCATCGGAAATAAAAACTCGTGCTGCGTCGATCATCGGCTGTGCCGCTGCTTGGCCGCGAGCGTTGGCAGCAGCCTTTTGTGCGCGTAGCAGCGAAGACTCCATCGCGTAGATTTCCATCACGATATTGGAAAGCGCGGCCACCAGCTCCTGTTCGTCGGCCAGCTTCTCGCGATATTTCTGCACGGCTCCTCCGGCTGACTGCAGGAATATTTTTTTGCAATTGGCAACCACCGTGGCCTCGGCAGCCAAGACGCCGTCATCCGTTTCCTCAAACGATGGCCCGACAAGAATTTCGTCCGCCAGTTTCATGGCCGCCGGTATCAGCGCCAACTGGCCGCCCAAAGCGCGCTTCATCAGCATCTGGATGATCAGCATGCGGTTGATTTCATTGGTGCCTTCAAAAATGCGATTGATGCGCGAATCGCGGTACGCGCGGCAAACCGGATAGTCTTCGTGAAAACCATACCCGCCAAAAATCTGCACCGCTTCGTCCACCACAAAATCGAGCATCTCGCTGCCATAAACCTTGGCGATGGAACTTTCGATGGCATATTCCTCCAGAACCATCATGGTGTTCTGGATTTTCTCGCTGGCGTTTTCCGCGCCGTTATTCGACGCCGAAGCCATGGCTGTCTCCATGTTGCCCGCCGAGCGATAAATCATCGATTCCACCGCGAAAAGCTGGATAGCCATTTCCGCAAGCTTTTCACGCATCAACCCAAAGTCCCCTATAGCTTTGCCGAACGCTTTGCGCTCCTTGGCATATTTCGCGGCCGTCGCAAGCACGTACTTCGAGCCGCCTACGGCGGAGGCGCCCAGAGTAAAGCGTCCCGCGTTGAGAATATTAAATGCCACGATGTGGCCGCGGCCGGCCTCGTGCAAAAGGTTTTCTTTAGGAACTCTACAGTTTTCCAGGAATACCGGCGTGGTGGAACTGCCGTGGATGCCCATCTTGTGCTCTTCATTCCCAGGTCTAATACCCGGGAACGTGCGCTCCACGATGAACGCACTTAATTTTTCGCCGCCAATTTTCGCAAACACAATATAAATGTCCGCGAAGCCACCGTTGGTAATCCACATTTTCTGACCGTTCAAAATGTAATGTTTGCCGTCGGGCGTGAGTTCGGCGCGCGTCAGGGAATTCTGCGCATCGGAGCCGGCTTGCGGTTCGGACAGGCAATAAGCTCCAATCCATTCGCCGGTAGCCAATTTGGGAAGATATTTTTTCTTTTGCTCTTCTGTCCCGAAATACACGATCGGCAGCGTGCCGATGCCGGCATGCGCGCCATGGGTCACGGCAAATCCACCATAGATGGAAAGCTTTTCTGTGAGAACTGTGGTGGCGACCTTGTCGAGTCCGGCCCCGCCATATTGTTCTGGAATTCCGCCGCTCAAGAGCCCCAGCTCTCCCGCCTTTTTTACCAGTTCGGGCAGCAAGCCTGGTTTCTTGGCCTCCAGATTTTTTGTATGCGGCAGTACCTCCTTGACGACAAATTCTTCCGCAGACTGACCGATGAGTCTTTGATCGTCATTTAGATCCGCGGGACTGAATACATCCTCGGGTCGCGGAGATTCCAGCAGGAAGCTGCCGCCTTTGGTTCCTTGCGGGGTAGTGGTTGCGGTGGCCATGGTCGGGAGGCTCCTCATCTCGGACTAGCTGTGCTCAACTCAATTATCTCATTTTTGGAGAACTTCCGGGGAGTAACGAATTACCCCGTTAGAGTACATGTAACAGTCCGCCAAATGCTCGGCAGCTTGGCTACAACCTTCCGCCACCAAATAAGCTGTAGCACAGCAGGGCCAGCACAATCATCGTGATGCCCACGTACGTCCAGTCTTTTTCATACAGGAACGCAAAAACGGAAAAAAGCACGCGAGCAACCGGTGTCGCGATTAGTATCAATAACCCTACTTGAATCAATCCTCGCCCGTGAAATTTCGCAGCCTCACGAAAAATTCCGCCGACGGTGCGCAACTCCTGCGGCTCTCCTTGAAAGACGCGATAATTAATAGCTGGCAAATCGTGACGCGACAGATAAACAACTCCGCCAACAAATACCAGGCTGGCCGCGAGCAGAACTCCACTGCGCAAGAGAATCGCCATGATCTGATCCATGCGCTGATCCTGACGTAGGTTCGGGGCGGTCATTTCACATCTTCCCCGCAAAGCCGTTGTAAATCATTTCCACCGCGAGAAAGCCGATCACCACGGCGAAGACCAATCGCAAGCTTCGCACCGTGGCGCCTGCCAGAACGCGTGCTCCCAAAAGCGAACCACCCAGCACGCCGAGCATCACTGGCATCGCGATGCCTGGGTCGATGTATCCGCGGCTGAGATAAATTCCCGCGCTGGCCGCGGCCGTCACGCCGATCATGAAATTGCTCGTGGTAGTCGAAACTTTAAAAGGCAGCTTCATGGCCTGATCCATGGCCAGAACTTTTACCGCTCCCGACCCAATTCCCAGTAAGCCGGACAGAACCCCTGCGACAAACATTAATAAGAAGCCCGGTGGCACCCCGCGGACGTGATATTGCGTGATCCCAGTGTCCGTCGGATAGCTGCTATCCATACGCAGCCAGGTGGCAATGCGGTCTGGCATCACATTGGTGGGGAGTTCAGATTTTTGGCGCAGACTGGAGAGGGCCGAATAGATTAGTGCAAATCCAAAAATGATGGCAATCACCGAAACGTGAAGATGCAGTGCCACGGCCGCGCCTACCAGCGCTCCCACGGTTGTTGCGATTTCCAGGAACATGCCCACGCGCACGTTCGAGTAGCCTTCCTTTACGTACGCAGCCGCGGCTCCCGAAGAAGTAGCAATCACCGAAACTAACGCGGCGCCAATCGCGTAACGAATGTCCACATGGAACAGCAGGGTGAGCATCGGAACGATTACTACGCCGCCGCCGAGTCCCGTCAACGAACCCAGAAAACCGGCTAGCAGTGAGCCCATGCCCACCAACAGCGTGAATTCCAAAGTGTGCAACTGATGCTCCGGAAAGCGCTAGCCAGTTTAACCGTGGCGCGCACAGTTCGTAACAGTTCATGAGGTTAGAATTTTTTGAAACGGTTGAGAAGAAAATAATTGAGACCGGGCTGAGCAAATTCAGGAGAGTAGCTCGATAATTCCCGCTGCGCCCATTCCGCCTCCTACGCACATCGTTACCATGCCGTAACGGCCTTTGCGGCGTTGCAAGTCGCGAATAATCGTGGCCGTAAGTTTCGCTCCCGTGCATCCCAGCGGATGACCCAGCGCGATCGCGCCACCGTTAGGGTTCAATCGCGCCGGATCCAAACCCGCCTGCTGGATTACCGCGAGCGATTGCGCGGCGAAAGCTTCATTCAGTTCGATCACGTCGATGTCCGCGAGAGACAGACCAGCTAGTTTTAGCGCTTTGGGAATGGCGAAAACAGGTCCGAGGCCAAATTCCTCTGGCGGGCATCCCGCGGTGGCGTACGCCACAAAGCGAGCCAACGGCTTCAGCCCCAGCTCTTTTGCGCGTGCGTCCGACATGATGATTGTTGCCGCGGCGCCATCGCTCATCGGCGAGCTATTTCCCGCCGTAACCATTCCTTTGGCGTGAAAGGCAGGCTTCAGCTTCGCAAGCGCTTCTATGGAGGTATCCGCCCGCGGCAATTCGTCGGTCGTAAACTGGAAGGTTTGTGTGACCGCTTTTGCAGCGGTCTTGGTGCTCGCTCTGCCGCCACCGGTGGCACCATTCGTATTCGCCAGCGCTGTGATGCTCACTTCCACGGGCACGGTTTCGTCCTTGAAGTTTCCCGCCGCTATAGCTGCCAGTGCCTTTTTGTGCGACTCCGCGGAAAATTTGTCAGCCTGTTCGCGCGTGATTCCAAACTTGCGCGCAATGTTTTCGGTGCCCAGCCCCATATTGATATACGCATCGGGATAATGATCGACGAGCCAGGGATTCGGCGAAATTTTATTTCCGCCCATGGGCACCATGGACATCGATTCCGTGCCGCCGGCAAGAATTACTTGCGCAGCCCCGGCGCGAATGCGCTCGGCGCCCAGCGCAATGGCTTGCAAGCCCGAAGAACAAAATCGATTGATGGTCATCGCCGAGGTTTCTACCGGCAAGCCGGCCCGCAAAGCGGCGATACGCGCCACGTTCATCCCTTGTTCGCCTTCAGGCATAGCGCAACCCAAAATCACGTCGTCAATTTCTTTGGGGTCGAGCGCCGCAACGCGTGCGAGAGCTTCCTTAATGACCACCGCGGCTAAGTCGTCTGGACGCGTGGCGCGCAGCGATCCTTTGTATGCGCGACCCACTGCGGTGCGCACCGCGGACACGATTACAGCTTCGGGCATGAGTAACCTCCGTTGAGGCGGCCGCTAAGCAACGGCCTACCATCGATTGTTTGCCCGACAGCGGCAAAATGCAAATCTGTGGTGAATAAAAACCGCCGTTAAGTCGGAGACAAAAGTTAGCATCACTCTCTTGGGTTGGACGGCGTTACGGACCTTTGCGAGGAATAAAAATCTTTACCGGGGGCGCGATATTGAATTTTGTGGCGTAGTTTCCCTGATTCACAGCGATGCCTACTCGGCCCCTCGAGTCGATATACAGCAAAGATTCGCCAACCGGAACGCCCTTGAAAGTTTTTACGTAAGGCACCACCACAGGCTTTGCGCCAATTTGCACCGTAACTTTGTCGCCCAAGTTGTAGCCGAGTTTCTTAAAATCCTCGCCAGGCACATTGGTAACCAGCGAACCATAAGGATCATCGAGACCGATTACCTCGCCATCGATCCCTCGCTCATTCATTACAGAACTCTTTAGCTTCAACCGCACCAGTTCGTTCACTTCCGGCCCCGCTTGAGTAAAGTCCCATCCCGCTGCGAGATGCGCTGCAGCCGGCGAAAAAATATCTCGCCCGTGAAAAGTGGAGGAAATTGCATCGCTGATCATCCAACTCCGATTCGTGATTTCGCGAGCGCTTTGCAAACCGTCGCGCTCGATCACCGGAGTGATTACGCCGTTGTCCGGCAACACGAAGTATTGGCCCTTCTTGGATTTCACCACGATAGCCTTTCGCGAAGTGCCGACTCCAGGATCGACAACCACCAGAAAAATCGTTCCGGCAGGGTAATAGGGTGTCACGCCGGCTAGAAAACGCGCCGCTTCTTCGATCTGGAATGGAGTCACCTGATGGGTGATATCCGTGAGCCGTACCTCTGGCGCAATGCCGAAGATTACCGCCCTGCAAATCGCTACCGCGTCATTAGCAGTTCCGAAATCCGTCATGAAGACGATGGTCGGGTGTGCGGACTGAGCCTGCGAAGCCCCTCCGTCCTGTTGGGCAAGCGCATTTGAGCACGTAAAGGTCAGGGAAGTGGCCGCAAACACTAAGAAACATAAAGTTCTACGCAAACATGAGGTAAGCAAGAGTCCGTCCTTTGATAGTGACCAGGCAATTCACCACGGCCCTTCCGAAATTTTACCCCGCGACAGGCCGTCGTGAAGCGACAAAGTATATCTGAAGCCAGTCCCAAATAAGTACCTCCGCATTTCTGGCGAATTCGCAGACTAAAAGCTCCTTCTGTCAGGTAAAGTAGAACGGCGTTTTTTGACGCGCGCGATTCGTCAGCCCAGCCAGGCCCATCGAGCTTCGTCCCACAAGGAGAATTACTTTGTCTCGAAATGTATTTCTAATGGTGGTTTTGTCCCTCTGGGCAGGCACCGCATTTGCCGATCAGGTCACCCTGAAAAATGGAGATCGCCTGACCGGAACCATCGTCAAAACTGACGACGACAAGCTGGAGTTTAAGTCGGAATTTGTCGGCGATGTAAAGCTGCCGTGGAGCGCCGTTGTGGCCATCGTTTCAGCGGAACCGCTTCACGTGGCCCTCAAAAATGGGCAAACCGTCGTCGGCGTCGTCACCACCAAAGACGAAAAGTTCGAAGTAGCTGCTCCCAGCGGTCCGGTGGAGGCCGCTAAGGCTGAAGTAGTAGCGGTGCGAAATAACGCCGAGCAAGACGTGTACATGCGCATGGAGCATCCGCGCATCATCGACCTGTGGGCTGGATTGCTGGACACCGGTCTTAGCTTCACCCGGGGGAATTCGGAGTCCACCAGTTTTGCGCTCACGGGAAAAGCCGCGCGCGTAACCAAACGCACAAAACTGTCTCTTTACTCCACAGAGATTTATGCGTCCAGTACGCTGGCAGGAGTGACGAACACTACTGCCAGTGCCATCCGCGGTGGTGCGCGCGTCGATGTAAACTTGCGCGGTCGCTCTTTTGCCTTTGGCCTCGCGGATTTCGAACACGACCGGTTTCAAGCCCTGGATTTGCGCAGCGTTTTCGGCGGGGGCGTGGGATACCACTTAATTAAAAAAAAAGACCGCACCTTCGACGTGTTTGGCGGCGTTACCTATAACCACGAATCTTATTCGAAGCCCTTCAATCCCCCGGATCCTTCGACGACACGCAAGACCGCCGAGTTCGTGCTCGGCGAGACGTTGGCGACCAAGCTCGGAAGCCGCACAACCTTGGGCGAGCAATTTAGCCTTTTTCCAAACCTCAGCGACACTGGAGACTACCGTCTGCAATTGGATGCCACCGCCGCAACCAAGTTGAAAAACTGGCTCAGTTGGCAAGTCACGTTTAGCGACCGCTATGTAAGCAGGCCGCTTCTAGGGCTAAAAGACAACGACGTGCTGTTTACTACCGGCCTGAGGTTGACATATGGCAAGGGGGTGTTCTAGAACCTAACCTGCATGTTAAGCCTGGTACATGACTAGATCGGTTTAAGAGGAGGCAGCGATGGCGGGTGGCGGAATACTTTGGTGGATCATCGTCGGTTTAATCGCCGGTTGGCTAGCTGGCCAGGTGATGAAGGGCGGCGGTTACGGCGTACTTGCCGATATCGTGCTGGGGATCCTGGGAGGCATCCTGGGTGGATGGATATTTTCAAAAATGGGCATGGGAGCGACATCCACAATTGGCTCGATCATTGTGGCCTTCATTGGGGCGGTGATTCTGGTCGGCCTTACGCGGCTCGTCAAACGAGCGTGACGGTCAACTTTATTTAATAAAAAGGCCGTTTCAAAACTCATTTGTTTGACCCGCCGGGGCAAGTAAAATCGCCTCGGTTTTTTATTCGCGGGAAAGTCTTCTCAGCGGTCAATTCGCCCTCGAGCGGGTTCGTATGAAGAGAGTCGGATGGTTCAATGATGAACGTTCTGTTATTTGGCGCCACCGGTGTGGTCGGTCAGGGAGTAATGCGCGAATGCCTGATGGATCCCGAGGTGCATTTGTTGCAGACAGTAGGGCGAACCGCCACCGGTGCGCAGCATGCGAAACTGCGCGAGGTTGTACATAACGACCTTTGGCACTACGAGTCGCGCGAGTCCCAACTTTCGGATTTTAACGCCTGCTTCTTCTGCCTTGGTGTTAGCTCCAGCGGGATGAGGGAAGAAAACTACGAACGTGTGACCTACGGAATCACCTTGGCAGCAGCGCAGACGCTAAGCAGGCTCAATCCGCGGATGACTTTCATCTACGTTTCGGGAGCAGGAACCGATAGTTCCGAGCGTGGGCGAATAATGTGGGCGCGGGTCAAAGGAAAAACAGAAAACGCGCTGCCAGCTTGCCATTCAAAGCAGCCTATATGTTTCGTCCTGGCATCATTCAGCCGCTGTACGGAAGCAAATCCAAGACGCCACTTTATAACGTCTTTTACGCCATGGGAAAACCTTTGTTCCCATGGCTGCGATTAGTATTGCCTGATCAAGTTTTAACCACGGAGCAAGTAGGTCTTGCCATGTTGGCAGTAGCGAAACGCGGTTTTCCGAAACGGGTTTTGGAAAGTAAGGATATTCGCGCAGCCGCTGAAACCTAGAGTCGTGGGCCACGCAGTTGGAAAGAAGTCGTCAGGAAAACTTCAGCGAGTAATGCTGCCGTTTTGGTTCGCCAGATACCATTCCACTGTCGCAGCGCGCTGATATTTCAATTGATTAATGGTTTCGTCCGCGGCCGAGTGCGAGCCCAGTTTTTGTTGGACCGCGGCCAATTGTTGCACCGCCAGCGGAGAAAGCCGGTTAGCGCTTAACTCATCCACGGCGTTGGCGAAATCTCCTTGCGACACCAACAAGTATCCGCGTGCTGTCTCATAAGGATTTTCCACCAAGAGATCGGCTGTTTGCGCTGCCAACCTTTCTAATTTACCGATGGCCTGCTCGGCGGCTTCCGGAAGACCATGTTGCGACGCGACCCGCGCTTCCTCGCACAGAACACCTGCCAATGCTCCATTGCGGTCCGATGCGCTCATCCCTTCCACCGCGTTTTGTAGTTTTTCTTCGAGCGCTCGAAGGTCGTGGAGTTCGCTTGCAAAATCGGGAGCCAGCATTGCAGAGCCGAACGCAATTTCAAACTGTCCGTTGGGCTCATTTTTTTGCGCCGCTTCGGCGGCAAGGTTGGACAAAGCAGACCGTCCTTCCTCGGCACGGCCCTCCCAGAAATAAATCAGCGCTTTTTGAAAAGAAGCGTGCAACAAATCGCGATTGTTTTCCGAGATTAGGACCGCCTTGTCATATTCCAAGCGCGCGTCGTCGTACTTACCCATCAGCGTCAGGGTATCGCCCAATCCCAGCTGGGAGTTAAAAAAAGTCGGATCGATTTGCAACGCCGCGCTGTAGTGCTCCAGCGATCCTTGATCATCGCCGGTGTAGCGCAGCACTTCGCCCATGGAATCTTCGGGATTCGGTGAAGTGGATTCCACCTTAATGTAACGCTTCAAAGACGCCAGGGCCCTGGCTGGATCAGGGTGGCCTGATTGGATATACGAATATCCCAGCATGTTCAGCACTGGCGGAAAGTCCGGTTCGATCTGCAATAAAGACTGCATCATCTTTTGGGAGCGATCGAAGTCCTGCTGGAAGAACAACCACTCCGAAATGAGGTACAAAACGTGCTTGTTGTTCGGATAGCGCTTCAAAAGGTCGTTCATGCTGGTAATGGCGGGAAGCAGATTGCGGTCCTGGATGCCGGTCATCCAACGCACCAGCAATTGTTCATCGGGAGGAGCATCCGGCAAGAGAGCCTTAGCCCGCTTCAGTGCGGCGCTATTGGGAATGCCGTTTCGCGAGGCAAGACAAAGCAGCGCGTACCCGAGCGCGAAGTCCGGATCCTTTTCCGTGGCATGCTGCGCGTGGACGATAGCGTCGAGCAACATCGCATTTTCATATTTCTCGAGAGAAAGCTCTGCGAATTTGCGCGCTTCGATGGAGCGCGTGGAAACCGGAATGGTGCCGAACAACAACAAGGGCGTTGCAGCCATGCGTGCGGGGCTGGCTTCGCGGGATTTTGCTTCCTCCACGCGGGGCGGATGATCCTGGGCCCGTACTAACTGTGCAGCAAAAAGCACAAGCAAAATCAGCGCAAGACTTCTCCCATACATCCGGTTCATGAATACTCTCCCAAGAGCCACAAAAATGCGGACCAGCAGTAAAGTTAGCGTGGCAGCAGGTGGGCCGATACTGACCTTAAGTACAGGTGTTCTTGCTGGGTAACGCGATGAGTCTTATCGAATAAGGGGGTCGCCAAGTGAGCACAAGCAACGCAACAGATACTTGTTAGCAAAGTGGGGCGTGCCGATACTCAGGTGAGTTCCCTGAAAGGTTGGCGTTGGGAGTATGAAAGCGCAATCTCGTATCTACCGCTTCGTGGCATGCGTCCTGGTGTTCAGTGGTCTCGTTCTCCTCGGCTCGGTTTCCTACCCGGCGATCAAGAATATGGCGGTAGTTGTAGCAGCCGACAGCAAGCTTCCCGATCTGACCATGGCGGAATTGACCAAGCTGTGCAAAGGCGCGCAAAAATCGTGGCCAGACGGGCGGAGCTTCACCCTGGTCTTAAAAGATCCAACTTCCCCTGAAATGCATGTCGCAGTGCAAAAACTGTTTGGAGTTACCTCGGCCGATGCGAGAACGACCATTGCCAAGATCAACGAAGCGCGGACGCTCATAAAGATCGTCGAAAGCGATGACGACGTTTTCCGCACTGTGACCACCACACCCGGGGCAGTAGGGCTCGTGGACGTGTACAGCATCAACAGCGCGGTCAAGGTGCTGCATATCGATGGTAAGCTGCCATTCGACGTTGGTTACGCCTTCAAATAGCTAGGAACTGCTTCAGCGATTCACGCTTGCCTCAAATCTCGAACCCCTTGTGGGCCGCAAGTCGTTAAGTCCTTTAGAACAGCCTCCTTCGTTTTCTCGTTCAGAAACGCTCTTTAAGGCCCGTAAGCTACGCCACGGTGTTCGCCTAACTCCTTTAGAATAAATATTTGTCGGATCGATTTAGCCGTAAGCCCTTTAGAACCCGAATCGCCACTAGCCTGGATAAATCCAAACTCGGACGCCTCCCAAAAAAACCTGTCCTACTGTACGCCCGTACAGGTGCCCCAAAGGAAGGCCAGCAAACATGAGCCGAACCATCTTGGACTTCACTACTATTACAAGCCACTTGTTTTCAATGCGATAGCCTGTACATGTTGGCATGTTGGGTACTAGTAGAGTGGTTTGGGGACAAAAATGTGTCTTCTGTACCATCGATTTTGCCCGCCCCAAGGTGTCAAATGGTTCAGGTGCGAGACACTCAGCCCACAAGGACAGTAGACGCACCGCAGGGAACTAGAACAGCTTCAACCACTACAAAGGGGACTCAGGCCAAGCCAATGACTAAAACTGACGACAAGAGCCGCAAGTGGATGTGGTGGTTCCTGGCAGCCGTAGTTGCCGCACAGTTGTATTTCGTACAAGAACTGTTGGCCGCCTTCGCGCTGTTTGCCGCCGGGTTCGCCGTGATCGCCGTTTTGGTTGCTAGCGTCTACATGATCCAGAAGGTCTGGGAAACCGGTGTGGCCCGCATTGCCGAACGCCGCAGTCCCGCCGCCAGCATGGCTCGTCGCGCAGCCGCCGCGATGGAAGAGCTGGGAAGCCGTCCGTATCGCCGTCCGGTATAGTATTTTAGTGGATTTGATAGCCTGTTTCTAGCGACAGATTTTCTGGCTTCGGCCAGAGCACCACGGAATCATTAATTGTCTAATCCGTGAAAAAGACCAACCGTCCTGAGAAAACGGTTGGTCTTTTTAATTTTCAGGCCTTTTTTGGTTTTACGAGGAATACGTTTGCCGCCGGCTAAGGTGCCGCTATTTAGATCCAGACAGCGCCTGCAATTCCTGATTCCAATTTACCACCACTTTTACGTTGCCACCGTCCGGATCTTTGATCCGTTCCACTACCACTATACGGTGGCCCTCGGGTGCGAGCGCATAGTTGGGGCCTGCCGCATCATTCCAGATATCGCCCTGATATAGCACCCGCGACTTACCCACGCGAAAGGGTGACACGAACACTTCTGTCGCCCATAGCGTTCCCGAATTCTCATACACCAACTGTTTTCCGTCATGCGACCAGACAGGATGGTTTCCGCCGTCCGTGGAAACCTGAATCTTTTCCCCCGGTCCGGGGAACCGTTGCACGTAAACTTCAGCTCGGCCCGATTCGTTTGAGGTATACGCCAACCAATTCCCGTCTTTCGAGAAAGCCGGTTGGCCCACATGAAATTGCGAAACCAGATATGGGTACGGCTTGCGATCGCCGCCCAGCGGCAGCATCCATATTTCATACTGCCCGGAACTTCCCAAGCGTTCATAAGCAATCAACTTGCCGTCCGGCGACCACGATTGCAGGTGGAAATGCGATTCATTCTTCATCAGCGGCTCTTCTTGCCCGCTGCCATCCACCGCAACCATGAACGCCTGCTGCCTGCCATTGGAAGCAAAAGCGATTCGCTTTCCATCGGGAGACCAAACTGGCAGTTCGTCTTCACCCGGCGCAAATGTTATTCGTCGCAACGCGCCTCGCTCGATGTCATAGATCCAGATGTCCGGATCCGGCAGGCGCACTGTCAGCGCCAGTAGTTTCCCGTCAGGAGAAAACCGCGGAGACTCATAAAGATTCGGCTTTACGGGCAGCTGCTGAGGCTTGGCATCGTGCTCTGCCACCACCAGGCTGTTTTCCACCGCTTGCTTGCCACCGTTCACATAGATCAGAGTGCCGTTGTCGGACACGTCGAATTGCGCCGAGCCCGTCGCAGCTTGCACATCCTGAACCGCCACCGTCGGCGATCCCGTGGTCTCCAGTTTGGCGGGATCAAATTCCACCGCCATCAAATTTCCGGCGGTCATATACAACAAATGATTCGGTGCAAAAAAATGCGCGTCGGCGCCTTTCGCAACGATGACCTTTCTTTCATCCGATCCCATCTTTTGCGCCAACAGTGTTCCTTCGTCTAAGTTCCCGCCCGAAAAAACAGTAAACAGCACCGTTTTGCCGTCCGGCAAAAGATCCGGAGAGAAATCGGCTAACTCGCCCTTATCGGCTTGCAGCTTTGTCGCCGGCTGCGGCGTCCCCCCGCTATCGCTGACACGCAGAATTGGTGAACTGTACGAAGGCGCGTAGTAGATGTTGTGATCTACGCCCCACCACAGCCCCTTCGGGGTAGCGATTCCCTCCGCAATCACCACCGGAGTGCCGCCATCCAGCGAAATCTTTTTTAGTTTGCCGTTTGCAAAAAACGCCAGCCATCTGCCGTCAGGCGAAAATGTTGGATTTACGCCGCCCTCTGATCCGCTGATGGGCACCCCATTAGCCGAATTCATATCCCGGTGATACAGCCGAGGACCGTCTGAGCCGCTGGCGCTGAAAGCGATGCGAGTCCCGTCACGCGAGATCGCTACCGCGCGCACCACGGAATTGAGAGACGTGCCAGATGGCGGCAGAATTGCGAAGCGTATTGGCGGGTTCGCCCGCGCGTTTCCGGAATGTAGAAGGTTCGCCAGTAAAAAGCCCGCTGCAATTAACAACGCCGCCAATGCGCATCCGGCCAGTATTTTTAATGCTCGATTTTCTTTTTCCGGAGCGACTGCGGAACTTGGTGTCGCGCTGATCCCGGAGGCCCTCGTTGTAGCCGTGCGGCCTTCGATTACGTTCTCGATGGCAATGCGCGCTTCGCCGATGGATTGCAACCGCTGGCGTGGATCCTTATTCAGGCAGCGACGAATCAGTTGCTGGATTTCGCTTGGTACGTTGGCCGGGATCAGAGCCCAATCCGGTTCACCGCGGATGACCGCAGCCAATGTGTCCGAGACGGTGTCACCTTTGAATGCCATTTTGCCGGTAAGCATCTCGAAGGCGACGGCGCCAAAGGACCAGATATCCGCGCGACGATCGACCGCTTTTCCCCGTGCTTGCTCCGGCGACATATATGCGGCCGTGCCAAGAATCAATCCCGCTTTGGTTGCCGCCGCAGTGAGTGTAGGGGAATTCGAAATGTCGGTCGGTTTACTCTCATCGGAAAGCGCCTTAGCCAAACCAAAATCCAGAACTTTGACTGTGCCATCCGGCTTGATTTTTATGTTCGCAGGTTTCAAATCGCGGTGCACGATCCCGCGGTCGTGAGCATATTCGAGCGCTTCCGTAATTTGCTTCATGATCGGCAGCGCCTCTTCAATGGGTATCGGACCTTGGGCGATGCGATCAGCGAGTGTGGGGCCCTCCACCAATTCCATGACCAGCGCGAGCATGGTGGAAGATTCTTCAAAGCCATAAATGCTGCCGATATTGGGATGATTCAGGGCTGCGAGAAATTGCGCCTCTCGCGAGAAGCGCGCCATGCGGTCCGCATCATGCGCGGTGGCGTCTGGAACAACTTTTATGGCCACTTCGCGACGCAGCCGCGAATCGTGGGCGCGGTACACCTCGCCCATTCCGCCTACGCCAAGCGGCGCCACGATTTGGTAAGGACCTAGTTGTGAGCCAGTGAGAAGAGGCATGAACCGCAGATTATACTGCGCTTCCCATAAATTTCATCTCCGCATTAGCTATGCAATTCGCTTCGGCGAACCCACAACGACGACACGAACTGTCTTGGAAATGTGGACACTCGTATTCTGGTCATCTCAGAAACTGAAGGAAATGCACCCCGTCCTCAGTTGAGACCTGAATGGTGAGTAAGTTTCCGAGTACGGCTGCCGGGACTTAGAACATTAGTTCCGGGTTGGCGGCCACCCGCCCACAGCGATGCTGACCGCGGAGATCGCTACCACAACTCAACTTCCCGGTACTGATTCGCACGATACCCATCTGGATTATTACCGAGTAGCCAGGCGGCCTTGCGGCCGCCCGGCCCTCTCAGAACTGGGCGTGAAGGTTTCCCTTCACCCAGCTCAAGCCCTTCGAACGCCTCCTGAGAGGAGACGCGGTTTCGAAACGGGAAGACGCTGACGATGAACCCAGTCATGGCACTCGGGATGAAGTAAAACGCAGTTCATGGCACCAGTGGAACCACCCATCACACGGGGGACGCAGTAATGAAGACGCCAGCCTGTGATCCGAGTGATTTTTGTATTGCACTGCGTGCAGAGTCCACGTTGTTCATACCAGAGATAGCGAAGAGTGCGGGTACCCCGAAACGTCTCCAGCATGTGAGCCCCTTCGCGTTCCTCGAAGTAGGTTTCATAGGTTGGATCGTACGGGTCAGCTTCGCCTTTGACCTTGACGTGCCGTTTGATGGGAGTGCTCTTGGCGTAGTACAGCCAGACTTTAGTTGGCCGTCCTTCGTCATCGCAGGTTTCGCCGAAGAAGGACCAGTCACGATTCCCGCGTCGGTCAAAGTATTTCGGTTTGAACCAGCGCGGGCTTTTGTTCGGGCGCCTTCGTCGTGCCCATTGCCACAGACTGGAGAAGATGTTGCGATCCACGTGTCCAAACGTGTGTTTGCTCACCACGTGCCGATGATAGTTCGCCCAACCGCGAATCTTTGGGTTGAGTTGATCGATCAAATCGGCGGCAGACACGCCATGTGCATCTTTGATGATTCGTCGGATGCCATCCAGGAAGGTTTCAACATTCTTCTTGGAAGGCTTGATGAGCAGTTTTCCGTTAGGGTATCTGCGCACGTTTTGTCCGAGGAAATCAAAGCCGTGTTCCACGTGCGTGATGACTGTCTTCGTCGGAGAGAGTTCAAGACCTCGTTCTTGCAGGAACTGCTCGATGAGGGGTTTGATTTCTCCTTCCAGTAATTCTTTCGATTTACTGGTGATGACGAAATCATCCGCGTAACGGACGAGATTTACACAAGGTTTTTCACCTCCCAGAGACTTGAGACGTTTTCCCGTCGGATATTTTCCCTGCAGGAGTCGTTCTAGTCCGTCCAGCGCGCAGTTAGCAAGCGCGGGGGAGATAATTCCACCCTGAGGAGTTCCGTCCATGGTTTCGTGAAGGACGTGTTGATCCATATATCCTGATGTCAGCCATTGTTTTAGAATGACTCTATCCAAGGGGACATGGTTTAAGAGCCAGCCTTGGCTAATTTTGTCGAAACAGCTCTTGATGTCACCTTCCAGAATCCACTGCGTGTTGGCGCTTCTCAGTGCAAGAAAGCACTGTTCCAGCGCGTCAGCGCAGGTCCGTTTCTGACGAAACCCGTAAGAGTTTTTGTCAGCGGTAGTTTCCACGACAGGATCCAGTGCGAGCAAGTGGAGTGCTTGCTGCCCTCGATCCGTCATTGTGGGGATTCCGAGCGGGCGCATCGTTTTGCCGTCCGACTTCGGGATATATACACGTCTTAGGGGCTGAGATCGATAACCCCTGCGCTTCAATGCGTGTACTGCCTGTGTCTTCTTCTCTGGTGTGTCCCAAATTTCTTGGTCCACACCGGGGGTTTTCTTGCCATTGTTTTCCGTCACTCGTCGAACGGCGAGAACTTTGCCGCTGTAGGAGTGGGTTAGCAAACGTTGCAAGGCTCGCACCCTGCCCCATCTGCTTTCCTTCGTGGCCTGCACGATACGCACTTGGAGTCGGCGAACGTTGCGGTGGATGGCCTGCCAGTTGATGGCGTACCATTCCGCCGCTTCGCGTGAGACCGCACCAACAGCTTGCGCCGTCGTCATCTGCTTTGCCTCATGAGCCGATTAATCAAGTTCTCTCGTGTGAAACACCATAAAGGGAAGTCAGCCCGCTTTCGCGTCCGGTGATGTTGTCAATGTGGCTGACACAACCGATATTCACTCCACTACAGAGTGGCATTCGCTTTCTCCCTCATCTGTTATCCGCACCGCCATCGGTGCATCTTGCGACGCACTTTCCCCTTGCGGGGAGCGATGTGGATTTACCCTGTTCCGCTGAAATGACGCGATCGGTTAGGACCGAGTAGCCGGACCCCATTACTGGGGCCCGGCCCTCTAAGAACCGGACGTGAAGCTTTCGCTTCATCCGGCTCAAGCCGTTCGAACGCCTCTTTCGGGGAGACGCGGCT
>Ga0182024_10007643_pt1 | contig 23253 bp, 17 predicted proteins | sample P32metaG_FD_120480 | JGI IMG/M metagenome (GOLD analysis project Ga0182024, IMG submission 120480) | Permafrost microbial communities from Stordalen Mire, Sweden - P3-2 metaG (Illumina Assembly) | ecosystem: Environmental > Terrestrial > Soil > Wetlands > Permafrost | place: Sweden: Stordalen... | reverse complement strand
GAAAGTGGATTGCTGCGAGTGTTCGACTTGGCCAATGTGCGCTCGGTTTTGGCATTGCAAACTGGAGACCTCGCGATCAAACGCGGGACTGGATTTGAACTCCTGGGACGGGCCGAGGCGGTCGCAGCGCGCGGCTGTTCCTTGATGACGGCATAACATGAATCTGCCCAATTATTTTCTGGCCGACTTGCCGCCGGAAGCCCACGTCAACGCGGCCCTCATCACAGAAGCTTGCCAGACTCTCAAACGCAACCGCGCCCACTACTTGGAAACGCGTCCCACCAGCCAAATCCTGCGCACGCTGGAAAAAGTCGGACGCGAATGGCTTTCGCCAGAATCTCCCTTTCGTCAATATGCCTTGCAAGCGGCGCCAGCGGCGACAAGCTTTTCCGCCGAGGCCCTCGCGCACGGCTTGGATTTGTTCTTCCAGCAACTCACAGTGGACAACCTGGAGGCATTACTCCGCCAGGAAATCGGTCATCCGATGCGCCTGGACGATTTTCGCGCCGCCGGCGAGGAAATGGCTGAACGGCGGGTCGCCTGGGCGCGCGGCCCGCAATTGCTGGCGCATATTGCGCCCGGCAACATTCCGAGCGCGACCCTCGCCCAAATGGTGATGGGTCTGCTGGCACGGTCGGCGCAATTCGTCAAATGCGCCTCGGACCAAAGCTTTCTGCCACGCCTTTTCGCGCATTCAATTTACGAGGCGGAAGCCAAACTCGGCGCCTGCCTTGAAGTTGCCGAATGGAAAGGCGGCGCGGAAAACCTCGAGGAGGCGCTCTTTGCGGAGTCTGATTGCATCGTCGTGACGGGCAGTGACGAGACGCTGAAGGAAGTGCGGCGGCGCGCTCCTCTTTCCTCACGATTGATTGGTTACGGCACGAAAGTCAGTTTTGGATACATTTCACGCCAGGCATTGGAAAAACAGAGCAACGCAACGGTGCAGGAAGCCGCGCGCTCCATTGCCGCGTGGGATCAGCGCGGATGTTTATCACCGCATGACATCTATGTGGAAGAAAGCCACGCGGGAAGCGCGGAGTTTTTTGCCACCGACCTGGCAGAGGAGCTGGCAACATTGGAGTCAACCCTGCCGCGCGGATTGTTGTCCGCGCGCGATGCGGCTGCGATTGCCAGCCGCCGGGCGTTCTACGAAGTTCGCGCAGCGCACTCGCTGGAAACAAAGATGTGGGCCAGCTCCGAATCGACCGCCTGGACGGTGATTTTGGAGAACGATCCTCGTTTTCAGGCTTCCTGCCAGAATCGGTTTATCTACATTAAAGCGGTTCCGAATCTGGACGCTGCGTTACAAGGAGCGGAGCCAATTCGCGACCAAATCTCGACCGTCGGGTTGGCCTGTGGCCCCGATGAGAAAACGGAATTGGCCCGGCGCTTTTCGCGTTGGGGAGCCCTGCGGATTTGTCCGCTGGGCGAAATGCAGAACCCGCCGCTGGCCTGGCGCCATGACGGGCGGCCGGTGTTGGCGGAGTTGTTGACGTGGTGCGATTGGGAGAAATAAGGAATGGAATTACGCAAAACATTTCAGTTCGAAGCGGCGCATTTGCTGCCGCATTTGCCGATGGCGCACAAGTGCCGCCGCCTGCACGGACACAGCTTCAAGGTGGAAGTGGCCGTCACCGGCGAATGCGACCCAAAGCTGGGCTGGGTGATGGATTATGCTGAGATTGCCGAGGCTTTTCGCCCAATTTGGGAACGCATTGACCACAATTACCTGAACGAAATTCCTGGGCTGGAAAATCCCACGAGCGAAAACATCGCGCTCTGGATTTGGGGCCAGTTGAAACCGAGGTTGGCATTATTGACAGAAGTTGTGGTGGCGGAAACGTGCACGGCGCGTTGTGTCTATCAGGGTCCAAACGAATGAAAGCAAAACTTTTACTGTTGTTGGCGCTGCTTACGTGTTACCGGCCGATCCATGCGAGCCAATTAGAGGTGTTTGCGGAGCTGCCGCAAGGATCGGGGACGCGAGCCGGTTTGACCATTGGCAAAAATGGTGATTTCTACGGCGCGCTTTTTTCCGCGGTGGTCAGTCCGGGCGGCGCGATTTTCGACGTGACGTCGACCGGGTACGTCCTGCCCCTTATTCCATTAAGACCGGAGATCGGAGCCAATCCCTCGGGCGCGTTGGTCATGGACCGCAACGGCAATCTTTACGGGACCGCAACCACAGGCGGCATTCGCAACAATGGAACTATTTTCACGTATACCATTTCCGGAACGTTGAGCCAGGTCGCCGCCTTCAACGGAACGAACGGCAGCCAACCCGTTGGGCCGTTACTCTTAAATGATGGAGTGATTTATGGCACAACGTTCGGCGGCGGCGCCAACAACACCGGCGCAGTTTTCGCCATCAGAAATGGCGTCCTCACCAATTTGGCGTCGTTCATCCTGAAAACCGGAATCAATCCCGCCTCCGGTTTGATTGCCGGCCCAAATAATTCTCTGCTCGGCACAACGCAGGCCGGCGGCCAGGGAAATTCTGGAACGATTTACGCGCTCAACAGCAACGGCGCTTTGCAAGCGCTCGCGTCATTCACCGGGACAAACAGCGGGGCGCCCGGAATGATGACCGCCAGCCCGGACGGAAATTTTTACGGCGTTACGACTGGCCTCGACGCAGGGACAATATTCCAAATGACGCCATTTGGGCGAGTGACGACGCTACATCAGTTTCGCGGGCAGGATGGCGCCCAGCCCAACAGCCCTTTGCTTCTCGCCAGTGACGGCAAGCTGTACGGCACAACGCAAAGCCAGGGCACAAACGGGTTCGGCACACTGTTCTCTTTGTCTCTCGGGCGAAGTCCGATTTTTACATTGCTGGCCAGCTTCAATGGATACAACGGCGCTTATCCACAGGGCGGCCTTGTCGAGGCCACTAATGGAAATCTCTACGGCATAAGCCAGGGGTTGGGCGGCGATGCAACGCTTTTTCAATTCGGCGCCATTGAACCCGGGATTATTAAAGGTCCATCCGCCCCGCTGTGGACCTCGAATCACAACGCAACCATCAGCGTTGTTGCCAGCGGGTCGCAGCCCTTGACCTATCAATGGTTTTTTAACTACCTCGCGATCAATGGCGCGACCAACGCGGGCATCGAAATCACAAATGAGACTCAAGCCGACGTTGGCACGTATTCGGTGATTGTTTCCAACGCCTACGGCGTGACCAACGCGTATACGGTTCTAGCTCCCGCGCCACCAACGATCACGCTGAACGCCACACCAGCATCCGTCACCAATTCTCAGATAACCATCACAGGAACCGCTGCCAGCCCTTTTGACATCCAGAACGTGCGAATCAGTTGGGACGGCTACTACTGGGAGGACGCCGATTTGGTCCTTACCAATCCTGCCGCTGCGACTTGGACTTACCCGTTGTTTTTGAACCCCGGCTCCAACACCGTCGTGGCATATAGTACCGACACTTACGGAAGCACCTCGCGCCCGGTGCGTCTGAACATTTTTTATCGCGTCGCGGGTGAATTCACCTGGATCACGAACGGCTCCGGTCGCATTGTCGCGAGCCAAAAAACGAACGGATTTCTGACGGTTGACCGTCCGCTGACGCTAACTGCTTCCCCTGCCCCGCAAAATCTGTTCGCGGGTTGGACCATTACCAGCAATAACACGGTCACCAATTCGTTCGCGAATCCGCTGACCCTTCTGATGCCGACGAATCTTGTCGTTGAGGCGACTTTCGTCACCAATTTCTACTCGACTCTGGCGGGAAATTACGCCGGCCTATTCTACAATCCGACCAACATCTCGCCCCAAACCGCCGGCATGATTCGTGGACTTGTAGTCGGCGCTCACGGCGGAGTCAGCGGACGATTAATATTAGGCGGCGCCACCTACACTTTTAGCGGCGCCTTCAACGGTTCCGGCGTCGCGAATCTAAACGCCCGCGCCACGAACGGCCTCGGTGTCTTGAACGTCCAACTGATGCTGCCTCCCGGCGCCACAACCTTGACCGGCTTCGTCCATTCCATGAACCAACCGCCGTGGAGCGCCAGTCTCCTCGCCGGACGCATTTCCACCGCGCGCGAATCCACTCAATTCACCATGCTCGTGCCGCCAGACCCGTCCGATCCCGCCGGACCGCCCGGATACGGATACGCGGTCGGCTCCACTCTCAACGATGTCGCGACCCTCTCCGGCGCCATGGCCGACGGCGCCGCCTTCAGCGAGTCTGCCCCCATCCTAACCAACAGCCAGCTTTTCCCGCTCTACGCAAGTATTGACAACGGCGCCGGCCTTCTCCTCGGCTGGCTCGATTTTTCCGGCGGCGCGCCACAGGGAACCGTTTGGCTTCTTAAACAACCGTCTCCAGTCGGCTCCCTTTATCGCGAGGGTTTCACCAATGAAGTCGCTGTGCAAAGTTCTATTTGGACAAAACCGGAACCTCATCAACCAGGCGCCGAATTGACAAGCCTGACGATTTCCGGCGGCAATGTCCCGGCGCCCCTGTCATTCAACGTTGGCATTAATGACGAAAATGCCCTGGTCAAAACCGGCGGACCAACCAATTCTTTGACCGGCTTCATCAATCCAGGGAACGGCGTGTTGCGAATCACCTTTGGCAATGGCCCGGGGCGGTCCACGACGCTCGGCGTGGGAGCGATCTTGCAAAACTCCAATGTGGCGGGCGGATTTTTTTCCGGCGCCTACAGCGCGGGCGTTATCACGTCACCTTGAGAATATTTTCCGCTGCTTTCTGGACGCGCTGCGCCAATGACGCCGGCTCCATAACACGCGCATTTCCGGCCCAACTCAGGACCCATCGTTCCACCTCCGCGAGGCCGGAAAGCGTCATCGATAGTTCAACGCCGCCATCGGGCAATTCTTTCAGGCCCTGCGATTCATGCCACTTTTTTTCACGAATGTAGTCGCTGACCAGCTCATTAAAGCGAATGACAATGTGATGTTTTTCGTGACCCGACTGCACGCCAAAGCTGTCCCGCAAACGTTTTTCGAGCGAAAATTTGGCCGGGCGCGCAAATGTTTTTCCAGTCAACTCAACGGCCTGAATGCGCGCGGGAGCAAACGTCCGAATATCCTGGCGCAGGTGGCACCAGCCAAAAAGAAACCATTCGCTGTTGATGTTGGCCAGATGATACGGATCGACGATCCGGGCCTCGGTTTCGCGCTGGCCGGGTTTGCGATAGGACAATTGCAATTGTTGACGTTGCGCCGTCGCGCGAGAAAGAAGATCAAATGTCTTCAAATTCAGGATCGGCTCGGCCCGCGTGCGAAACGAGATCGTGTTGCCCCAATCGGCCAAATTAAGGGAAATCGTATCCGGCAGCGCCGAGGCCATTTTTTGAAACGCGCTGACCAGCGGCGCCTCGAACGTCGTGCCGCGATACTGTTGCAGCGCTTTTTCCGCCACGAGCAACGCGAACATTTCACCCTCCGTGATTTGCATCGTGGGAAAATTGGCGACTTCCTCGGTGTAGTAGTAACCCCAGCGCGTCGTGTCATATGCCAGCGGCAATTTGAGGCGATCGCGCATGAAATCCAGGTCCCGCGCCACGGATTTCGAGCTGACTTCCAACTGCTCGGCAAGGTTGGTGCAATTGGGATATTTGCCCGATAGAATCGCTTGATGGATCCGCATCATCCGCTCCATCGGCGGACGGCTTTGCAATTCCTGACGAGGAGGGCGGCCTTTGCGTCTCATTGAGAAAAGCCTAATGCGGTGAACGCAAATGCGGCAATGGCAAATGCGCGACTGGAGACAACTCCCGTTTTAACCAGACGCCCAATCCAGCTCAGACCCCAATCTTCACCAGCAACTCGTCGTTCGTCTTGTGCTTTTTGAGCGCCGCAATCAGCGTCTCCATCGCCTCAACGGGATTGAGATCGACCATCATGCGGCGAAGCTTGCGGATGGATTCAATATTCTTGGGCGGAAAAAGCTTTTCCTCTTTGCGCGTGCCACTCTTCGGAATATCCAACGCGGGAAAAAGTCGGCGTTCCGAAAGTTTGCGATCCAGAATCAACTCCATGTTGCCGGTGCCCTTGAATTCCTGGAAAATCAATTCATCCATGCGCGACCCCGTATCAACCAACGCCGTCGCGATGATCGTCAACGAGCCGCCTTCCTCGATTTTGCGCGCGGAAGCGAACATCTTGCGCGGAATCTCCAGGGCGCGCGCATCCACGCCACCGGTCATGGTGCGTCCGCTCCCGCCATGCACGCTGTTGTAAGCGCGCGCGACGCGCGTAATCGAATCGAGCAACACGAACACGTCCCGTCCGCTTTCCACCATCCGGCGGCAGCGCTCAATCGTGAACCGGGAAAGTCGCACGTGCGTCTCCAGATCCTGATCGTTGGACGAGGCCACCACTTCGGCCTTGACCGAGCGTTGAAAATCGGTGACTTCCTCGGGCCGTTCGTCAATCAAAAGAACCATCGTATAGACTTCGGGATGGTTGGCGGTGACGGCATTGGCGATTTGTTTAAGGATGGTCGTTTTACCGGTGCGCGGCGGAGCGACGATTAGCCCGCGCGTGCCTTTGCCAATGGGAGTGACCAAATCAATAATGCGCGTTTCGAGAAGATCCGGCGATGTTTCAAGATTGATCTTTTCGATCGGATCAATGGTCGTCAGGTTCTCGAAGCGAACATTCTTGGTATAAGCGTCGAACGGTTGATCGTTGACCTTCTCCACCGTCCGAAGCTGCGGACTATTGCCGCGATGCGGCGGCTGCGTCTCGCCATACACATGGCATCCTTCGCGCAGGAAATTGCGTTTAATAGTGTCCGGCGTGACAAAGATGTCGCTGGGCTTGGGATGGTAGTTGTTTTCCTTGGTGCGCAGAAAACCAAAACCCTTCTCGGAAATCTCCAAGAAACCAGAACCGCGGTCGTTGCCAGAGGGACCCCGCTCGTTGGACGTGGCGCCAGGCGCATTACTCATAGTGATAGTGCAATTGTAAAACTGTGAAAAGGTCCGTGTCGATGCTTCCCCGAATAATCAATTTTTTGGAACTCGGAATTTTGGAAAACCGTTGCGCCTCAAACCCTGCAAATCCCCAAGGCGCCTTCGGTCAGACCTTCAACACCCGTAATATCTAGGGCAAAAACCAAAAAAGCAACTTCTTTTTTTGACCCATCTTAACCGCCGACTTCCGCCCGCGCTTCCGCCGCCAGCGGCGTGCTTAAATAACGTTCGCCCGTCGAGCAGGCCACCGTCACAATCATCTTCCCTTTATTCTCTGGGCGCCGGGCCACTTCGATCGCGGCCACGACATTCGCTCCCGTGGAAATCCCCACCAGCAATCCTTCTTCCTTGGCCAGGCGGCGCGCCATCGCGAAAGAGTCGTCATTGCTCACTTCGATACACTCGGTAATCTGCGGATTCCCTTTACTGTCTTTAAGATGGAGATTTTTAGGCACGAAACCCGCCCCTGTCCCCTGAATCTTATGTGGACCGGGTTTAATGGGCTGGCCTGCCAGCGTCTGCGTGATCACCGGTGAATCCTTGGGTTCCACTGCGATGGCCTGAAACGATGGCTTGCGAGGTTTGATCACTTCCACGCACCCGGTGATCGTTCCGCCAGTGCCAACCGCTGCCACCAAAATATCCACTTTGCCATCCGTGTCGTTCCAGATTTCCTCAGCCGTGGTCTTCCGATGGATTTCCGGGTTGGCTGGATTCTCGAACTGCTGGGGAATCCACGCATTCGGCGTTTCCTTGGCGATTTGCTCCGCCCGGGCAATGGCCCCTTTCATGCCCTCCGCCCCAGGCGTCAAGACCAATTTTGCCCCCAACATCGCCAGCAGCGTCCGCCGTTCCAGCGACATCGTTTCGGGCATCGTAAGTATCAGTTTGTATCCCTTTGCCGCCGCCACGAACGCCAGCGCAATGCCGGTGTTGCCGCTGGTCGGCTCGATGATCACGGTCTCCTTTTTCAAAATACCGCGCTTTTCCGCGTCCTCAATCATCGCCATCCCGATGCGGTCCTTGACGCTCCCCAGCGGATTGAAAAACTCGCATTTCAGAAGTAGGGTGGCGTCCACCCCCGCGCAGACGCGATTCAGCCGGACCAATGGTGTCCGGCCAACGGTTTCAACAATGTTGTTATAGATGCGTGCCATAATTAAAACGTTTCTCCATTTGCTTGGAGGCTTGTTGAACTAAAGCCGGATTGTGACCGAGCGAAGGCAGAGAGCAAGGCCAAAATTGGCGAAAATTGGACGGGCCCTCGGCTGCCCCGTTATTCTCAAAAGTCGGAAAACTCGCCAAACTCATTCGCACCTTCGCCAGCTTGCAAGCCTGCTGGAATAAGGCCCCAATGGCGATTAAATCGCTCAACCATAGCATTTTACATCGAATTTCAGAGTGCGTGTCTCGTTCTTAGCCACCCATGTCCCATTTTGGTATGTTTCATGCTAATAGGCGTATTGCGAACGATTTGTGATGTCTCGAAAGCGAACTCTTGAGACGGAAGTGTCCCGATAAATGTTGGCAATAGAAAGCGAAACAAGTAAGATGCAAAACGTGAGGATAAGATTTTCAAATGTGACAGCGATGACGGTGGGCGGTTTTCTGGCTTCCGCCATGATGGCGTCGGCAAACAACACCGCGACGCTGACGCAAAACCCGGCTCTTTCATTTGCAGACGGTGGCGCTTTCAACGCCGTGACCAGCGGCTCCTTTGCCCAAAACTATGCCCCCGTCGCGACCCAGGGCGGCGGGTTTGAAACCTTTTGCATTGAATCCACCGTCACTTTTGCGCCTAACGTCTCTTACTACTACGATTTGTCCCAGCAGGACAGCAAAGGACGGTCTTTGACACTCGGAGCGGCTTTTCTTTATTACGAATTCGCCACCGGCCAGTTGCCGGGCTATTTTACCGCTTCTGACACCAGCACAGAGGCCGGACTCTTGCAATCCGCCATCTGGGAATTGCAGGACAACCAAAGTTTGAGCGGCTTTCCCAGTTATACCACGGATCCGTTTTATACGCTGGCCACCAATACGTTTGGCGGCGTCGCGGGCGCCACTGCGGCCTCCGGCGGAGCTTATAATGTCGATGTCCTTCAGCTCTGGGACTCGCCGACCAGTCAGATTCCTGGAACCGATGATCACCAAAACCAATTGGTTTTCCTGGGCGTGCCAGACTCGGCCTATACCGGCGCCTTGTTCGGCGCGATGGCCCTCTCGCTCGTGATGACTTCTGCGGCCCTTAAACGCCGCCAATTGGTCCTGATTCCGATTCGCTCCCGCCGGAACTAACGGCGCTTAAGCAACTTCGACCCAAGCCGCGGCCCAATCGCCGGAAAATTTCCGGCCGCGCGCTTTTGCCCTTGACACGTTGATTTGTTCAACATATCTTCGGCCTAAAAAGAAACCTCATTATGCCCGCCTTCTCAACCATGCTTTTTCGTCATTCGGTTTTAGACCTCCGTTTTTCGATACCCCCCCCTCCCCCCCCGCGGCACGCCGCCAAGTGTTCCATCGCGTGCATTCCAGGTGCAGTTTCGGTTATTCCAGGATGCAAAAAGGTTGCGCAAGGTTACGTTAGGTCGCGTTAAGTAAGGTTAAGTGAGGCTAAAACGAAATTCCCACGCGCGCGGCCAATCCAGTGATGGCTTGATCGCCACTAGTCAAACCTCTGCGCTTCGACGTCCCGCGTTGACTGCCTCGCGGGCAACGGGCAACTTCACTGCATGGGCAAAACCAATTTCGCATTCCGGCCAGCCGTTGAATGACATGTCGCGCCAACCATCCATCATCGGGCCCGAACACTTGCTGAACCGCGAATTAAGCTGGCTGGAATTCAACCATCGTGTCTTGGAGGAGGCGTTGGACAAGTCCAACCCGCTCCTCGAGCGCCTCAAGTTTTTTTGTATTTTCAGCTCGAACCTCGACGAATTTTTTGAGGTGCGCGTGGCGGGCCTGAAGCAGTCCATCGAAAGCGTGATCGTCGAACGCAGCCCCGACGGCATGACCGCCTCCGAATGCCTCGCCGCCGTCAATCGGCGCGTCCGGCAATTGGTCGAAAAGCAGTACGCCTGCTGGCGCAACGATTTGCGGCCCTCCCTGGCCCGGCATGATATTCGTTTCCTCAGTTTCAAGGAACTGGAACGCGCCGATCTCGAATGGATGGACGCTTATTATCGCGAACAGGTGCGCCCTGTGTTGACGCCGTTGGGCTTGGATCCGGCGCATCCCTTTCCGCAATTGCTCAACAAATCGCTCAACACTATCGTCCAACTCGAAATCGTGCAGGAAGGTCAATTGCGGCGGCGCCTCGCCGTCGTGCAAGCTCCTCGCGCGCTGCCGCGCCTGGTCAAACTGCCGCGCGCCGAATCCAGTCAGCAACATTACGTCTTCCTCGGTGAATTGATCGGCCATTACCTGGCCGATTTGTTTCGCGGTGCCAAAATTCTCGGCTATTGGCAATTTCGCGTCACGCGCAACAGCGAACTTTACATCGATGAAGAAGACTCGGCCAACCTGCTCAAAGCGGTGGAAAACGAATTGCACAACCGGCGCCGCGGCGCCGCCGTCCGTCTCGAAGTGGAACTGGGTTGCCCGGCTCCCATTCGCGCCCAATTGCTCGAAAATTTGGGCCTTGATCGGACGGATTTATTTCTTATTGATGGCCCGGTCAATCCCATCCGCCTCATGGCCGTCCTCGAAGGCGATCATTCCCCCGAGCTGCGCGATCCGCCTTTTGTCGCGCCGACGGCCGCCGCCCTGCGCGATGAAACCGACGTGTTCGCCGCCATTCGGCGCGGGGATATCCTGCTGCATCATCCGTACGAATCTTTCGCCAGCGTCGTTGCATTTCTGCGCCAGGCCGCCGCCGACCCCGCCGTCCTCGCGATCAAGCAGACCCTTTATCGCACGGGTGGTGACCCGCAAATCGTCGGAGCCCTAATGGACGCCGTGCGCAACGGCAAGCAAGTCACCGCCGTGGTCGAATTAAAGGCCCGCTTTGATGAAGCCAACAACATTCTCTGGTCGCGTCGCTTGGAAGAAGCAGGGGTCCATGTGGTTTACGGGCTGGTGGGCCAAAAAATTCACGCCAAGATGTGCCTGGTCGTCCGCAAGGACGAGGATGCCATCCGCCGTTATTTGCATTTAAGCACGGGCAATTACAATCCGAATACAGCCCGGTTATATACTGACATCGGACTGTTTAGTTGCCGGACAGAATTTGGCGAGGACGCGACTAATCTGTTCAATTTGTTGACGGGGATTTGTCAATTTCAGCCGGTCCAAAAATTCCTCGTGGCGCCTTTCGAGTTGCAAGCGCGGATGATTGGTTTGGTTGACAGAGAAGCCGAACACGCCCGCCGCGGGCTGTCGGGTCGGATCATCGCCAAAATGAACGCCCTGGTGGACCCCGATATTATCGCCGCCCTCTACCGGGCTTCGCAGGCAGGCGTGAAAATCGATTTGATCGTGCGTGGAATTTGTTGTCTTCGGCCAAAAATCAAAGGCATCAGCAGCAACATCACAGTCTTGAGCGTCGTGGACCGTTTTTTGGAGCACAGCCGGGTTTTTTACTTCGAGAATGGCGCCCAGCCGGAAGTCTTCATGGGCAGCGCGGATTGGATGCCGCGAAATTTTCTCCGCCGGATCGAAGTCATTTTTCCCATCGAGGATGGACGATTGCGGGAACGAATTTATGCGGAAATACTCGGGTCGATCCTGCGGGACAACGTCAAGTCTCGCTATCTCAAGCCGGACGGCTCGTATTCACGACCGAGACGCGGCGGAAAAACTCTCCACCGCAGTCAAATGGAACTCATTGCGGCCGCGCTCCGGCCCCGCGCGGAAGCCAGTTCGACCAAAGCCCATTCGAAATATCCGAAGATGAAGCTGGCTCCCAACCCGTTCGCCGATAAACGCTGAACCGCCATGCTTGACACAGTTTGGATACCGGCCGCAAGTGGTGATCCTCGCCGCGCCATGGTGGTTCTCCACGGGTTGGGCGACAGTCCCGACGGCTATCGCTGGCTCCCGGATGCCATGCAATTGGCATGGTTGAATTATTTGCTGGTCACGGCGCCGGACTCTTACTACGGAGGGTTCTCCTGGTATGATATTTACGGCTCGCCAGGTCCCGGAATTATACGCAGCCGCAAACTTCTTTTTGAGTTGTTGGAGGATTTGGAAAAAAATACTGAAGCGAAAAACATCTCAATCCTTGGTTTTTCCCAGGGCTGCTTGATGGCGATGGAGGTGGCTGCGCGTTACCCGCGGCGCCTGGCCGGAATCGTCGGCATCAGCGGTTACGTGCATGAACCGGACTCGATGGTGCGAGAACTTTCCCCGACGGCGGCCACGCAGCGAATCTTGATTACGCACGGGAAAGCAGACCCTATGGTTCCCATCGATCGTGCGCGCCCGCAATTTGAACTTCTCAAGCGCCATGGACTGCAAATCGACTGGCGGGAATTCGACAAAGGACATACCATTGCAGGAGATGAGGAGTTGGAGGTTATCCGCGACTTTGTGCGCGCCGGTTATGAGAATTAAGCAGTCTCTTCTTTATTTCTTAATGGCAATTGCGGGCGCGCAGATGTCGGCTGCCTCGAGTATTACCGCATTTTTGCCAGCCTCAGGGCAGCCGGGCAATATCATCACCATTACCGGAACGGGACTTTCCGCAACGTCTGCCATCGAATTTAATCCCAATAACCCAACCCCAGCCGATTTCATTGTGATCTCGGACACCATTCTGCAGACAGTAGTGCCGCTCGGAGCCACAACGGGCCCTTTGGGTCTGACTATAGGCGCCACGACCATCACCACCAGCAGCAACTTCCTCGTGGCGCCCGCCATTTCCAGCTTCATTCCACCTTCCGGCGCCGCAGGAACGACGGTCGCCATATTTGGAGCCAATTTTGTTACCGGCGCGACAACGGTTAAGTTCGCCGGTTCCTCGTCCGTCGCTGGCACGGTCGCCTCGCAAACCCAGGTGAATGCCACCGTTCCCGTGGGAACGACGAACGGCCCAATCACCGTCACCACCAGTGCCGGCAGCGCCACGAGCACAAACGGGTTTATCGTCTCGACGGCTCCCATTGTCACAGACTTTTCACCGACCATTGGGATCAACCTCTCCAGCGTCGTGATCGACGGCGCGAACTTCGTCAATGGAGGCACAACCGTCAAATTTAACGGAACGGTCTCCGCCAGTGTCAGCGTCGTTTCGACGACGCAACTGCACGCCGTCGTTCCCAACGGCGCAAAGACCGGGCCAATCTCCGTCACTGCCAATGGCGCAACATTTACCACGAGCAGCAATTTTACCACCGCTTCCGGCCTCGTTGTGACAGGCTTTAATCCACCTTATGGCAAAGCCGGCGTAACCAGTGTCAATATCACTGGCGTGGGTTTGCAAGGAACCGCGACGGCCGTGGTAAAATTCAATGGCACAGCGGCAACCGTTACCGGCGAGACCGATGGCCTGATTCAAGCGGTCGTTCCCGTAGGCGCCATTACCGGCGCCATCAGCGTCAGCAATTCCAAAGGCGCCTTCACCACAACGTCAAACTTTACTGTTTTAACCGGCCCGCTGGTCACCGATTTTTCTCCGACCATCGGGCCGGCGGGAACTTCGGTGGTGGTCGATGGGCTCAATTTTACCGCAGGCGCTCCGATTGTGAAATTCAATGGGGTCGTCGGTGCATCCACAGTCACTTCCGATACCCAGTTAACCGCGACGGTGCCCTCCGGGGCTGGCATTGGCCCGATTGCCGTTACCATCGGCAGCTCCACCTTCGACACGTCCAGCAATTTCACGGAGACGACCACGGCCCCATATATTACCAGTTTCACGCCAACGAATGCGGTCCGCGGCGAACCCGTGACGATTAACGGCGCTAATTTTTCCAATCTGCAAAATCCCGCGGTTAAATTTAACGGCGTGGCGGCGAGCAATGCTCCCGTCGAGGCCACGACACAGTTGACAGCCTATGTCCCGGCCAGTGCGACCACGGGATTTATCACCGTCTCAAGCGCTAGCGGGACAGGAGCCAGCCCCTCTATCATTTACTTGCAACCGTGGATTACAAACTTCACCCCGACGAGCGGTTGGGTGTACTCCAACCTCACTATCGTCGGGCGCAATTTCACAAACGCGTCGTCGCTGCGGGTTGGAGGCGTGAGCTATAACTTCAAGGCTACGACCACGCAAATTGTGGCAAGCGTTCCCACGAACGCGGTCGCCGGCCCCGTCACCATCACGACCCCAGGTGGCATTATCATTAGCTCCAATTCCTTCGCGATTTTGCCCAATATTTTCGGTTTTTCTCCGATCATCGGGCCCCCCAATACGGTTGTGACGATTACGGGAACCAGCCTCTCCAATGTCACGTCACTGCTCTTCGGCGGCGGCACACCCACCGCGCCGCTGACCACTTCGTTTGGCGAAGTGACCGCCGCAGTCCCGAGCAATGCGTTGACTGGACCGATCACGCTCTATACGCCCGCCGGCAACGCCACCACGGCGAGTAATTTCACCGTGACTGGGGACAGCCAGGTGACACTGACCAAAACGGCCAACACCCAGCTCGCGGCTCCGGGGGAAAATGTCGTCTATACATTATTGTTGACTAATATAGGCCCTTCCATCATCACCAGTGTCGTCGTCACCGACAGCTTGCCGGGCGGCTTGATGTATCTTTCCAGTTCCAGTTCCGTTGGCTCCATCACTTTCACCAACCCGACCGTTTATTGGAGCATGCCGCCACTCACCAACAGGACAAGCGCCAGCGCGACGATTACCGCCACCGCCACCGCCAGTTCTCTTTATAACAATGTGGCCGGCGTGAGTTTCGCCGAAGGCGCCATCAGCGGCGGCTTTCACGTGGCGACATCCGGGGTTTATTTTGTTAGCGCCAGCGCGCGCACGCTCAATGCCATCCACATGAATGCTGGAGTGGTCATATCCTGGCCCGCGACCGGACTTGACTTCGGCTTGCAGGACAACACGAACCTACTGTCAACTAATTGGAATTCCGTGAACGTAGCTCCCACCCTCCTCGACGGCACGAATTATATCACCAATCCCATAACGTCGCCCGGCGAATTCTTTCGTCTGAAGATCCCATAGCAAATCCGCGATTTACCAGAGCACGTACGCGACCGCGATTTCGCCCAGCGCGAGACCGCCCAACGCCGCCCACGTCAAGCGCTCGCGCCATTTTAATGAAGATTGCCGCACCGGGGTGAAACCAAATTGCAGCTTTATTCCGCCGAAGCTGATGATGTCCCCATTGCGCAGCGCAGCCTGCCGCACCGGTGCTCCATTTACACAAAGAAGGGCGTCGGGTCCGACGTGAATAACCAACTCGTTCCCCTCGCGCTGAATGGAAAAATGACTCGGCCACACGCCCGGCTCATCCAGAATAAAATCATCTTCCGCGGCGCGACCCACACGAATGGGAAATCGTGAACTGCTAAAGCAAATACCGGTCCGATTTCCCGCGAGAACCTGCAGACGCACCATTACCAAAAACGCCGCGGCACGAAAATCGTATCGCCGGGGTAAACGGGAAGATCCAACTCTGGGTGGTCGATGGCCTTGACGCAGTTGATCACAAACGTTTTGCCGGTTAGGGACCGTCGCAACTGCACTCTTTTCTTGGCGGCAAAAGGGTTGAAGTCGCCAGCGGCCCGGATTGCCTGTGTGACCGTAATGGGTCCGGAGTAAACTTGCCTGCCTCCGTTACCCGATTGATTGACTTCTCCGCCAACATAAAAAAATCGCATGGTTGCGGTGACTGTCACATTCATGTGTGTATAAAACGCAGGAACGTAATTTGTCTGAATTTCCAGTTCCAGCTCACCGGGCGTTTTATTCTCGGCCTGAATACGGCCAATTTCGGGCAAATTGATTCCACCATCACCCTTAATGTCTGTGACCACGCTCGGGATTTGCACGCCGGTGGTGCCATTCAAGTCGATTTCAAGCCTGTCACCTGCACGCAACGGATCCGACCTCATCGGACCGTTCGTCTCCTGTCGAGCCGTTGCTTGGGGCTGCGGCGTGGAAGAATCAGTAGCGCAACCTGCGAGAATAAAAGCCAGGGAGCAAGCGATTCCGGCAGACAAAATCAGCCGGCTGTTTATATGCATCAATCTCATACTTGGTGTTTGACAGGTTGCCAGGAAAGCTGATCAATACTTTTGTTTGATCTCGATCTTGGCTTCCTTCGCCGCGTCACTTAATTGGACAACCGTCGGCTCTTTTTGTTGAGACTGATATTCATAATATCCGCTATAATAATAGTAGCTCTCATCCTGGCTCATATTGATGTTGTTGAGCACAATGCCGATCAGGTTCCCGCCCACTTTGAGAATCATCTGCTTCGCGCGAAGGGTCATCGGCTGTGGATAGCGACGGTATTGCACCACTTGAAGGACCATATCCATTTCGCTGGCCAAAATAGAGGCGTCGCTGATGCCGAGCAAAGGAGGCGAATCGAAGAAGATAAACTCATAACGGCGCTTTAACTCGTGGATGGCATCCTTCATTTGCGATGAGCCCAAAATGCTCATCGAACTGCTGGGCAATTTGCCGCTGGCAAGGAAATCGCAATTCTCAAACTTGGTTTTCTGGATAACGTCATCGATCGGTTTTTGCTTGAGCAAAAGGTCGGTCAATCCATGGGCGTTCGAAAGGTGAAACAGTTTGTGCAAGCTGGGCCGCCGCAAATCGGAATCGACAATCAGCACCCGCTGGCCATTTTGCGCAAAAACGGCGGCCAAGTTAAATAACGTGGTCGATTTACCCTCGCCAGCGCCGCCGCTAAGAACGGTGATTGTATTCCAACTTTCGTTCTTACGCGAGAAGAGGAGATTGGTTCGCAAAACGCGGTATGCTTCCGCATGCGGACTTTCGGAGCCGTCTTCCAAGACGTTGCCGACGTTTTGCGGAATGACACCTAACACGGGCGCCTGCAACGCGCGTTCGATATCATCAATTGTCTTGACGCTGGTGTCCAAGTACTCGATGAAGAAAGCCAATCCAACACCCACCATTAAACCGAGGACGACCCCAATCGGAATGATGATCTTGCCCTTGGGGCTAATAGGCCGCTTTTCCTCGCGGCCCGGGTCACGCACCGTGACAATGTTGAGAGGCGTGCCAGCCTCGACTTCCAGTTCAATGAGTTCCCGCTGCATCTCTTCCACCTGTCGCTGGAGACTGGCCACCTCAGCCTTGGCTTCATAATACGGCCGGTACACGGTGGATTTTCGTTGAAAATCCGCAATCGCATCGTCCTCCGTGTTCGTGATGATCTCATAATAAGCTTTGGCGGTGTCAAGCCGGTTGGAAAGCCCCATAAGAACGCCCGCAATCTTATTCTTGTAATCCCGCTCGGCCGTTTCCAACGCCTTCAGGGTCGAGTTGTACTCCGGGGAATTTGGCCCATAAACGTTGGTGGTTCTGGCAAAAATGTCCAGGGCGCCAAAGTACCTGTCGTGCATCGTGGTCCAATCCCCGTCTTGGAGGCGAATGGCTTCGGGCAGGGCTTGAGGCAACTCTGCCGCCGGAATGAGGGCGACCTTGGCAACGGTGTTACTGATATCCAAATACTCCGTCAACGCGTCGATCCGAGCATGATCATATCCACGAATTTGCTCAGTTTGGATGGTCTCGGTCGCCTGGGGATTGTCAGCAATGATTTCAGGAATATTGAGGTTGGTGCGGTTTTCCTCGGCCTCGTCTCTTTTGAGGGCAAGCAGGGCCACAGTATTACTGTAATGATCCTGAAATTTTAGAATGCCGCTTTGGTGGGTGCTTTGATACTGCTCGACGCGCGATTGTCGATAAGCCTCTGTAATCGAGTTTGCAATGCGAGCGGCAATTTTAGGATCCTGATTTCGAACGGTGATCTCGATCAAATCGGTTAAACGGCGCTGGTCGGCGGTGACTCGATTGAAGAGGTACTCATATGCCTCGTCGAGAGTCCAAGGCGAGGTGTCACCATTCTGCTCCGCAAATTTAGTGCGGAGATTTAAAGTCGGATCCAAGATGACATTGGTCAAAATGGAATACGATTTGATGATTTGAAATTGCGTCGTGAGCCAAAACGGATCTGATTGCGCCACCGCAATATTGCGCCCCGTGGACACAACCGGATTATCCTTTTGGACCTCAATGCAAACCGAGCTGGAATATTGCTTGGGAAGCCAGAGTGTAAGCAATGTGCTGGTCAATACGCAGAGAAGAAACACGACCAAAATCAAGCTGCGGCGCAATCTGATAACGCGCCAATAGTCAAGAAAATGCAGTTTGGCTTCGGGGGACTCGCTGGGCGTGGCTGTATCCATAAAAAAGCTAGAATCGTATGCGAAGGATACGTTCTAGCCTTCTGAATTAAAGGTCAATTTTATTTTAAACTTTTTTAGTACGTCGCCCTGAGGCCGATGTAAACCTGATTGCGGACGTAGCCACGGTCAGACAAGTCGGAGATCAGCCGGTTAAAGTTGTATCCGGCTTCGGCAAGCAGAAACGGATTGATGTGATAAGCCAAGTTGACGCCCGCAATATAGAAATCTTCATCCTTGTTGTCGAAACCAGTGCCGCCGCCATCGAATGTGGACCACTGGGCCTGACCCAAAGCGCTAACCGTGAAGGAACTGATCGTGTGGCTGACGGAAACGTAAGCCGCAGTCGATTCCTCATCAAGGACAGGTGAGGCAGCGCTTCCGACACCTCCGGTCACGTCGGTCGAATTGTGAATGTGTTTAACCCCGGCCTGCGCATAGGACTGCGCAAAGAATTGCCAGGTAATGTTCGCATCGGCATAAGGCGACAATCTGTTCTGGCTGACCTTGCTGTAATCAACATATTCCGCGCCGACTCGCACTGTAGCATTCAAGTCCGGGGTGATGCTCTGATCCACGCCAACGAAAACGAAATGGTCATCGCTGTTGCGAATGTTGGCACGAAAACCACCAGGGCCACTTTCGGCGCTAAGCCCTGCGGGCAGGCCCGACGCGGGCGTGGGGTTCGGGAAAATAATGTATTCCGGGCTGGTGTAATCCACGTGCTCATACTGGTAACCAGTGACACCAGTAGTTTCGGGAAGGAATTTCCAGCGCAAATCGACGACCGCAGTCAAATCGTTACGATCCAAAGCGGCCGAACGGCTTGGGCCGGCCGCGCCGTTAACGACGCCCGGAAGACCAGGCTGGTCAAGATCAAAGACGTCCCCCTGCGTTTGCTGATAGGCGGTCACGGTGTCGCCGAATCCCAAATGGAGGTCAAGCAGCTTAGTGAGGGTGGCAAAAAAGTCCAAGTTGCCGGTGTTGCGAACATTATTGCCGTTCACGCGCAACGGGCTGGTGATAACGCTTGGATCAATAACGGTTGGTTCCTGGGCGATCACGAACGAATCCGAAACATTCAGCTTGTAACGTTCGCTAAACTGATGATCCATCTTCAGATTGATTTGGTGACTCGAATCTTGCGCACTGTGATCAAAATAGTACCGGAAATCATAGACGTAGCTCGCCGACAGTAATGTGTCCTCAGTCGAATGATTGAAAGCGACAGAGGGCGCAAATTCAGCGCCAAAGCTACCGCGTTTGGACGCCTGACCGCTCGGGTTTGAGGGACTCGGAGTCACAGCAAAGTGCCCGGGCTCCGTCAAATAGTTGTCGTCGTAAAACCCACGAAGGGACGCCGACACTGACCACGGCTTGGAGGTTTCAACAGCAGTAAGGCCCGGCGCATATTGCGCCTGCAACGATGAGGCGCCGATGGCGGCTAATCCGACTGAAGCAAAGATTTTTTTCATAGTCAATTTTACGCACTTCCCCCCGATGCACATAGCATCCCTTCGTTTGGAGACGCGCTAACATCTCGTGTTCTACGGATTAAGCGTCAAATTGTCAAAAGAAAATTTTACGAAATTATTGAGCAATAATTTCATTTACGCGTCTATGGGCAAACTACCACCTGACCCGGTCGCTCAATAACATTTGATCGGGCAAAAATCCGACGGGCGCCTTTTGTAGGGGAAAACCCGTCGGAACTTCACCGTGCGCCCAGCAATCCCAAAAAAATCGGCCCCAGCTATTGGTGGCGCCCGTCAATTGCGGGAGCAGCGCGCTGTCCGTCGTCCGTTGGGTCAAGAATAACGCATTGACCGGTTTTAGAGTGTTGGCGCGGCGAAATTCGTCCGTGTCATCAAGAGTCAACGACACGCACCGCCGTTGGCCGTACCACGACACCGCCCAGGGAATATCACTCATCATCAATTCTCTTTCTGAGATCAGGCGCGAAGTCAACTGAATCCATCTCGGGGAATATGGAGAATTGGCGGGAACCTCTGGCGGTGAGAGCGCCACCAAAACCAGTGGCAGACAGAGTAGCGCGGTGAACAAGACCACCGTCGCAGCCCGAAGATCGCCGGTCGCCAGATTCAATTGGTCGAGCAAAATGAAAAAAAGACCCGCTCCATAAGCAAATAGAAGCGGCGCCACGATCACGAGCATGTTTTCCGAATTCAAGTTCGGAGAATCACTGGACAATGCTGTGCGTCCCAGAGCCTCCGCGACCGTCCACACCGCCAACGCCCCCACCAGAAAGAGGCGCAGCTTGCCGAGCGCTGGATTGCGAAAAGGGATCAGCAGTCCAACGAGAAAAAACGCGCTTAACCAGTTTCCCGCGACCAGCGGTATTTCTTTGCCAACAATATCCTGCAGGTTGAGCAGTAGTTTTTCCTTCAAATAAGCAAGCCGCATCTGTTTGAAGCGAGATTCCGGATTAAGCGATCGTTCCAATTGGTCTCCGGCAAATACTGGTGTCTGCTCGACCAAAGCGTAAACATTGGTCCCAAAGGCGCTGCCACTCAAAATGTAGTTGCGAATCGACCATGGCGCGGCAACCACCAGAAATGAAAAGCTAACGACCAAGATGGTTTTCCACCTGGCACGGGCCGCCGCCACGCAAAATGCGAGGGTCGGCAGCAACACCCAGCCAAACGAATAACGCGTCATTGTCCCCACCGCGATAAGAGCGCCGACGGTAATGGCCCAACCCGTGCAGGCTCCCAGTTTATTTGCCCGACCGGATTCTTCCAACGCCAGCATGGCGCGAACCACCGCCAGAAAAATCACTTCCAAAAGGGTGGTGGACAATCCGGATACGCTGAAGCGCCAAAATAATTCCGTGCCGCCAAAGAGGATCGCCGCAAGCCACGCCACGCGAGCATCAAACAACCGTCGAGTAATGCTGAAAAGCAGAAGAACGGCCACAAAAAGCTGGACTTGGTTAAATATGGTGATCCCGAGTTCTGGCTGATAGAAACGACCTTTGGCGGTGAATTCAAAAGGCAGAACTTTGATCAGTGCGGCAAGCGCGATTGGATAAACCGGAGGATGGCTGAGATCAGGAACGCCATCGTTCAAGGCGCGCCGCGCCGAACCCGGATTTTGCCGCTCCAACATATAGAGGGCCAACGGGTGGATCGAATCGGTGACGTATCCTTTCCCTTGCGCGACATTACGGGCTAACTGCGCATTTTCCATAGCTTCCTGGGTGGAAAACCCTCTGTAGGCCAGACTATCGTACGCTGCGGCCACCACCACAAAAGCGAGAACGGCTGCGAGTCGCTTGATGAATTTTGCGCCGCCGCCCTCTTCCAACTGGTGAATCCAATCCTGTAGCGGCATTAAAGTCCTTCCAAATGATACTGATGGAGCTTGCGATGTAAGGTGCGGCGGCTCATGCCCAATTTGCGGGCGGCTTCAGTGCGATTGGCGCCTGACTCCTTGAGCGCCCGGACAATCAGTTGTTTTTCCGCTTCGGTAATGTCAAGACCAGACGCACCTGTGCGCATCTGAGCAGCGATGGAACCGCTCCCGCGCACAGAAAGGGGCAAATCGCGCACGCCGATTCGTTCACCACGGCAAAGCACGACCGCATGTTCTATCGCCGCGCGCAGCTCGCGGACGTTCCCCGGCCAATCGTGGTTCATCAACGCTTCGATGGCGTCCGCCGTGAATTCGTTCACCGTTTTATTATTCTCGGTGGCAAACTCCTTCAGAAACGCGTTGGCCAGGAGCGGAATATCATCGCGGCGCTCGCGCAACGGCGGCAGGGTGATTTCCACCACGCGCAACCGGAATAAAAGGTCCTCTCGAAACCGGCCTTCCTTCACCTCAGCGGCCAAATTGCGATTGGTGGCGGCGATCAAACGCACGTCCGCGGTCAGCGTTTTGTTGGATCCAACCCGCTCGAACGTGCGTTCACCGAGGAAGCGCAACAATTTCACCTGCAGCGTAGCGTCAATCTCGCCAATTTCGTCCAAAAACAACGTTCCTCCTTGCGCCTGTTCGATCCGTCCGATGCGTTTCTCATGCGCCCCCGTGAAGGCGCCGCGCTCGTGACCGAACAACTCGCTCTCCAGCAATGTGGGTGACAGCGCGGCGCAGTGCACGGTGACCATGGCCGCGTTGGCCCTCGGGCTAAGTTGGTGAATCGCCTTGGCGATTAGCTCCTTGCCGACGCCCGTTTCGCCGAGAAGCAAGATGGCGGCTCGCGTCGGCGCCACCTGCCGCACGGTGTCGAAGACTTCTTTCATTGGGGCCGATTGCCCGACAATATTTTCCAAGCCAAACTTGCTCTCCAGTTGCTGGCGCAGGGCGACGTTTTCCACCTCGAGATGCTGCTGGCGCAACGCCCGATTGATCCGCATTTCCAATTCGTCGATTTGCAGGCGGCCTTTGGCAATGTAGTCGTCTGCTCCGCGCTTCATCGCATCCACCGCCAATTCTTCCGAGCCGTAGGCGGTCATCAAGATGCAAATCGGCGGATTGGGCATGGATTTGGCGCGGGTGATCAATTTCATCCCGTCCTCCTGCGGGAGACGAAAATCTGTCAATAGAATCGCAAAATTTTCCTGTTCCAGCAGGGCGAGAGCCGATTTGGCGTCTTCTGCGATCCAGACGTCATAGTGATCCTCAAGGGCCGCACGGAGGCCGTCGCGCGTCGGCTTCTCGTCATCGACGATCAAGAGCATGGGTTTGGATTTCAGAGTTTCGCTCATCCCAGTTTCTGTTCCTCGAGCAAACGCGGTTGCCGCTCGTGGAGCGGCAGGCGGATGCGAAAGGTGGTACCTTCATTGACGCGGCTCTCCACTTCTATGTGGCCGCCGTGCTGGCGGACAATCCGTTGCACGATCATCAGCCCCAGACCAGTGCCCTTTTTTTTCGTGGTGTAAAACGGCTCAAAAATATGGTTGAT
>Ga0182024_10007642_pt1 | contig 23254 bp, 16 predicted proteins | sample P32metaG_FD_120480 | JGI IMG/M metagenome (GOLD analysis project Ga0182024, IMG submission 120480) | Permafrost microbial communities from Stordalen Mire, Sweden - P3-2 metaG (Illumina Assembly) | ecosystem: Environmental > Terrestrial > Soil > Wetlands > Permafrost | place: Sweden: Stordalen... | reverse complement strand
GTGATCGTGCCTCCCGTGCCCACGCCGGCAACGAGCACGTCGACCCGGTCGTCGAGCGCCCGTGCGATCTCCGGCCCGGTCCTGCGTCGATGGGCGTCGGGGTTCGCGGGGTTGGAGAACTGGTCGGGAAGGAACACATCCTCATCGAGCGCCATCGCCCGCGCGGCCGCGACCGCCTCCGCCATGCCGCCGAGCGACTCCGTTACGTCGACGCGCGCGCCATACAGGCGCAACAGGCTCTCGCGCTCGCGACTCATGCCCTGCGGCAGCGTGAGGACGAGGTCATAGCCCTTCGCCGCACACACGAACGCCAGCGCGATCCCCGTGTTGCCGCTGGTCGCCTCGACGATCGTCGTGCGCCCGGGCTCGATCCGCCCTTCGGCCTCGGCCGCCTCGATCATCGCCACGCCGATCCGATCCTTGACGCTCCCACCGGGGTTGAAGGACTCGAGCTTGGCGAACAGCTCCACCCCGCTCTCCGCAGCCGGCGTGCCCGCGAGCATCCGCGGAAGCCCGACCAGCGGAGTACCTCCCACAAGCTCGGCAATGTTGATCGGGATTTGGGGCATCAGGCCCCACGACAATAGTGGAGCCCGCCGGGGCGCCTCCGCCTCGCCCGCGGGCTAGTTCTTGCGTGTCTTCGCTTTGTGGGGGTTCTGCAGCGCCAGGCGAACGCTCGCGGTTCGCGCCTGCGCCGGGCCCGGCGACAGCTTGGTGATCGCGATGCTCGCGTTCAGGCGGCCGTGGCGCGCTTTCAGCAGCGAGCGCCCGAGCGCGTTGAGGTTGACGTTGACGGTCCGCGTCGCGCCCGGCAGGATCGAGAACGTGCCGGTCCCGATCGTGTTCGTCTTGAAGCGCTTGTGGCCACTCTTCGTGTGGCCGCTCTGCGTCTTCGCCGTTAGCTTGAGCTTGCCCTTGCACGTGCCGACGCCGGCCCAGGACAGCTTCACCGCCGCGCGCTTGTAACTCTGCACCGCGATGGTCTTGCCGCGAAGCGCGATCGTGCAGCTCGGCACGACGAACGGCCCGAAGCCCAACACGCCGCCACCGGGGCTGACGTTGCTCGTGACGCTGCTGGTCGTGCCCGGCGGCCCCCCCGGATTGCTGCCCGGCGGCCCCCCCGGGTTGGTGCCCGTTTCAAAGTAGGTGAAGTGGGCGCCAGGCGAGGGGTTGCTCGTGCCGCCCGGCGTCGTGACCCTCACTTTCACCATTCCTGCCGGCCCGGGGGGCGAGACGGCAGCGATTTCAGTCGCCGATATGTCCACGAAGCTCGCGGCGCTCGTTTTTCCGAAGGCGACTTCTGTCGCTTCCGCAAGGTCGGTCCCCGTGATGGTCACGGCGGTTCCACCGGTCGTGGGACCTTCTTCGGGCGAGACTTCCGTGACCACGGGCCGCACCGAGCGTTTGCCTTTGGACAGACCCGGCGCGAACGCCCACGCCGCCCCGACTCTGACGTTGTCCTCGGGACCGCCGATCAACGCGGTTTCGCCGTCTGAGGACAAAGCCACGCTCTCACCGAAGTTGCCTTGACCTTGCTCTTCCCCGCCTGTGAGCTTTTCGTCCTGCTGGGTCCAAGCTGCGCCCGAGCGGGTGAACAACCACGCCCCGCCCTGGTGGCCGCTGTCGCCAGGGCCGCCGATCAACGCGGTGTTGCCATCGGCGGACAGCGCCACGCTATAGCCGAATTTGGCTTGGCCGCGTGCTTCGCCACCGCCCGTGAGCTTCCCACCCTCGTGAAACCAGGTCGAGCCTTCGCGGGTGAATACCCACGCCGCTCCGGCGCCTTCGTTGTCGCTGCGCCCGCCGATGACCGCGGTGCTTGCATCAGAGGACAATGCCACGCTGAATCCAAAGCGGCCTTCGCCGATCTCTTCCGAGCCGCCCGTGAGCCTTGAGCCCCGGGTCCAGGTGGAGCCCGCGCGGGTGAACACCCAAGCCACGCCGGTGCAGCCGGCGTGGCAGGGCTCTCCGATCAGTGCGGTCTGGCCGTCCGGGGACAGCGCGACGCTGCGGGCGAAATAGTGGCCTCCGCCTTCCCCTTCGCCGCTTGTGAGCTTTGAGCCCTGCTGGTTCCAGGTGGAGCCTTCGCGGGTGAAAACCCATGCCGACCCAGGGCCGTCGAGGGGCCCGCCGATCAGCGCGGTGTTGCCATCGGCGGACAATGCCACGCTCCGGCCGAAGTGGCCGACGAAGCTCTCCCCACCGCCTGTGAGCTTTGCGCCCTGCTGGGTCCACGTGGAGCCTTCGCGGGTGAACACCCACGCCGCCCCAATGTAGCCGTTGTCACGCGAGCCGCCGATCAGCGCGGTGTTGCCGTCGGCGGACAGCGCCACGCTGCTTCCGAAGCCGCATCCGGTTTCTTCTTCGCCTGGTTCTTCAACGCACGCTTCGGTGCCTCCACCGCTCTGTTCGCTCCCAACCAGCCCCATTCCCTGCTGTTCCCAGGTCGAGCCCGAGCGCGTGAAGACCAACGCGACCCCGGCGACGCCGTTGTCGCGGGGGGCCCCGACCAGCGCGGTGTTGCCATCGGCGGACAGGGCGACGCTGAACCCGAAAAAGCCACCATTGCCGTCGGCTGCCGTCAGCTTTGCGTCCTGCTGAACGAGCGGGTCGATCGCAAGCGGGTAGCGCGCGCCGTGCGCATCAACTCTCAGCTGGAGACGTCCGGCGTGCAGCTCTAGCCAGCTGGGCAGCGTGCGCCCGCTGGCGTCGGTGGCGGTGAGGGCCGTGTATTGCAGCGCAGAGACGCCGCCGTGACTGAAGATGATGCTGTGCCCGCCCGGGGAGAGGGAGGCGTGGGCGTCGCCTGAGAGCGCCATCGAGAGCGTCAGCGCTCCGGCCACCTCGCCGGACGGCGCTCGCGCGATCGTGAAGCCCTGCTCGAGGCCGAGGGGGCCGTTGGCATACCACTCTTCAAGGCCCGAGCGCGCGTAGCTCACGCGGTTGTCCTTGGCACTGGGGGTGACGTCGCGGAGCGCGGCGAGCGACGTCCCGAAGCCGATCGCGCGCAAGCTCAACCCAACACGGACCGCGCCCGCGCTGAGCAGAACACCGGATCGTCCAAAGCGCGTGCGCAGACGCTGTGGCGGGCTCACCGCCCGCAGCCCTTGCGCCGAGGCGCTCACGCTGTAGACGCGGCTTAGTGCGCCTACGGCAGCGGAGACCGGGCTTTGTGCCGTCAGCGGCAGGCTCGAGAGCCCACTGCGGGGGATGGCGCCAACGCCCGCGGCGGGCAGTGCCGGGGCGTGCTCGCCGGCCAGGCCACGCGAGAGCGCCGCGCCCAGCAGCACGGCCAGGAATGCAGCTGCCACGATGCCGCGCCACGAGACCGCGGCTCGCGCCCACGGCGCGTCAATCCCGCCGCTCGAGCGATCCATCGCTGCTTCCAGCGGACTACTCAGTCCGGCCATCCATCCAACCCTCCATGGTCACGTTTAATGGTGCCGGCAACCCAACGCGCAGATGCTGTCCGGCGCGCGATCCCCAACTGTCTCCGCAAATCAAGGTAGCCCCGCGCTAAGCCAAAGTCAAGCGCTGGAGCGCATCTCCTCCACGTGTCTATCCATTGCGAGCCGAACCTCTCCAAAGGTCCCAATCGCTGTCGATAGATGCCAATGAATGTTCCCCACCTCGACGCTAGGCCCGCCACGACCGGCGCGCAGAGAACGGCTCGTTCCCACTTAAGGGAACGCTTTGATCTCAAGCGAATTCGAAATGCTACGGCGTCAGATGTGATAGATGCTCGCGCCGGCCTCGCGCGTCTCGCGCTCGATCACATCGGCAATCGTAGTATCGCCGAGCACCTTGCGCGCGGCCTCGGCGGCGTCGGCGAACGGCCCTTGCGCGTCGCGACCGAGCGGGCCATCGAGCAGCTCGACGACCTCGAGCACGGTGACGCTCGCCGGCGCTCGCGCAAACCGGTAGCCCCCCTTGACGCCGCGCTGGGAGCTGATGATCCCGGCGCGTCGGAGCACCGCGAACAGCTGCTCGAGAAACTGCACCGGCACCTCGCGCCTGCGTGCCAGCTCGCCAATCGGCACCGGCTCCGAGCCCGAGCTGCGCCCGAGCTCGGCGAGGGCCAGGACGGCATAGGGGGACTTGCTCGTGATCGAGATCATCGCGCTTGGCGGCGTGAGTCACGCCGCCGGTTGGCTCGATCGTATTGCCCCGCGGGGACATCGTGTCGCCGCGGCATCGTGTCGCCGCCAACGACCGCGTATGACCATGGTCCTACACAAGCGAGAAAACGAAACACCCTCCGGCTGGACTCCCGCCCGCCGGTCCGCGCCAGCGTCCCGGAAGCCCTCGCCCCCTACAGCCAGCCGCGCTCGGTCGCGATCAGCACGGCCTGCGCACGATCGACGGCGCCGAGCTTGCCGTAGATGTTGTGCAGGTGCGTGCGCACGGTGCTCGTCGAGAGCGTGAGCTCGTGGGCGATCTGCTTGTAGACCTTGCCCTCGGCGAGCCGCTGCAGGACGCCGAGCTCTCGACCCGAGAGGGGACACGGGTCGACGTGGCGGCGGCGCTGGTTGGGCGAGCTGGGCAACTCATACATCACCCGCCTGAGCTCCTCGGGCCCAAGCCCGACTGTGCGGGCGCTCTGGAGCATCTCGCTCGGCGAGACGATCGCACCCTGCTCGTAGTGGGCAAGCATGTCGGCCAGGCGGATGAAGGCCGCCTCGCCCTCGACCTCGGGGTTGTGGTGGCGCTCGATCGTCGTTGCGATCGTCGCCGGCAGACCCCAGCGCCGCGCGAGAACGCCGCCCACGAGGGCGTGGTCGACGCCGAGCTCGCGGCGCTCGCGATGGATGCGGTCCTCCGGGGTTTTCGCGCCGCGATGCACCTGGGACGGATAGCCCGGATAGGCATACAGCAGCACGAGCTTGCCGATGTCGTGGAGGAGGCTTGTGACGGTCAGACGGTCGCGGTGCTCGTAGCCGACCTCGGCCGCGACGCGGTCGGCGGCGTGCTGGGTTGCGAGAGCGTGCAAGCGGAAGCGCTCCGGCGCCGCTTCCCAGACGCCCGAGCGCTCGAAGAAGTCGAACGTGCGTACCCGCGCCGCCAGCGTCTGCACGGTCTGCGCCTTGAGCAGATCGACGGCGGCGACGGCGGTGTCGATTCGACCGCGGCCACCCTGCGCCTGATTGGCCATGCGCAGGACGGCGATGATGAGCGCGACGTCGGACTCGACGGCGGTCACCACATCGGCGGTTGCGACGTGATCCTTGGCGATCACCATCAGCAGGCGATCGCGCGACTCGGCCAGCGCGGGAAATGCCTCGAGCGCCTCGAAGGCCATAGTCAGGCGTCGACCGTGTCCCTCGTTCTGATGGCGCTCGCCGGCGGCGCCAGAGGGCGCACTCGGACGGCGCGTCGGGTCCGCCGGGCTGGCCGATCTCCGACCGTTCGCCTTCCTCGCTCGGGGCTTTGTCTTGGGCTTTGAAGCAGTTGCCGGCATGCGTCCTTTGTCCACTCTGGGATCGCCGACCATCCGAGTCGGGGACTCCACGTAGGCTCCTATCGGCATCCGCAGGCGATCGGTTGAGCGCGAATTGCGATCAACCACTCGCCAGAGCGCCATCGATGCGGCGCAACGTCTCCTCGCGGCCGAGCAACGCCACGCTCTCGAAGATCCCCGGCGAGACCGTCGTGCCGGAGATCGCCACGCGCAGCGGCTGGTAGACATCGCGCGGCTTGACGGCGCGGCGGCGCACGATCGCCTCAAGCGCGACTCCGACGCCGTCCTCGTCGAAGCTGTCAGCCTGCGCGAGCGCGGCGCGTACGTCGGCCAGGGCGGCGCGCCCCTGCACCCCCAGCCAGCGCTCGCGCGCCTTCGGGTCGTCGCGCAGGCCATCGAGCAGGGACCCGGTGAGAGGCCAGAAGTCGGCGAGCGTGTGGATCTTCTCCTGGCTTATCGCCACGGCGCGGGAGAATCTCGCGTCCCCCCTTGCGTCCGCCCGCCCGGCGCGCTCGAGGAACTCCCCCAGGCGCCGCTCCAGCTCGCCCGCGGGCAGGCCGCGTATGTAGACGCCGTTCAGCCACTTCAGCTTCGCCTCGTCGAATTGAGCCGGATTGCGGCTCACGTGCTCGAGGCTGAATCGCTCGACGAGCTCTGAGGTGGAGAGAACCGTCGCGTCGTCTCCCGCCCCCCAACCGAGCAGCGCGAGGTAGTTACGTACGGCCTCGGGCAGATAGCCGGCGTCGCGAAGCTCGCCGACCGAAGCCGCGCCGTGGCGCTTGGACAGCTTCTTGCCGTCCGGGCCGTGGAGCAGGGGAAGATGCGCATACAGCGGCAGCGTCGCCCGTGACCCCAGACCCACCGCTTTGGCCGCCTCCAGCACGAGCAGCTGCTTGGGAGTGTTCGAGAGGTGGTCCTCGCCGCGGACGACGTGCGTGATTTGCGCGTCCAGGTCGTCGATCGCGACCGCGAAGTTGTACAGACCCGATCCGTCCGCGCGGGCGATGACGGGATCGTCGAGGTGGACGTGCTCGAAGCGAGTATCGCCGCGGATGACGTCATGGACGACCGTCGCCCCCTCGGCGGGGACGCGCAGGCGCACCGCGCCGCTCGCCTCGGGCTCGCCGCGGAAACCGCGCTCCGCGCCGTGGCGGCGCTTGTACGCGTTGACATCCTCCGCGGTCGCGTTGCAGCGATACGCGTGACCTGCCTGCAGCAGCGCCGCGAGGGCCTCTGAGTGGCGCGGCGAGCGTTCGGTCTGAAAGACCGGCCCCTCGTCCCAGTCGAGCTCCAGCCAGCGCAGCGAGTCGATGATCTGCTCCACGTTCTCGGGCGTCGAGCGCTCGCGGTCGGTGTCCTCTATCCGCAGGAGGAGGCGCCCGCCCTCGTGCCGCGCGAGGAGCCAGTTGAACAGCGCGGTGCGCGCGCCGCCAATGTGAAGCGCGCCCGTCGGCGATGGTGCGAAGCGAACCCTCATAATCCGCTCGCATGCTAATCGGAGCGCACGTCTCGCCCGCCGGCGGCCTGCCGAAGGCGATCGAGCGCGGCGTCGAGCGGGGCTGCCGAGCGATCCAGATCTTCAACCAGTCCCCGCGCATGTGGAGACCGACCAACTACCGTGACGAGGACGTCGTCGCATTCGGGGAGGCGATGGCTGAGAGCCCGATCGAGGCGGTCGCGATCCACGCCGTCTACCTGCTCAATTGCGCAAGCGACGACGCCGACATCCGCGCGAAGTCGCTCACGTCGCTGATCCACTCGCTGCGCGTGGGCAAGAGGATTGGCGCCTGCGGGGTGATCCTGCATCCCGGCTCGGCCAAGACAGGCGACGTTCAGAGCGCGATCGCGCGCGCCGGCGAGACGATCCGCGAGGCTCTCGCCGAGAGCGAGCAGTGCCCGGTCCACCTCGAGAACACCGCCGGGGCGGGCGGAACCCTGGGTCGCTCGATCGACGAGCTCGCCGAGCTCGTCGCGGCCGCGGGTGGGAGCGAGCGCATCGGCATCTGCCTCGACTCGTGTCATCTATTCGCCTCCGGCTATGACATCCGCAGCGCCGCCGGGATGGACGAGCTGCTGCAGGAGGTCGCGACGAAGATCGGGCTGCGGAGACTCGGATCGCTGCACCTCAACGACTCCAAGACGTCGTTGGGCGCCAACCGCGATCGCCACGCCAACGTCGGTGAAGGGGAGCTCGGCGAGGCTGGCTGCGCCGCCTTCCTGGCAGCTCCGGCCTTCCAGGGCCTGCCGTGCGTGCTGGAGACGCCCGGCGAGAACCGCAGCGGCAGCACCCGGGAGGAAGTCGAGCTCGCCGTGCGGCTGCGCGCGCGCGGAATCGCCGCGCGTGGCTGATCGCGGGCGCCCTCAGCCGGTCGCGGCGGGGGCGAGCTGCGCGAGCGCGTGTTCGAGCTCGGCGCGCAACGTCGCCGTGTGCTCGACGCGATAGGCCTCGCCGAATCTCAGCCTCCGCACGCCCGTCGTCGTGTCCACGTCGAGCAGGATCTCGGCGGGACCCGGACATTCCTCGATCGCCTGCTTGAGGTCGTCGAGCGTGTTGTCGGCAAGGGAGGCGGCGTCGACACGGAGGTGTATCGGCTGGGCGAGCGTGGTTGCGGTCCGCGCCGCGCGATCCGCGTGCGCTCGGGCATCCTCGATCTCCTCCTCGGAGGGCGAGAAGGTCTCGATTGCCTGCACCACCAGACAGGTCTTTCCGGCTTCCTTGTGGTCCACCCGGCCCTTCACCAGCACAACCGCGTCAACCGCCAGAGCAGCCTCGTGCTCGGCGAGCGCCTTGCCGAACACGAGCATCTCGACCGCACCGGAGAGGTCGTCGAGGGTCGCGAACATCATGTGATCGCCGTTGCGGGTACGGATGCGCTTGGCCTCGACGATTATCCCTCCCACGGTCACCCAGTCCTTGTCGCGGCGATCGGCAAGCGCGGAGAGCGGGCAGTCCACCCGCGCGCGCAGCGCCTCGCGCAGCGGCTTGAGCGGATGCGCGGACACGAACAATCCGATCGCTTCCTTCTCCGCGGCCAGCAGCTCCGCCTGCTCGAACTCCTCGGTCGGGATCGGCGGGTGGACCGGGCGCGCGAGGCCCGCCAGGCCGCTCGTCGCGACCGCGGGCGCCGCCGCGGCCGGTCCGCCGCCCACACTCGCCTGCCCGCGATCGCCGGCGTCGGTCGCGAGCGCTGGCGCCAGGTCGAAGATCGAGCCCTGGCCGATCAGCGCGTCCTGCTGGCTCTTCTGGCCTGCCGCCTGCGCCTGCTCGAGAACCGCGAGCATGCCCTTGCGGCTCGCGCCGGTCGAGCCGAGGGCGCCGCACTTGATCAGCGCCTCGATCGCCTTCTTGTTGACTGTGCGACTGTCCACGCGCTCACAGAAGTCCCACAATGACGCGAACTCTCCCCCCTCCTCGCGTGCGCGCTTGATCGCCTCGACGGCCTGATAGCCGACGCCCTTGACGGCGTCCAGGCCGAAGCGGATGTTGCCCGCCAGGCTCTCCGACCCGGCGGCGGCTCGCCCGTCGGCGGAGGGTCGGGACGCGGACCCCTGGACCGTGCTCGCGTCGCCCGGCGCCTCGACCGTGAACTCGTGATCGGAGAGGTTCACGTCCGGAGGAAGGATCTCGATGCCCATCTCCTCGCAGCGCGCGACGAAGAAGGGCACCTTGTCCTTCGTCGACATCACCGATGAGATCAGTGCCGCCATGTACTCGGCGGGGAAGTTCGCCTTCAGCCACGCCGTGCGGTAGGCGATCAGCGCGTAGCACGCGGCGTGGGACTTGTTGAACGAGTAGTCGGCCGACTTCTCGTTCGTCTGCCACAGCAGGTCGATGACCTCCGGGCGCGTGCCAGACGCGCGGCAGCCCTCCACGAACTCGGGCTTCAGCGCCGCCATCGCCGGACGGTTCTTCTTGCCGATCGCCTTGCGCAGGTCGTCTGCCTTGGCCCCCGAGAAGCCGGCGAGCTCCTTGGCGATCTGCATCGCCTGCTCCTGGTAGAGGATCACGCCCTTCGATGACTCGAGGATGCTCCGCAGGCGCTCGTCGGGGTAGGAGATCGCCCGCGGGTTGTGCTTGCCCTTGGCGTATACCGGGATCTGGTCCATCGCGCCGGGCCGGTAGAGCGCGTTGAGCGCGACGAGGTCGTTGAACTCATCCGGGCGGACCTTCTTCAGGGCCTCGCGCATGCCCTCGGACTCGAACTGGAACACTCCGGTCGAGTCGCCCCGCGCGAGCATGTCAAACGTGCGGACGTCGTCGAGCGGGAGCGTCGTCATGTCCGGCCGAGCGATCGCCTCGCCGTCGGTGCCCCGGCTGGAGCGCTCGATGATGTCGAGTGCGTCCTCGATCACGTCGAGGTTGCGCAGGCCGAGGAAGTCCATCTTCAAGATGCCGATTTCCTCAATCGGCTTCATCGAGAACTGCGTCACAGTGCGAAACGCACGCTCTCCGTCCTCGTCGGTTCCGGCGTCGGCCAGCTGCAGGGGCACGATGTCGGTGAGCGGCCGGTCGGCGATCACGACGGCGGCCGCGTGGATCGAGGAGTTGCGCACGATGCCCTCGAGTCCCTGGGCCACATCGATGATCTGCTTCGCGGTGGGGTCTTCCTCGCAGGCCTTGCGCAGCGGCTGCCCCGCCTTCAGGCAGTCCTCGAAGGACGGTGCGCGGCCCATGATCGGGTCCGGGATCAGCTTCGCCAGTCGATCGCCGGCGCCGTAGTCGAAACCGAGCACGCGCGCCGCGTCACGGGTGGCAGCCCGCGGGAACATCTTGCCGAAGGTGACGATCTGCGCGACCGACTCGCGGCCGTACTTGTCGGTCACGTAGCGCATCACGCGCTCGCGGCCGCGCACCGAGAAGTCGATGTCGATGTCCGGCATCGACACTCGCTCCGGGTTCAGGAAGCGCTCGAACAGCAGGCCGTAGCGCAGCGGGTCGACGTCGGTGATCGCGAGGCAGTAGGCGACGATCGAACCGGCAGCCGAGCCGCGGCCGGGCCCGACGGCGATCCCGTTGTCCTTGGCGAACTTGACGAAGTCCCAGACGATCAGGAAATAGGCGTTGAAGCCCATGCGATCGATCACCGCAAGCTCCATCTCCATGCGCTGTGCGGCCTCCGCCGGCGGAGGATCGCCATAGCGCAGGCGCAGGCCCTCGTGAACCCGCGCGCGCAGGTACTCGCGCTCGCTGCCGCCGTCGGGTGTCTGGTAGCTGGGGATCAGCTGCTTGCCGAGCTCGAGCTCGAGCGAGCAGCGCTCGGCGATCTCGAGGGTGCTGGCGATCGCCTCGGGCCACTCCGCGAACGCGGCCGCCATCTCGGCGCTGTCGCGGAGGTAGAACTCGTTGGTCTCGAACGTCAGCTTGGGCGCCTCGATCGTGCTCTTCGTCTGCACGCACAGCAGCGCCGTGTGGTGCTCGTAGTCCTCCTTGCGCAGGTAGTGCACGTCGCCGGTACCCACCAGGCTGCCTCCCAGCTCGCGGGCGATCCGCACGATTCCCTCGTTGCACTTCTCCTGCGGCGCGAGGCCGTTCTTCTGAACCTCGAAGTACACGTTCTCCGCGCCGAACACTCCGAGCAACTCGTCCGCGTGCGCACGCGCGTCCTGCGAGCGATCCTCGAGCAGACGCTGGCAGAATCGCGAGGCCAGGCACCCCGTGAGCGCGATCACACCATCCGAGTAGCGCTCCACCTGGGCGAGGTCCACGGTCGGCTTGCCCCGGTGCAGGCCTTCCAGGAAGCCTGCCGAGGAGAGCTTGACGAGGTTGCGGTAGCCGGCGTCGTCGGCGGCGAGCAGCGTCAAGTGGTTGCGCTCGCTCTTCTCCGCTGCGGTCCGGGTGTGATCCTCTACGAGGTAGATCTCACAGCCGACAATCGGCTTGACGCCGTGCTTGGCACACGCCTTGTGCAGCTCGACCGCGCCGTTCATCACACCGTGGTCGGTCAAGCCGAGCGCGGGCTGGCCGAACGCGGCCGCGCGCGCCGCCAGCGCATCCACCTTGCATGCGCCGTCGAGCAGCGAGTACTCGGAATGCACGTGAAGGTGGGCGCAGGAGGGCGAGGTCACCGGTTCCTAGATGGTAGGCGGCGTTCCGGCGGCCGATCAGCGCGCGCGTCGCTGTTTGCGGGCTATCCGCAGACGGGTTATCAGCGACTGGCTGTGCTTGTGCTTCGGCGCCCTGACGGCAGGTCCGGGGGCCGGCTCAGCTTGCTCGGCCACACGCGCGCGCAGGCGCTCGACGGCCGCGGCGAGGGCGTCCACCATCTCGCCGTTTTCGGGGTGTGAGAGGGCGCTCTGCGACGGTGAGAGCTGCTCACGGCCCGGCGCCTGCGGGGCGCTCTGCGCCTGGGGGGCGCTCTGCGCCTGCGGGGCGCTCTGCGCCTGCGGGGCGCTCTGCGCCTGCGGGGCGCTCTGCGCCTGGGGCGCGGGGGGCGCCGGGGGCGGCGGGGGCGGCGCCGGTATGAGAGGCGGCTGTGCCGGGGGCGGCGTTGCCGCGACTGCCTTCAGGCGCGCCACGACGTCCTTGAGCTCGGCGATTAGCGCTTCGATCGTGCGATGGCCGCGGCGCATGATCTCCAGCAGGCGTTCGGTGCGCTCGCGCGCGGCTCGCTCGGCCTCGAGGCTGCGGTGGATCTCCAGGGCGCGACGCTCGAGCTCGGTCACTCGCGCGTGGAGAATCTGCTCGTCGCGTCGCGCCGCGGAGCGCTCCGCGGCGGCGGCTTGCTCGGCCTCGGCGAGCTCGCGGTGGAGGCTCTCCAACCGACCGGCAAGCTGGCGCGCCTCGACCTCGCCATCGCCCAGGCGGCGGCTCAGTCGATCGACCTCCGCACGGCTCTCGCGCTCGAGATCGATCAGCTGGTCTTCGGCTTCGACGCGAAGTCGCTGCTCGGCGTACTCGCGCTGCTTGACCTGCCGCAGCTCGCGCTCGACTACATCCTCAGAGCCGGTCCCGTGTACCGGGTGTCCCGTCGTCTGCGAGCCGAGCCCGCTCGAGCGCGACGCTCGCTCGGCCTCGTCCAGCTCGGCTGCCCGCCGGCCCTCCTCCTCGGCCTCGCGCAGCCGCTGCTGCAGGCTCGACACATGAGTCTCAAGGGTGCGAACGGTCGCCTCGGCCGCCTCCGCGCGGAGCGTCAGAGCGTGCTCGCCGGACTCGGCTGCGCGACGGGCGCGACGTTCTGCGAGCAGGTCGCCCTCGCTCCTGCGACTGCGACCTTCCGAGCCCAGTCCCCCAGGCTGCGAGCCCGCCGGGGGATCGCCTCCCGGCGTCTCGTTTTCCTCCGCCATCACGATGATCCAAGCTACGCCGAGAGCCGGACGGCTCGCGTCCGATGATGCAGCGCCGCGCCGTCAGGAGGCGGCGCGGCGTACGAGCAGTACCGCGGCCGCGACGCTGGTGAGGATCGCGAGCGTAGCCGTGAGGAAGGCGCGGGCGGAGGGCAGCCGCCGGCGCAGATACCACTTTCCCGCGCGCCAGACGACATAGCCGAGGAGCTTGTATCCGCTGTCGTTCACGCGACCATGCTAGCCGCCTGGGAGTCGCGCCGCCCTGTCCGCGCCGGCCGGCCCTCCTACTCGTTGCGCAGACGCCAGGCCATCCGCGACTGCAGTGACCAAAGCTCGATGAAGCCTGGCGCTGCGGCCTGGGAGAACAGGCCGCCGGAATCGGCGAACGAGGCGAGGGACGCGTCGTAGATCGCATTTGGGGACGAGCGAGTGACCACGCGCGCGTGGCCCTTGTAGAGCTGCACGCCGATCGTCCCTGTGACGCGCTCGTTGACCTGCTCCATATACGCGTCCAGGTCACCACGCAGCGGCTCCCACCACAGCCCGGCGTAGACCAGATACGCCCACTGGCCGTCGAGCTGGGGCTTGAACCGGTTCTGGTGGATCGTGCAGACGAGCCGCTCGAGCTCCTGGTGGGCCGGCAGGATGACCGCCGCAGCGGGTACCTCATAGATGTCTCGCACCTTCAGCCCGACGATGCGATCCTCGATCTGGTCGACGATCCCGACCCCGTGACGCGCGCCAGCCTCCGCGACGCGCTCGAGCAGCGCGACTAGCTCGAGGCGCTCGCCGTTCACCGCGACGGGCACACCGCGCTCGAACTCCACGGCGACGACCTCGGCCTCGTCGGGCGCCTCCTCGGGGCGAGTGACCAGCTGGAAGACGTCATCCTCGGGCGCGTGGCCGAGGTCCTCGATGCAACGGCCCTCCGAGGAGCGGCCCCACAGGTTGTCGTCGATCGAGTACGGCGCCGCCTCGGTCCCTCCCTTGACTGGTATGCCGTGCTCGCGCGCGTAGGCGATCTCCTCCTCGCGGCCCATCTGCCACGAGCGCACGGGCGCGATCACCTTCAGCTCGGGAGCAAGCGTCGCGACCGTCGCCTCGATCCGCACCTGGTCGTTGCCCTTGCCGGTGCAGCCGTGGGCGATCGTGTCGCAGCCCGTCTCACGCGCGTACTCGACCGCGAGCTTGGCGATCAGCGGCCTTCCGAGCGCCGTGAACAGGGGGTAGCCGGCGCCGTAGAGCGCGTTGGCCTTGATCGCGGGAGCGACGTAGGAGTGGGCGAACTCCTCGCGGGCATCGACGACGTAACAGGCGAGCGCGCCAAGCCTCAGCGCCTTGCCCTTGATGACCTCGTAGTCCTCGCCGGGCTGGCCGAGGTTGACGGTCAGGCACAGCACCTCGGCGTCGTAGGAGTCCTGGATCCACTTCAGCATCACGCTTGTGTCGAGCCCGCCCGAGTAGAGCAAAAGAACGCGCTTGACGTCGGCGGGGTCTGCCTCGTAGGAGGCAGTCGGAGCTTGCGTGGTCTGCCTCGAGCTGCTCACGGCGGCGAAGGCTACTGGTCTGCAAGCGCGGCGCCGAGACGCTGCAGGGCATCGTCGATCTCGCGCTCGCCGATCGTCAACGGTGGCAGCAGCCGCACGGTGCTCGGCCCGGTGGCGTTCACCACGAGTCGCTGCTGCAGCAGCGCGCGGCGCACGACCTCGGGCGCCGAGATGTCGATCTCGCACGCGAGCATCAGGCCGAGCCCGCGCACGGCGAGCACGTGGGGCAGGCGCTCGAGGCCGGCGGCGAGCGTCAGCCCGTGCTCGCGCACGCCCTCCAGGAGCCGCTGATCGTCGATCAGCTCGAGTGCCGCGAGCGCCGCGGCCGCGACCACGGGTCCGCCGGCGAACGTGGAGCCGTGGTCGCCGGGCTGAAACACGTCGGCCAGCCGCGGGCCGGTGACGAGCGCGCCGATCGGCAGTCCCCCGCCGAGCGCCTTTGCGACGGTGATCGCGTCGGGCAGGACGCCCGTCTGTTCGTACGCCCACAGGGTGCCCGTGCGGCCCATGCCGCATTGGATCTCATCGAAGACGAGTGCCGCGCCGTGCTCGTCGCAGGCGCCCCTCGCAGCCTGCAGGAGATCCTCGGAGAGAACGTTCACGCCGGTCTCCCCCTGGATTGGCTCCAGCACGACCGCGGCGGTGCGCTCGTCGACCGCTTCCGCCAGCGCCTGCGGCTCGGGCGCGACCGCGCGAAAGCCGGGAACGAGCGGCGCGAAGGGCGCCTGCTTGGACTCCTGCGGGGTCGCCGACAGGGCGCCGTAGGTGCGTCCGTGAAAGGCTCCGTACACGACGACGAGATCGCCGGCCCGCTTGGCCTTGCGGACGAGCTTGATCGCGGCCTCGTTGGCCTCGGCGCCGGAGTTGCAGAAGTACACCTTCCCGCCAAGGCTCGCCTCCGAGAGCCGCTTTGCCAGGCGCATCGCCGGCTCGGTGTAGAAGAGGTTGCCGGTGTGCATCAGGCGCCCGGCCTGCTCGCGCACGGCCTCGACCACGCGCGGGTGGCAGTGGCCCACGTTCGTCACGGAGATGCCGCAGAGGAAGTCCAGGTACTCGTTTCCCTCGGAGTCCCACAGGCGAGCGCCGTCGCCGCGAACGAACTCGACGGGGAAGCGCGCATAGGAGGAAACCACGCTCGTGCGCTCGATCTCCTGCAGCCCGGCGAGGGTCATGGCGACGCTTCGATCTTGGTGCCGATGCCGGCATCGGTGAACAGCTCGAGGAGCAGCGAATGGGCGATCCTCCCGTCGAGGATGTGGGCTGCGCTGACGCCCGCGTGGAGCGCGTCGACGCACGCTGCGAGCTTGGGGCGCATCCCGCCCTGGAGCTGGGGCAGGGCCTGTTGAACGTGCTCGGCGGTCGCCGCTCCGATCAGGCTGTCGGGATCGGCTGGGTCCGCCAGCCAGCCGGCGACGTCGGTCAGGAAGATCACCTTGTACGCGCCCATGGCGCCGGCGACGGCACCGGCGGCCTCATCGGCGTTGACGTTGTAGGAGCGCCCATCGCGATCGGCGCCGACGGATGCGATCACCGGGATGTAGTCGCTCGCGACGTGCTCGATCACGCCGACGTTGACGCGCTCGATGCGGCCGACCAAGCCGATGTCCTCGCCCCCCGGAGCGGGGCGGCGAGCGACGCGAAACAGCGAGCCGTCGTCGCCGCATAGGCCAACGGCCGGCTGTCCGTGGCGGTTCAGGCGCAGGACGATCTCCTTGTTGACCTTCCCGACGAGGACCATCTTGGCCACCTCGACTGTGTCCTCGTTCGATACGCGCAGCCCGCCGACAAACTCGACGGGCATGCCGAGGCGCTCCATGTAGAGAGTTATGTCCGGGCCGCCGCCGTGCACCACGATCGGATTCAGGCCAACGTACTTGAGCAGCACGACGTCGCGCGCGAACTCCTCGCGCAGGGCGGGGTCCTCCATCGCGGCGCCGCCGTACTTGATGACGATGGTCTTTGAGTGGAACTCCCTGATGTAGGGGAGCGCCTCGAGCAGCGTGCCTACGTCGCGCATCGGCTCCTCCTCATGTCGTGTACTCGGCGTTGGCCTGCACGTAGCGCGTCGAGAGGTCGGAGAAGAACACCTCGGTCTCCGCGCCCTCGCCCGGCAGGCCGATCTCGAATTCGAGCTCGTCGCGTCGAACGGCGTCCACGAGCGCGGACTCGTCATAGGGGATCGCCGCCCCCTCCGAGCAGACCGGGATCCCCTCGATCGAGATGTCGAGTGCCAGCGGCGCCGTACCGGGCAGCGCGCCGCCCACGGCTTGGGCGATCCGGCCCCAGTTTGGATCGCCGCCGCTCAGCGCGGTCTTGACGAGCGGGGAGTTGGCGACCGCGCGCGCCGCCGTCTCGGCGCTCTGCAAGTGGCCGCCGCGCGCGACGACACGGGCGATCCGCCCGGCGCCCTCCCCGTCGGCGACCATCATGATGGCGAGCTGGCGCAGCAACGCGTCGAGCGCCTCGCCGAAGCGCAGCTCATCCTCGCCGGCGGGCGCGACGCTCACGCCGCTTGACCCGGAGCAGATCATGATCGCGGTGTCGTTCGTAGATAGCTGGCCGTCCACCGAGGCGCGGTCGAAGGAGCGCTTCACGCACACCCCCAGCAGCAGGTCGGCCGTCTCGGCTCCGAGCGCGGCGTCGGTCTCGACGAAGCACAGCATCGTCGCAAAGAGCGGCGAGATCATGCCCGCGCCCTTGCACTGCGCGCTCAGCCGGACGGTCCCCGAGGGCAGCTCCACCTCCAGGCTCGCGCGCTTCTCAAACGCGTCGGTCGTCTGGATCGCCAGCTGGAAGTCCCCGTCGCCGTCGGCGCGGAGCAGCGGGCGCGCCTGCAGAATGCCTTTCAGGATGGCGGCCACGGGCAGGTGCTGGCTGATGCCGCCGGTCGAGGCGAGCGCGACCTCGGCCGGGTCCACTCCCACGGCGAGCGCCGCCGCGCCCTGCGTCTTGGCGGCGTCGTCCAGCCCGCGGGCACCGGTGGCGGCGTTTGCGCAACCGGAGTTGGCGAGCACCGCCCGCAACGCGCTCAGGCGACAGCGCTCCTGACTGACGAGCACCGGCGCGGCTGCCGTGCCCGAGGAGGTGAAGCGCGCGGCGCTGACCGCGCTCGCGGAGTCGCAGACGAGCAGCCCCAGATCGGGGTTGCCGCTCGGCTTGATCCCGCTCCGGACCCCGGCGGCGCGAAACCCGGCGGGCAGGCCGGCGCCTCCTCCGAGATCGCGCACGTCAGCCGGCGCTTGGACCCAGCGAGAGTGAAAGAACGGCTGCGGCGGGCCCTGTATCGCCCCCGCCTCCGGCTGCTCGTGCGTGCTCATGCGAGGCCCTCGCTCTCGGAAAACGAGTACATCACGTTGAGGTTCTGGATCGCCTGGGATGATGTTCCCTTCCAGAGGTTGTCGATCGCCGCGAAGACGAGCAGCTTGCCGGTGTGCTCGTCGGCTGCCGCGAAGATGCGGCAGAAGTTGGTCTCGCGCACCTCGCGGACGCCGGGCGGGGCGTCGATGACCTCGACGAACGGCTCGTGCTCGTAAGCGGCCGCGTATAGCTCGCGCAGCTCGGCCGCGTGCACGGCGCGCGTGGGCGTGACGTAGCAGCTGGCCAGCTCGCCCTGGTCGAGGGGAACGAGGCTCGCCTGGAACTGCACGGGCAGCTCCGCGCCGAGCAGCGCGAGCTGCTCCTCGATCTCCGGCGTGTGCCGGTGCGTGGCCACCTTGTAGGGAAGGATGTTCTCGCCGGCGAAGGAGAGGTGGGTCGTCTCGTCGAAGGCGCGTCCCGCGCCCGAGATGCCCTGCTTGGCGTCGATCACGACGTCGGCGATCAGCCCCGCTCGGGCGAGCGGGGCGAGCGCGAGCACCGACGCCGTCGGATAGCAGCCCGGGACCGCGACGATGCTCGCGCCGGCGATCCGCTCCCGGTGCAGCTCGGTAAGCCCGTACACCGCCTCTCCCAGGAGATCGGGCCGGGGATGGACGCCGTACCAGTGCTCGTAGGTCGACAGCGAGGACAGCCGGAAGTCGGCGCTCAGATCGACGACGCGGGCTCCGCGCTCGTGCAGGGCCCCGACGGTGGGGGCGGCGGCGGCGTGCGGGTAGGCGACGATCGCAGCGTCGATCCGATCCATGCGGTCGAGCTCGAGCGGCTCGATCGCCAGCGGCACGCGGTAGCGCGGGTAGAGCTCCTCGACGCGCCGACCCACCTCCGAGCGTCCCGTGACCGCCGTCAGCTGGAAGCGGGGATGGCGCCAGAGCAGGTGTGCTGCGAGCGCGCCGGCAAAGCCTGTGGCGCCCGCCACGATCACCCGTGGGGCGGCGTCGGCGAAGCGCTGCGCCGATCCGGGCGGCCCCTCGGCACCCGCGCCTGTTGCACCTGGCTCAGCCACGCAGCTCACCCCCCAGCTCGCCGAGCGCCGCAACGATCCGCTCGCGCACGGGCGCCACGTCCTCGTCGGTGAGCGTGCGGTCGAGCGCCCGGAATGAGAGCGCGAGCGCCAGCGAGCGCTTGCCCTCGCCGACCTGCTCGCCGGCGTAGACGTCGAACACGCTGACCTCCTCGAGCGTCTCTCCGGCGGCAGCGCGCACGCACTCAAGAGCTTCCGCCGCGGAGATCGCATCGGGCAACGTCACCGCGAGATCCTGGCGTAGCGAGGGAACCGAGGCGAACGCGCGAAACTCGACCGCCGGCGGCGATGCCGCGAGCACCTTGTCCAGGTCGATGGCAAACGCCGCGGCGCCCTGCAGATCCCAGGCGCCGGCCACGCGCGGGTGCAGCTCTCCGAGGAAGCCGAGGACCTCACCGCCGACGAGCACGTCGGCGCCGCGCCCGGGGTGCAGGAACGGCCAGCTCCGCGGCCGCACCGACCAATCTACGCGTAGCTTCGCAAGCAGCGTGGAGAGCAGCGCCTTGGTCGCGAAGAAGTCCGCTTGCACCGGCGCGCCACGCCACGAGCTAGGGACGAGCGCGCCGCTCAGGAGGACGCCGAGCGCGTGGTGCTCGTCCGCCGGGCGATCGGCCTTCGATGCGCGATACACGGTGCCCGACTCGAAGATCGCAACGTCGGGGCCGTTGCGCGAGACGTTGTGTCGCGCGGCATCCAGCAGCGAGCCGAGCAGCGTCGGGCGCATGATCGACTGCGCGTCCGAGAGCGGGTTCTCCAGGCGCACGACGTCGCGCATCTCGTCCTCCGGCGGGAGGGTGAGCCGGTCGAGCAGATCGGGGTCGGCAAAGCTCCAGCCGACGACCTCGTGCAGCCCCCGCCCGACCATCGCGTCCTCGGCGTCCCTGCGCAGGCGCTGGGGGTGGCTGAGCCTGCCGGCTGCTCCGCGGCGGGCGGGCAGGGTCGCGGGAAGGCGATCGAGCCCGTCGATGCGGGCGACCTCCTCGATCAGGTCGATCTCGCGGGTGACGTCATCGCGCCGCAGCGCCGGCACGGTCACATCGAGGCCGTCCGTCGCCGGCTCCACCTCGAAGTCCAGCGCCTGCAGGATCTCCGCCTGGCGAGCCGCGGGCACGGGCACCCCCAGGATCGCCTCCACGCGGAACTCGCGCAGTCGGATCACGCGCGGCGCGGATGGCTGCCACGCGAGGTCGATCGTCCCCGGCAGGAGCTTCGCGCCGCATAGCTCGACGATCAGGCGGCTCGCCACGGCTTGCGCGTGCATGCATTGCTCCGGTTGGAGTCCCTTCTCAAAGCGCCCCGAGGCCTCGCTGCGCAGGCCGAGCTTCCAGGAGGAGCGGTTGATGTTCGGGCCGCTCCAGGTCGCGACCTCGAGCAGCACGTTGCGAGTGTCGGCGTGGACCTCGGAGCGCGCGCCGCCCATCAGGCCGGCGATCGACGTGGGACCGTCGGCGTCCTCGATCAGGACGATCTCGGAGTCGAGCGTGCGCGTCTGGCCGTCGAGCGTCTGGACCTGCTCGCGCTCGTGCGCGCGGCGCACCACAAGACGCCGCCCTGCGACGCGGTCGAGGTCGAACGCGTGCAGCGGCTGGCCGGTGAGCAGCATGGCGTAGTTGGTGATGTCGACCACGTTGTTGATCGGACGCTGTCCCGCGGCGATCAGCCTCGCCTTCAACCAGAGCGGCGACGGCCCGATCGCGACGTCCTCGAACGCGCGCGCGGTGAAGCGTCGACACAGCTCCGGGCACTCGACGGCGACGTCGGCTCCGTCGAGCTCGCCGGAGGACCCGGGATCCTCACGCCACGGCGGCTCTGTCAGCGACGCTCCGCTAGCCGCGTGCAGCTCGCGCGCCACGCCGTAGACGCCCAGGCAGTCGGGCCGGTTGGGCGTGATCTCGAGCTCGAGGACGTCCGTGGAGATCGGCAGCAGGTCGGCCAGCGGCGTCCCGGGGGCGAGCTCGGCGTCGAGCTCGAGCGCGTCGAGCACGAGGATCCCACCGCCGTCGGAGCCGAGATCGAGCTCGCCCTCGGCGAGGATCATCCCTTCGGAGCTCACGCCGCGCAGCTTCACCTCCTTCAACGTGGTTCCGTCGGGCATGACCGCGCCCGGACGTGCCACGGCGACGGCCTGGCCGGCCGCTACGTTCCGGGCACCGCACACGATCGTCGCCGGCCCGTCCGCGCCGGCGCCGCCGAGGTCGACCTGGCAGACCTTCAGGCGGTCCGCGTTCGGGTGGGCGGCAGCCTCGAGCACGCGTCCCACGACGAAGCTCTCGACCGCGCCGACGCCGTGGTGGTGAACAGCCTCGACCTTCGTCCCGGTCATCGTCAGGCGCTCCTCGACGCCGCGCACGTCGAGGTCGGGGTCGCAGTATTCGCGCAGCCATGCGAGCGGGACCCTCATCCGAACTGCTCCAGGAAGCGCAGGTCATTTTCGTAGTACAGGCGCAGGTCGGGGATGCCGTGCTTGAGCATCGCGATTCGCTCGACGCCCATGCCCCAGGCGAACCCCTGGACCTTCTCCGGGTCATAGCCGGGCGCGTTGCGCTCGGTGGTGGGCACGTAGGAGTACACGTTCGGATCGACCTCGCCCGCGCCCAGAACCTCGAGCCACCCCTCGCCCTTGCACAGGTGGCAGCGCGCGCCGTCCGCCAGGAAGCCCTTGCCGCCACAGTGAAAGCACGACACGTCGACCTCCACGCTGGGCTCGGTGAAGGGGAAGTAGTGCGGGCGCAGGCGCACGTCGCGCTCGTGTCCGAACACCGCCCGCGCGAACGCCAGCAGGGTTCCCTTCAGGTCGGCCAGCGTGATGTCCTCGTCGACTGCCAGACCCTCGATCTGATGGAACTGGGGAGTGTGCGTGGCGTCGGAGTCGGGCCGGTACACGCGGCCCGGGATCACCACGTACAGGGGCGGCGGATGCGCCTCCATCGCGCGGACCTGCATCGGCGAGGTATGGGTTCTCAGCACGAGCTCCTGCGCGGCGGCGGCGGCGTCGGGCGTGGAGCGATCGCCGTCGCCGTCACGACCACCGCCTGCTCGGCCCGCGACGTAGAACGTGTCGGTGCGAGCCCGCGCCGGGTGGGTCGGGCTGTGGTTGAGCGCGTCGAAGTTGTAGTGGACGGTCTCCACCTCGGGCCCCTCCATCACCGTGAAGCCAAGGCCGAGGAAGATGTCTTCGAGCTCGCGCCGGGTGGCGCTCAGCAGATGCAGGCGCCCGATCGGCTGCGGCGGAGCGCCCGGCAGCGTCACGTCGATGCGGTCCGACTCGAGCATGCTCTCGAGCTCGGAGCCCTGTAGTTGCGCGGCGCGGTCATCGATCAGCGCCTCCAGCGCCTGGCGCGCCTCATTCGCCACCCTGCCGACCGAAGCGCGCTCGTGGGCCTGCAGCTGGGCCACCCCGCGCAGCATTTGCGGCAGCTCGGCCTTGCGCCCGAGGTAGCGCACGCGCAGCTCCGCCAGTGCCTCGCCGGTGGATGCGGCGGAAATCGCCGATTCCACCTGCAAGCGCAGCTTTTCGATCCGCTCGATCATGACGCTCGGACCCTAGATGACGCCGGGGCGTAAGACCCGTGCCGGGTCACCTCATACAGCGCCACGGTCGCTGCCATCGCGGCGTTGAGCGACTCGGTGGCGATCGGTATCCGCGCGCTGCGCTCGCACGCCGCCACGACCTCGCGCGGCAGGCCGTCGCGCTCAGCGCCGATCAGCAGCGTGAGCGAGCGTCGGGCACTGTGCGCTTGCGCCTCCTGAAGCGTCTGCGTGGCGCCGGCGAGCAGCGCGACGCGCTCCCCGGGCAGCTCGCGCACATCGGCGACGCGTGCGAGCGCAACGGCAAAGATCGCGCCCATGCTCGCGCGCACGGCCTTCGGCGAATGCGGATCGGCGCAGCCCGGGCCGAGCGCGACGCTGCAAGCGCCGAACGCGTGCGCCGAGCGCAGCACGGTTCCCACGTTTCCGGGGTCCGCGACCCCGTGCAGGTACACGCATAGCGGTCCTACCGCGGCTCCCCAACGCTGCTCGTACACCCCGATTACCCGCGTGCCCGAGCCGAGCGAGGAGACCATCCCGAGCGCGGAGCGCTCGACATCATGAAAATCTTCCCCGCCCAGACCCGAGCCGGCCAGACGGTAGCCCTCGAGTGCGGTGCGCCCGGCGCGCTCGGCGGCGATCACGAGGTCCTCGCCCTCGGCCAGGAACCTGCCGCTGCGCTCGCGCTCGCGCCGCGTCGAGAGCCGCCGCAGTGACTTCAGGCGCGGGTTTTGGGGGGAGATGATGTGGGACATGGAAACGGTGGTTGGAGAAGTTGGGAGAGGGAGTGATTTCGTGGGGTACGGGGAAGGCGGTGGGATGCGGTTGCTGTGTGGTCCTCGTGGCTGCTTTGACAACAAAAAAGGCGCCGTCCCTTGCAGGAGCGACGCCCGGAGGCTGTTGCTGTCGATTGCCGGGGGCACCGCCGGCAGCGCCGGGGGTCAGGCAGCCGACGCCTCGCGGCGCCGATCGCCAAAACGGCGGAACGGGTCGCCGTCGCGCATGGCGATGTCGGCTAGCACCTAGCGGTCGAGCTCG
>Ga0182024_10007641_pt1 | contig 23256 bp, 20 predicted proteins | sample P32metaG_FD_120480 | JGI IMG/M metagenome (GOLD analysis project Ga0182024, IMG submission 120480) | Permafrost microbial communities from Stordalen Mire, Sweden - P3-2 metaG (Illumina Assembly) | ecosystem: Environmental > Terrestrial > Soil > Wetlands > Permafrost | place: Sweden: Stordalen... | reverse complement strand
TTACGCCGACGTGGATAATGTCACCAACGCTCCGCCGCCCAATATCGCCACGACAAGCGGTGGCACCGGAGGCAGCGCCGTCTATTACGATGGCATTGGCCGGCAGTATCGTATCGGCCTGCGCTTCAACTATTGATTTGGCTCAACAGCTTATCTTCGGAACACTGTATCTAGTCCTTTAACTGAGCTTGACCGGTCCCCTGGTCGAGGCCAACTTACGGCCCAGCAGTTTCGCTGCTGGGTCTTTTTTTTCCGACAGCGCCTATCTATAAAATCAACGTGCCTTGAGTGTCAAACTCACCTCAGGTACATGCCGGAATCAACGATTAGGCCAAAAATTCCTGACAGTCTGATGTGCCGCGATCTCGGTCAGGGCATCGCCGGGTCATGTTGCGTTGCACCGTCCTGTCCGCATGAACTTGCGGTGAATTTTTCGGTGAAAAGGGGGACAATAGGATGGTATAAGATTATTTGGTGGCGCATTTTTGGGGAGTTTTATGACTACAGGTCTGCCAACCGGCGCGCTCGCGCTCACGACGGCATTCCCACGGGACGAGTCCAACTTCACGAGTTCGCCAAACCGGGTGCTTGACTGGATAGTCGTGATCCGGATTCTCGTCGGCGTGGCAATGGCAATCTACATCTTGGTGGGAATTCTCACCGGGTTTGACATTCCTCTGGTCAGGAGAATTTCGGCCTATCTGTATTTCGGGGTCGCCGCGGCCATCCCGGTGATTTACTGGACTCGGTCCGTCTCTCATAGACGCGCCGCAAGCGTGGCCCAGTTCATGGGCTTCACAGCCTTCCTCCTCGGCAACTGGTCCTATACCATAAGTTTTCACCTTGGTACCAAGGGATGGGTAACCAGGGGATGGATTTGGCTATTTGTCTGGTTATTGGAGATTTACGTCGAAGGCGCACTTCTGCGTGGACGCTCCTTTAATCCGCTATACCCCATTACGGCGCTGCGCCAGCATCTGGAAGACCGCAGGACGCTGATTCAGGAGCTCAATGCAACTAAGCTGCAGCTTGCACGCATCAATCGCTCCATGGCCCTGAGCGCCATGGCAAACTCCATTGCCCATGAAATCAGCCAGCCTCTCGCCGCCGTGGTTGTAAACGCCAATGCCGCAAGGCGCTGGCTGTCGAGCAACAATGTCGAAGAGGCGCAAAAAGCAATAATGCGCGCCGCGGAAGATGGTCACCGGGCGAACGCGGTGATTACGAGCTTCCGCCGCCTTATGCAGGAAGGCGAGCCGCTGCGCGTTTCAGCCAATATCGGCGGCCTGATCGAGCAGGCGCTCGATATCCATGCCGCCGACCTGCAAAAATACAATGTCGCTGTTCGCGTCCTGTCGCTGAAGGAAATACCATCGATAGCCGGGGATCCGGTACAGCTAAGGCAGGTGTTCCTGAACCTCGTCGCCAATGCGATAGATGCCCTAAGCGAAACGCCGGGCGAAGTTCGTCAGCTAATCGTGCGCTGTGAGCGCGTCGAGCACCGCCAAGCGCTTATCAGCTTCGAGGATAACGGGCCGGGGATCCAGGATCCGGAACACATCTGGGATCTTTTCTTTACCACAAAGGCCAAGGGCATGGGCATGGGACTTTTCATCAGCCGGATGATTGTCGAAGCCCATGGCGGAACATTGACGGTCAAATCACAATCGGGAAGGACCAAGTTTTATGTCTCATTGCCCGTCAAAGGCAGCCAACACCGATTTAATGGTGTTCGTAGTGGAAAACGACCAATCATTGCGCGAAGGCCTGCAGAGCCTGTTGTGCTCGGTTGGGCACAAGGTGAAAAGCTTTGAGTCAGCGGAGGCGTTCCTAGAAGAGCGCGTTTCGCGGCAGCCGGGATGCCTGATTCTCGATGTCCGGCTTTCCGGGATCAGTGGTCTGCAGTTGCAGAAGCGCCTTATCGCAAACGGTGACGGAATTCCTACCATTTTCATTTCCGCCAATGGCGATATTCCCATGTGCGCGCAGGCGATGAAAGCAGGAGCGGTTGACTTTCTGCCAAAACCCTTCCGCGAGCAGGAGATTCTGGAGACTGTTCAAATTGCGCTGGACCGCGAACTTGTTCGCCATGAACGCGATCGGGAAGTGTCCAAGGCCCTCGTCAATTACCGTTCGCTGACAAGGCGCGAACGCGACATCGTGAAGTTGGTCGTAACGGGACAGACCAACAAGAAGATTGCCGACGCGCTGGGAGTCAGTGAAGTGACTGTCAAGATTCATCGCGGGCACGTAATGCACAAAATGGGCGCCGCGTCCCTGGCGGATCTTGTTCGAATTTTTGACATGACCGAACCGCATCTTGCTTCGGAGGCCCCGAAGTCCTCAACTAACTAACTGACCTTCGTTGCGATTTGACTTATATTGAATATCCCAACTTGTTGAACGGTATCTGGCGCACACGCTCGCCTGTGGCGTTGAAGATCGCGTTAGCCAGCGCGGGTGGCAATCCTGGGTATGCCGGTTCACCCATGCCCGATGGCATATTGTCGGACTGGACGAAAAAGACATCCACCAGCGGTGCGCTGCGTGCGCGCATTATGGGATAGGCATTGAAGTTCGTCTGCTGCACGCGACCATTCTCGATGTCAATTGCCCAGCCCATCGCGGTTGAAAGGCCATCGAGAGACGCACCCTGCGCCTGGTTTTCTGCTCCGCTCATATTCACAATTGGCCCAACATCCAAGGCCACTGTGATCTTATGGACGGTGATGTGCTTTTTGTCGTCGACACTCGCATCAACTGCAGTGGCCACATGGCCGCCAAGTCCGAAGCTGAATGCGAGGCCGAGGCCGCTTCTTGCCGTTGTCCATTCCGAAAACCTTATCCGGGGGTTTGCGGCTGAAAGCAGAATCGGACCATGATCAAATCCGATGGCAGCCCTCGTAAACCTTCTGTTGGGATATATCTGGAGCTGCTTCCAATCGCTTGAACGCTTGAAGGTTGATATCGTCGTTCTTCGCCACCAACTTAACATCTTGCGTCGGAAGGCCCCAAAGAGACCGAAATTGTCTGGTAGCGACCGGGCGTTGTTCATCTGGCTGCAGCGGTTTTTCCGGATCTCGCAGATGCAATCACGATAGTCCGTCCTGGGACCTTAATCCGCTGGCACCGGGCGGCGTTTCGGGCCTGGGACCCTTGGCCGCCAGCTCGTCGAAGATCCGGTTGAACACGCCCAGACGGCTCCAGCGGATAAAGCGGTTGTAGATCGTCTTGTGCGGACCATAGGCCTTCGGCGCATCCCGCCAGCGCAGACCATTCCTGATCACAAAGACGATACCGCTGAGAACGCGGCGGTCATCGACGCGCGGAACCCCATGCGACAGCGGAAAATAAGGCTCAATCCGGCGCATCTGCGCTTGTGAAAGCCAGATCAAATCACTCATCGAAGCACCTCCCAGTGCCGAAAGTGAATCAGCCCAACACCATCTCCGCAAGCAAATTAATAGGTCCTGAGCCTACGTGACCTCGCTACCGGAAGGCATTTCGCCCACAATGGTGCAGCTGCAGAACGGCGCGGTCCAAGCCAAGAACCGGAGCAGCAAGCCGGGCTTCATCGGCCCAGGCGCCCCTCCAGGCATTTATCATCACTACGTCTTCGAGTTGTATGCAATCGATACCAAGCTAACTCTTGGCGCGGAGGCGAGCCACGCCGAGATCATCGCGGCGATGGAAGGCCACGTGAATGGCAAAGCCGTGCTGGTGGGCCGTCTCCACCGCTGAGTCGATAACGCGCCAGGGCAGCGCCGGTGACGACAAACAGCGCGCCAAGAGCCCCGAGAAGCCATCGCGCACTGCCGCATGATTGGCCTTCATTTCCCTTAACCACGCGGTGCTCTAGGCTCGCCCGCATCCACAATTGAGGCATATGCGGATGACTGGGGCAATAGCAACATAATAACGCGTTTATGAGACCGAAGCCGCCAGTCAGACGACAAAAATCTCCACAGTCCAGCCTATGCAGCGAATCCGATCCGAAGGGCCGGTGCGGCGGGAACTGCGAAACGGAGCAGCCAGTCGCCATCGCCCCGGATATATCCGCCGTCCGGCTCGCTATTTCTTGGAATATTTCATGACATTTTCCCCGCCGACGTCGCCGCCATAGACGTTGCCTTGGGCATCGGCGGTGACCCCTTCGTAGGAGTAGTCTGAATTTTTGTAGGGCCAAGGGCACGGGTCGGGAATGAAATACTTCACCTTGCCGTCCTTCACGCTGCCGATGCGGATTCCGCGCGCCGTGCCGGCATTGAAGCCATATCCAAACGACCCTATTGTGCCGCGTCCAGTGTTTGAACGGCCATCGTGCGATTCGGAATCGGAGACATAGATGGTGTCGTTCTTGTCGATGGAAATTCCGCTGGGGCGGCCGAACTGGAACCATTGCGCGATGAACTTGCCGTTCTGATCGAAGATCTGGAGGCGATTATTCTGGCGATCACCGACATACAACCGGCCCTCCTTGTCCGTAGCGAGTGCATGCGGCACATCGAACTCGCCGGGGCCCATGCCCTTCCTGCCCCATGACAAGAGAAATTTTCCATTCCTGTCGAATTTTAGGATGCGCGCGTTGCCAAAGTCGGCGCCGCCGCCAGTATGGCCATCCGCGACGAAAAAGGTGCCATTGGCGCCAAAGGCGATGTCAGTGGGGGCGTCGAATTCGTCATTGCCCGTGCCGGCAACGCCTTTTTTACCGAGTGTCATCAGAACTTTGCCGTTCTTATCGAGCTTGAAGACCTGATCTCCACTGTTGTCTGCGACCCAAACATTGCCCTCTTTATCAACTTCCAGTTTGTGCGGGCTGACGAACAATCCGGCGCCGAACGACTTCAGGAGCTTGCCGGACGTGTCGAACTGAAAGATTGGATCGATTTTTGAGCTGTCGCCGTCGCAGGCCTCGCCACCCACGCCGGCATGGCCGCAGCGATCCATCACCCATATTGTGCCATCGGGAGCAGCGGTGACACTCGCCGTCGATCCCCACACCCTGCCCGGAGGAAGTTTTCCGAAATCTGCGCCGTCATCATAAGGATTGAGCAGAATATTTGGGGCGCCGAGCAAAGATTTGGACGGCAATTTCACCGGATATTGGTCGTCGGGGAAAATCGGTTCCTTGTCGCGAGGGTTGAGCGCGGCAGCTCCGGCTGGAGCGGCTTGTGGAACGCATGTATGGGCATCCGGTCCAGGAGAGCCCTGCGCCAGAACAGTGGGCGTGTATAGCGCCAACGCCGTGAGCAACAAGGCCGTGCGAAGTGCCGTCTTCTTCATGGTTCTCTCCCTATCGGTATTACTGGGGAATATCCTATAAAATTCTTACTCCGGCTGTGCACATTTCCATAGCTATTTCAATCACCGTGTCAGAGTCGTGCTGGGTTTCTCGGCATCAATCCGAATCTGGCTAAGTATCCCCAGATCGGCGGGCAGGTCGGTGTTGCCAGCCGCCATTTGGTTTTGCTGCAGAAGATAAGCCACCAAGTCAGTCGCACTTGAAATGCTAAGTGCGCCAGGATTGTCCATCGGCATTGTCGAATGGATGCGGGTCACCAAGTCGGCTACGGATTCGGTTTCCCAGTCGGCCATGAAGTTAGAGCCTTTCAAGCCTGGGATCTCGTCAGCGCCGTCCAGCGTTCCACCATGGCACTTGGCGCAGTAGTTGGAATATAAGACTTTGCCGTGGTCAGCCTGGGCGTTGGTGTAAACGCCATCCCAGATCGAGCGCATAGAGGCCTCGGCGTAGAGTATCGTCGAACTAATTATGGTTGCCACAAAAGAAATGGCCGCAATGTAACCAAATCGCATTGTCATAACCATCCTGTTCCCGAGATCATCGACCAACGGGCAGGTCGCTTTCCTTTTCAAGTGTGCGGCCTGCCCCTTTTTTTGTGTCAGTTTCCGGAAGGCAGCGTATATGCAAGATAGGTGCCCGAGACATTTCCACCGCTCACCGCAACAATGATGTACTGCTTGCCATCATAACTATAGGTCATTGGCGAACCACTCTGCGGCGCCGGCATCCATACTTCACCCACCTCATTACCAGTCTTCTGATCATAGGCTCTCAGCATGGCGCCGCGCGGATGGCCCGGTGCTGTCGAAAACTCGGGATCGCCTATGATGACTAGATTTTTTGTAACCGCTTCTCCGACAACGCCCCCCTGGCCGGTCTTCGGAATGTTGAGGCCCTTGAGTGCCGGATTGTTCTTGATCGCATCTGGGGTATCGCCGTGTGGCACCTGCCAAACAATCTCGCCCTTGTCCATGTCGATAGCGTTAAGCGTACCATATGGCGGCTTGGTGAGGGGCAGGCCGTCAACGGTCCGCGGAGGCGGCGGACCGACCGCAACCTGTGGATGCGCTGCCAGAATGGCCGCAAGTTTCTGATCGTCGACGCCAACCTTCGGTGCATCGGAGGCTGAGCCGAAGCCGGGTCCGCCATTGATGCGGAACGGCTGCCCACCCACACCTTGAAGATAGCGGTTGTCGGTGAAGCCCGGCGGCGGTTCGACTAAGCTCAGTAGCCCTGTGCCGTTCATTGCAGGTACGAATGCGACATGGGTTTCCGGATTGAAGCCGGCACCCGCCCAGTTGGTGCCGCCACCTGGTGAGCCCATTTCAAGCCCAGCGGATGGGAACTCGCCTTTGGGGTTGCTAACCACCGCCGGCGTGTACATAGCCCCGCCCTTGTAGTATTTCTTGACAATATCTACAGCCTTGGCCCGCAGTTCCGGCGTGAAGTCGATCAGATCGTCGGTGGTGATATTCTGACGCGCATAGGCTGGCGGCTTGGTCGGGAAGGGCTGGGTCTTGGAGGTCTTCTCGCCCGGCACATCACTCTGCGGCACGGGCTTCTCGATGATCGGCCAGATCGGCTTGCCGGTGACGCGATCGAACATATAGAGGAAGGACTGCTTGCTGGGCACGGCAACCGCCTTAATCGGCTTACCGTCAACCATGATGTCTGCCAGCAGCGGCGGCGCCGACAAGTCGAAATCCCAGATTGGATGATGGGTGACCTGATAATACCACTTTAACTTGCCGGTATTGATATCGAGACAGACAATGCTGTCGCCGTAGAGGTCGTTGCCCGGCCGGGCGCCGCCGTAATAGTCATTGGTGGGATCTTCGATCGGTAGATAGACAAGGCCAAGATCGCGATCGACGGTGATGCCGGACCAGGTACCAGTATTGCCGTTATAGTCTGCGGAATTCTTCTCCCAGCTCTCATAGCCAGGCTCGCCCTTCTGCGGAATGTTGTGGAAGGTCCAGATCAGTTTTCCTGTCTTCACGTCGAAGGCTCGCGTGAGGCCCTTGGTGTTGTTGTAATCTAGCGGCTGACCGCCTTCCTTGAAGGCAGAGCCCACCAGAACCACATTGTCCACCACAGTCGGCGTGGTGTGCAGGCCGATTTCGCCAGTGGTCAGGTCTATCTGCTTGTAAACGCCGGGCTGGCCGATCACGCCTGTATAGGCGCCAACCTTCAGGTCCACGATGCCGTGCTCGCCGAAGGAGTCAATCGGCTGCCCATTATGGGCGTTGAGCTCGACCAAGCGATAACCGGTGGTGACGTAGATGATACGCTCGTCACCATTACCGTCGGTCCAGTAGGAAACGCCGCGGCCGGAAAGCTGGCGCGGAGATATGGCCGCGCGCAAACCTTCATTCCAGCTGTAAACCCATTTTAATTCGCCGGATTTTGCATCCAGCGCGACCACATCGCGCCGCGATCCCGCCGAGGCATAGACGGTACCATTTACTTCCAGTGGCGTGCCTTCGAGCTTGTATTCCGGACGGGCGCCAAGCTGGTCGGTCTTGAATTGCCAGGCAAGTTCAAGCTTGTTGAAGTTGGATGCGTTGATCTGGTCCTGCGGCGAATAACGCGACCCCGACGGATCCGCGAAATACATCGGCCAATCGCCCTTTGTCGTCGAAGGCTGACCGGCGCCCTGTGCCACGGCCTGCCCCGCAACGACGCTGACCAACAGCGCAGCTGGCGCCACGCACAACAGACCACGCTTCAACAATCTATAACCTGACATGCGTTTCTCCTTTGAGTTTGGGCAGCTTCTCAAGCCTCCAACGCTGACGCGGCAGATGGGCCCTTCAGTTCCTTTGGTATCATTTCGGCCGAGATGATCAGAAGAATACTTTAATTCCACTCTCGTGTTCTTCGACAACCAAATTAACATCATGAATTGCTATTCGGCGCGGTCAAGTTCTCTGCTCGCCGGGACTGGGTGCCTATCAGCGACAAGCCGACGGTCGTAAGGCTCTTAACCCTGCTCTGGCACAGGCAAATCTGCCCACGAGTTGCGCTGTACATATCCGCCTTGTTCTTCAAGCGGGCTACTCCATTTGGAACCTACTGGCCCTGGGGCAAGGAGAAGGTCAGATAATCACCCGAGTAATTGCCACCACTGACAGCCACGATAATGTACTGCTTGCCATCATAAGTGTAGGTCATGGGCGAGCCGCTTTGTGGAGCGGGCATCCAGACTTCTCCGACCTCTTGGCCGGTCTTCTTGTCGTAGGCCCGCAGCATGGCACCGCGCGGATGGCCCGGCGCTGTCGAAAATTGAGGATCCCCTACAATCAAAAGAGTCTTGGTCACGAGCACACCGACATTTCCAGGCTGCCCGGTCTTGGGAATGTTGAGGCCCTTCAGTTCCGGATTGTTCTTGATCGCATCTGGGGTGTCGCCATGCGCCACTTGCCACATGATATCGCCACTATCTAGATTGATAGCTGAGAGCGTGCCGTACGGCGGCTTGACCAGCGGCAGTCCATCAATGCTCGTGCGCACCGGGGGACTGGTCGGCTTGACCGGGCCGCCAGTCTTGGCGAGGATATCATTCAGCCTGGCTTGCTCCGGGCTGATCTTGGGCGCGTCGGAGGCGTCTCCGAAACCGGGACCACCGGCAATCGTGAATGGCTGGCCTGCCTCGCCTGACACATATCTGGCGTCCGTAAATCCTGGCGGCGGGACAACCAGTCCCCGCGACCCGGCCCCCGTTTCATTTGACGGCAGAAAGAGGGTCTGGGTCTCGGGGTCATAGCCGCCACCTGTCCAGTTGGTGCCGCCGCCGCCATTCCAGTTGGCCAGCCCGCCAACCGGATAGGGCAATTTGCTGATCATGGTCGGCCCGTAGAGCGGTTCGATCTTGAAGTTCTTCAGCACCTCCAGCGCCTTGGCATGCAACTCGGGCGTGAAGTCGATCAGATCCGCCATGTGGAATTCGTTGCGGCCATAGGCCAGCGGCTTGGTCGGGAATGGCTGGGTCTTGGAGGTCTTCTCGCCCGGCACGTCACTTTGCTGCACCGGCTTTTCGATGATCGGCCATACCGGCTTGCCGGTGACGCGGTCGAGGACAAAGACCATCGCCTGCTTGCTGAACACGGCGACCGCCTTGATCGGCTTGCCGTCCACCGTGATGTCGGCCAGGATCGCCGGCGAGGTAAGGTCATAATTCCAGATCGGATGATGAACAATCTGGAAGTACCACTTCATCTTGCCGGTATGGATGTCGATGCAGACAATGCTGTCGGCGAACAGGTCATTGCCGGGGCGCGAGCCGCCATAGACGTCGTTGGTGGCGTCTTCCACCGGCAGATAGACAAGTCCCAGATCCGGATCCACGGTGATCCCGGTCCAGACGCCGGCATTGCCGTTATAGTCGGCGGAGTTGTTTTCCCAACTGTCGTAGCCGAACTCGCCCTTTTGCGGGATGTCGTGGAAGGTCCAGATCAACTTGCCGGTCTTGACGTCCCAGGCGCGCACGATGCCCTTGGTGTTATTCTGGGTGGCCGGCTGGAAGCCTTCCTTGAAAGATGACCCGACGATCACCGTGTCGCCCACTAGGGTTGGGGCGCTGTGCCAGCCGATCTCGCCGGTGACCAGATCGATCTGCTTGTAGACGCCAGGCTGGCCGATCACGCCGGTATAGGCGCCGACCTTCATGTCGATAATGCCGTGGTCGGCGAAGGAGTCCACCGGCTGGCCGGTCTTGGCGTTCAGTTCCACCAGCCGATAGCCGGTGGTATTGAACAGAATACGCTCATCGCCATTGCCGTCGGTCCAGTAGGCAACGCCGCGACCCGAAAGCTGGCGCGGAGATATGGCCGCGCGCAGCCCCTCATTCATGGAGTAGAGCCATTTCAGCTCGCCGGTCTTGGCATCCAGCGCCACCACATCGCGGCGCGAACCGGCGGTGGTGTAAACCGTGCCGTTGATCTCCAGCGGCGTGCCTTCGAGCTTGTATTCCGGGCGGGCGCCCAGCTGGTCGGTCTTGAAATGCCAGGCAAGCTCAAGCTTGTTGAAGTTGGAGGCATTAATCTGGGACTGCGGCGAATAACGCGATCCGGTGGGATCGGCAAAATACATTGGCCAGTCGCCCTTGGCAGTGGAAGGCTGTCCATAAGGCTGACCGCTCGCGGACTGCGCCCCGGCATGCGCCGTCAGGAGGGCCAGGAGCGCAAACGGCGCGGCGCAGGCGGAAAGCCGTTTCGTAAACACTGATATGAACATTATCTTACCCTTACTTTCTTGATTTTTTTATCCGTAGCAGGTGTGGGCCCACCCCCGTCGGGAAGGTGGACCCGCCTGCCCCTCGACCATTCCAGTCGAAGGAGGATAGCAAAAAATCTTAGTAGTTAAAGCGTAGACCCAGCCGATACATGCGGCCAAGACCATCATAAATTAACAGGCTGCTTCCACTACCGCCAAGCGAGCTTGGAACACGCGGCGGCGGGGTATCGGTGGTGTTGTCGACCGCGGCATACAGCTGGACATTGTCGTTCCAGTTGTAAGAACTACGCAGATCGAGATAGGCGACCCACGGGACGTTGTTGTTGTCGACCTGAACGCCGCTCGTCCAAGCATTGTTGAGCACCGCCGCCCCAATGAAACGGCTCTGGACGGTTCCTGACCACGGTCCCTGCGTATAGGTCGCAGCAAGAGACCCGTTGAACTTCGGCCGCTGGGGGAACGCCTCATCGGCACCGATAGCTCCCGCACCATCGTAGGTGACGCCGAGCCTGGTGATGGAGCGCTCATCGTTATAGTTGGCAAGCCCATGCCAATTCAAACTACCTGAGAACAAGTCCATGCGGTAATCGGTCTCGAAGTCCAGTCCCGACGTGGTCTCGGACGCCGCATTCAGTGGCGCAATTATGACAATGTTCAACGCACCCGGATACTGCACCGGGAAGCCCGGAACAGCGTACTCCATCTGAGTACAATATATCGCTATCCCCGCCGCACATGCTGCCGTTATCTGTGCGACGTTCGCAGAAAAGATCGCAGATTTGATGTTTATCGAATACCAGTCGAACGACATGCTGAGGCCTGGGACCCAATGCGGCGTCAGAACAACACCGCCCTCAATCGTGTTGGCCTGTTCCGGCTTCAGGTTCGGATTTCCCTGGTTGGACATGAAGCCTTGGGTGACAGTAATGTTCGTTTTCGGGTCTATCGCACTAAGAGTGCCGTACGTCGGAGCTTGGAACAACTCCGGGAGAAGAGGTGCACGAATATCTTCTGACCAGGTCATACGCAGACGCACATCGTCATTGACCTGACTGGTCGCGCCGAGTTTCCAAGTTTCAACCATACCGCTGGTCGAATAGTCGGTGATACGGCCCGCCGCGTTAAATTCAAGAGACTGGACGAACCCGTTCTTGATGATCGGCACGGTAATTTCTCCGAAGCCCTCATTGACAGAAAGGCCAGACCTCCAGTTATTAGCATTAGCAGTAAAATAGCCTGCGACGGGGCCGAGTCCTAGCGGGTCAGCGATATCTGTCTGTTGCTCATGGCGGTATGAGGCACCGAATGCAACCGCGATGTTTCCGGCCTCAAATCCCCACGGAAGTACCCCTTGCGCCGAACCTTCCAGCACGTCCTGGTTCATACGGAAGTGAGCCTGATCCTCGATTGAGGGGTTTAGGCGGCCTGGCGCCAAATAATTTGCAGCCGCTGTGGTCACGCCGGCGCTGCCGAAGAGATCAATCGGCACGCAGCCATTGGTCGGGGCGCTCAAGGTCGAAGCGCACTGAATGCTGCCGATCGGAAGACCGGAACTGCCCACATTTGCCGCGGTGACGGTAACTGCATTTATTGCATTGTTGTAGTTCGCGGTGACGGTATTGTCCGGCTCGAACTGGTCCTCGCGTACCGCACTGTGCTGGATGTAGGCCCGCCACCCCCAGTCGTTTCCTATGGTGCCGTCCAAGGTAAAGACGCCACGCTCTAGGGTGCGGGTGTTGTGGATGCCAATGGGGCCCATGGGGCCCTCGGTGATCTGCTGATAGGTCACCTCATTAGTTCCGTCCAGAGGGATGCCGGTGGTACCGTTTGTACCCAATGTGAAGGAGGGAATGCCGCCCGCCGTCATCATCGCCTGAATACTGGCCGGAATATATGGATTGCCGCTTAATATAGTGGCGTTTTGCCTGCGGGGCGCGCCAATGCCCTCTGCATAACCCAAACCATAATTCAACATAACAGAGGCTTTTAAATTGTCCGCCACGTTGTAACTGCCATATCCAAACAAGGATGTGTTGTGACTAGGAACGGAGACCTCACCGGGTATCACATCAGTGTACTGACTTGCGGAACAATTTATGCAATTTCCATTACCTGCCGAATTGTTTATACCGTTGAATGGCTCAATTTGTGCATTCGGACCCACAAATTGAAACCCCGCTAGGGCATTGGCAGGGGCCGAGGTGCCTTTCGCGCTCGCGCTAATCAGTCCGCCTTGAGTGTATTGCGCACTTCCGAAATCTCCTACTGCAGTGTGGATGTACGTGGGACCACCCGCCGGGCCTTTAATAAGAGTTTCAGGGGAAAACCACTTGGTATAATTTATAAAATCTGTGTCAGGGCTCATCGTGTGGACGGCGCTCACCTCGAATTGGCCGCGATCTCCGTCAAAACTTGTTCCGAAGGTCAAGGCACCATGGTACTGGCTATGGGTGTTTGTGTCGTTATCGACAAGTTCAAAATCGCCTTTAATGCCTTGGAAATTCTTGTTCAAGATCAAGTTGACCACGCCCGCAACCGCGTCCGAACCCCAGGCCGCCGAGGCGCCACCCGTCACGACGTCGATACGTGTGATGAGCGCCGTTGGCATGGTAGTAAGGTCGACACCGCCATACGTCGGATTCGACGTAACAACGCGCTGGCCGTCAAAGAGAGTCAGTGTTCTGGCAATACCAAGGTTACGTAGATTTACGTCGTCAACGCCTTGATTGCCCTGCGCGGCTAGTCCGGCTGTGGACCCATTGTTAGGAGAATCGGAGCTGCCAACTGAGGGAAGTTCGCGAATGGCATCGCCAAGATCGGGATAGGCAATACGCTCAAGATCAGCGACGCCAACCACGGTGACCGGCGTCGGCTGCGTATAACCCGCGATGTTGATACGTGAGGCGGAAACCACCACCTGCTCAATATCGCCGCCACCGGAAGACTGCGCGAAGGCGGCAGTGCCGATGACCGACGAAAGAGCCAGCAGCGACGATGCCGCAAGCAAACGCAACTTACTGAGGTTCTGATGCATCGAAGTTATTTCCCTCTATCTTAGCGCATATGTCTCAGACGCCGACGCTCGCTCTTACGGCGACCCCATCGCACTTCAGCTTGTGCGATGGTTGGGACAGTACGAACCAAGCAGAGTCGTCGCTATTGTGCCAACGGATTGCGGCTTTACCGTTTAGCAGTTGTCACATCATACTTTCGTATTAGGTGGCTGGCTTTCCGGCGCAAATTGGGGCGCCGGCCAATCGCCGGCCAATCAAAGTGTGATGAGACCGGTAGCAGAAATGATTATCCCGGTATTGTGGCGCAAGTCCCGGAAGAAATGAATCGGGTCCATACCTAAATTCACAACATGGGCGAACCGATTGCAGTTTGGCGCTTCGCAGGAAGCGCGACCAGATTTCCGGCACCATCGCCCACTATGAGCGGCTGTTGCGGGAGGCCGAACATGACTTGGCACATATCAACGCCGGCCTGAGGCTGTTTGAGGCCACCGGGGAAGCCGCCGATCTGCCGCCCTATGTGGACCTCAATAGAGTCATGCGGCGGGGTGAAACCACCAAAATCTGCATGGATGCCCTCGCCAAGGAAGGCCCGCTAGACACCCGCCAGCTTGCCTTGCGGGTGATCCGGTCCAAGGGCTTGAGCGAGTCCGACAAGGTGCTGGCGCAGACCGTAGCGCTCAGAGTGGTCCAGACGCTTAGGATGCGGGCGCGGCAAGGTCGAAAGCGTGACAAGGACAAAGGGCGTCTGTGTATGGCGGTTACCACGCCAAACACTAGCGACTGCCCTGATGGACGGATTTGGGACGCCGAGACCTAAAATGCCTTCAAGTGGAGGTCGTTGTGGTCGTGGTCACTGTAGAAGTGGCGGCGGCAGCAGCAGGGGTACTGGAGCCACCCGATGCAGCCAACACAATGATGCCAATAGCGGCAGCTCCGCCCAGTATCCACCATAGGGAATTATCGTCTTCCCCCTGCGCCTTAGCCACACCCGCCGCCTTACCAGGGGCAAGTGGGATATTGGCCGGGATCGCGATATCGGCAGCAAGCGAATTGGTGGCAAATAAAGAGGCCACAACAGTGGCCACAATTAAAACTCGCATGATTATTTCCCCCTTTTTTTGGCGCTCCAAATCTACGTTAGAAAACTTTCTGTAAGCTTGCAACCACGGCCGGCCTACCCTTTATCGCCAGCAACTTATTGTTGATTTTCATCAATTTTAGGTCGCTCTGACATGTCGCTGCCAATAACCAGAAAAATCCACTGATGGGCCGCGCTTCATCGCAAGATGGGTCACACGTTGCATCTGCTCGCCATTGGTAACCCGCCGATTGTCCTCCCGCCATGATGCCTCTTGGGCGTACCGGAGCAGATAGGCTCCGGCGACATGGTGATGATGGCCGATCTCGGCACGGCGAAGGCGGCTGAAATATTCCTCGGCCATGTTCGTGCAAGCCTCGCCATCGCTATACGCCTCTTGGTGATTCATGCGATGCATTTCATAGCGGGATTTGAGTGCATCCCATGACGCGGCTTCATCGGCGTTCACAACCGTTCCCGGCTGGATGCGGGACTTGATCCATGACAGGGTCGCGCCTTCGGTGCGGAATACCGCCGGGACAGAATTGCCGTCACGCTCCCGAACAATCAGTCTGCGCAATAATTTCCTCGCTAAGTTCTCGATCTAAAATCTCGTCGGAGAAATGGTCATGCCTGAAGCTGCTGTAACACCCGTTGCGCGCCTGCTCAAGGCGGTCGCCAAAGTCGAGCCGCAGGAGGTCAAGGCAGTTGTGATCGCCTTCATCTATTTCTTTTTCCTGATGGCGAGCTATTTTATCCTGCGGCCCCTTCGCGACACCATGGGCACCGTCTATGGCGTCTCCCATCTGCAAGAGCTGTTCACCGGCACTTTCGTCGTCAGTTTCTTCGTCGCGCCCATTTATGCGGGTTTTGCCTCACGCATCAAGCTGGCGACATTCCTACCCTGGGTCTATGGATTCATCGCTCTCACGATGGTCGTTTTTTATCTGCTGCTTAAGACGGCGCCTGACAATCGCTGGATCGCCGCTGCTTTCTATGTCTGGCTTTCCACTTTCAACCTGCTCACAATCTCCGAGTTCTGGAGCTTGATGGCGGACATCTTCTCCAGCATGCAGGCCAAGCGGCTGTTCGGCTTCATTGCCGCCGGCGGCACGGTGGGAACTATTGCGGCGCCCGCCTTCAACACCTTTTTCGTCAATACGGTCGGCACCAACACTCTGCTGCTCATCTCGGGAGCGGGCTTTGTCGTCACTGCCTTTCTGGTGCGGGTGCTGGAAAAGGAAAAGCGCAAACTGGCGCCCGGGATCCCGAGGCACAGAAGACCAGCCTGGACAAGAAGCTGGGCGGCAGCCCGGTCGATGGCTTTGTGCTTTTGTTCAAGTCGTCCTATCTGCTGATGATTGCGTTGTTCCTGCTGCTGATGACTTGGATTTCAACAGTGGTCTATTTTCAGCTCGCCGACACGATTAGCCACGAATTCGCCACCAAAGCGGCGCGCACCCAGGCCTTTGCCACCATCGATTTGGCCGTCAATAGCGCTGCGGTCCTTATTCAGTTATTCGGCACTGGCCGCTTCATCCAGCGATATGGTGTCACCACCGGCCTGTTGCTAAATCCCATCATCATGGTCGTTGCCTTCCTGGCGGTGGCTTTCTCGCCGGTGCTGCTGGTCCTGGGCGGCATGCAGATTGTGCGTCGTATCGCTGAATATGCCGTCGCCAAACCAAGCCGCGACATGCTGTTCACGGTTGTGGACCAGCAAGCCAAGTACAAGGCGAAGAATGTCATCGACACTGTGGTCTACCGCTTCGGCGATGTGACGTCCGCTTGGTTGAGTTCCGCGATCCTGCCGTTTGGTGTCGCTGGCCTTGCCGTATTCGGCGTTATCATCTGTGTGTTCTGGTTCCCCATCGGTTATTTGCTTGGGCGCCGTTATGAAAACGCACGCGGAAGCGAACTCGTCAACGCTCCGGCGCACGGAACCCATTAAGCAATAGGCTTTGAGAACGCTATAAGTCCGTCAGCCGGAGAGTCGCTACCAGCAGCCGCCCGCGATCGACTGCCGGCCCCAGCAGAATCTCCACCTCGCCCGGCTGAACAGGGGCTTCAGTTCCGGCTCGGGAAAACGCAAATCCGCGCCTTTGAGGGTCAGGGTCGCGCTGCCGCGTGCCCCCGGCGCCAGCATGATTTTCGTAAAGCCCTTCAATTCCAGCAGCGGCCTTGTGACCGAAGCAACCTAATCATGGATGAACAGGAATAATGTCTCTTCCCCCGCCCGCGCCCCTTCATTCATCACATCAACGCTCACGCTCAGCATCCCGTATTCCATCAATGTCATGGCGGAAAGCCTCAGATTGGAAAGCGTGAAGCGGCCATAGCCAAGCCCTTGGCCGAAGGGAAACAGCGGCGTGTTGGCGACGTCCAGATATTAGCTGGTGTAAGGATCCTCGGTGTCGAAGGGCCGTCCCCCGCTGCGCTCGCTAAAGAAAAACAGAATCTGCACGGTGGCGCGGGCCCAGCTGACCGGCGTACGGCCCGATGGCCCGCGTGTGCCAGTGATCAGATCCGCCAGGGCCTTGCCGGCTTCGCTGCCGGGAAACCATGCGGCCTGAAAATTGATTACAGCTCCGCGGAGCTTTTGTCAGTTTCGTAAAAGACGGGCAGACTTGTATGCGTTGCGCATTTCTGCTACGCAAACGCCTTCACAAAATTCTGCGCGGCCAACCGTCGCCTCGTTCCAGGAGAAAGTTTTCCATGCAGAGTTTCGCCAAATCCGTCAGACACCATCTGGTACCGATAGCTCTTTTGGCCCTGGGTCTTGCGGCCGATTGCGCCCAGGCGCAGGACGCCGACGGGCCTCGGAACGCCGTCTCGACCGGCCCGATCCCGGAAGGCGACGTCAATGCACTAATCAAGCAGGAGGGGCTGGTCGAAAGCGACAAGACCGCCAAGGAAATCACGCCCGGCGGCTGGGTGAAGCCGAAGATGATGCTGGTCGCCATCGACCGCCCCGAGCGCCTTGCCTGGCTGCAGTCCGCGGTGCCGGGCGTCAAGCTGGTCGGGGTCTACCAGCGCGGCACCCTGGCTGAGAAAGAGGCGGAGGTGGCGCCCTATATCGCCGACGCCGACGCCCTGGTCCATGTCGCGCCCAACTTGCTTTGCACCGCCAACAATATCAAGGCGGCCAAGAAGCTCAAATGGATTCACGACCTTGAAGCAGGCGCGGAATTTTGCATCAATTTGCCGGAGGTGAAGGCTGACAAGTTCCTGTTCACCGACGGCCAGAAGCTTTGGAGCGAAGGTGTCGCCGACAATACTATCGCCATGATGGTGGCGCTGATGCGCGGCACCGATCTTTTCATCCACATGGATATGGAACAGCACATAAAGCAGCCCGCTTTCGGCGAGCGCGGCTGGCAGATCGAGGGCCGCACCTTGCTGGTGGTCGGCCTGGGCGGCATCGGCACCGAGGTTGCGAGCATGGCACATGGCTTGGGCATGAAGGTGATCGCCACCCGCAATTCCAGCCATGAGGGGCCGGCCTATGTCGATTATGTCGGCCTGGCAAACGAATTGCCCGACTTGATCGGCAAGGCCGATGTGGTCGCGATGGAGGCGCCGGTGACGCCCGACACGCGCGGGGTGTTCAACGCCGCGATGTTCGCGCGCATGAAGCGCGGCGCCATCTTTATCGACGTCACGCGCGATGAGCATTGGGTCAAGCCCGACTTGATCGCGGCCCTCCAGAGCGGCCAGCTCGGCGGCGCGGGCTTGGGTATCACCAATCCGGAGGCCATACCCGACCATGATTCTATATTCAGCGCGCCAAACCTCATCCTTGAAACCCATGGCGGCGCGCCGTCGGCACCGGCAGGCGGCTCGACCACGGACCAGAAAGTCTGGTTGGTGACGCGCGAGAATATGCGCCGCTTCGCCAATGGCGAAAAGATGCTGTCGGTGGTGGATCCGGCGCGCGGCTACTGAGATGGTTTTGGTTCGGCTTCTTTAGTATGTTCCGCCGCACTCGGTAGCCATCGAACAGCCGAAGAGTGTCGTACAGCCACTTCCGATTCCACCGCTTCCAGCCGAAGCCCTGTTGTTTCCGGGACTGCGCCAGATGGCGCCTGATCTTCTTCTCCACCCAATCCTTGATGAAGCTGAAGCACTCGCTGGAGTGCCCAACTGCGAAGTAGTTCACCCACCCGCGCAGCACCGGATTGATCAGGTTTATCACCCGCTCGATCGGTTGCGATCGGTGTCGGCGAAACACCTCCTTGAGCGCCCGCATCAGCGCCGTCCGCTTTTTGAGCTTGGGCGTGTAGTGCGGTCGCCATGCTCCGCGTAGGCTGCGGAGGTATCCGCCGCCTCACCCGACGCCTCGTCAGGGCGTAGAACTTCGCCCCCGAGTTTTGAGTCAGACTCTAAAGCACGATTCAGCGGTCAGGCGATTCCGCCTGACCCCATCGTGCTTTAGCGCGCCGGAACCAGCCGCACGAAATTGCCTTCGTCGGTCATGACATAGACAAAGCCGTCCGGTCCGCTCTTGACGGTGCGAACGCGGCCCAGCTTGTGGATGATGACTTCCTGCAGAACAGCGCGGTCGCCGTCCAAGACGATCCGATACAGATCGGTCGCCTTGAGCGAGCCCATGATGATGTCGCCGTTCCAGCCCGGGAAGGCCTTGCCGTAGTAGAAATCGATGGAAGACACCGAGGGCGACGGCGTCCAGTTGATGACGGGCTGTTCGACACCCTTCGGTTCCGGATTGGCCTGGGCGGCGACGTCGTCATAACGCAGGCCCCAGCTGCTGCCGGGCCATCCGTAGTTCAGGCCCGGCTTGATCATGTTGAGCTCGTCGCCCCCACGCGGGCCGTTTTCGGTCTCCCACACCTCGCCCTTGCGGTTGACCACCAGGCCCAGCGGGGCGCGGTTGCCGTAGCTGAACACATAGGGGTTGGCGTCGCCATTGCCGACGAAAGGGTTGTCGGACGGAACCGAGCCGTCCGCGTTCATCCGCAGAATCTTGCCCCAGGTGCTGGACAGCCGTTGCGGCGGTGTTTTGGGAGCCTGTTCGAGCGAGACGAACTCGAAATTCGGCCAGGAGGTGCCGATGTAAAGATGACGCTGGGCGTCGAACGCCATGCGCAGGGCCGTGGGCGTCTCGATGGAGAAGTCGATGATGGCCCGGCTGTCGACCCAGCGGCCATCGCGAATATGGCCGCTCGTGATGGTCAGGCCGGAGGGATGCTCGGTGCCGGCCGCAGGCGAGTTCTTCACCGGGTGGACCGTATCCAGGTAGATCCAGCCGTTGTGCTTGTAATCGGGGTCGACGATCACGTCGATCAGGTTGCGGCCCTTCTGATCGTGCTTGCCCTCCACCCCGCCGGTCGGCGCGTCGGCGATGGGGTCGGGCAGCAGCTTGCCGTGGTCGATCACCCGCAGCGCGCCGGAACTCTGAGTGACCAGAATTCGCCCGTCAGGCAGGAATGCGAAGCCGTAGCCTTGCGTGATGTGGGCCACCACCTGAACCCGGAAGTTTTCCACGTCGGTTTTCACCACCCCGTTGGGGATGGCGGTGTCCACCTTGGGCGGCTCATTGGGCGGATTGGTTGGATCGGCGCGCCGCTCGGCCAGGAAGGCGACCAGATCGTTGATCTCGGCGTCGGACAGAGTCGCGCGGAACGAGGGCATGCCGCCGGGCTGACCGTCGCGGATGCTGTGGATGACATTGTCGTCGCCGTTGCCGTGCGCGTAGATCGATTGGGTCAGGTCTGGCCCTTCGCCGCCAAGCGCCCTCGGGCCGTGGCAGGCCGCGCAAAGCTTGGCGTAGTTGCCCGCCGCGGCCTTGGCGTCTCCGACGTGCGCGTCCTGGGCGTGGGACAGGCCCGGCGTCCATAGCCCAGACGCGAGCAGCGATGTGGCGAACAGCGCCGAACCCAACTTGCGCATACGCCTCCCTTGCCTGCTTTCCGATACGGACGTCAACGAGGCCGCAAGGCCCGAAAACGCAGCTCTATTGAGCCGTTCGTGTCGATATTGTTTGAACTCATACTGTTCTGTCGGAACCCCTCGGCTGTCAAGGTGCGATGGGTCAGCGCTCGGCCTCGAACAGGAAGTCGCAGGGTTCTGGAACGTCCTTCAGGTCCTTGCCGGTGGGCGAAAGCTTGCCGGTGTTTCGATCGACCGACAGGACGGCCACCGCGCCCGACAACTGGTTGGCCACAAGCAGACGGGTCCCGGTCGGGTCCAGGATGATGGTGCGCGGCGCGATTCCGCCGGACGAGACCTGCTGCACTGGCCGCAGTTTGCCCGTTGTGGGGTTCACCGCAAACACATTGATGGTTCCGTTCTGCTGCGTGGACTTGAGCGTCTTGTCCACCGCGCGGGCGGAGACATAGACGTACCGGTCCGTCCGATCGGCGATGATCTCCGAGCCGCTCATGGTCGAGCCGGGTGGATTGGTCGCAATCACGGGCAAGGTCTGGATGGCTTTCAGCGTCCCGTGCACCGCGTCATAGGCGGCCGTGACGATGCCCATGTCGCCGTCCAGGATGTAGACGAACCTGCCGTCGGCGCTGAAAGTCAGGTGGTGAGGCCGGGATCGGCCGCCGGACTGGCCGGGAACCTTGAAGGGCTCGCCGTTCAACACCATCAACCCGGTGACCGGATTCACGCGATAGACGTAGATCCGGCTCAGGCCCAGGTTGCTCGCCAGCACGAACCGACTGTCGGGCGAGCGCATAATGCAGTGATCGTGGGTGTCGGTCGGGCTAAGGCCGTTGGCGTCGCGCTGCACGGGCGGTCCGTCGGCGACGCCCGCTTCGGCCAGATTGCTCACCGGATCGCCGAGCTTGCCGTCCGGCAGAATCGGGAAGGAGACGACGGTCGGCGGGACGCCCGCGCTGCCGAAGTTGGCCACGACCAGAACCTTTCCCGTTTTGGCCACCGCCATCTGCACCGGGCCATCGCCCCCTGACGGGACGGTGTTCAGCACGGTGAGCGCCCCGGTTGTCGCGTCGCGCGCATAGGCGGTGATGTTGAAGCCCCCGCCCGGTCCATCGCTCTTGGGGCCGTCGTTGGCGGAATAGAGGAAGCGGTGATCGGGCGTCTCGCTGATCCAGCCGGGATTGATGGCTTGCTGTATCAAACCTTGCGAGACGAATTCCCCGGTCGCCGGCGTGTAGCGGTAGCCGTAAATCCCCTTGCCCGTCACGCGGGTGAAGCTGCCGACGTAGAGGAAATAGCTCTTGGCCGCCGATCCGGCCGCCGACGCGGCGTGCGAGGCCGGCGCCGATACGAGCAGAGCCAGGGCGCCGATCGCCGCCGATAGGGAGAACAAGGTCTTCTTCATGGGACGCTTCCTGCCTGTCATGACGCTATTTGTCGAAAGGTTGGACGGATTGAAATTTGGGGGCTTGATCCTGACCGGGCGGATTCAGCCTGTCAAATCGCTTCCAGCCGTGACCCCTTTTCCGCGTCCAATAGAAGCCATTGATATAGTGCTTCCGCGTCAGGGTTTCGCCGATCCTTTGCGTCGCGCAGCACTATCCAGAAGTTCATGTCCAAGTAGATGGGAATGCGTGAAGCCACGCTTTCCCCAAGCGCTATTCGAAGCCGCTTTCCATAATCTTCGATTTCAAAGCTGGGCGTCACTTTGATATTGCCTGAGTGTAGAGCTGGCTCGGCAAAACTGAACAGGTCGATAAGTGGAGTTTCTGCCTGAATGCGGCGCAGATGACCGCGAACAGGAGAGATTATGAGCAGACGACCGCGCCGGAACCACACACCGGCATTTAAGGCAAAGGTAACTCTGGCCGCCATCAAGGGCGAGAAGACGCTGTCCGAGCTGGCACAGTTGTTCGATGTCCACCCCAATCAGACCACGCAGTGGAAGGCACAGCTTCAGGACGGGGCAGCCGATGTGTTTGGTTCTGGCGCCGGCACTGGGGCCGCCGTTCCAAGTATCGACGTGAGGACGTTCCATGCGAAGATCGGAGAGCTGACGCTGGAGAACGATTTTTTGGAAGGAGCGCTCGGCAAGGCGGGACTGTTGCCGAGCGCAAAGCGATGATCAACGGCCAGCACGATCTATCGATCAGCAAACGGGCGAAGGCGCTGAAGATCAGTCGTGGCAGTGTCTATTACCTGCACCGTCCGGTGTCCGCCGCCGATTGCGCGATTATGCGGCGGATGGACGAATTGCATCTGCAATATCCGTTCGCCGGCAGCCGGATGCTGCGCGATCTGTTGAACGGCGAACGCATCGCTATTGGCCGCTTGCATGTCGCCACGCTGATGAAGCGCATGGGGATCGAGGCGCTTTATCGCAAGCCCAACACCTCGAAGCCCGCACCGGGGCACAAGATCTATCCGTACCTGTTGCGTAAACTGCCGGTCACGCGGCCCAACCAGGTCTGGGCTATGGACATCACGTATATCCCGATGGCGCGTGGTTTCGTCTATCTTGCCGCCGTTGTCGACTGGTTCAGCCGCCGGGTTCTGGCCTGGCGTCTATCGATCACGATGGAGGCCGCGTTCTGCATCAAAGCCTTGGAAGAAGCGTTAGTCCGCATGGAACAGAGGGTCCAGGCGAGGCTCCAGATACCGGCGAACAACCTCTTGCGCGATCCGGCCGCCACCGTTGGGATGCCCAATGGTCGCGT
>Ga0182024_10007640_pt1 | contig 23258 bp, 25 predicted proteins | sample P32metaG_FD_120480 | JGI IMG/M metagenome (GOLD analysis project Ga0182024, IMG submission 120480) | Permafrost microbial communities from Stordalen Mire, Sweden - P3-2 metaG (Illumina Assembly) | ecosystem: Environmental > Terrestrial > Soil > Wetlands > Permafrost | place: Sweden: Stordalen... | reverse complement strand
TTTGATCTTCTGTATTAGGGGCGGAGGGAAATCGGGCTCGCTTCTTTCCGACAACGGAAGCTTGCGAAACGTATTTATGACCATCACCCCTTTCGATGGTTTCCGAATCGTTTCTTGCGAAGTGTCAGCGCCAAGGTCCTGAAGAACGGTAACATACTGACGCAAATCTGAATCCATTTGCAGTGTCTCGGCTGAAGCCACACGGGCAGAATCCGTTTCGGCTACCCAACGGTCGGCTTGCCGCAATGCTTCTTCATTAGCGGACTTCTCCAATCCCTTCGCTTCCACCGCGATCACATCATCGCCGTTAGTACCAATAATGTCTGCGCGGGCGTCCGGGCCTAAGCGAACATTAAACCCAATTTCCGAAAGAGCAGACAGAACCGCATCTCTAAAAGCATTCCCCGAAGCGATTACCAAACTCGTCCCGTCATGGCGCATTGGCGACCGCAGCTCGTAAACCGCAATTGCTTTCACGGACGATCTTGCCAGCCGCATTCACAAGAGCCTCCGCGTGACGCCTGTCATGGCCGCTGGCGTGCCGGAGCGGGTTCGGGGTATGTCGGACGTTGCGGCGCTAATCTGAGCCCCAGAAGCTCCGGTCGCGAAGCTCGGGCCATACAAGAAGAAGGAATGGCAGCATGATCAAAACAGGCAAAATCGACCTTGACCCTCGCGTATCCCAGGACGAATCAGAACTTCGGTGTCCGCGGTGTGGCAGCATAAATCTGCACCATACAGGGGTGACTATTTTTGACCGCGAGGAAGACGACGATCCTTTGGTGAGAATCAAAGCCGTTGGGCGGTCCGTAACTACAGAGATTGTTCCTGCCACTGACGCCTCGAATCCGAGCACGAGGAGGCATGGTCTCGCAATTCAATTTAAGTGCGAGAATTGCAATTGGAAGGACGAGCCAGACGTGATCGAATTGACGGTGGCGCAACATAAGGGCTCTACAAATCTGGGGTGGCGGTTTGACCCTCTGGTGGCCAAAAATTCAAAATGAGCCACTACCGAGCGTTGGGTAGTGTCTTAATTTGAATTTTGTGGGGGAACGACGGTGGCAGAGGCGAGGGCAAAGTGACGGAACGCCGCCGCAGCGTGCAATGGGCGGCACAATTTCTTGCGGCCGCGGAATTGGAGCGTGCAGGGTATGACGTTGCTTTCACGATGGGTAACAGCACGCCGGTAGCGGACTTGATGGTCGGAAACCCTGTCACGGGCGAACAATTCTGGGTGGACGTTAAGGGTCTGCAATCTCGCAATGCTTGGTTTGGAAAACGGAAGGGGGCGCGGCCAAACCTCTATTACGCCCTCGTTTTTGTCGGTTCAGACCGCTCAAAGGATATGTTCTTCGTGCTTACCCAAGCAGAATTCAATGACTTGGTTCAGAAATATGACCGCGATCATCCCGGCCAGATAAAGCAAGGCGGATTTGCTTGGGGTGCCCCGTTAGGGTTCGAAAACAAATGGGCCAAGCTGCCGGGTTGGCAGCCAAAATCAAATTAGGACACTACCGAAGCTTGGGTTTTGTTGACGGTGGATGTGCAATTGAAACGGGCTGCCGCCTAAGTGCCTGAGAACAAATCAGAAAGGCGGCTCCTTAACGCCTGCCGTCTCCAAACGCCGCGCAATCTCCTGCACCTTTTTCAGAATAGTAAAGCGCGCCTCAGGGTCCTCAATCCCGCTCAATCCTGCGAGCACGAATTCTAAGGCTTCCTCGGTTTCGCGGACTAAGAACTGGTCGGGCTTTGTTCGCCGATCCCGCAACCCTCCCTTGGCTCGCGGCGCGTCGTCTCCCGTTCCCATCGCAACCCACGTTGTTCGGAAGTAGCGACGCATCCAATTGCGAATAGTCGAGTGCGCCACGCGCCCACCTAACTCGGTTGCAATCTCCCTGTAGGACTTGAAGGGACCCTTTCGGCCCTTCTGCCTGTGCCGCCCGGCGCGAACAAAGGCCCGGAATACCTCCCGAATCTCTTTCGCCTTCAGGGGCCGCCCGTGAGAAAGGTTGGCCAAACCAGCCTGGCAGCGCGCCTCCTCAATACTGCCCCCAGGAAGCACCATTACGTTGGCACTAGTCTCGTGATTCAGCTTCATGGCTTCGGCCCTGTGGAAGCCATCTGTGAGAAAGAGCTTAGGCCCTAGCTGCATTGCCGCCAGAGGCGGGAAGATTGCCCCCCGCTTCATTGCATCGGCGTATTGGCGTACCAATCGCGGGTCTGTCCTCGTGCGTATTTGCAGCGCGGGCGAAATCACAAGGTCCGCCAAGCCGATCAACTCGGGGGTTGGTCCGGGGTTGGCTGGGCCGTTGACAGACTCGCCTCTCGCCATAGAGGCCCGGCGCTTCGTCCCATCCTCCGGGGGTGCCCCGCGGGCACCATCGGGCGATCCGTTAGGGGGAAAAAACAATTCCCTGCTGGGCGAGAGCGGGGCGGGGCTCATTCGGCGGCGATCCCAAGGGCGTCCGGGACTGCCCCGACATGCGGCGGGAGACTAGGCTGGGTAGAGTACCCCACAACAAGTGACGCCCCCGAGACGATCCGCCGCAGCTCAAGCGCCCAAGTTTCGTGCGCGCGCCGAATCTCCGCCGAATAGTCCGCCACGTCATAGCGCCCCGCCATGCGCCGGTCAGGGGAGTGATTGATGACACGCTCCGCAATGTGCTCGGGGACGCCCAACGCCTGGACAAGCCGCGTGCGTCCGAAGCGCCGCGCATCGTAAAGCTGAACGTCCTTCGGGAGGACCCCGGCTTTGACCAACCGCCGCCGCGTCTTGTCGAAGCGATGCGATAGGGCGTTGGGCTGCAAATTCCGTTTTCCATCTTTGGCGGGGAAAGCCCAAGGGCTGTTCGTCAGGGCGAACGCTTCCCGAAAGAGCGCCGCTGCATCGTCCGTGAGCGGGATTTCATAGAGGGTGTTCGTCTTGGTGCGACTCTCGGGAATGCGCCAAATGCGAGCCTTCCAATCGAAGTCATCCCTGTGCGCAGACACAACCTCATTCGGCCGCTGTAGCGTGAGGAAGCAAAGCTGAATTGCGATGGCTGTAGCATTGCCCCAACCCTTAGCGGCTTCCTCAGAGAGCGCCCGCAAGATGACCCCTGCCCGATCATCGTTCAACGCTCCAATCCGTTTCGTTGGGGTGTCATCGAACATCTTCTTGAACAAGGCGGGGTTGGTTTCGCAACGCTCCTCTTCGATTGCCCAAGTGAAGACGCGCTTGATGATCCCATGGGCGAAGGTCGCGGTACGGTTTCCCGTCTTTTCTGCGTCCGTCCCCCCTTGAACGCTGGCATGGATCGCGCGAAGGCAGTCCTTCACGTCACCGCGGCGCAAGGTGTCCAAGGGCCGATCCCCCATGCGCGGCAGGATGTACTTGTCTAACTGCCATTGCCGCTCCTTGACTGTGCGCGTTGCCAGCTTGCAGTTTTCAGGGGCGGCCATGAACGCGTCGGCCAATGCACGGAAGGTTTTCTGCTTGCGTTCCTGTACGTCCCGGCGGGTCCTACGGCGCGCTTCGCAAGGGTCCACGCCATGTAGGGTCAATGCCGCTACCTTCGCTGTAGCGGCTTCCTTGGCCATCTCCGGGGTGATCTTCGCGGCCTGCCCGATTGTGTAGTCGCCTTTGCCCCCGCCCGGTTTCACGTAGCGTAAGCAATAGCTGGCGGTCCCCGCTGGCGTAATTTGCAGGTACATGCCAGACGGCTCGCTGAACCAATACCGCTCCCGCCTGCCCGGCATGTGGGCGGCAATCGCCGCGTCCACAGCGCGCCGGGTTGCTTTGATCTTGAACGATGCGGCGTTGAAGACTGACTCGCTCATTTCGGTTCGCTCCTTCACGTTATGTGTGGATGGAACGAGCGAGATTCCACCTGCCATTCCACCTGCATTGATCCGCACTCGTCCGCGGTCATCGCAAGTGGATGACGGTTGGATCGCCTAGCGAGCCTTGAAATTGCTGAAGATTTTTCGGGAAGCCTTGGATTAATTGGTTCAGCAAAATGCGCCTTGAACCGATCCCAAAGCAGATGCGCTACCAGACTGCGCCACGCCCCGGATCGTGCCAATTTTCCGGCCGAATAGCTGTGTCCCTTACACGCTCACTCTCACCGGTTCAACAGGGACTCCGTCTCATTGCTGACCGGGCAGCGCGTTGCCGAAAATGCTGCTGTGGACGCGTTGCCCGGGCTCGATGCCCAGCGCGGCAGCCCGGCCGCCATTGATCTCAAGCACCGCCCTCACCGGCTCATAGGAGGGAATGGGAGTCTCTGAATAAGGAATGGCATCCGGCGCGATCGAGGAAATGGTGCCATCCGGGCGAATGAAGATCATGTCGAGGGGCAGGACGGTATTCTTCATCCAGAAGGTTTGAAATTCCGGCTTATGGAAATCAAAGAGCATGCCGGCGCCTGGAGCGAGCTTCGTGCGATACATCAGACCCTTTTCCTGCGACGCTTCGTCGGCTGCGATCTCCACCGAAAAGTGAACCGCACCGCGACCGGAATCGATGACAACCGAGCTGATGGGCAACGCCGAGCCTCCTCCGCCGGCAGTTGCCGCCACCGCGGGCATCGCCTGCAGGCATGCAAAAGCCGCCGCCGCGGCCAAGAGTTCGCGCTTCATGCCGACATCGCCCCTGAGAGACGGCGCGAGAGTGCCATACACCGCAGCTGCCGGGCTATCCTTCCAGCGCGTCGACTTCCGCCGCCATCTCGCCTTTGGGTCCGTCGCCAACGCGCACACGCACCCGCTGACCTTGTTGCAACTCGCGAATGCCGAAGCGGCGAAGGGTCTCCATATGAACGAATATATCCGGCGTGTCGGGACCGCGGGAGACGAAACCATAGCCTTTGCCGCGATTGAACCATTTCACCGTCGCTTCAAAAGCAGGTCCTCGTGCAACGACATTGAAACGCGCAGGCCGTTGGATCGAGTGAGACTCGTGCGGCGCGGTGGAATTGTCCAGCTCGAGAAGCCTGCGGGCCTGCAGGCCCTTCGGCCCCTGGACGGCTTCGCACACAACCCGTGCCCCCTCTTGGGCAAACTTGAACCCCGACTGCCGCACGCAGGTCTGATGGAGAAGGATATCACCTTGCGAACCCGCGCTGGGTTTGATGAATCCGTACCCTCTGGCGATATCGAACCACTTGATCGAGCCCGCCACCTCGAAAGCATCAACCTGACCAGCAGGTGCCGTGACGATCGTATCCATCCCCGCCCTCAACACGCCACATTCGTTAATTGCACACATTAACGCACAGTTCCCACGAAGAAAAGGCGGAACTCGCCCGGTCCCGCAAAACATTGCCGCATCCGCTGGATCCATCGTAACCCCTTGTCGCCGATTTCATTATCGTCCCGGGAGGGACTTGGAACGATGGAATTTACTGGCCGCTATGCGATCTCCGCGGCGCCCGAAACGGTATGGGCGGCGCTGAACGATACGACCATTCTCAAGGCCTGCATTCCCGGCTGCGAGCGTCTCGAAAGGGTGGGCGCCCATCGCTTCGACGCGGTTGCGACGCTTCGTATCGGGCCCGTCAAAGCAACCTTCCGGGCTGCCATCGAACAGAGCGAACTGGATCCGCCCAGACGCTGCGTCCTCCGCGGCGAAGGCCAGGGAGGCGTCGCCGGATTTGCGCGCGGCGAAGCCGAGGTGACTCTGGAACATGTCGCAGACACGACCGTGCTTTCCTACGCGGCGAAAGCCACGATCGGCGGCAAGCTCGCGCAGATCGGCCAGAGACTGGTCGACGGCGCCGCAAAGCAGATCGCAGATGATTTTTTCGGCCGCTTCGCGGCCCAATTGGCCGTGCTGCCGATAGGGATCGAACCCGGCAGACCTCTGCCGGAGCCTCCGCCCGCGGCCGAAACGCCGGTTGCCACTGCAAATGACGGTCGCGAAGGACTTGCTCCGGAAATCTGGGTCATCGGACTCATTGCGGTGGTTGCAATCCTGCTCGTCCTGTTCGGCGTCGCTCTGTAAGGCGTCTTGACCCTGCGGGCGATCCTGCGAAAAGTTCGTACCGTCCGCCCGCGCTTGAAAGGGACATTTCCATGACGACCGTCAGCATGACGGTGAACGGTAATCCCGCCACCGCTGATGTCGAAGATCGCACCCTGCTCGTGTATTTCCTGCGCGAGAATTTGGGCCTTACGGGCACGCATATCGGCTGCGACACGAGCCAGTGCGGCGCATGCGTGGTTCACCTCGACGGACGCGCGGTGAAGTCCTGCACTCTGTTGGCGTGCCAGGCGGATGGAGCAGACGTGACGACGATCGAGGGCCTGGCCCGAGAGGGCAGGCTTCATCCGGTTCAGGAGGCCTTTCGCGAACATCACGCGCTGCAATGCGGTTTCTGTACGCCCGGCATGATCATGACCGCCGTCGACATGATCCGTCGCGGACAAGCGCGAGACCGGCGCATGATCAGAAGCGAGCTCGAGGGAAATTTCTGCCGCTGCACGGGCTATCACAACATTGTCGATGCCATTGAAGCCGCGGCAAGGCCGATGGAAGAGCCGGGATGATCCCTTACGCGTTCAAGTACCACCGTCCCGGCACAATCGCCGAAGCGCAGTCTCTGTTCTTTCACGCACAGGATCCAAAATACCTGGCTGGCGGCCAGAGCCTGCTTCCCGCCATGAAGCTGCGCCTCGCCAATCCCTCCGATTTGATCGATCTGTCGGGCATCGCAGACCTTTCTTTCATCCAGATCCACAGCGGAACCGTGGTCATCGGTGCCGGCGCCAGGCATTGCGACGTCGCGAAATCATCCGATGCGCTGCGCGAAATCCCCGCGCTGGCGAAACTTGCCGAAACGATCGGCGACCCCGCCGTGCGCCATATGGGCACTCTTGGCGGTTCGCTCGCGAACAATGACCCGGCTGCGGACTACGCCGCTGCCGCTCTGGGTCTTGGAGCGACCATCACGACCACGAGACAGGCGGTTGCCGCGGACAATTTCTTTCTTGGGATGTTCCAGACCGCGCTTCAGGACGGCGAAATCGTAAAGGAGGTGGCGTTTCCCATTCCCGAACGCTCCGGCTACGCGAAATTTCGCAATCCTGCGTCGCGCTACGCGATGGCAGGCGTGTTCGTGTCGCAGACACAATCCGGCGTGCGGGTTGCCGTTACGGGCGCCGCTCCGTGTGCGTTTCGTGTGCGGGAGATGGAGGACGCGCTGTCGCGGCACTTCCATCCGGAGTCCGTCGCAGCAATACGTATTCCTGCCGAGGGCCTCAATTCCGATTTGCATGCCACGGCGGACTATCGTGCGCATCTTGTGACAGTGATGGCAAAGCGCGCGGTTGCGGCGGCGTTGCAACACATATAATCGGGTTCGTGCATGAAAGGGCCTGTGGCCGACGAAGACGATGTCCTGGTGATCGCCGAGCGATGGCTCCTCGCCGGCCACCAGGTGGCGCTTGCGACCGTGGTGAAGACCTGGGGTTCGGCGCCGCGTCCGGCGGGCAGCCAGATGGCCGTGCGCGATGACGGCGCTTTCGCCGGATCGGTCTCGGGCGGTTGCGTTGAAGGCGCGGTCATCGAGGCGGCCAGCGAGGCCGCCCGGGACGGCAAGACACGCGCGTTTCAGTTCGGCGTCAGCGACGAGCAAGCCTGGTCGGTTGGCCTGGGATGCGGCGGACAGATCGAGATATTCCTTGAGCCCGTCCGCTGAATGATTCCCGAGCGCGAATCGTGAAACGGCGCACGCTGGAGGCGTTGCGCGAGGCGAGACTGGCCGGCCGGCCCGTCGTCCGCGCACTCGATCTTTCCTCCGGCGAAGAGCGGTTGCTCGATCCAGGCTGCAAGGACTCGCCATTGGAAGGCGCGGCGGCTGACGCGTCCCGCGCCGACCGCAGCTCGATGGTCGAAGTCGAGCGGCGGTCCTGGTTTCTGGAGGTCCATAACCCTCCGCTCGACCTGAAAATCGTTGGCGCGGTGCACATTGCACAACCACTGGCCCGCATCGCGGCTCTCGCGGGCTATCAAGTGAGCATCATCGATCCCCGCAGCTCCTTTGCAACCGCCGACCGGTTTCCCGAGGTCGAATTGCTCCATGAGTGGCCGGACGACGCTCTGGCGAAATCGCCGCCCGGCGCGCGCAGTGCCCTCGTCGCGCTCACGCATGATCCCAAGCTTGACGATCCCGCGCTGGCAGCGGCGCTAAGGACGAACTGTTTCTACATTGGTGCCCTGGGGTCGAAGAAGACCCACGCCGTCAGGCTTGTACGTCTCGGGAAGCTCGGCTTCACGGACGAAGAATTGTCGCGCATCCACGGGCCGATCGGACTTGCGATCCAGGCGCGGACGCCTGCGGAGATCGCCATCTCGATTCTCGCAGAAATGACGATGAGGCTGCGCGCGGACGACGGTTGGGAGCGATCCGTCATCCGCGCGACAGCCAATACGGGGATTACCCCCCGTTCCTAATTGCGGCTCGCCACGCGGCCGCGGCGCGAAGACGAAAGCTCGTCTTCGGTGATCGTCCCGTCGTTGTTCTTGTCCAGACGGGCGAACAGCTTTTCCTCGGAGGCGGCAAATTCGGCCAGCGTCAGCTTGCCGTCTCGCGTCTTGTCGAGCCGCTGAAAGACGCGCGCAGAGATCGCCCGCGATTGTGCGGCCTGGAGCTGATAGTACTGCTCGGGGTTCAGGCTGCCGCCCTTGGCGAACGCGTTGAACTGCTGCTCGGTGATCTTGTCGAACTCGGCGCGCGTCACCTTTCCATCCTTGTTCAGATCGTCCGAGAAACAGAGGCTCGAGCGGCCGCGCGAGCCAAATCCTTTCGAACTGGAACCGCTGTCGCTGCTGCGGCTTCGCGACGTCGCTTGGCCTGAGCGCGATGCGCCGCGGCTGGACCCGCAGGAAATCACGCCGCTTCCGTCGCGATCCATAAGCTCGAACCGGTCGCGTTCGGACGCCAGATATTCGTCAGGCGTGATTTTGCCGTCGCCGTTCCAGTCGATCCGGTGGAACGATTCGGCCGCCCGTTCGTGCAGATCTTTCAGGTGCATGTTGGAGAATTGGTCAAGCGTCATCGTGGGCGCACCACTGGTTGCTACGGAAAACTCGTGCGCCAGCGTCCGGTTGAATTCGTCATGCGTCACCTTGCCGTCCTTGTTGGTATCGAACTCTGCAAGGAATCGTTCGGCGAGACGCCCTCGCCCGGCACTGCTCTGAGACTCCGAGCTGGCGGTGCTCCGCGCCGCTCGCGCGGAGGACGCCCCCATCTGGGCAATCGCAACGCTGGCGCCCACTGCAAGCGCCGCGCCCAGAAGCAACCCATATCGAACTGATCGTTTCATTGAAGTCATCTCCTCTTGGCGCTCCCCAATACGACGATGTGATACCGGTCTTTCGGTCGCGGAACTTTGTCCGGCGCGCACAAAGTCGTCGCAATGTTCGCCGCTTGCCTCGGTGGCTGCGACAGACTGAGACAATTCCCGATTGCACATGGGCGCGCGGCGCTGCATGTTGTATGGAGGTGAAGCGATGCTCAAAGACGACGCAAAACCGCACGTGCTTGTCGTGGAAGACGCGCGAGACATTCGCGAGCCGCTCGCCCGTTACCTCCGCGAGCACGGCTACCGAACGACGACGGCCGCGGATGCGCAGGTCGCGCGCAAGGTGATGAAGGGCGCCGCGATCGATCTGGTGGTGCTCGATATCATGATGCCCGGTGAAGACGGCCTCAGCCTTTGCCGCTCCATCCGCGAGACCTCGCAAATTCCCGTCGTTCTTCTGACGGCACGTGGCGAGGAGGTCGACCGCATCATCGGGCTGGAAATGGGCGCCGACGATTACATCCCAAAGCCGTTCAGCCCGCGGGAACTGGTGGCGCGCATCGCCGCGGTGCTCCGCCGCACGCAGGCCCTGCCGCCGCGCCAGAAACCGCCGGTGGCCGAGCGCATCCGCTTCGGCGACTGGACGCTCGACACCGGGCAGCGTGAGCTCATCGGCACGGATGGAATGGCGACCGCGCTCTCCAGCGGAGAGTTCCGCCTTCTCAGCGCGCTGATCGATCGGCCGAAAATCGCGCTGAACCGCAACCAGCTTCTCGACCTGACAAAGGGGCGCGACGCAGATCTTTTCGACCGCAGCATCGACAATCATGTGAGCCGGCTACGAAAGAAAATCGAGCCGGACCCAAAAAATCCCCGTTATATCAAGACCGTCTGGGGCGGCGGATACATGTTCGCAGTGGAACCCGAGTTCGGATGACGATTTGGCCACGGCATTGGTGGCCTCGCACTCTGGGCGCGCAACTTGTCGTGGTTGCGGCCACAGCCGTTATTGCCTCGAACGTGGCGGTCGGGATCTGGTTTGCGACGACACAGGAACAGCTGACCGAGGCATCCATTACGGAGCGGTTGCTCGACCGTGCGGTCTCCACCGCAGCGCTTCTGAGCGGAATACCCGCCCGAGAACGTGAAGCGGCGGTACTGGCCATGAGCTCCGGACCATGGCGGTTTCGGCTCATCTACGGAAAAGCCGTGTCCCACCTGATGACGGAGGAAGAGGCGCGTTATGCGTCGCGGGTCAGGGGCATGTTGCCCGCCGAACGCGCCAAACTGCCGGTCTTCGTGAGTTTCCGCAACGGCCAGTTGGCTCCCGTCCCGGGACAGGCGCCCGACATTCCGAGGAGCGGGACGATCGTCGAGGTCACCCTGCCCGTCGTGCGCCGTACGCAGCTTGTCACTGCGTTTTCACGGCCCGCGACGCCGCCTTGGCCGGCGGAAGTCATTATTGCGGGACTGGTCGCGGTTCTTACCACATCCGCGGCCGCGGCTTTCATCGCGCGCCGTGTCGCACGTCCCCTTTCGCAGCTCGCCGCGGCTGCGACCGAAGCAGCGCAAGGGGGTGCCGCGCCCCGGGTACCGGAAGGAGGCCCGGACGATGTGAGACGGGCGGCCCGGGCTTTCAATCTGATGACCGACCAGGTTTCGCGCACGCTGGAAAGTCAGCGTCAGCTCCTGTCGGCTGTCGGCCACGACCTGCGCACTCCGATCACTGCCCTGCGCATCAATTCCGAATTCATCGAGGATGCGGAGCTGCGCGAGCGCATACAAAAGAATCTCGAGGAGCTGCAGGAACTCACGGAGGCGGTCCTGTCCGCGGCCCGAGGAGCCGGCGGCGAGAAAATCCGCAAGATCGATCTTGCGGCCCTGGTGGAAAGTCTCTGCACGGACATGGATGAAATGGGCGAGCCGGTTTCCTGGTCGGCTCACGCAGCCGCCCCTGTCAACTGCCGCCCAAATGAGATCCGGCGCGCGGTCCGCAATCTTATTCAGAACGCCGTGGCTTATGGAAGCCGGGCGGATGTTTGCATGAAGACGGCGCCCGATCACTACGAGATCGTCATCGAGGACAACGGGCCGGGCATCGCCGATGCGGATTGCACCCGTGTTTTCGAGCCTTTTGTGCGGCTCGAAGCGTCACGCAGCGCGGAGACCGGTGGCTCCGGCCTTGGTCTCACGCTCGTCAAGGCGATCGCCGAAGGTCATGGCGGTCGCATTGCGCTCGAAAACCGCGAGGAACGCGGGTTGCGAGCCCGGCTGAGTTTGCCTCGCGACGCCGCTGGCGCCCAGATCGCAATAGGGTGAAGCGGGCAGCGGATCGCTCGCGAAATTGCGCGCCAATCAAGGAATCTGGAGCATGATGTGATTCAAGGTTATCAGATCGTGCTGTAGTCTCGCCCATGCAGTTCACCGAACTTGTTCCTTTAGAGGCCCTGGGTGCCCTCCTCGCGCATGCCGTGCGAGCAGGCAAACACGTCCTCAAGAAGGGGCGCAGGCTTTCCGCTTCCGATGTCGAAGCGCTCGTGAAGGGCGGTCATCACACGGTAACAGTCGCGCGGCTCGAAGAGGGCGATATCGCCGAAAACGCTGCCGCTCGACGAATTGCAGTGGCTTGTGCCGGCAATCACGTCCGGGTCGGCGCCGCCTTCACAGGTCGGGCGAATCTCTATGCAACGGAACCCGGCGTCGCGCTCATCGACGTTCGCGGCATTGCCACCCTGAACGGCATCGACGAATCGATTACCGTGGCAACGCTGCCGACCCATGCCAAGGTCGCGCGCCGACAGATGCTGGCCACCGTCAAGATCATTCCCTTTGCCGCGCCCGGCGCTGCCGTCGAAGCAATCGAGCGCCTCGCGAGACACGATCCCGCAATCCGGGTGGCACCCTTCGCCGCGAAATCGCTGGCGCTGATTTCGACGAGATTCCGCGATACGAAAGACGTCCTCCTTGACAAGAGCCGGACGGTGCTCGACGCCCGGCTTGGGGCATTGGGTTCGCGGATCCTCTTGGAAACGCGGGTCGTCCATCGCAGCGAAGCCGTCGCCAAAGCCTTGCAGGACGCGCTTACGGCGGGCGCCGACCCCATTCTGATATTCGGAGCGAGCGCGATCACCGATCGCCGCGACGTGGTGCCGGCCGGCATCCTCCAAGCAGGAGGAACGGTGACTCACTTCGGTATGCCCGTTGACCCTGGAAATCTGTTGCTGCTTGGCAGGCTCAACGGCGCGGTCGTAATAGGTTTGCCGGGCTGCGCGCGTTCGCCCAAGAGAAACGGTTTCGATTTTGTGCTCGAACGCGTACTCGCAGACATTCCCATAACCGGCAGCGATATCGCGGCGATGGGCGTTGGAGGGCTGCTCACCGAGATCGCCTCGCGCCCGCAACCCCGCGATGTCCGCGCAGCGTCGGCACTCCACGCACCCGCGATTGCCGCAATCGTTCTCGCGGCCGGAATGTCCTCGCGCATGGGTAAGAACAAACTTCTCGCCGATGTCCACGGCGAGCCTCTTGTGCGGCGGGTGGTGGCGGCCGCCGCGTCGAGCCATGCAGATCCGGTTGTGGTCGTGACCGGCAAAGATTCAGACAAAATAGGCGCGGCTCTGTCGGACCTGCCTGTTTTGATCACAAACAATGCAGACTTCCGCAGCGGATTGAGCACGTCTTTGCGGACCGGCGTGACGGCACTCCCGCAATCCTGCGACGGGGCGGTGATAATGCTGGGCGACATGCCGGCGATCTCGCCCCTGCTGATCGACAGGATGATCGCCGCCTTCGATCCCGGGGAGGATCGGGCGATTTGCGTTGCCACCCATGACGGCAAGCGGGGCAACCCCGTGCTCTGGTCGCGCCGTTTCTTCCCCGACCTGTTGAATGCCAAGGGCGACGCAGGGGCCAAACACCTTATCGAGGAGAACAAAGAGCTTGTCTGCGAGGTCGAAGCCGATAACGATGGCCCCCTCATGGACATCGACACGCCCGAGGAACTTGCGGCGTGGCTCGCACGCAGCAAATGAGCGATCCTCTGTACCGCAGGGAGTTGCTCAGGCTTGCGGCCGATGCGCATGGTGCCGGCCGGCTCGCGGCATTCGATGCATCGGCGGAAATATTCAATCCCGCGTGCGGCGACAAGGTGACGATCGACCTCCTTCTCGCCGGGGGGCGCATCGTGGAAGTGGCCCTCGAAACAAAGGCCTGCGTTCTGGTTCAAGCGTCCGCGTCCATCCTGGGACGCACGCTCAAAGGCGCCGGTCGCGGTGATGTCGAACAATTGCACGCCCGCGTCGCGGCCATGCTGGCTTCGGAAGGACAGCCGCCATCCGCACCGTTTGACGGCTATGCGGCGTTCGTAGGTGCCGTCGAATATCGCAGCCGCCACGCCTGTGTGCTTCTGCCGATCGAGGCAGTGTTAAGCGCGCTGATGAACTCACATCCGGTACGCGACGAGAACAGTAAGTGATCGAGTCGATCCATCGGGCGCGGCGATGGTTTGCGGAAGACCTACGCGTGGCGGTGTCCCTTCACTCGAACGAAGTGGTCGAGGCTTTTGCTCGCGTACCTCGCGAAAGGTTCATTGGGCCGCCAACCTGGCGTGTCGGCACGCGCTTCATGAAAGTGGGCACCAGTCCGTTTGTCTATCAGACGTTCGGCGGCGACCCGCGGATGTTCTGAACTGAAAATGTAGCGGCGTCTCTTCCATCAGACATGGGCAAACCATGCCGCGTAGGACTCGCACGCCAATCGCGGACCGGCGACCTTGGCTCGAGTGCAAATATGTGGCAGAGGCACACCGGCAGCGACAAGCGGATCGCAGAACGAGGCGTCTTCTCGGCTCATATTGAAGACGCAAAGGATACGCTCGCGCTCGTGAATGCGCAGGAACGCGAGTACGGGCGCCGGCGTCTCAAAGAACTCGATTTGGCCGATACGCAGTGCTGCGCTTCGACGGCGCGCTGCAATCAGATTGCGGGCATAGGATAGCGTGGAATCGGCGTTGTGTTCCTGGACCGAAACGGACAGACGACGATGCGAGGGAGACAACGGCAGCCAGGGCGTCGCCGTAGAGAAGCCCAGATTGGGAGCCGCGGCGTCCCACGGCATGGGCGTGCGGCAGCCGTCCCGGCCACGCTGGAGCGGATAGTAAAGATCGCCGACCGGATCCCTAAGTTGGTCCCGGCGCAATGCTGCCTCCGGCAGCCCCAGTTCCTCGCCCTGATAGAGGAGCACCGTCCCTTTGAGCGAAAACAAAACGGCAAGCAGAAGCTGCGCCAGCGCCTGAGGTGCGTCCTTGCCTCCGAAGCGCGTCGGCGCGCGCACGACATCATGATTGGAGAAGGCAACCGAAGGCCAATGATCCGGGTGTGCGGCCAATCTTTCATAGTGCTGGCAGACGAAGCCCGGTCCGAGATGGTGGGCTTCGAGGAGCGGAAAACTATATCCGGAATGCAACCCAGCCGTGGGGAGCGAGAAGCAGCCGCACCGTTCAGGCTCCTCCGAGAATTCTCCCATGACGAAGCGCGCGGGGTATCGTTCCACGCGCTGCCGGATTTCATCCAGAATCGCAAGATTTTCTCTTAAATTGCTGTCGTGATGGTGATATTGCAGGTTGGATGCGTGGGCCCAATTGCGCCGCGTGCGCACCCCTTCGGGCACGGCCGGATTGTCGGCCAGCGCAGCGTCGTGCAGGAACGCGTTGGCGACGTCGAGCCGGAAGCCGTCTACGCCGCGCGCCAGCCACAGGTCGAGAACTTTGAGAGCGGCTTCGCGTGCCCGCGGGTTGCGCCAGTTCAGCTTTGGCTGTTGGCGCAGGAATTTGTGGTGATAGCACTGGCGCCTGGCCGGATGATACGACCAGGCAGGGCCGCCGAAAGCCGAGAGCCAGTTGTTCGGCGCGGTGCCATCCTCGCGCGGGGACGCCCACACGTACCAATCGGCCTTGTCTCCGCCCTCCAGGCTTGCCTGGAACCAGGGATGTTCGTCCGACGTGTGCGCGAGCACTTCATCCGTCAGGACCTTCAGGCCGCGAGCATGCGACTCCGCAACGAGCTTGTCGAAATCGGCCTGGGAGCCGAATTCGGGGTTGATCGAGTCATAGTCTGAAACGTCGTAACCCCAATCCCGGTTGGGCGAGGGATGAACCGGCGACAGCCATATCCCATCGACGCCGAGTGCTGCGATATAGTCGAGCCTCGAAATGAGGCCCTCGAAATCGCCGATGCCGTCGCCGTTCGCGTCGGCGAAGCTGCGGACATAGACCTGATAGATTACTGCGCCGCGCCACCAAAGCCTGGCTGAGTTCACACGTCGCTCGCGCGGCTCACGATTTTGGATACCAGGCCGTAGGTCTTCGCCTCTTCCGCGGACATCCAAAAATTCCGGTCGGTATCGGTGGACACTTTCTCGTAAGACTGACCCGTCTCCGTCGCGATGGTGCGAATGAGGCGCTCGCGCATCTTGATGATTTCCTGCGCCTCGATGGAAATATCAGACACGGGGCCTGCCACGCCGCCGAGCGGCTGATGCAGAAGAAAGCGCGTATTCGGGAGGGCAAAGCGGTTCTGCCGCGCGGCCCCGATAAAGATGTGGGCGCCTGCGCTTGCGACCCACCCCGTGCCAATCATTTTCACGCGGGGGCCGACGAAACGGATCACGTCGTGAATCGTATCGCCCGATTCCACGTGTCCACCAGGGGAATTAATGACGACGCGAATGTCGTCGTCTCCTTCCGCCGAGAGCGCCAAGAGCTGTGCGGTCACGCGTTCGGCGAGTTTCATGTCGACTTCGCCAAAGATGAGCACGGTGCGCGACTTGAAGAGCGCCTGCTGCACGGGCGAAATCGGCGCCTCCGGAATTGGGGCCGGCTTTGATTTTTCATCCTGGTCGAGACGGGACACGGAATGCTCCTGTGGGCAGCGGCACGGTCATACAGTCCGGCCGGGCTTCAAGTCCACTCCTTCAGAACAGCGCCACCGCGGCGGAAAGCGTGGGGCCGATCTCGCCGTGCAGAACGAGGTCTGCGATCTCGTCCTGGTCCGTCGCTTCGCGGTTGACGATGGCAAGTTTCGCCCCGCACCGTTTTGCCAGCAGCGGAAACCCGGCCGCGGGGTAAACCATGAGCGAAGAGCCAAGCACGAGGAAGACGTCGCAACTTCGCGTTGCCCGCTCCGCACGTTCCATTTCGACTTCGGGCATCGCCTGCCCGAAAGAGATCGTGGCCGTCTTCAGAAGGCCGCCGCACTGGTCACAGTCTGGCGGCTTTCCGTGTGCTTCCAGATGAAGGCGCACGGGCTCGATCTCCACGCGGCCGCCGCAATCGAGGCACTTGGCATACATTGTATTGCCGTGGAGCTCGATGACCTGCTCGGGCGGAACGCCGGATTTCTGGTGCAGATTGTCGATGTTCTGCGTGATCACCGTCTTGGCGATGCCGCGGGCAATCAGCGCGGCCGCCGCGCGGTGCCCGGCATTGGGCGTGACGCGCGCGAATGTCTCTTCCATGGCGAACCGGCGGCGCCAAGCCTCGTTTCGCATGTCCGCCGAGGAGAGGAAATCGCGGAACTCAATGGGCGCCATCCGAGTCCAGATGCCGCCCGGCGATCGAAAATCCGGGATGCCGGACTCTGTCGAGATGCCGGCGCCGGTGAAGACGACCGCGCTCCGCGCCTCGCGCAGCACTCCGGCCAGGCGCGCGGCGGCTTTCTCGATTATTTCACCGTCCCGCAATCGGGAGAAATCCATTTGCCTTCAAACGAGTTGGTCATGCTGGCCGGATGACCATGGGCGGAGCCCGTAAAGGTATAGGTTCCCGAATAATGTTCGTCACTTTCATAGGCGACCGAGACGTGGCCCTGCCCCTGCATCTCGCCGGTACAGATCATATCGGCGGCGAAAGAGTGCGCACCGAATTTCATGTTGGCCATCGCGCAATCCTTGTTATTGCGCATCGGCGGAGGCTTGTCGACAGCTACTTCTGCGGCTGTCATGCAATGCTGCATCGTAAAGGTTTGCCCGTTGGGCATGTGAACGCCCATCGCCTGCATGCGGGCCAGCTGTTCGGGCGGTATCTGACTCATCATGTTGGGCATGGACATCTGGGTTGTCACCTCCCAAAGGCCGATCTTGCCATGGGACGCAATCGCTGCGGCGGGCAGCGCCATCACGCAGAGAACGACAACGGCTCGTATCACCGAGACTCGCGACAGCATCATTGATTTTCCCCTCTTCTGATCCACTCCGAATCGCACGAAGCCGAATTCTCGCATACGCGCCGACAGTTGCAAGGACGGGGCCGCCGACGGTAGGCGCCCGCAATTTTTCACGCTGAACACAACCCCGTCGTTAGAGGCGCCGCACGCCACTGTCGTGCCGTAGAGTTCGCAGGCGCGTCTCCAACCGCCAAGAACATCGCAAGAGTCAGCGCCGCTTGTGAGGTTCGATGGTTGTTGAAAGGCGATCGGGGATTCTGCCTTGCGGCCGCCATCATATAGCGGGAGTCTTTGATCCGTTCGCCAGCAACAGATGTGCAAAAGATTCTATCATTGGCGCGCCCTAGGGAAGTCCCGCAATTCAATAGAATCAAAGGGTTGGCGGAAAGCTAGACAATGCCTTGTCCCCATGTCTGCCAATGCCTTTCAACCGATTGTCCAACAGCTTTCGCGCCGCGCATAAGCGAGCGGCCCGCGCGGGTGAAGGGCGGTAGTGCTACAGTTTGCCACGAGCTACAGGATTGCGCGACCAAATCGACCGATCCCGTATGGGATTGCAGCATAGATGACCTGCATCACATATAGGCCAGCAAGAAGCTCGGGCAGCCCACCGATGTCACGCGCGGACCGCGCTTGCGCGAAGCTCTTGGCCACCGTTGGCACGAATAGGCAGGAGAGGACCATTCCCGCAAAAGCGCAAACTGCCGGCGTCCAGAGCGGCGCTGCGAAAGCCCCAAGGGCGATCAAGCCGATTGCATAAACAAGCAGGATTATGCTGCCATTCGTGTGCATCCCGTGCGCGCCGCGCCCTAACGCGCCGCCTCCTAAGCATCTAGGACGGCCACCATATCAGACATTTCCCAGAGTTTGGGAGTGACGTTTACCGCCATCGCTGGGGTAACTTTCGTGGTCTGATGGATACGCACGAAATTGTAGTGCATGAAGTAGACCGCCATCTGAAGGGCCGCACGGGCGCGCCCAATCGCGGGTAGTAGTAAAGTTTGGCGATTCAGCGAAAAAACGGCAAGCGGGAGACGAATAGAATAATTGTCCCAAGCGCGCAGGCCGCGCAAAACACAGCCAACGCTTTTTCCGTGAGTCCGCCCGTCTCAAACATTTCGCGAAACACGGCGAAGGGCACCAAAAAAACCACGGATGCACAAATGCGACCGCCAAGAATGGAAAACGATAACGGCCACAACCGAACTAACAAAGGCAGCAAGTCGCTCCCTTCTAGGCTGGGTGAGGAGAGTCGTCAGATACCAGAGCGCCGCGACCGTAGCACCGCCCGCAAGAGCGCCTATTGCGAAGTCCTCAGTCAGTCTCACCGGTCGCCCTGAATATCCAACCCAGAATAAAATAGGTGGCCCAAGCAAAAAATCCTGTTAGTAAGAGGGCTATAGGATCGATGAGGAAGGCCACTGTGTCCACGGCTCGAAATAAGAGCCAATTTCCGATGCCTGACGGCTCCCGGGCGAGCATGTCGGCTTGTCTCTGGCGGCGTGCAATTTGATCCACTATGGACTGCGCGACCGACATTGGCATGGGGCCGGACCAAGGAATAGGTTTCCCGGGTTGATAGTTCCTGATCTCAGGCGGCTCCATGGCGTATGTTAACGCACCTGACGCTGCCCGAGCGAGGACGAGGCCAATCAACAACGACGCAAAGATCACTGCTGCTCGCTTCGTAGCCGACTCCATTTAGGTGGCACTCGTTGCGCCCATCTGACGGTCGGCATCGTGGCGCTCAACCTTTGAGAATTGCTTCACGAATTCGAACCGCCCTCTCTTTTTCTGCGAGCATTGCAGCCGTAACATCGCGCACATCACCGCTTGGCCCACTTTCGTAACTGACCCCACCTGTTCGAATCTCTTCTGCTTTTCCATTGTCCCGCGCGTTGCGGTTTTTCAACCGTTCGCGGTCTGCGGCGCTCATTTCACGCATGATTTTATCTCCTATAGAATCAGCGCGTGCCATCCTACCATGCGGCTGCGGCTTCCGGAGACGTTGGGGGAATTCGGCGACGGGATAGTCATTTCTCCATCGGGAGCCCGCCGCTAGAATCCGAGCACTTGTGACATTTCCCGAAGCGAAGGGCTCATAATTCAAATTCCCCAAGCAATTACTGGCGCGCCCTAGGGGAGTCGAACCCCTCTTGCAAGATTGAAAATCTTGAGTCCTAACCGATAGACGAAGGGCGCGAAGGATCGGGGCTATAAAGAGAGCCCCCGGAATTGGCAAGGCTCGCGCTTACGCAGCCGCTGCGGCATCCTCGAGCTGCAGCTGAACCTCGGTCCGTCCGTTCCATCGATTCGCGCGCAGGAAGCCGGCCGCATGGATTCGTTCGCCCCTGGCGCGCAGAAGCGCCTCGCCGAGCGGGGTCCCGGCGCCCCGGAAAGCGATGGCCGAAAGCCGGGATCCGTCCGCGCCTTCCAGGCTGAGCCGCACGTGGCCGTGTCCCACGATACCCGCAAAGGCCAACCTCACGTCGCAAGCCGCGAAAACGGGCTCCGAATTGCCGGCTCCGAATGGTCCGGCGCGTCCGATCTCGCGTGCAAGCTCGGGCGTTGCGCCGGACGGGGAAACAACCGCCTCGAGCAATAAATCCGTGGTCGAATTGGCTAGGTCGTCCAGCCTCGCGAACCGCTCCGTCAGATAATCACGAAACGCATCGAGCTGGTCGGCCGTCAGGGAGAATCCCGCTGCCATGGGGTGTCCTCCACCGGCCTGGAGCAACCCCGCTTCGCGAGCTCCGCGGATGATGGCGCCAGCGTCGACGCCGGGGACCGACCGCGCGGAACCACGGCCATATCCACCTTCGAATCCCACGACGAAAGCCGGTTTGCGGAAGCGATCCTTCAAGCGTCCGGCGACGATGCCGACGACGCCGGGATGCCATTCTTCGCCGGCCAGAAGAAGAAAAGGAAGATTGTCCTGGCTCGCCGCAAGATCGAGGGCCTCCTGTATGATCAACGCTTCGAGCGCCTGCCGTTCGCGGTTGTGAAGATCGAGTTGTTCGGCCAGCGGCACGGCCTCGGCGTCCAGGCGCGCCGTCAACAATTCGGCACCCAGGCTCGATCGTCCCACGCGGCCGCCGGCATTGATGCGGGGGCCGAAAACGAAACCGCAATGATAGAGCGAGAAGGGTGCCTCCGCCCGAGCAATCGTCGCAAGCGCCCGAATGCCGGGACGCTCCAGGTTGGAGAGTCTCATCTCCGCGGCGCGCACGAAGGCGCGATTGAGCCCCACGAGCGGAACGACATCGCACACCGTCGCCAACCCGACCAAATCCAAACTCTTGCGCAGATCCGGCTCGGCAACTGCATTTTTCGCGTACCAGCCGGTTTCGCGAAGACTGCGGTTGAGCGCCACCGCGAACAGGAACGTCACGCCGGCGGCGCACAAATGACCGAGTCCGGAACGATCGCCGGATTGGTTGGGATTCACCTGGGCGAATGCGGGCACTGAGGTCGTGACGGCATGATGATCGAGGACGATGACATCGAGATCCGCCTCGCGCGCGGCCGCGAGGGGCTCGTATGCCGTCGCGCCGCAATCGACCGTGATGACGAGTTGGGCCCCGTCTTCTTTCAAACGCAGCAACGCTGCCGCGTTGGGGCCGTAGCCTTCACGCAACCGATCTGGAATGTAGAGCCGCGGAGTGCGGCCCAGCGCCGAAAGAAAGTCATGGAGAAGAGCAGCGGCGCACGATCCGTCGACGTCGTAGTCGCCGAGGATTGCGATGGCCTCGCCTTCTTCGATCGCCCTTCTGGCGCGCGAAACGGCCTCTACCATGCCCATAAGAGTTAAAGGCTCCGGCAGAAGACGCTTTAGAGAGGGAGTGAGGTAATCCGCAATCTGACCGGCAGCAATGCCGCGTGCCAGTAGAAGTTGCGCGAGCGCAGGCGATATATTGGCGGCACGCTCGAGGAGGCGCGCTGCATCTGCATCGCAGGCACGAAGCATCCATTTGCGTCCCGAGAAGGAGCGGCTGACGCTCAAGGCTGCGGGAGGAGCCGGCAAGTTCTCGTCAGGGCGCATGGCCACGGATGTGCCGTGCTTTGATCCAGCGCACGGTCCGGGTGCCCGAACGCATCAGGATGCTGGACGTGTCCACGAACTCGCCATGCCGGTGGACGCCTTGTAGCATCGATCCGTCGGTTACTCCGGTCGCCGCAAAGACGACGTCTCCGCGAGCCAGATCGGTGAGTTTGTATTTGCGCCCGAAATCGGAGATGCCGAGTCGCGCCGCGCGCCCTCGCTCGTCATCGTTGCGGAAAACGAGCCGCGCCTGAATCTGGCCGCCGACGCAGCGCAGGGCGGCAGCCGCGAGCACGCCTTCGGGCGCCCCGCCCTGCCCCAGATAGAGATCGACTCCCGTTGCGGGGTCACTTGTAGCAATGATTCCTGCGATGTCGCCATCGGTGATCAGCCGTACCGCGGCGCCGGCGTTGCGCACAGCCGCGATGATGGCAGCGTGCCTTGGACGGTCGAGAATACAAGCCGTAATCTCTGCAGGCGGAACGCCTCGCGCCTTTGCAACGGCGAGCACGTTGTCGGCAGGGTCGGCATCGAGGTCGATGACGCCTTCGGGAAAGCCGGGGCCCACCGCGATCTTGTCCATGTAAGTGTCCGGCGCATTCAGGAGCGAGCCCTTTTCCGCGATCGCGATGACCGTGAGCGCATCCGGCAACGCCTTTGCGGTCAGCGTCGTCCCTTCGAGGGGATCCAGCGCGATATCGACGGCTACTCCGCCTGTGCCCACGCGCTCGCCGATATAAAGCATGGGCGCTTCGTCGCGTTCGCCTTCCCCGATGACAACCGTTCCCTCGATCGCGAGCCCGTTGAGCGCCGTCCGCATCGCTTCAACAGCGGCCTGATCTGCGCCACGCTCGTCGCCACGACCGATCTGCCGCCAAGCTGCCATCGCGGCAGCCTCCGTCACCCGCACGGCCTCCAGCGCCAGCTTGCGGTCCATCGGTTGAGACATGCGGACTCTCTCCAAATGCCGGCAGGATCGTCAGCCCGACTCCATGGGAATCATCACGGGCGCGCTCAGCACTTTGTCGGAGCCGGCTATGACGTTCAAGGCGGTCTCCACAGCCGTCGGCGTGCACTCGTGAGTTATCATCACGATCGCCACCGACTCGCCGGGCGCGCGTCCGCGCTGGATCATGCTTTCGATGGAAACCTCCGACTGCGCCAGATGCCGCGCGATCTCTGCCAGGACGCCTGGCTTGTCCAGCGCGTGAAACCGAAGATAAAAGGCGCTTTCGCGCGATCCGGGAGGAGCCGGCCGCAGCGCCTGAAGAGCGGAGGCCGGACGGCCGAACGCCGGACCAGCTGCGCCACGCGCGATGTCCATGATATCGGCGATCACGGCCTGTGCGGTGGGCGCTTCCCCTGCGCCTCTGCCTACGAAGAAATATGGGCCGGCCTCGCCGGCATCGGCGACGACCGCGTTGAAAGCGCCTTCGACGTCTGCCAGCGGTGTTCCCAGCTTGACCATGGCCGGCTGAACGCGTTGGTCGATTCCCTCCGCGCTCCGGCGCGCCACACCCAGGAGCTTGATCCGGAATCCAAATTCGCGCGCGAAGCCGATGTCCTCCGGCGTGACGCGCGCGATGCCTTCGATCGTCATATGCTCCAAGCTTGCCTTGACCCCAAACGCCAGACTTGCCAGCAGGGCGAGCTTGTGCGCCGTGTCACCGCCGCCGATATCCAGGGTCGGATCGGCTTCCGCAAAACCC
>Ga0182024_10007639_pt1 | contig 23261 bp, 18 predicted proteins | sample P32metaG_FD_120480 | JGI IMG/M metagenome (GOLD analysis project Ga0182024, IMG submission 120480) | Permafrost microbial communities from Stordalen Mire, Sweden - P3-2 metaG (Illumina Assembly) | ecosystem: Environmental > Terrestrial > Soil > Wetlands > Permafrost | place: Sweden: Stordalen... | reverse complement strand
GGTGGCGTAGAGAATCAATTCGACGCGGCTTGAAACTCCCAACTTGTTGAAAATCGCATACAGATAATTACTAATAGTGTGCTCGGTGACGTGAAGCGCCTGCGCGATCTCGCGATTCTTCATTCCCTCAGCTACCAAGCCCACCACGTCTTCCTCGCGTCGAGACAGCAACACCATCCCGCTGGTCTTGGTGAGTTGAGCCGATTTGAGGCGCGTGAGGGCCTCAAGAATAAATTCCAATTCCTGGTTACTGGCCCAGATACGCCCGTCGTGAACCGAGCGAATACACTTTGACAGAGCTTTGAACGATTTGTCTCGGGTGAATACTCCTCGCGCTCCGCCTCGAAATGCATCGACGACGGGGTCGCGTTGGGTTGAGTGTAACAACATAATAGCCGCGGTGGCGGGGTGCGAGTTGCGCAGTTCGCTGAGTACCTTAAAGCCTGTTTGAGGCCCGTCCCTCAGTTCGGCACTAAGTACTGCTACATGAGGCTTAAGGATGCCCAAATCGCGTATCGCTTCGGGGGAACTGCTGGCGACCGCTACCACGTCAAAGGAGTTGCGACAACGCCGAAGGGCGCTAGCCATCAGCTGGCTGCTTATGTTGTCGGCGTCTGCTATTAAGACGCGAATTTTCTCGCGCGAGGGATCAAGGAGTTCGCCCATGGTTTCACCCGGAAAGCCAAGAGGCTGGACAAGTTATTGTAGTACTAGAACCATGACAAAAGCAAGACCATGTGTATTAAAGAATCGTTACCTACCGGTGGTAAGAGTGCGCGTACCACGCGGCCGCTACGCCAGCTAGACTCGTCGAACCGGGGCTACTGCGGAGAAGTATGCGTCCTCAGCAAGCACTGCTTTTAGAACGCTCACTAATTCTGGTTCGGCCGATTGTAAGGTCGATCGCCGTGCCTCTCTCCGAGTTCTCCCAGCCCAGGGCGTAGCGCTCTAAGCTACTGTAAAAAATGCAGATATGTTGATTCGATCTGCCCGGTTGCTGGCATCATCACGGGTCTTAGGCCCCTCTGATCTTCTATTTCGCATAAGGGAATTCCTCTCTATCTCCTTTAGCGCTTTTCTCCTTTTGCCCTCGAGGATTCCTTAACGAACACCTATCCATGAATCGGCGGTCTCGATGAGGCGAAGAGGGGCGTGGAGCCTCGGTACCGAATTCCTTTCCGTATGGGGGAGCAGCCTCTTGGGGCCGATAGGTGCTTACGCTTCTTGTGATTAGTCGCATGCGCACTTAGGATTGCGAGGCAATTAGGGCCGATGGGATCTCGAAAGTTGGAGGCGAGATGAGGGGATTTGGACTCGGATTAGCCATTATTCTCGTGTGTTTGCCGGGGACGCTCAGCGGTCAAGAGCCTAGCGCGACAGCCTCTTCGGCCGCATCGGCTCCGTTCGCTGCCGCGCCCGACAAAGGCCAGACCGACTCAGATCGACCCGCGCTTCAGCATCGATATCCACGTTACAAGGTTCAACGGGATGACGTTCTCTCGATATCGTTTCCGCTAGCAATGGAGCTCGATCAAAGCGTCACGATCCAGCCGGACGGATACGTAAACCTGGCCGGGGTGGGCAGCGTCCACATCGAAGGAATGACCGTGCCTGAAGTGGTGGAGGCGGTTAAGAAGGCATATTCGACCACACTTCACGATCCAATCGTTGACGTCGATCTCACCGATTTTCAAAAGCCGTTTTTTATCGTCAATGGGCAGGTGGCGAAACCCGGCCAGTATGACCTGCGCTACGACACTACCGTGTCAGAGGCAATCGCAATCGCGGGAGGGTTCACGCCACAGGCCAAAACGCAGATTTTCCTGTATCACCGCGTTTCGGAAGGCTGGGTTGAGGTCCGTAAACTCAGTCTGAAAGATATTTTGCACGGGAAAAATGTGAACGAAGACGCGCAGATGCAGCCCGGTGACATGATTTTTGTGCCAGAAAAGTTAATCACCAATTTCCGAAAGTATGTTCCGTATTCCGTTGGGATGTATTTGAGTCCCCAGTTACCACTGCTATAGCGTGGCGACGGCTGTGAACGCAGGAGGAAGAGGAGGTCCGGATCATGGCCGAATCTGAGATGAAGAATTCTTATCAGAATTCGACGCGCTTGAGCACGCTGCGCGACTGCATTGCCGTCGGGTTCAATCGCCGCCGGCTTGTGATTCTCACGTTTTGCGGTGTGTTCCTGGGCGCGACGTTTTTTGCCTGGTTCTGGGCGGCTAATTATTATGAGTCGTCAATGGACATTCTGGTGGAACAGGATAGATCCGACCCAGCGATCTCTTCGGCGCAGAATGCGGCAATACTTACAAACGACCTAGTGACCCCGGACCAAATCAACTCAGAAGTAGCTTTAATACAGGGTGGAGACATGCTCGCGGCTGTGGTGTCTGCCTGTGGATTAGATGAAAAATCTCTTAGCGACGTCCTTCTTCCCTCTGACCCTGCGCAACGAAAGGCAATGAAGATAGCAAAGGCGACGAGGCGCCTGGCAAACGCTTTAGATGTGGAGGTGGAAAAGAATGCTGACGTTATCCAAGTGACGTACGGAAAACGCGGCACTCCGGAAACGCCGCAGTGCGTTCTTGCAAAGCTGAGCGACCTCTACCTAGGGAAACATCTGCAGTTGCGACGGCCAAGCGGCACTTCTGATTTTTTTGCCCGCGAGACGCAGAAGTACCAGGAGGCGTTGTTTAGCGCCGAATCGCGCTTGGCTGGCTTCGGGAAAGAAGAAGGAGTTGTCGCTCCCGACGTTGAACGCACGGACATGGCCCAGCAGGTTGTGAATTCTGTTGGTTTTCTCCATCAAACTCAAGCTGCCATCGCGGCGGACGAGCAACGCATTGTAGCCAGTGAGAGACAAATGGAGGCGATACCCAGCAGATCCTCGACGCAGGAAACTTCCAATTCAGCCGACGTCCTATCGCAACAATTAGGGACAAACCTGCTTACTGCGCAGCTTAAGCGCACCCAGCTGTTGTTGAAATATGAGCCCAACTATCCGCTGGTGAAAGAAGCCGACGAAGAAATTGCCGAAACCGAAGCCGCCATTTCCGACGCTCAAAAAACACGGTACGTGAATCACACAACAGACCGTGATCCGACGTATGAGCTGTTAAGAGAAGACGCGGCCAGAGCGCGATCCGATCTTGCAGCGCAGAAGGCAACCGCGGCTTCCTTGCAACACACCATTGGAAGTATGCAGTTACAAATGGTGGATTTGGATCAGAAGGCAGTGAAACAAGCGGACTTATTACGCGAAGCGAAGGCAGATGAATCAAATTATCTTCTCTATCTTGCAAAGCGGGAGCAAGAACGCACCGCAGACGCACTCGACAAAAAGGGAATCGCGAACGTGGCGATCGCGGTGCCCCCTTCTCAGTCGGCGTTGCCTGCTCATAGTCCATGGTTAGTAATGTCGATCGGATTTTTGCTGGCGATCTTCGTGAGTGTGGCGGCAGCGCTTACGGCGGAATACCTTGATCCGTCATTCCGAACTCCCGCGGATGTCGCCGAAATTCTAAAAATTCAAGTACTTGCTTCAGTTCCCAGACAGGTGGCCTAAGCGAGGCAGGGTGTTTCTAGACTTTTACAATCTGAAGGAGCAGCCGTTCGGCGTGACGCCGGACTCGAGCTATCTCTATCTGAGTCCGACACACCGGGAGGCGCTTGCGTCGCTCGTGTGTGGTGTGAATTCCGGGCGAGGATTCATGGCGCTGATCGCCAAACCCGGCATGGGAAAAACGACGCTGTTATTCCGGCTCCTGGAGCTTTTGAAAGAGTCAGCCAAAACTGTTTTTCTTTTTCAGAGCCAGTGCACCCCCCAAGATTTCCTTCGGAGCCTGCTGGCGGACCTGAAGCTGGACGATGACGGCGAGGATTTTGTTCGAATGCACGCGAAGCTGAATGAAGTACTGCTGCGCGAATTTCAGTCGGGGAGGCGCTTCGTAGTGGTGATCGATGAGGCACAGAACCTGGGAGGACCCGTTCTCGAAGTCGTGCGGATGCTATCGAATTTCGAGACCCCGAGCGACAAGCTGATTCAAATCATACTCGCTGGGCAACCACAACTAGCAGAGAAACTTGTTTCTCCGGATCTCATCCAGCTGCGTCAAAGAATTTCTATGGTTTGCAGGTTGAAGCCTTTTACTCCTGTAGAAACGAAACTATATATCGATCATCGCCTCGGCGTGGCGGGCTACGACAGCAAGGTCCAGCTATTCACGGACCGAGCGCGAGCGATGATCGCCAAACACAGCGAGGGCATTCCCCGCAACATCAACAATCTTTGCTTTAATGCCATGGCTTTGGGAGGCGCATTAGGGAAAAAGGTGATCGATCACGAGATCATCGCCGAAGTGCTGGGCGATCTCGACCTTGGATCACTCCTTGCAGGGTCCGTAGTCGACCTGAACCGTGAAGAGACGCCTCGCTTTACCATATCGCAGTCCGTTCCCAGAATCACCGCGGAGCCGAGACGCAAACATCGGGCGGTAAAATTCGCGCTCGCGGGCGCGTTTCTATTCACGCTCGCGTGGCCAATCATTGATGTGAACCGCGGGGGAGTGACGTTGCCCGGTGTACAGCTTTCCGGCTCTCTCGGGACTCCTTCGTTGGCTTCGATCTCCGATTCGGACTCTCCAACTTCGGCGGAAAAGACCGAGCCAGCAAAAAAGCCGGCAGTCTCGCCGGCAAATACGTCGTCTGGTAACGCGGCTCGGACAGATTTAGCGCTCGTGCATCCTTCCGATCAGCCGGCCAGTATTGGGCAAACGTCCCGGCCAATCCAAGTGGCCGCAGGTGAGACGCTCTATCAAATCTGCGAAGAGAATTATGGAAGATTCGACAACGAAATACTGGCCAAGATTTACGCGTTGAACCCGTGGTTGATTCATGCCGAAGACCTTCGCCCTGGCCAAGTGCTTTTCATTCCTTCCGCGACGAATATGCCACCGGGTCCGCGAACCGAAGAGAAGGGGACTTCCAGCGAGTCGTCACAAAAGGCGGAAAAACCTTGAGCAGAAATTTCGAATTACTGAAACAGGCGGGAACGACACTTGAAGTTGAGCTTGTACCCAAACTGCAGACAGCGCCGGCAGTTGTCAAATCAAACGGGAATGGCCACCGAAACAATTCCGGCCTGAATATCGATCGACTGGTGAGCGATGAATCCCTGAAGCTGGTGCAACGACTGTTTCTGATGCAGATGGGAGTATCTCCGCGCTCTGTGGTGTTTGCCGGGATCGACCAAGGCAACGGATGCAGTCGCATGTGCGCGACTGCCGCACAAACTTTGGCTGAGAACGTCTCTGGCTCGGTTTGCGTAGTGGATGCTAACCTGCGCGCTCCCTCACTGGCCCAATTTTTCGGCGTGGCCCACCATCGAGGATTAGCAGACTTCGCAGTCGGCGAAAATCCCATCCAAAATTTCACGCAACGCCTCCGGCCCGACAATCTTTGGCTGCTCCCGTGTGGGTCACAGGCATTTGATTCGGTGAACCTTCTGAAGTCGGATCGATTGAAGACATGGTTGCCGCACTTGCGCGACGCGTTTGATTACATCCTCATTGACGCACCGCCGTTGAATCAATACGCCGAGGCAATCGGTCTGGGGCAGCTTGCAGACGGACTCGTTCTCGTTCTGGAAGCAAACGCGACGAGGCGAGAATCAGCGCTGAGAGTGACGGAGATGCTGCGGGCGGCTCAAGTGCAGGTTCTGGGTGCGGTTTTGAATAAGCGCACGTTTCCAATTCCACAGTCTTTGTACCACAGGCTATAGAGCGCCGGCTGCAGGCACTGTGACGGTTCATTAGAAAAAGATTTAGTCCGAAACCAGATGAGGCAAGCAGCGAACCTGACACCTCAGAACTGAGGAGGTCAACTGTACTTGTGACTCAGATTAGCGGAGCTATGTTGAATCTCGATCCACAAATTCGATACGCAGCGGTTCCGGCGGACCTATCCGCCGAAGCGTCCTGGTTCGCAATCCAGACGAGGCCGCGCCACGAAAAGAAAGTAGCGCTCAGCCTTCAAGAGAAGGAGATCGAGGCCTTTCTTCCTCTGTTTTCCTCGATTCACTGCTGGAGTGACCGGCGCCGCGTCATTCATGCTCCGTTGTTTCCGAGCTACTTGTTCGTGAAAATACTAGACTCCCAGGATATGCGCGTTCCCATTCTGCGGACGACTGGGGTGCTTGGAATCGTGGGAAATCGTGGCGTCGGCGCCGCGATTCCGGAAGAGCAGATTCAAGCTGTTCAGGCTATCCTCCAAGGGGGCATTCCATTTACATCGTTTCCATTTCTCGATGCCGGACAGCGTGTCCGCATTCGCGGTGGTAGTCTTGACGGCCTTCAAGGAATTTTCCTCTCAAGAAACGGCGACGAGAGTCTAGTTGTTTCTGTGGAAATCATTCAGAGATCTCTCTCCATTCAGGTCGCCGGCTATCGCGTAGAGCCAATCTAATCAGGCATATCGGTGCACGTCATGCCCGTTGAATTTAACTGTCCATTTTAATTCTCGTGAGAAGACCGCACTCCGCGGTTTCATGCCTCGCGCAATCCAAACGAAAACAGCATTTTCAGCTTCGGCGCAAAGCAACCTGCAGCAGAACAGTTAGAAATCTCCCGTGAAGGCCCAATAATGCAAGAAACCAAACGCCGGCTTCTGTTAAGCGTATACAAAATGTTTGATCTGTGTGTCGTGGTCCTTTCGTTTGGACTCGCGACGCTCCTGGTTGGCTCTGAATCTCCCGCCCTCTCGCTCGCAGAATTCCTCTCGATGAAGGTCAAGCTCTGGAATTTCGTGATCTTCGGCGTGATGCTGGTTGTATGGCATGTGCTCCTTTCTCTCTGCGGTTTGTATGAATCGAAAAGGCTTGCGACGCGACGCTCGGAGATCACTGAAGTTCTAAGGGGCACTACTCTCATATGTATAAGCGTGGTCGCGGTTGCCAGAGTGGTCACAATCCACATGGTCACACTCGCATTCCTGGCGCTCTTCTGGGTCGTCAGCTCCGCCTGTGTCGTCAGCGCCCGGCTAATTGTCCGGCGCCTGCTCGAATATATGCGCCGTCGCGGCAGGAATCTGCACTACATCTTGATCCTGGGTACGAACCAGCGGGCGGTCGCATTTGCGAGCAGGATCGAAGCGAGACCCGAGCGGGGCTATCGGGTTCTCGGATTTGTTGATGACGACTGGGAAGGAACGGCAGGATTTCTAACGACGGAATACACGCTTTGCTGCGGTGTCGAAGGCCTATCGGATTATCTCCGCAAAAATGTCGTTGATGAAGTAGCGATCTACCTTCCTCTTCGTTCCTTCTACGAAGATGCTTCTCGCGTGGCGGCATTGTGCGAGCAGCATGGGATTATCACGCGGTTCGATTCGGATATTTTTGACCTGAAGAATGCAAAGCCACGCACCGACAATTTCGACGGTGAGGCGCATATTGCAGTTTGTGCCCACGCAGTAGAGGCGAAGTCACTCCTGCTTAAACGCATCTTGGACTCCGCGATCTCATTCTTTTTGTTAGTTTTTCTGGCTCCGCTGTTCTTCGCCGTCTCGGTCCTAATCAAATTCACTTCGCCCGGCCCTGTGTTTTTCTGCCAGGAGAGAGTAGGGTTCAATAAGCGAAGATTCAAAATCTATAAATTTCGCACAATGGTCCGTAACGCCGAGCAATTGATGGCGCAACTGGAAGCTCTCAATGAAGTTTCCGGGCCGGTGTTCAAGATCAAGAACGATCCGCGCCTAACCCCCATCGGTAAATTCCTCAGGCGCACAAGCATTGATGAATTGCCCCAGCTCTTCAACGTTCTCAGAGGCGACATGAGCTTGGTGGGCCCACGCCCCATGGCTGTTCGCGACTTCGAAGGATTCAACGAAGACTGGCAACGGCTTCGATTTAGTGTGCGGCCCGGCATCACTTGCCTGTGGCAGGTAAGCGGCCGCAACTTGGTCCCTTTCCAGAAGTGGATGGAGCTGGATATGCAATACATTGAACACTGGACGCTTTGGCTAGATCTGAAAATTCTGGCGCGCACGATCCCCGCCGTGCTGAAAGGTACAGGTGCCGCGTGAGCGAAAAGTGCCAGGATGCTGTTTCTGTTGCGGAGTTCAGCCACGCTCTGCCGCATGCAGTGAATGGCGTCGATCAGAAAGGTGCAGATCCTGCGTTTGTGATGAAAGCGGAGAGTACCTGCACTCTACCGGATTTCTTGCGCGGCTTGTTTCGGCTACTGGACGAATTGGAAGTTCGCTATTGTGTTTTGCACTCCTGGGACCAACTCCCCGATGAATTACACAGCGACTTGGATTTGGCCGTCCATCCCGAAGATAAGTACAAGCTTCCTCTCGCCTTTGAGTGTCTTCGGCGCAAAGGCTATACCTGCTTCCAATGTCTCAATCACTCCGTAACTGGTCACTTTTTCGTCTTTCATTGGTCGGAAGGTTCAAAAGTGAAAACCGCAGCTGTGGACCTTGTTTTTGATCACCGGCGAAGCGGATTGATTCTTTCGACCAGTGAGGAAATGCTCGACCGGCGTCGGCGGCATGGCGAGTTCTGGATACCTTCACCAGAGGTCGAGTTTGCCTATCTTCTAGCCAAGAAATCCTGGAAAGGGCGGGCGCCTGCCGCACAATCTACTCGGTTGAAACGATTGGTCGAAACTTTAGGATCTGCGAAGGCAGAGAAGATAGCGGGAGAAATATTTCCCGGCGAATGGGGGAAGGTCGCTGTGCAGGCCTGCTTAAATGAATCTATCGCAGACGATCTGGTTCACGCCCGGACGAAGTTCTGGAAGACAAGTTGGTCCCGGAGACCGCTGAAGTTGATGAGATACCTTGGTACGCAATTCTTCTGGGGAATTCGGCGATGCGTCCAACCGACGGGAATTCTTATTGCGGTACTGGGACCCGATGGCGTGGGTAAGAGCACCGTGATCGCAGGACTCACCGAGACGCTCAAGCAAGGATTCTGGGGACGAAGCCGGCTATTTCACTGGCGACCGCAAACACTTTTTCAAAAAAAAGACACCGGAATTAATCTGACGCCCCACGCGAAACCGGCGCGAGGGAAACTTTTATCCATGGCTTACCTGTCCGCTTTTTTCATGGATTACTGGGTTGGATATGTTGTCGCGATCCGGCCGTCATTGACGAGGTCGAATTTTGTTTTATTCGATCGCTACTTCCATGATGTGGTGGTGGATCCTCTTCGATACCGATACGGAGGACCGTCGTGGTTTTCGAAGCTACTGTCCCGCCTTGTTCCCGAGCCTGATCTGGTGATCCTTCTCGATGCTGCAGGGCCGTCGATTTTTTCGCGAAAGGAAGAACTGCAAGTTGACGAAATAGAGCGCCAGCGCGAGGCATACCAGCAATTACAATTCAGACGAATACGAAAAATAGTGATCGACACGGACCGAGGAATTGAGTCCACGGTTCAATCAAGCTGCGGCGCCGTAGCGGAATTCATGAGGCAACGGCTGGGTGGCAGGATGCGCGCGTGGCGGGCGGCGACGCTGTGACAAGCGCTGCTCAGGCAGTTGAAATAGGTTTTCGGAACTCAAACGGCGCACGCACGCTCGAAGATGCCTTGCGTCTTTTCGCCGGTGGCGCTCCGGATGTTCCGACCATAGACGAAGTCGGATTGCTGAAGGAAGATTGCAAACTTCCGGAAGTCGTAATTTCCTGGAGTCCGACGCCGGACCTTCTGAAGCGCCTGGCAAGTAATCGTTACACGCGGATGCACCGTTTCGCAGTTTTGCCGTCGCGCAAGCGGCCTCGTTGGTTGCTGCCACAAATTCGCGGAAAGCACGCGGTGAACGGATTTGAGATTTACACGCCTTTTTCGCCTTCAGGACGATTGATGAAGGCCGTTGCCGTCAAGTTGAGGACGACCGCCTGGCAGGGGTGGGTGCGCAACAGCGCTCTGATCGCGTCTAGAACACCTTTGCCGATCGAAAGCCTCGTGAGTGACATCACAGGGGAGCGTCAACTGGTATTTTCACTTTCGTTGGGCACACCGGGTACGTTTCAAAAATTGACGGTGCAAGTGATGAAGAGCGACGGCGAAATCTTGGGTTACTTGAAGATGCCCCTCACGGATGGTGCGCGGCAGCGATTGCGGCACGAGGGGACGTTTTTGCGAAAGCTATCCGGTTTTCCAAAGCTGCAAGCTCATATTCCGCAGTTGCTCTTTGCCGGCTCCTGGCGCGGCAACGACATTGTGTTCCAATCTGCGCTCGAAGGTGAAACGGGGCCTGTTTGTTTCACGCAACTTCACGAAGAGTTTCTGCAGAAATTGCAGAGCTGCCAACCGAGCGTTTCGCCCGGGGAAACTAAGATTCGGGACACGGCGAGCAAGTGGGAGAAAATAGCGCCGCGCCTAGGAGCGAGGTGGCAGAACCTGGGGAAAGAAGCGTTACGTATTGCCGCTCTAGAGCTCCGTGCAACCATCGTTCCTTGCGGTATGCAACATGGCGATCTCACGCCTTGGAACACGCGACTGCATCACGGAAGATTATCCATATTTGATTGGGAATCCGGCGCCTCGGTCGCTCCCAATTTGTGGGACAAGTTCCACTTTCTTGCGCAGACAGAATGTGTCCTGAATAAAAAGCAGGAAGGGAGAGAACAACCTGATCTTCGCGACAAAAATCGCGGACTCTATTTGCTTTACCTCCTGCACTCAACCGCACAAACAGCGGAAGAAGAAGCAAAACAGTTCGCGATTGATTATCGCGAAGAGCAAATAATCCAGCACATTTCAGCATCTGCTCGTCGATTGCCAAACTAGAATCGTGAAAGTACTCGTCTCCGCATACGCGTGTGAACCGGAAAGAGGCTCTGAACCCGGCAGCGGCTGGAACTGGGTGTGCCAGATTGGACGGTTTGAAGAGTGCTGGGTGATCACGCGAAACAATAACCGTGAGTCGATCGAGAAAGCGCTCAACGCTCACCCGATGCCTCGAGTTCATTTCGTTTATTACGACTTGCCGAGGCGGATGCGTTTTTGGAAGAAGGGCCAGAGGGGAGTTTTTATCTACTATTATTTATGGCAGGCTGGCGCATATCTTCTGGCCAAGAAACTCTTTCGAAAGGTCCGTTTTGACTTAGTGCACCACGTAACTTTCGGAAGCTATTGGCGCCCGAGTTTCCTCCCGCTGTTGCCCGCGCCTTTTCTTTGGGGACCTGTCGGAGGGGCCGAATCGGCGCCCCGCAGCTTTCGTGGATCTTTGAGTTTGCGCGGGACATTCTACGAGGTAGTGCGCAGCGCGGCGCGATACCTGGCGGAATTTGACCCGTTCGTGCGAATGACAGCTCGCCGTGCGGTCGCAGGTCTGGCGGTAACTCCTGAAACGGCGTATCGGCTAAAGGTATTGGGTTGTCGCGACGTTTCATTGTCCGCGACAGTAGCCTTGACAAGCGAAGATTTGTCAATTCTCTCGCGAATTCCGCTCCGCAACGAGGCTTGTTTCCGAATTCTGAGCTTGGGCCGTTACCTTCATTGGAAGGGTTTTGAATTGGGCTTGCGGGCATTTGCTGAATTTCATCGTGAGCATCCGAACAGTGAGTACTGGCTTATCGGCGACGGTCCAGAAAGAGAGCGTTGGGAACGGCTGGTAAAGACGCTCGGCATCGAAAACAACACGGTCTTCTGGCACACATTACCGCGCGCTCAAGTGCTGGAGAAAATCGCGGAGTGTGACGTCCTTATGCATCCCTCTCTACACGACTCGGGTGGCTGGGTGACGTTGGAAGCGATGGCTGCTGGGCGCCCGGTGATCTGTCTGGATCTCGGCGGCCCGGCGTTGCAAGTATCCGAGGCCACAGGGATAAAGATACCCGCGATTAGTCCCCCGCAGGTCGTAGCGGACTTGGCTTCTGCTCTGAAGCAACTTGCCGGCGATCCGTCGCGTCGTGCACGACTTGGCGAGGCGGCACGGGCCGCTGTCCAAGAAAAGTACAACTGGGACAGGAAGGGAGAGCAACTCGCGGAACTGTACGCCCGCCTAATGAAGCAGCGAACTCTTGAATTCGCGGAACCTGACTCGATTGGACATCTTGTTCAGCATGAAGGACAATGACTAGAGTTCGCTGGATCGTTGAGCTGTCGGCTCTCAGTGTATTGACGGTAGCCGGATTCTACGCTGCAGCTCCGTTTCGTCACACGTTTCTTGACACCTTACTCGTTTTAGCTCCCGTGTTCGTATTCGCGGCGTTTCCCGCTGTTCGAACCATCTCTCACGAGTTGGTCAGCCTTAAAAAGTCTTTTACGTGGTGGCAAGGACTCTGGCTATTGATGTTTCTTAGCGCACTAGTGTTTCGGGTTCGGGATGAGTATGACATCCATCAATCGGCCCTGGATGGATGGGCCATGTTCAGGATTGGGCTCGATGCAATTGTTGGGTTGGTCCTGGTCCAACGCCTTCTGTCAGGAAAGACGTACTGGATTCGCTCGCTTTTCACCGGTCTGATCGGAATTATGGCGGTGTATCCGCTGATTTGCCTTGTCTCTACCTCGTGGTCGGTTGTTCCAGGGTTTACGCTCTTCCGGTCGGTGGAGTACCTGCTTGATCTCTCGCTTCTCGCCGCAATTGTAGTGACTCTAGATTCGGTCGAGCAATACGAGAATTTCGCAAACTGGACTTGGATTCTGCTTGCATTGCTCGTGTTGTCCGCTTGGATTGGAGCGATTGTCGATCCGAGTGACGGGCTGATGGAAGGTTACGCGTACGGACCGCTTCGTTTCCGGCTGGAGGGTGTGTGCCCGACGCTTGATGCCAACAGCATAGGAGAGTACTGCGCGATTCTCGCGGGAATCTCTCTCTGCCGGATATTGGACGATCCCGACGGAAAATACGATCGGCGATGGTATCGGCTGTTATTCGTATCGGCCTTGATCACGCTGATTTTCACCCAAACGCGAGCAGCTGTCGGTGCTTTTCTCTGTTCCTTCGTGCTGCTGTTCATCTACCTCCGAAAATATCTCCTGGGAGCTGCCATCGCGGTTACCTCCGCTTTTGCTGGCGTGATTTTGTTGATCTTTACGCATTTCGGAAACACGGTATGGACATTCCTGCTGCGCGGTCAGACGGCTACGGAGGCTGAGGGAATGTCGGGCCGTCTGCAAATGTGGCAGTTTGCCTGGCAGAAGATAACGGAAAGGCCGTTGATCGGCTACGGCGGGTATGCCGGCGGAAGGTTTGTCGTGCTGCCGGGACTCGGCATTCTGGGCAAGTCGGACGTCTTAAGCACGCCGATCGAAGCTTTTCTAGATATAGGCATTTGGGGGCCGCTCGTGCTTGCCATCGTTCTGGCGGGAATATGGTGGAGTCTCTTTCGCTCTTCGCGTTCTCCACTTTTGACGCAGCCCGAGCGGCACTTGTCCGTTGAAATTCTCATGGCGGCAACAATTGTTTCCATACGCTGCGTTGTAGCAGGAAATATAACGAGCCACGCTTCAATTGCTTTTCTCACCGTTCTCGCGTGTGCCGAGTTCTTACGGCGCAGAATGAAATCGCCCAGTCAGCCCATGTCAGCATGATCTTGAGTCAATCCAGATTGAGGACGGCAAGTATGAGAAATGTGGCAATCTGCACGCTCTTTCTTTTTTCTCTCGCCAGCGACGGAGCACGAGACCTCTCAGGTCGATCATCAATGGCTCAACCTATCCACCCGATGGCGGCTGCCGAGGTTTTTGTGGATGGCACTTCCGGATTGGACACCAACCCCGGAACAAACGCCAAGCCTGTGAAAACGATTAGCCGCGGCGCCTCAATTGCTTCCGTAAATCATAGGAACAATATCCCAACGACCGTCACTATCAACCCGGGCACATATCGGGAATTTGTTCAAATTTCTGGAGTCAATCCCAACGTTGGCGCTCCTGTTACTTTTCAAGCTTCAAAAATCGGCTCGGTGATCATCTCCGGATCGGACGTTTGGACTGACTGGCGAGCGGATTCTTCAGCACCGAGTCGCTTTGTGCACTCGTGGCCCTACGCGTGGGGAACTTGTTCGGTGCCCACTGGGTGGCCATCGCTTAATGAAATCGTGCTTCGCAGAGAAATGGTGTTTGTGGATGGAAAATTATTGGTTCAAGTGCTTTCTCCGGATCAATTTCGGGAAGGGACTTTTTATATTGATGACGCCACCAAGCTCGTGCACATTTGGCCGGAAGGTGTCGCGGACATCGCGACGGCCGTAGTTGAAGTAGGTGTCCGGCCTCAACTTTTCGAGAGCTATCAAGTCCCACATCTCACCGTGCGGGGCCTGGTGTTTCAGCACGCCAATTCCTGCATTTCCACTCCGCAAAGATCCGCGGTCGCAATCGTTGGCGCTACGGACCAACTTCTCGAAGACTCCACCATTCGATGGAACAACTGGACTGGATTGACGCTGTTCAACGTCACCAGCTCCGCGGCTCGTCGAGTGACCGTCAATAACAACGGGGAACTCGGAATCGACGGTTTTCGGATTAAAGACCTGACCATGGAGGATGTCGAAGCTTCCTCGAACAACTGGCGCGGGGGCTGGGGCCAATTCGTAACGTGGGAGACAGGCGGATCCAAGTTCCTGTTCGTGCACGGAGGTGTCTTCAAGAATTACAAAGCCGTGAGCAACCTGGGGCGTGGAATCTGGTTCGACACCGACAATTTGGATATCACACTCGATCAAGCCTACCTGGCACATAACCTGGTGAACGGGATGTTGCTTGAAGCGAATATGGGGCCGTTTACGATTATGAATAGCCGTATATGCGGAAACAACCAGGGAGGAGTTGTCACCAATCAATCGGAGTCGGTAGCGCTAACGGGAAATGTGATCTTCGATAACAAGGTCGCTCAGATTGCCGTTTACGGCGGATCGGGGCAGCGATCCGGCACAAATTGGGAAACTGGAGAGAAATTTGTGGCCGTCGCGCAGAAGTGGTCGTTTTTTCGAAACATGATCGCAGGGGTCGACGCCAGCCAGTTCTTATTTGCGATCCATCAGTCTTCCACCGTGTTCTTCAATACGCTGAGTTCGGACAACAATACTTGGTACAACGCCGCGACCGCCAATGCATTTCAGTTCGATACCGATGGGCATTCCTGGGCCGGAGATTTTTCGAACTGGCGATCGATCACGAATCAAGATTCGAAATCCACATTTGGCGCTCCGCGGGTGGATCCTGCCACTCTGTGTGCGGCTCCCTAGCACGCGCATTCTGGTGCCCGGCTTTTCGTGAAACGCATTGTGGAACTTCAGACCGCAACCGAGTCAGGATGCCGATTACGACGGCATTGCGAACCAAGGAGAATATTATGACGTTACTCCCGCGGGTTTCCGCAACCGAAGAGCGCCAATTTCAAAGTAAAAGCATATCGCAGCAGCGGGAGCGATATCTTTCGACGGATGTGCTCCAGAAGATTCAGATGGATACCGGGTATGCCGAAAAAGTCTGCCAAGTCGAAAAGGCGTTGGGATTTCCTGACGGCTTGATTGTTGATATCGGTTCGAATACCTGCGGCGAATCGGAGTACTTAACGACTCGCGGGTATCCCATCCTTTGCACCGACATCAACGAGGTAGCGCTTCAGCTCTCGCAGGAAAGATGCAGGAAATTCAAAAGGAAGGCGCCCTCTTATCTAGCTTGCGACGCTCATCACCTTCCACTCCAGGACGAATCCGCGCAGTTCGTGATTTTCAACGAGTCGCTGCACCACATGGAAGACACAATGCGGGTTCTAAACGAAGTAGAGCGTGTGCTGGCTCCCGGCGGTCGGGTCTTCCTCTATGAGCCCTACGCCTACAATCCGTATCGGCGTCTTTCCGAGATACGCGACCGCTTTCTCGGGACAATCGAACGCAGCTTTGGCGTCTCCCAACTTCGCAGGCTATTCCGGGATGCGGGGCTATCCGTGGTTTCGATCGATCGGCACACCTGTGCTCCGTCGCAGTGGAAGAAGGACGCCATGGGTGAAACTCATCGAGTGCTCAAACAACTATATTATTCTGCTGCGAATGCGTTGCCGTCAATTTTCGGAAACCTCGTAGTGCTTGCGGAAAAACCGGGGCAAACTCCGACGCCACATCGCGTCACCTCACTGGAATCCATTACGCGGTGCCCCATCACGGGTTCACATCTTCTTAAGATCGAAGAAAAGGGATATTTGAGCCTGGATTATGATTTCCGGGGGCTCTTTCCCATTCGTCAGGGCATTCCGGTGTTAATCCGGGAGGAAGCGCTGCTGCTCGATAAAATCGTGTGGCAGGCTCTCGTCGATTCCAACTCCCCAGCGGCCGAACCAGGAAACGGAAACAAATCTCCACTTCATCTGCGCGTGCCGGTGTACTGAAGCACATCGAACAGCCTGACCTTTGATTTTCAAAAGATGAAAATTCTTCTCGTCCACAACATCTATCAGCAGGCAGGAGGAGAAGATGTTGTTTTTGACCAAGAGCTCCAACTCCTTGAACGCCACGGACATCAGGTCATTACCTATTTGCGAAGCAACCACGAGCTGGAGCAATTGTCAGCGATCGGGCAGATCGGACTCGTGAGCAGAATCATCTCCGCCGCAGACAGCAAGCAGGATATCCGGAAGATTCTTCGCGAGGAAAAACCGGATCTGGTCCATGCGCACAACACTTTCATGATGATTTCTCCTTCGATCTTCGAGATGTGCAAGCAGGAGAGAGTTCCTGTCTTGCAGACTCTGCATAACTACCGGCTGTTGTGTCCTGCGGCTACGTTCTTTCGCGATGGGCATGTTTGTGAAGAATGCACAAAGCACGGTTTGATGCGAAGTGTAGCCCACGGCTGTTACCGTGAATCGCGCGCTGCGACCGCCGCCGTTGCATTGATGCTCCAAGTTCATCGCGCCCGTGGGACCTGGGACGATTCAGTGAGCGGTTTCATCGCGCTCACTCAGTTCGCGCGGAACAAGTTCATTGAACGCGGACTACCCGCAGAAAAAATCTACGTTAAGCCGAATTTTGTTTATCCCGATCCGGGTGAAAGAAACATCCCCGGAAACTACGCGCTCTTTGCCGGCAGGCTTTCGCCGGAGAAAGGCGTTTCGACGCTTCTGGAAGCGTGGGACCGTCTTCGTAGTCCGATCCCGCTCGTAATTGTGGGGGATGGGCCGCTGCGCGCCGATCTTGAAGCAGAAGCCTTAAGAAGAAATCTTCAGCAAGTCACATTTCGGGGACGTCTGACAACCGGCGAGACTCGCGCGGCTATGAAGCAGGCTGCGTTTCTAATTGTTCCGAGCCTCTGGTACGAAGCGTTTTCATTGAATATCGCCGAGGCATTCGCCTGCGGCGTTCCCGTGGTTTGTTCGCGCCTTGGGGCCATGCAGGAAAACGTCAGCGATGGTCGCACGGGGCTTCATTTCAATGTGGGCGATGCCGAGGATCTGGCAGCGAAAGTCGATTGGGCTCGAACTCATTCCCTTGAACTCGCCGCGATGGGGCGAAAGGCTCGTCTTGAATACGAACGAAGATTCTCTCCGGAAGTGAACTACTCGCAAATGATGGAAATCTACGAACAAACGGTAGGTGCATATGCTTGAAATCGTCGGCTCCAAGATGAAAACGATCACGCCGAGCTTTAGAGTCTTGGGCGTCCGAATCGACGCCGTGAAAACGTTCGAAGCAGTCGCCAGAATGGAGCGTTTAATCGAAACGAGCAAAACCTGCCGCTATGTGGCAGTCACCGGCATGCACGGAATTGCTGAAGCTCAGCAGGACCCGGGGTTTCGGGAGATTCTCAATCAGGCGGACCTGGTAGTTCCGGATGGAATGCCTCTCGTCTGGTTGGCGCGTTGGCACCGGCACCCGCTGCGGCGTCGAGTGCCCGGCTCAGAATTGATGGAAGCATTCTGCAAGAAAACGGGGCCGCGTTACCGCCATTTCTTTTATGGAGGCACGCCGGAAGTTGCCCAGGATTTGGCCCGGCAACTCCGCGATCGCTTTCAAATCACCATCGCAGGTACCTATACACCGCCTTTTCGCCCGTTAACGACGGAAGAGGAAAAGGAAGTAGCCTCTCTAGTCGAGAAATCCCGTCCGGACGTCCTGTGGGTCGGCTTGAGCACTCCGAAACAGGAGAGATGGATTTACGAGCATCGGAATAAGTTGCAGGTCGCCATCATGCTGGGAGTGGGTGCCGCCTTTGACATGAATTCCGGAAGGCTCCGGCGAGCACCCCGATGGATGCAGGACAATGGCCTGGAGTGGTTATTCCGGTTGGTTGCAGAACCGCGCCGGCTCTGGAAGCGATACCTCGTAACAATTCCAAGCTCTATGTGGGCCGTTTCCCTCGAATTGTTCCATATCCGAAAGTTCGAATAAAACCAGGAGGATAGAGATGAATTGGAAAAACCGCAAAGTATTGGTAACAGGTGGAGCTTCCTTCATAGGCTCCGGTTTGGTGCATGCACTTGCCGAGAAAGGAGCCAAAATTCGCGTGGTTGATGATCTAAGCAGCGGGAAAATTGAGAACATCCGGGATCTGATCGGGAACGGAAAAGTTGAATTCATCGAGGGCGACCTGAGACAACACGGCGTTGCTTCGCGAGCGGTCGCTGACATGAGTACCGTATTCCATCTCGCGGCCGATCACGGCGGGCGCGGCTATGTTGATCTCCACCAAGCCGCCTGCGCCGTAAACCTGATGCTCGATGGGTTAGTCTTCCGCGCGTGCCTGGAAGCAGGAGTCGAAAAGGTAGTGTATGCCTCGTCAGGTTGCGTTTACCCGAATCATATCCAGACCAATCCGAACGAGATTCTTTATCTCACCGAAGACATGGTGGGCCCCCCTTATGATGCGGACCACCTCTACGGCTGGGCGAAATTGATGGCGGAGATGACTCTGAGGGCCTACTACGTAGATCACGGAATGAAGTCGGCATGTTGCCGCTATTTCACGGTCTATGGTCCTCGCGGAGTCGAAAATCACGCGGTCATCGCCATGATCGCTCGGGCGTTCATCAATCAGGATCCATTCGTTGTCTGGGGAACAGGGGAACAAATTCGCAACTGGACCTACATTGACGACATCGTGCGCGGGACGATTCTGGCGGCGGAGAAGATCGATGACGGGACTGCAGTGAATCTCGGCACGATGGAGCGGATCCGAGTGATTGACGCCGTTCACGAAATCTTGCGCGCGTTCAAACGAAAACCGCAAATCGAACTGCACCCGGAGATGCCCACAGGACCTTTGAATCGAGTAGCGGATAACTCACTCGCGAAAGAACTTATCGGTTGGGAACCTCAGGTGATGTTCATGGACGGCCTGCACCGGACCATCGATTGGTACGTCGCGACAAAAAAACAAGAAGAGGTTTCCGCCAAGCTCGAATTAATGCTCACCGAGCGGTAAATCGTTTAGTGCCTCGTGAGCGGGGGAAGTCTCGGTGGCTTCCATTAGTTGGATTGGGGCTGAGCCTTTCCCAGTGGGTATGGTCTAACTGAATGATCCCTTCGACTCGTAACCGGCACATTCTGCAATCCACAGGAATTGTGATGGGCGCCATTCTAGCCAGTAGGATGTTGGGATTCGTCCGCGAATGGACAGTCGCGCATCAAATCGGCTCGAGCGCAGTCACTGACGCTTACTATGCTGCGTTCACCCTACCCGATTTCTTGAACTATCTGGTTGCGGGTGGTGCGTTGGGGCTGATATTTATTCCTGTATTTACGAAGTATCAGGTTGAAAATCGAGAAGACGAAGGCTGGCATGTATTTTCCACGGTCATGACCCTCATGACCCTGGCTCTTGTAGTGCTGGTCGGGTTAGGTGAAATCTTCACCGCGCAGTTGGTCCGTTTTATTGCGCCTGGCTTCGATCTAGCGCAAAAGGCGGAAGTCGTCTTTCTCACTCGCGTGATGTTGCCCGCCCAGCTCTTCCTCTATCTGGGCAGCGTTATGGGCGCTGTACAAAACGCCAAAGCACGATTCCTCGTCCCAGCTCTTGCCGCCGTCGTCTATAACATCGGGATTATCTCGGGCGGGTGGCTGTTATCGTCCCGAATTGGGATCACTGGCTTTGCAGTCGGACTATTATTTGGCACCTTCCTCGGATTTTTCGTGTTGCAGCTAGTTGCGGTCTGGCGTTTGGGTGCGAAATTTACCCCCAATCTGGATTTTCGCCATCCCGGTTTCCTGATGTTCCTCAAACTGGCGATTCCCATCATGCTCGCGCTGTCGATCGATTTCACCGACAACTGGATGATTCGTTGGTTCGGTTCATATCTTGCCCCCGCATCCATTACATGGCTCACTTATGCTCGAACGTTGATGGCCGTGCCTTTGTCTACCATGGCCTATGCTTTGGGGATTGCGTCCTTCCCGTTCTTGGCGCAGTTACACTCCGAAGGTAAATTCGACGAGCTCAATCACACGCTAAATGCGACATTGAAGGGGCTGGTCCTCGTCCTAGTTCCGATCTCGGCGCTCACGATCGTTCTGACTCAGCCGATAATCTATTTCGTTTTTTCACATACTCGATTGCGTGCGACAGATTTTCTTGCCACCGCTTCAGCTCTTGCCATTTTCTCTGTTGGGATATTCGCCCGGGGAGCACAAACCCTGGTTTCACGGGGATTCAACGCCACGAATGACACAATGACTCCCGCGGTCGTCGGCACGGGGTTCACATTCTTGACGCTGCCCTTGTATTGGTACTGCGGGCGTCGCTGGGATTACCTCGGGCTGGCGGCAGCGAGCTCACTTGCCATCATCTTCTATGCCATAGTTCTTTTCGTCTTACTCGCTCGTCGCACGCGCAACCGGAGAGTGGGCGAATTTCTGACTTGCTTAGCGAAGGTTTCATTAGCTTCAGCCCTGGTGGCGATATTCTGCTCGCGCCTGGCGGCATGGCTTGAAATGCGCGTCGCATGGCATACCCCCCTCGGCTCCCTCAAAATCTTGGTGATTGTCACGGCTATCGGGTTGCCCTCCATCTTTCTGCTCGCCAAATTCATGGGCGTGGTCGAAATAGAAAATTACTGTAAGAAGCTGATCCCCGTCACGCTGGGCCGGGTCGTCGAGGCCCCCGAGTGACGTCCCCGCGGAATTTGATCACGCCACGAAGCGCGACGCTTGGTGGCTGAAGGGTAAGGCCAATCTTCATTCACATTTGAAATCAATGTGGACCTCGATCAAGAAGCTTCTGGACGACACATATCTCCATCCGCGACATATTTCCCGTCGCGAAATCGCGAATTTTGTGCGTGCGGAGGGTCCCCGGCTAAAAGGCCGCCTACTCGATGTCGGCTGCGGAAAAAAGCCTTATGGACGCTTACTTCCCAATGTTCAACAGCATTTCGGAAGTGATATGCCTTCGACCATGCATGGCCTGGAACACGCGGATCTATTTGCCTCCGCCCTGGCGCTTCCATTCCCGGATCATACATTCGATAGCGTTTTGTGCACGGAGGTATTGGAGCACACCCCGGATCCAGCTACAGGATTGCGAGAAATGGCGCGCGTTGCCAAGCCAGATGCCCTGCTTCTCTTGACTGTCCCCGCAAGCGAGCAACTTCATGAAAAGCCCTACGACTACTGCCGGTTCACCTGCTATTGGCTTGAGTATCTGTTGGATGAAACTGGCTGGGAGATTCTGCGGCTGCGCCCGCGAGGAGGGGCATGGCTGGAAATGGGCTACCGCTTTTCAAGTTTTTTATATACCGCTCTTGGCGCCACTTCTGATCCTCACGGCAAGCTGACTCCGCGAACTTTGGCTAGCTGGTTTGTCGTGCCTGCTTGCACCTGTGTCCAATTACTCGCTGCCTTGTTGGATAAACTGTGGCCGAGCAACGTGAGTACGATGGGCTATGGAGCAATCGCTCGAAGAAAACTTGGGGTGGTATCCCGGCCCCACTCGCTCCCGGGCAGTGACTTGGACACCGCGATAGTCGAGCTTGAACCATGTGAGCAACGGGCAGGCGATGACTGAGCACATTTCCAAAATGCCATTTGACGTGAACGTTTGCAGAGTTTTGCAGGGAGTGCCGTTATGATTCTCTCGAATAATAAGCTACTTCTAAAAAAAGTGCGTCTTGCCCTGACGCCACGTTCAGCGCTGGTTCGCACGCGATTGGAAAACGGAACAATCGTCGCGGGATACAATGGAGCGGGTTGGGGTGGCCGCGGCGTTTACCTTTACGGAGACTCTATTGAGCCTGAGCTCTCTTCTTTGCAGCGTTTCCTGCGGCCGGGTTCCGTCTTTGTCGATGTCGGCGCGAACGTCGGTGTCTATAGCCTTAAGGCGGCGAAGGAAGTTGGAGACGAGGGCCTGGTGGTCGCTGTCGAGCCATTCCTTGAGACCGCAAGCCGGCTCTTCGAAAACGTCCGCGCGAATGGATACCGCAACGTGCGGGTCCGAAATTTATGTGTTGGCCGGCATACTCAACAGGCGCAACTTTACCTGAACAATGATAAACCGAATTCGTTCGGCCTCCTCAGAGTCGGGAATGCGGAATCTGTATCGGTCTTGTGCGTATCGCTCGACGACCTGTGTCGCTGGGAGAATCTCGAGCGTCTGGACTATTTGAAGATTGACGCTGAAGGAGCCGAAGGCGCCATACTCGAAGGCGGCGCGCAAACGATCGCGCGGTTTCGACCGATCGTTCAGGTGGAGATAACCAAGCGCGATAGCAGACTTTCCCTGAGTTATCGCAAATTCTTTGCACCCAAGAGTCCCAACAACATTTTCATACCAGCCGAGAATGTGAAAGCGGTTGAGATCGCCATGGCACTGGGATGGGCCGAAACGAACTAATCTCAGGATTAAGCTAGTTCTCCGAATACGCGCGCGCGAGTATTCGCACGATTTTCGGATCGAATGTCCTCAGTATACGCTGCCGTGATTCCTAAATTTGAGGTCACAACGGAGAGCGCGATTTCTCTAAGGCCCGGTTGAACTTGTGTGGTGGCGTTCGTCAGTCTAGTGACGCACGACCACGTCAGTCTGAATTTTGACGGCGCAGATTTTGTCGTGCGAACGCATTCTGTAGAGTTAACTCGCCTTGAAGACGGACGGGTCACAATAGAGGAGGCCCTGCTGTCTTGACCATACATTTACGCGGTGACTATAAAAACAAAAAGGGGTGCGCAATTTATTACCGGGCTCCGGTGCCGTAGTCGATGAGGAAGTTCACCGTCCGCACGTACTCATCCGTCAGTATCTCGCAAATTTCAAAATCCCCTTCCTCAACGAAAAAATCCACCGATGGAATTTTAGGTTTGAATCG